>Ga0299914_10001987_pt1 | contig 13856 bp, 8 predicted proteins | sample RVTome_10_FD_201361 | JGI IMG/M metagenome (GOLD analysis project Ga0299914, IMG submission 201361) | Soil microbial communities from uranium-contaminated site in the Upper Colorado River Basin, Wyoming, United States - RVT153D57 (version 2) ...
TGCCTTCCGGCCCCAGCTTCCACGCCCGTCCCGGCTCCCTCGAGCACTGGCTAACCGAGCGGTACTGCCTGTACAGTGCGAAGCGTGGGCGTCTCTACCGAGGCGACATCCATCACGGTCCCTGGCCCCTGCAGCCCGCCGCCGCCCAGATCGAGGAGAACACCATGGCAAGCCCGCTGGGGGTCGACGTGAGCGGACCGCCGCTGGCGCACTTCGCGCACCGGCTGGACGTGGTCGCATGGCCGCCGCATGCTGTGGCATGAACACCGTGCAAACAGTCGACGTGCTCGTCATTGGAGGCGGAATTGCCGGGGGAACGTGCGCCCTGCGCGCGGCCGATAGCGGGCTCGACGTGCTCACCGTGGTCAAGTCGTCGGACCCGCACGACACGGCCACGGAGTGGGCGCAGGGCGGGATCGTAGCCGAGGGGGAAGCCGATCCACCCGCCCTGCTGGTGGAAGACATTCTCGAGGCCGGTGATCGGATCGGATGGAACAAGGCCGCGGAGCAGTTGGCCGAGCTTGGGCCCGATCTGGTCACGGAGCTTCTGATCGATCGCCTGGGCGTCCCGTTCGACCGCGAGCCCAACGGTGAGATCGCCCTCGCCGCGGAGGCCGCGCACTCGCGGCGCCGCATCTTGCACGTGGGAGACGGGACGGGGCACGCGATCCAGGAGAAGCTCACCGAGGCGTTGCTGGGCCACGAGCGTATTCGTGTCGCCTCCGGCCGGACGGCGGTGGACCTGATCACGCGTTCGCACCACGATCCCGATCCATCGCACGCCTACGCTCCGGACCGTGTGCTCGGCGCGTATCTGCTGGACGAGGCGACGGGTGAGGTGAAGACCGTGCTGGCACGGTGTACCGTGCTGGCCACGGGCGGTCTGGGTCAGGTCTTCCTGCACACCACGAATCCCGACTCGGCGACCGGCGACGGCGTGGCCATGGCCGTGCGAGCCGGCCTGCCCATACGCAATCTCGAGTACGTTCAGTTCCACCCGACGGCGTTCTTTTCGGCGCAGGCCGAGCGCTTCCTGATCACGGAGGCGGTGCGTGGCGAAGGAGCGTGGCTGCTCAATTCGGGCGGTGAGCGGTTCATGACTCGCTACGCTCCGGATCGGATGGAGCTTTCGCCGCGCGACGAGTTGGCGCGTGCGATCCACGAGGAGCTGGCGGCAACCGGGCATCCGTGCGTTTATCTCGACCTGGCGAATCATCACAGCGAGGGTCTCGACGTCGCGAGACGATTCCCACAGATCCACCAGTTCCTCCAGGCGCGGAATCTGGACCTCGCCCGCGATCCGATTCCCGTGGTGCCTGCCGCGCACTATTCGTGCGGGGGCGTGCTGGTCGATCTGGAGGGGCGCGTGCCGGAAACGCGGGGCCTCTTCGCTGTCGGCGAGGTGAGCTGCACCGGGCTGCACGGGGCCAACCGACTCGCTTCCACGTCTCTTCTGGAAGGACTGGTCTGGGGATGGCGTGCCGGTATGGCGTGCCTCGACGACGTGGAGGCGGGGCGCTCGCCCGAGCTCGATGCTGTCTACGCCCGTATTCCGGAGTGGGACTCCTCGGGGCTCGAAGAGGAGGTCGACCCGATCCTGTTCCGGCAGGACTGGAACTCCATCAAGCATACCATGTGGAACTATGCGGGTATCGTGCGCACGCCGAAGCGCCTGAAGCGTGCCTGCGACGATCTCAGCTACCTGAGCCACCGGATCGAGAGCTTCTACCGCTCGACACGGCTGAGCCGTCAGCTGCTGGAGCTACGCAACGGTATCCTGACCGCACGGAGCGTCGCCGAGGCCGCTCGGCGAAACCCCAGGAGCGTCGGCTGCCACTACCTCAAGGGGTAGCTCGCGGGTCGAGAGCGCGCGTCGGAACCCGGGCCGCGGAGCAGGGCGCTCACTTCGAGCTGCCGCTCGGCGGTCCGGCGCGCTCAGAGGCCGGGTCGGTCAGCGGCGGGCGTGCTCAGCGTCCGGCGCGCTCAGCGGCCGGGCCATGCTCAGCGGCCGGCGCGCTCACAGGCCGGGCCCGCTCAATTCCGCCAGCACGCGGAGCCCGGCGGCGCGGATCGACTCCGCGACCGCCAGCGCGTACGCGTCGACGTACCATTGGCCGGCCTCGGAGGCGTATTCCGCGGTGGCGGCGTGCAGCACGCTGTCGGGTACCGTCTCGTAGGCTCTGAGGAACGAGACGACCGACGCATTGAAGCTGTTGGTCAGGCGCCCGCGAAGCTCTCTTCCCATGGCAGGAGAGAACGGCGTGGCGTCCGGCCGGAACGCGGCCCAGACGCCGTGAGCCGCCTCGTTGAGCGCCTCTTCCATGAGGACGAAGAACTCGTCGGCGGATTGCGCCTCGACCCACGCGACCACGGCCCGGACGCGACGGTCCTCCGGGGGGTCGTCCAGGAGGGAGCGAGCGTACTCGAGAAGCGTCAGCGTGGGCTCGTGGGCGTCGGCGATACGGGTCAGCTCGGCGCTGGCGCCTTCCTCCACGGAGGAGAGGATCTCGCCGACGATCGCGTCGTCGGACACCTCGGACTCGATGAAGGAGACGATGTCGGCGCGTAGGAGGTCGGGATCGAACGCCGCCCGTACGGCCGGAACGAGCCGCTCGAGTTCGGCGTCGGTGAGATCGCCGGCGAGCAGAGCGACCTGCCGAGTGAACGTCGCCGCCCGATCCGAGACGATGGCCTCGACCTCCGCGTGCGAGAGCAGACGCTCGACGGGGGTGGGCGAGGCCTCTGCCGGCGCCACCGTGCCGGCCGGCGCGGACGGCCCCTGCGATGCCGGGCCGGGCCGCGACCCGGGCGGGCCACACGCCGCGAGGGCGAGGAGCAAGGTCGCGACCGTGAGCCGAGCGCGGGTCGACAGACGATCGGTCGTGCTCGTGTCCATATGTGGCTCGTTCATGCCTCGCTCGGGGCTGGCCTGGCTCGGGGGGACGTACGGCCCAGGGGAAACGTCGGGCGCGGCGGAGATCTTACGATGCCGCGGGCCGACGTGCATCGGCCGCAGGTCGCCGACCTGCGGCCGCGTTGCCCGATCCCTCGATCCCGTGGAGATTCGACCCCATGAACAACTACTACGATGGTCGCGATCGTTTGCCCGCCGCAGGGGCCGTGTTGGCGGCGCTCCTGCTGGCCGCTTCATGGCCCAGCGGCGCGAGGCCCGCCGCGGCTCAGTCGGGCGCGGCCGGCGGTTCATGGTACGTATGGGGCGGGGATCCGGGCTCTACGCGGTATTCCGATCTGTCTGGCATCGACGCCTCGAACGTCGGGGACCTCGAGATCGCCTGGCGTTGGAAGATGGACAACTACGGTCCTTCGCCGGAGTTCCGCAGCCAGACCGTGCCGCTCATGGTCGATGGCATGCTGTTGGCCACCGCCGGCATGAACCGGGACGTGGTCGCCATCGACGCGGCGACGGGTCAGACACTCTGGATGTATCGGCACGACGAGGGTGAGCGCGCGGAGCGCTCGCCTCGCCACAACTCCGGTCGGGGCGTCGCCTACTGGGAAGACGAGGCCGGGCGCGGACGGGTGGTGACGGTGACGCCCGGATTCCATCTGGTCGCGCTCGACGCCGACACCGGGCGGCCCGTGCCGGGGTTCGGCACCGAGGGCGTCGTCGACCTCATGGAGGGGCTGCGCGTGCCCGAGGGCGTCGATCCGGTGGGCATGGTCGGCAACAGCTCGCCGCCGGTCATCGCCAATGACGTCATTGTGGTGGGTCCGGCCTTCCTGACAGGATTTCGGCCCGTCTCGATGAAGAACGTGAAGGGCGACATCAGCGGCTACGACGTCCGTACCGGCGAGCGCATTTGGACGTTCCAGACGATTCCCGAGCCGGGCGAGCCCGGCTACGAAACGTGGGAGAACGGCTCGGCGGAGTATACGGGCAACGTGGGCGTCTGGCCGCCTTTCTCGGCCGATCCCGAGCTGGGCCTGGTGTACCTGCCGGTCGAGGCGCCGACGAACGATCTCTACGGAGGCCACCGGCCGGGCGACAACCTCTACTCGTCGTCGCTCGTCGCGCTCGATATCCGCACCGGGGAGATGGCCTGGTATTACCAACTCATCCATCACGACATCTGGGACTACGACATGCCGTCGGCGCCCATCCTCGTGGACGTGGACGTCGAGGGTCGAGGGCCGAGCCGGCTCGTCGTGGCGCTCACCAAGCAGGGATGGGCGTTCGTCTTCGACCGGGTGACCGGGGAGCCCATCTGGCCGATCGAGGAGCGCACCGTGCCGCCCTCCGACGTGCCGGGCGAGCGCGCGTCGCCGACGCAACCCTTCCCCACGAAACCGGCGCCGTTCGATCTGCAGGGCGTCTCGGTCGACGACGTGATCGATTTCACGCCGGAGCTGCGGGCCGAGGCCCTCGAGATTCTCGAGCGATACCGGCTGGGCCCCCTCTACACACCCCCGTCGGTGCTCACCGACGACAACTTCGGCACGTTGATGGTTCCCGGCGCGCTGGGCGCCGCCGCGTGGGAGGGCGGAGCCGTGGACGTGGAGACGGGCGTGCTGTACGTGGGATCGTCGACGGTCGTGACGGCCGTCGCGCTCGCGCCCGACGCCGACGCTTCCGACATGGACTTCATTCAGTCGGCCGACGCGAGAACACCCAACGTGCGCGGCCTGCCGATCGTGAAGCCGCCATATGGGCGCATTACCGCGATCGATCTCGAGACGGGCGACCAACTGTGGATGATCCCCAACGGAGACACGCCTCGCTCCATCCGGGAGCACGAGGCCTTGGCGGGGCTGGAGATTCCACGCACGGGCAAGTCCACTCGGGCCGGAACGCTGGTTACTCGCACGCTCCTGTTCGCCGGCGAAGGGTGGGGCGGCGATCCGTGGCTGCGCGCGATCGACAAAGCGACGGGTGCGATCGTGCACGAGATCGAGCTGCCGGGCACGCAGAACGGACACCCGATCACCTACGAGGTCGACGGGCGCCAGTTCATCGCCCTGTCGGTGGGCGGGCCGGGACAAGCGCCCGAGATCGTGGCGCTCGCGCTCCCGACGCGGTGACGGAGCCGAGCCCGGGGGGCGCCGGAGCTTCCCTCGACATCGACGGACTCTCGCTCGAGCGGATTCGCGAGGCACGAGGGCGGATCCGCGGCGGCGTGCTCCTGACGGCCTGCAGCGAGTCGCTCGCATTCGCGGACCTGACCGGCGCTCGCGTGCATCTGAAGTTGGAGAGCATGCAGCGTACCGGCTCGTTCAAGGAGCGTGGCGCGCTCAACCGGCTGCTCGTGGCCAGCCCCGACGAGCGTGCCCGTGGCGTGGTGACCATGAGTGCCGGCAACCACGCGCAGGCGCTCGCGTTCCATGCGCGACGGCTCGAGATCGCGGCGACCGTGGTCATGCCGGTCGTTACGCCGCTCGTGAAGATCTCACGGACGCGGGCGCTCGGAGCGACGGTCATCCAGCACGGGTCGACGCTCGACGACGCAGCGGTCGAGTGCCGGAGGCTGATGGAGCGGGACGGCCTGACTCTGGTGCATCCGTTCGACGACGATGACGTGATCGCCGGGCAGGGCACCATCGGGTTGGAGCTCGCGGAGCAGGTACCGGACCTCGCGACCGTCGTCGTGCCCATCGGAGGCGGCGGCCTGATCTCCGGGATCGCGATCGCGCTCAAGGGACTGCGGCCTGATGTTCGCGTGATCGGTGTGGAGCCCGAGGCCGCCGCATCGGCACGCGTGTCTCGTGACGCCGGCGTGCGCACGCTCCTGCCGAGCGTCGAAACGATGGCGGACGGCGTCGCGGTCAAGCAGGTCGGCGCTCGCACCTTCCCGCTCATCGAGCGCTTCGTCGACGACATCGTGACGGTGAGCGAAGACGAGATCGCCTCGGCCATCGTTCTGCTTCTCGAGCGCGAGCGTTTGGTCGTCGAAGGAGCCGGCGCCGTGGGTGTGGCGGCGCTCGCGAGCGGCAAGGTGCCCATGGCCGACGGAGACGACGTCGTGGTGGTCATCTCCGGTGGCAACATCGACATCAACCTCGTATCGCGGATCATCGAGCGCGGCCTTTCCTCGGACGGCCGGGTGGTGCGCCTGCGCGTGAGGGTACGCGATCGTCCCGGGGCGCTCGCGCGGCTCACGCAGACGGTGGCCGCGGAGGGAGGGAACGTGCTCGAGGTGTATCACAGGCGCGGCTTCGCCGACATCTCCGTGCCCGACGTCGAGATCGTGCTGCACGTCGAGACGCGGGGTCGTGATCATGCCGCGCAGATCGTGTCGGCGCTCGAGGGGCTCGGGCATCGGGTGGAGTCGAGCTTCTAGCCGGAAGGTCTTCTCGGATCCGATGGGCCGCGAGGGGATGTTCGTCGACGATCGGGTTCTGTGCGCGGGAATTGTTGGTTCCGCGGGTGGCACGCCGTCCCGTCCGCCTGGGTGCGATCAGGGTCGCCAACAATTCCCGCGTACAGAACCCCATTCCACGCGGGCACCCCCCTCCACGAGCCGCCCGTGGGGCCGCCTACGCGCTCGCCGGGTGGTTCGTCAGGCCCGCGGCCGCAGCTCGCTCGCGCTCTGCAGCCCGCGCGCCACCTCGGGGATGATCCCCATCTCCTGGTACATCGGCACGACGATCTCTCTCAACGAGACGAGGCGCCGCCCGAACCAGATCGCGAGAGCGAGGCATCCGGCCCCGCCGAGCACCACGGCGAACGGCGCGCCGAGACGCTGGGCGATGGCACCTCCGGCGAGGCCACCCAGAGGCGTCATGCCGACGAAGGCCATCGTATAGAGACTCATGATGCGCCCTCGAAGCTCCTCCTTCACGAGCGTCTGCAGCACGGTATTGATGGAGGCCGACGTGAGCATGACGGAAAAGCCGGTGACCACCACGAACAGGCATGACACCAGCAGGTTCGTGGAGAGCGCGAAGCCGATCAGCGACACGCCGAACGCTCCGGCCGACAAGGCGACCACGCGCCCGAGCCCGCGTACGCTGCTTCGCGACGCGAGCGCGAGCGCGCCGACCAGCGCGCCGAGCCCCGCGCACGAGGTGAGCAGGCCCAGCGTGCCCGCGTCACCACCCAGCACGTCACGGGCGAACACGGGAAACAGCACCACATAGGGGATGCCCACGAGCGAAACGACGGCGAGAACGAAGAGCAGATCACGAATCGGCTCGAATCGGTACGCATAGGAGAAGCCGTCGCGGATATGGCCCAGCATGGATCCTGGACGGGCACCCGGCTCGGGCGGCACCCGCAGCGCGGCCAGCGCGCCGAGCACCGCCACGTAGCTCGCCGCATTGATCACGAAGACGGGGCCTTCGCCCATGAGCCCGATGAGCACCCCGCCCACCGCCGGGCCGACGAGGCGCGCGGCGTTGAACATGGAGGAGTTGAGGGCGATGGCGTTCGGCAGGTCTTCCACGCCGCCGACGAGCTTCACCAGCAGAGCCTGGCGTGCCGGCACGTCGACCCCGTTGATGAGCCCCATCGCGATCGCCAGCACGATCAGGTGCCAGACCTCGATGGCGCCTCCCATGACCAGAACGGCGAGCAGCACGGACTGCACCATCGCCAGCGTCTGGGCCGCGACGACCATGCGGTAGCGGCTCCATCGATCGGCGAGAGCGCCGGCGAACGGTGCCATCAGAAAGGCCGGGAACTGGGTGCAGAAGCTGATGACTCCGAGCAGCAGCGCGGAATCCGTGAGCCGGTACACCAGCCAGCTCATCGCGACCTGCTGCATCCACGTGCCGACGAGCGAGACGCCCTGTCCGGCGAAGAACAGGCGAAGGTTGCGGTGGCGGAGTGCCTTGAAGGAGGTGCGGATGCGGTGGAGCACGTGGTCAGTCGGTCGAGGTTGGTTGACCGCAGCGGCGGTTGGAGGCAACTGCGGCCGCCGGGGGCGCGCCGGCCGGTCGATCCGGCGTCACGCTCCCGCTCGTATCGCCTCCATGAACCGCGGTCCGTACTTCTCGAGCTTTGCGGGACCAACGCCGGGCACCGCGAGCATCTCCCGCTCGTCGATCGGGCGCCGCGTCGCCATCTCCACGAGCACCTTGTCGCTGAAAACGATGTAGGCCGGCACGCTCTGACGGTCGGCGAGCTCCTTCCTCAGCTCGCGCAGCCGCTCGAAGAGCGCCTCGTCGGCGGGCGCGAGCCCGCCGGTGGACTTCACGTGCCGTGACCGGCTGCCCTTGCCGGAGACCGCGCCGGAGACCGCGCCCATCGAAGCCATCGCTTCCTTCGCGATCGCCTCTGGCCCGCGCCCGGTGCACACGTCGCACGAGGCATCACATGGAGCCATGACCTCGTCGAAATGCGCCAGGATCATCTGGTGCCGGCAACGGCTCGATTCGACCAAACGGAAGAGGTCGACCGTTCCCTGGCGCTTCCGATGCCAGAGGTCGGGATCGTCGATGTCGTTCAGGAAGCGCTCGTGCAGCTTTACGTCTGCCCACGAATAGAAAAGGAAGCACTCGCTCGCCAAACCGTCGCGTCCCGCCCGCCCGATCTCCTGATACCACGACTCGACATCCTTCGGCATGTCGCGGTGGATGACGAACCGAACGTTCGATTTGTCGATGCCCATGCCGAACGCGATCGTCGCCACGATCACGTCCACCTCGTCGCGCTGGAACGCCTCCTGGTTGCGCTGCCGCTCCTCCGGCTCGAGACCCGCGTGGTACGGACGTGCTCGCACGCCGTTGGCCACGAGGAAATCCGTCGTCTGATCGACCGTGCGTCGGCTCAGGCAGTAGACGATGCCGGCATCGCCCGCATGGCGGCGGACGAGCGCGAGGATCTCCTTCTTCGTGTTTCCCTTGCCCTTCTTGCGGCAACCGATCTCGAGGTTCGGGCGGAAGAACGAGCCCTTGAACCCGGCCGGCTTGGACATGCCGAGCTGGCGCAGGATGTCGCGCGCCACGGCGCGGGTCGCCGTCGCGGTGAGGGCGAGCACGGGGACGTCGAGTCCGTCCTTGAGCCCCCGCAGCCTGCGGTACGACGGCCGGAAATCGTGCCCCCACTGGCTGATGCAGTGCGCCTCGTCGACGACCATCAGCGAGATCGGGCACCCCTCCACGAAGTCGCGCAGCCGGCCGTCCAGCGCTTCGGGCGCGACGTAGACGAGCTCGTACTCGCCGCAGCGTAGCGCATCCAGCCGAGCCTCACGCTCCTGCCGGTCCAGCGTCGAGTTGATCTCGACCGCGCGGAAGCCGAGCTCCTGCAACGCATCCACCTGATCCTTCATGAGGCTGATGAGTGGCGAGACGACGAGAACGGTCCCGTCGAGGATGCGGGCGGGGAGCTGGTACGTCAGCGACTTACCCGCGCCCGTCGGCATGACCGCGATGCAGTCGCGGCCCCCGAGGACGGCGTCGATGACTTCGCGCTGCCCGGGTCGGAAGGCGTCGAAGCCGAAGACCTCCCGCAAGACGGCGTGCGGGTCCGGCCGGGGCGGCTCGAAGAGGCTGGGCTGTCCGATTGGTCGGCGTGTCGGTCGGAGGGCGGTCGGAGGGCTGGCGGAGCCAGGCGACGGCTGAACCTACACGATCGTCCGGGGCGATGGGATGCCCGACCGCGACCCCGCGCCCGGTGAAACCTTTCCGAGCTCCGCGGCGTCTACTGAAACGTACTATCAAGTCGTAGTATGAGATCATAGAAACCGACACGGATCTCCCGGCGCCGGAGCGAGCCGCATGAAAAAGCCTTGGTTCTTCATCCTCCTCTCCCTGGCGTCCCGGGACCGCTACGGCTCGGACATCCAAGAGGACGTGCGCACCCTCTCGGACGGCGACGTGCGGCTGTGGCCCGCGACGCTGTACGGCTCGCTCGAGGAGCTGGTCGAGCGCGGTTGGATTCGCGAGCTGGACGGAGCCGAGGCGCCGGCGGACGGAGCGAGCCGCTCACGCTGGTACGCCATCCAGCCGGAGGGGCGCGAGGCGCTCCGGTCCGAGGTGGAGCGGAGCGACGCCGTGAACCGGGTTGCCCGTCGCCGGCTGGGTCGGGAGCGCGCGTGAGCCCGCTCGTTCGCCGGCTGTACCGGTGGGCGCTCGTCGCGCTGCCCGAGCCGATCCGGACCAAGCACGGCGACGCGATGGCCGCGCTCTTCGCGCGCGACGTCGCCCGTGCGCGGGAACGGAGCCGGATCGCCGCCGCGCTCGCCATCGCCGCGGGGCTCTGGGACGCCCTGCGTCGCGGCGCCTACGAGCGGCTACGCCCGTCCGCGCCTCACTCGGCATCCCCGGGATCCACCCGACGCGACCCCGCCCACCCATCCACCCCTGCCTCCCGAGAGCCCTTCATGTCCGGCCTGCTCTACGACGTGCGCTTCGCCCTGCGCGGGCTCGTCCGCTCACCCCGCTTCACGCTCCTCGCCGTCGTCACGCTGGCGCTCGGCATCGGGGCGAACGTGGCGCTCTTCAGCGTAGTGCACGGGGTGGTGCTGCGGCCGCTTCCGTTCGACGAGCCGGAGCGGGTTACGCACGTCGCGTTGGACTACGGCGCAGGACGGCAGGTCACCGTGCCGGCCTACCGCTTCGAGTTCTGGTCCGAGCGCTCCCGCGTCTTCGAGTCGATGGCCACCTGGCGCCACACGTCGATGGTCGGGGATGAGGAGACGGGAGAGCGGCTCGCCGTGCTGCGCGTGAGCCACGAGTTCCTGAGCGTGGTCGGACGCGAGCCGGTGCTGGGGCGCGACTTCACCGCCGCGGACGACGTGTCCGGCTCGTCCGAGGTCGCCCTCATCGGGCACGACCTCTGGCGCACACGTTTCGGAGGCGACCGGGGCGTCCTGGGCCGCTCGATCGAGCTGGAAGGCACGCCTCGCACCATCGTGGGCGTGCTGCCCGCCGAGTTCGACTTTCCTCAGGAGCCGGAGACGGGCGACGTGCTCGTGCCGTTGCGGCTCGTGGCGGATCCCTTCGACGAGGGAGAGAACTGGCCGATCCTGGCGCGCCTCGCGCCGGACGTGGAGCGCAGCACCGTGCGCGCCGACCTCGAGCGCGTGCACGCCGAGTTCGCGGCGGCGCACCCCGAGCTGGTGGACGACGACAATCGGCCGCTGGTCATGGCGTCCTACCAGGAGCTGTACGTCGGCAGCGTCGTCGATGTGCTCTGGGTGCTGATGGCCGCGACGGGACTGGTGCTCGTCATCGCGTGCGCCAACGTCGCCGCGCTCGTGCTCGCTCGCGGCTCGAGCCGCGCTGGCGAGATGGCGGTGCGGGCCGCGCTCGGCGCCGGCCGAGGCAGGATCGCCCGGCACATCGTGGCGGAGGGCCTGCTGCTCGGCGGAGCGGCGTGTCTGGTCGGGCTCGCGCTCGCCGGGGTCGGGGTCGACCTTCTTCTCGGGCTCTATCCGGGCAAGCTGCCACGCGCGGCGACCGTCGGGATGAATCCCGGCGTGGTGCTCTATGCGGTGATGGCGGCGTTGCTTACCGGTACGGGGTGTGGGCTGATCGCGGCGGTTCCGGCGCTACGGGGTCGCGTCGCCGGCGCCCTCCGTGAGTCGGGGCGCGGCGGCACCGGGCGGGGTGGGCTGCGCCGGCTGGTGCTCGCGGTGGAGGCGGCGGTTTCGGTCGTGCTGCTCGTCGGCGCGGGGCTCCTGGTCGCCACGCTCGTCGAGATCCGACGGGTCGACCCCGGCTTCGAGGTGGAAGGGCTGCTCGCGGCGGAGCTTCCGATGCCCTCGGGTGGATGGGAGAGCGCGGGCGGCGTCGGGCGGGTGGAGGAGCTCGTGCTCGAAGAGCTGAGGGCGCTGCCCGCCGTGGCGGCTGCGGCCGCCGCCTCGACCTACCCGCTCCGTCGAGGCTGGAACATTCCGGTGACCATCCAGAGCCGGCCGGACCAATACGAGGGAGCCGTCGAGTGGCGCTCCGTCTCATCGGAGTACCTCGAGACGCTCGGCGTGTCCCTGGTGCGGGGGCGTACCTTCACGCCGGCCGACACGGAGGGCACACCCCCGGTCGCGCTGGTCAACGAGGCGTTCGTCGAGCGCTACTTCCCCGGCGAGTCGGCGATCGGCCAGCGGATCGAGATCGGGCGGTACGATGGCCGCTATTTCCGACCGGAGCTGGACGTGGGAGGCACGGAGATCATCGGCGTGATCAGCGATGTACGCGAAGTGGACCTCACGGTCGACCCACGGCGGACGGTGGTGGTTCCGGCCGCGCAGGCCCCGGCGGCGCTCCGGGCACCACCCGTCCTTGTCGTGCGCTCGCGGGGCGCGGGCTCGGGGGCCGCGGCGGCTGTGCGGACCGTACTCGCCGATGTCGCCGGTGCCGGCCCCATGCCCGAGGTGCGAACCATGACCGAGGTCATCGGCGATTCGGTTGCCGAAGAGCGCTTCAACGCCCTGCTCATGGCGATCCTCGCGGGAGTGGCGCTCCTCCTCACTGCATTCGGGATCTACGGGGTGGTCTCGTACGGCGTGCGTCAACGCCGGCGCGAGATCGGGATCCGCGTGGCGCTCGGGGCGGGGCGAGGGACGGTGGCGCGCCTCGTCATGGGGCAGGGCATGGTTCCCGTGCTTCTGGGCCTCGCCGTCGGCGTGGTCGGGGCGCTCGGGCTGACGCGCTTCCTCGAGGGACTGCTCTGGGGCGTCGAGCCGACCGACCCGGTCACGATCGTGGCGGTGGCCCTGCAGCTTGCCGCGGTGGCGGCGCTGGCGAGCTGGCTTCCCGTGCGCGAGGCGACGAGGATCGATCCGAACCATTCGCTACGGCCCGAATAGGGGCCGCGGCGGGCCGCCGTCGACGCGGCGGGCGGGGGGCCGCCTTTGCCGCGGCGGGACTCGCGCCCGCTGCGGCGGGTTCGCCTCGCTCCCTCAGTCGCCGGATAGCGGCTGGGAGAGCATGTCGCCGAGCCAATGCCCGGCGCGGTGGACCTTGGCGCGCACGTACGGGAGGTTGTGTCGCGTGAGCGTGCCGTGCAACGGAATGCGCCGGACCACGGCGATGCCCGCATCCTCCATCGCCCGCACCTTGTCCGGGTTGTTGGTGAGGAGCTCTATGCGCTTCACGCCCAAGCTCTGGAGAATCCGCCCGGCTACGTCGTATCGGCGCTCGTCCGGTCCGAATCCGAGGGTGCCATCGGCCTCGATCGTATCGAGCCCGCCCTCCTGCAGCGTATACGCCCGAAACTTGTTTCGCAGGCCGATTCCGCGTCCTTCCTGAGCCAGATAGAGCAGGACCCCTCCACCGTTCTGCGAGAAGATCTCCATGCTCGCACGGAGCTGTTCTCCGCAGTCGCACCGCAGGCTGCCGAATAGATCGCCGGTCAGGCATGCCGAGTGGAGCCGGACGGGAGTCGGATCGGGCCAGCTCGCCTCCTCGCCCACGAGGATCGCAACGTGGTCCTGGAGCCCATGCGTCTCGCGGAACAGCATGAAGCGCGAGTCCTCGGCGCCGGCCAGCGGCACGGGCGCTTCGCCGATGAGCACGATCTCCGCTCCCGATGCGTCGACGAACTCGCGCACCTCATCGACGGGCGCTTGCAGGATGGCGCCGCTCTCGAGCGCTTCGCGTAGCGTGCGCTCCGGCGGCAGCTGCACGGGCACCGCGACCACGGCCGGAAGCAAACGCCCCAGCCGGATCAGCGAGAGGGCCGCCGCCTCGGCCGGCGTGGCGTGCTCGAGCTTCGATGCGCGAGCAAGGACGTCACGGACCGGTCCACAACTCAGCGACGTCACCTCCTCCACGCTGGTTCCGTGATCGAGCTGGAGCGCGTAATGCTCGGATGCCTTGCCGTTGGTGCCGAGCGACCCGTGGGGCGCGACACGGGCCGAGCCATTGGCATTCGGCGCGCCCGAGCCGTTGGCGTTCGACGCGCCCGAGCCATTGGCATTCGACGCGCCCGAGCCATTGGCGTTCGGCGCTCCCGA
>Ga0299914_10001988_pt1 | contig 13851 bp, 9 predicted proteins | sample RVTome_10_FD_201361 | JGI IMG/M metagenome (GOLD analysis project Ga0299914, IMG submission 201361) | Soil microbial communities from uranium-contaminated site in the Upper Colorado River Basin, Wyoming, United States - RVT153D57 (version 2) ...
CCTCGGCCGCGATCCTGCCCGCCTTCTTGTCGGCCTTGGCCAGCCCCTGCTTGCGCATGAGATCGACGGCCGCCTCGATGTCGCCGCCGGTCGCCACCAGTGCCTTCTTGCACTCCATCATGCCGGCTCCGGTGCGCTCGCGGAGCTCCTTCACCAGGTTCGCGCTAATGCTGGTCATCGGGTCGTACCTCAATTCGTGCCGGGCGCCGGGGCTGCTCGTCCCTGACGTCCATGTTGCTGCGGACGAAGGACCCGGCCGCGCCGGATCCGGCGGCCTCAGGACGGCTGCTCCTGCCCCGCCTTTTCGACCGCGGGTTCTGCCGCCGGTGCCTCCGGGGCCGCTTCGCCCTCGGCTGCCATTCCGGCATCCGTGTCCGCGGCCGCCTGCTCCTGGACCTCGGCCAGCTCGGCCGCCTGCGCGCCCTCGGCACGCGCCCCGGCGGGGGCGGGTGCCTTGCGCCGCGCGCGGCTGCGGCCACCCGGCGTCCTGCGGGCCGTGCGGCGGCGCGCCTGGCCGGCATCGTCCACCTCGACGAACTCGTCCTCGCCCACCGGGACCTCCGGAACCGAGGCCTTGCCCTCCAGCACCGCATCCGCGATGCCGGCGGCGTAGAGCTGGATCGCGCGCATCGCGTCGTCGTTGCCGGGAATCACGTAGTCCACGCCCTCCGGCGAGCAGTTCGTGTCCACGATCGCCACGACGGGGATGCCCAGCTTGTTGGCCTCGGCCAGGGCGATGCGCTCGTGCTCGATGTCGATGATGAACAGCGCGTCGGGCAGGCCGCCCATCTGCTTGATGCCACCCAGGCTGCGCTCGAGCTTGTCCATCTCGCGCTTCAGGCCCAGCACCTCTTTCTTGGCGAGCCGCTCGAACGTGCCGTCCTCGGACATCGACTCGAGATCGGCCAGACGCTTGATGGACTGGCGCACCGTCTTGTAGTTGGTGAGCATGCCGCCCAGCCAGCGGTAGCTGACGTACGGCATTCCGCAGCGCTCGGCTTCGCGGTGGATGGCCTCGCGCGCGGAGCGCTTGGTGCCGACGAACAGCACCGAACCGCCGTCAGTGGCGAGCTTGCGCACGAAATCCTGCGCCTGCAGGTACAGTGGCAGGCTTTTCTCGAGGTTGATGATGTGGATCTTGTTGCGTTCGCCGAAGATGTAGGGAGACATCTTCGGGTTCCAGAAGCGGGTCTGGTGGCCGAAATGCACGCCGGCCTCCAGCATCTGGCGCATGGAGATGGTAGCCATGTTGTCGTCTCCGGGGTTGAGCCTCCACGCATCCCACCCGGTAACCGCCGCTTCGCGAGAAGACGGGCGGCACCCGACCGGGTGTGACGATGCGTGTGTGGGATTGATTGCCAATACGGCGCGCGCTTTATACCATAGGCTGCCTTGTCAGACAACGCGCCCGGCACGCCAGGCGCGAGCGCCAAGTCGCTGAGCCGGGAATGAAATTTTCACTGTTTGGAAGCTCCGAGCCGTCCCCCGGCGAAGCCGCCGACGCCATGGGCGTCAGCATCAAGAACGCGGCCGAGCGGGACGGGATGCGTGCGGCCGGCCGCCTGGCGGCCGAGGTCCTCGACATGATTGGCGAACACGTCGCTCCCGGGGTGTCGACCGGGGAACTCGACGAGATCTGCCACGACTACATCGTCAACGTGCAGGAAGCCGTTCCGGCGCCCCTGCACTATCGTGGCTTCCCGCGCTCCATCTGCACGTCGGTCAACCACGTCGTCTGCCACGGCATTCCGGGCGACCGCCGTCTCAAGAAGGGCGACATTCTCAACATCGACGTGACCGTCATCAAGAACGGCTGGCACGGCGACACGAGCCGCATGTTCTTCGTTGGGGAGCCGACGGTCATCGGGCGCCGCGTCAGCGATGTCGCCCACGCCGCGCTGTGCATCGGAGTCGACCTCGTGCGGCCCGGAGCCCGCCTCGGCGACATTGGCGCCGCCATACAGCAGTACGCCGAAGGCGAAGGCTGCTCGATCGTGCGGGAGTACTGCGGGCACGGCATCGGCCGCGGCTTCCACGAGGACCCCCAGGTGCTCCACTACGGGACGCGGGGAACCGGGCTCGTGCTGGTGCCGGGCATGACCTTCACCATCGAGCCGATGGTGAACGCCGGCCGGCGCCACGTCCGCCTGCTGCCCGACGGCTGGACCGTCATCACGAAGGACCATTCCCTATCCGCCCAGTGGGAGCACACCGTGCTGGTGACCGAGGATGGTCACGAGGTGCTGACACTGGGCGCCTCCGGCGTGGTCTGAGGTGGAGCCCGCACATCGTCCGGTAGCCGGTCCCGACGGTGGGCTGGTCGGGCTCGAGGCAGCCGGCCGCCCCGGCGTGCCGGCCATCGCGGCGTTCCGCCGCGCCCTCGCGGCGGGCGACGCGGCGCTACAGGAGCGCTTCGACGCCGGCGAGCCGGTGGAGACGCTGGTCCGCGACCGCGCCCGCCTCATCGACGCCATCCTCGTGCAGGCCTGGCGGCTGCACGTCGGCGACGCGGCACTCGACCTGTCGCTGGTCGCCGTCGGCGGCTACGGCCGCGGCGAGCTTCATCCCGCTTCCGACATTGACGTCATGGTCATGGTGCCGGGTGCCGAGGCGGTGCCGTGGCAGGAGCGGATCGCCGAATTCCTGGCCTTCCTGTGGGACATCGGCCTCGAAATCGGGCACAGCGTGCGCAGCATCGACGACTGCCGGCGGGAGGCGGCCGCCGACATCACGGTGGCCACGACGCTCATGGAGTCGCGCCTGCTGGAGGGCTCCGCCGCACTGTTCGAGGCCATGCAGGCCGCTACCGGGCCGGACCAGCTGTGGCCGCCGGCCGCGTTCTTCGAGGCCAAGCTGGCGGAGCAGACGGCGCGCCATCACCGCTATCACGACACGGCGCACAATCTCGAGCCGAACATCAAGGGCACGCCCGGCGGACTGCGTGACATCCAGGTCGTGTGCTGGGTGGCGCGGCGGCAGTTCGGCACCGCCAGCCTGCATCAGCTCGCGCAGCAGGGATTTCTCACCGAATACGAGTACCGCAAGCTGCTCGCAGGGCAGAACTTCCTGTGGCGCATTCGCTGGGCACTCCACAGGCTGGCCGGCCGTCGCGAGGACCGGCTGCTGTTCGACCACCAGATGAAGCTGGCGAAACAGTTCGGCTACGAGGATTCAAGCTACACCCTCGCCGTCGAGCAGTTCATGCAGCGCTACTACCGGACGGTGCAGGAGCTGGCGCGCCTCAACGAGATGCTGCTGCAGCTTTTCGAGGAGGCCATCCTGCTCGATCCGGCCGCCGAGGCGCGGCCTCTGAACGAGCGGTTCCAGGTGCGCAACGCGTTCCTCGAGGTGACGAGCGACGACGTGTTCGAGCGCACGCCGTCCGCGATCCTCGAGATTTTCCTCCTGCTGCAGCAGAACCCGACGCTGAAGGGCGTCAGCGCCCGCACCATCCGCCTCGTCCGACGCGCACTGCCGCTGATCGACGAGGAGTTCCGCCAGAACCCGCGCCATCACCGCCTGTTCATGGACATTATCCGGGCACCTGCGGGCGTGACCCACGAGCTGCGCCGGATGAGCCGCTATGGCGTCCTCGGCCGCTACATCCCGGCCTTCGGGCGCGTCACCGGCCGCATGCAGTTCGACCTCTTTCACGCCTACACCGTCGATGCGCACACGTTGTTCGTCGTCTCGAACCTGCGCCGCCTCGCGCTGCCACGCTTCGACCACGAAATGCCGATGTGCAGCCGGATCATGCAGGCGCTGCCGAAGCAGGAGCTCGCCTACCTGGCCGGGCTGTTCCACGACATCGGCAAGGGCCGCGCCGGCGACCACTCCGAGCTCGGCGCGGTCGACGCCGAATCGTTCTGCCTGGAGCACGGGCTGTCGCCTTACGACGCGCGCTTCGTCGCCTGGCTGGTCCGGCACCACCTCATCTTCTCCATCACCGCGCAGAAGAAGGATATTCACGACCCGACCGTCGTCGCGCAGTTCGCGCGCCAGGTCGGCGACGAGACTCGCCTCGACTACCTCTATGTACTGACGGTCGCGGACGTCCGCGGCACGAATCCGCGCCTTTGGAATACCTGGAAGGCGTCGCTGTTCCAGGAGTTCTATGCGACGGTGCGCCGCGCGCTGCGCGCCGGCCTCGAGTCGCCGATCGATTCCGAGCAGCTTGCGGCGGAGACCCGTGACCTCGCGCTGGCGCTGCTGGCCGCGCGCGGCCTGCCGGCCGACCGCGCGGCGCAGGTCTGGGGCGGGTTCTCCGACGAATACTTCCTGCGCTACACGCCGGAGGAAATCGCGTGGCACACCCGGATCCTGGCAGGGCTCGAGGATCGCGGTGAGCAGTCCGCCGTCTCGGTCGAGCAGCAGACCGGCCGCGGCGGAACGGCCGTCATGGTCTGCACTGCCTCCGGGCAGCACAGCTTCGCGCGCGCGACGGCGGCACTCGACGAGGTGGGCCTGAACGTGCTGGATGCGCGCGTCGTGCCCGTCGGCGACGGTCGCAGCATCCATACCTACGTCGTCCTGGAGAGCGACGGCTCGCCGATCGGCGACTCCGAGCGGCTCCTGCAGATCGAGCAGGCTGTGCGCAAGGCGACGCTCGCCAACCCCGGCGGGCTGCCGACCGTAACGCGCCAGCCGCCGCGGCAGGTGCGACTGTTCGCCACGCCTACGCGCATCGAGTTTTCCGCCGACGCGGACGGCCGCCGGACAGTGCTGGAGCTGGTAGCCGGCGACAGGCCCGGCCTGCTCTGCGAGGTCGGCAAGGCCTTCATGGAATGCGACGTGTCGCTGCGCGCGGCCAAAATCATGACCGTCGGCGAGCGGGCAGAGGACGTTTTCTACATTACCAATCGCGCCGGTAAGCCCCTGGACGACGCGGCGCGCGCGACGCTCGAAGCGCGGCTCGTCGAGCGCATCGACCAGCACGCACGCTGAACCCGAGCTGCAAGGGACGCCCATGAATCCGCTGCTGGACCGACTGCACCCCTACCCCTTCGAGCGCCTCGCCGCCCTGCTCGCCGGCAACATGCCGCCGCCCGGCCTCCCCCATATTCCACTTTCGATCGGTGAGCCTCGGCACGAGCCACCGGCATTCATCGGCGCGACCCTCGCGGCCTCGCTCGACCGACTGGCGGTGTATCCGAAGGCGCTGGGACTGCCCGAGCTGCGGGGCGCCTGTGGCGCCTGGCTGGAGCGGCGCTACGGGCTGGGCGCCGGGGCGATCGCGCCCGACGCCATGGTGCTGCCGGTCAACGGGACCCGCGAGGGTCTCTTTTCGTTCGTGCAGGCGGCCATGGATCCACGGATTGGCGGGCTGGTGCTGATGCCGAATCCGTTTTACCAGATTTACGAGGGCGCGGCGCTGCTGGCGGGCGGCGAGCCGTACTACGTGAACACGACGGCGGAGCATGATTTCCTGCCGGATCTCGAATCCGTCCCGGAGTCCGTGTGGAGCCGCTGTCGCATCCTGTTCATCTGTTCGCCCGGCAACCCGACGGGCGCGGTAATGGACGAGGACCGCCTCGCGCGCGTGCTGGAACTGTCGAACCGGTACGGTTTCATCGTCGCATCCGACGAGTGCTACGCCGACATCTACCTGGCCGAGCGCGCGCCGCCGCCCGGACTGCTGGGGGCGTGCAGGCGCGCCGGCAACGACCGTTTCGAGCGCTGCGTCGTATTCCACAGCCTGTCAAAGCGCTCCAGCGTGCCGGGCCTCCGTTCGGGATTCGTGGCCGGCGACGCCGGAATCATGGATCGCTTCCGCCTTTATCGGACCTACCACGGCTGCGCGGTGCCCGAAATGGTGCAGCTCGCCAGCGTGCCCGCCTGGGCCGACGACGCCCACGCGGCGGCGAACCGCGCGCTCTATCAGGCCAAGTTCGCGGCCGTGATCGACATACTCTCAGAGGTAATGCCGGTCGACCGGCCGGCCGCCGCGTTCTATCTGTGGCTCGCGGCGGCCGCCGATGACGAAGCGTTCGCGCGCCAGCTTCATGCCGCTGAGAACGTCACGGTGCTGCCCGGCCGCTACCTGTCGCGACCCACTCGCGAAGGCGACCCCGGAGAAGGCCGCGTGCGCGTGTCCCTGGTGGCGCCGCTCGAGCAATGCGTCGAAGCGGCGCACCGCATCGCGCGCTTCGTGGCTTCCGGCGCAGGCGGGGCCATTGCATGCACAGCGTAAGGGACGTGATCGAGGGGGCATTCGCCGATCGGCAGTCCTTCTCGCCGGAGAACGCGCCCGCCGAAATCCGCCAGGCAGTCGCCGAGGCGCTCGATGCACTGGACGACGGCCGCGAGCGCGTGGCGGAGCCGATCGACGGCACCTGGCGCGTGAACGAGTGGCTGAAGATGGCGGTGCTCCTGTCGTTCCGCATCGAGCAGAACCGGGTCTTCGACCTGGGGCCCCTGCGCTGCTGGGACAAGGTAGGACTCAAGTACTCGGGGTACGACGAGACGCTGTTCCGGATCAGCGGGGCGCGCGTAGTGCCGACGGCCATCGTGAGGCGCGGCGCCTTCGTGTCGGCCGATGTCGTGCTCATGCCCAGCTTCGTGAACGTCGGCGCCTGGATCGGGCCGGGGACGATGGTCGATACCTGGGCCACGGTCGGCTCGTGCGCGCAGATCGGCGCCAACGTGCACCTCTCCGGCGGCGCCGGCATCGGCGGGGTCCTCGAACCGCTGCAAGCTTCCCCGACCATCATCGAGGACGACTGCTTCATCGGCGCCCGCTCCGAGGTGGTCGAGGGCGTCATCGTCGAACGGGGCGCCGTCATCTCGATGGGCGTGTTCATCGGGCAGAGCACGCGCATCTACGACCGCGAACGCGACGAGATCAGCTACGGCCGCGTGCCGGCCGGCGCCGTCGTCGTGCCGGGGACGCTACCCTCCGAAAAAGGCCGCTGCAGCCTCGCCTGCGCAGTCATCGTCAAGCGCGTCGACGCCGCCACACGCGCCCGGGTTGGCCTGAACGAGCTGCTGCGCGAGGCGCGCTGAGGAACCTCTGCACAAGTCCATCCTGGACTGGTGCAGTGACGCAAGGGCAAAGCCAGGCTTCGCCCTTGCTCACGCGCCATCAATCGCTTGCGCGATTGGCGCGGCGAGGCATCCGTGCCCGGTCAGGTCTCGAGCACGTTCAACTGCCAGAGATCCTTGCGCGTCATGTGCAGCAACGGCCGCAGGGCGAGCAGCCCGGTTTTGCCGATGCTCCGCTCGAGGTACTCCAGCTCGGCGAATTTCTCCTGCGTGCGCTCCCCGGCCGGAATGTCGAGACCGTGCTCGCGCATCAGGAGCAGGCCCTTGGCGCGCAGTGCCAGCTCGGTGTAGATCCGCAGGTAGCAGACCATGTCGGCCAGCACCGGACCGTCGAAACGCGACCGAAGGTCGTGCAGGAAGCGGCCGACGTTGGAGTCTGCGAACTCTCCGGAATTGATCTGATGCAGGAGCCCCGCGTCCGCATCGAAATCCAGCTCCAGCCATTCGTGCATTCGCTGCGCGCTCATCGTGAACACGACATACAGCATCGGCGGCAGGACGATGAGCACGGACGCGGTCATCGCAAACGGCGGCAGAACGAAATGGTTGAACAGGGAGTGCAGCACCACGGCGGCTGCCAGCCCCGGCAGGCAGTAGAGGAGGCCGACCTTCATTTGCCGCTCGGTGACCGCCTGCGAGATGATGGCGAAGATCGCCGTCACACCGCCATGCATGACGGCGGTACCGAAGCCGCGCACGATCCACAGCGCGACGTTCGCCGGGTCGCCGGAGTACAGGAAGTAGAAGTTCTCCGCGACGGCGAAGCCCGCGCCAATGGCGAAACCCATGATGGCAGCGTCCACCAGAAAGCCGATCCTGCCAATACGGAACAGGTACAGGACCACAGCCGCCTTGAGAGCCTCCTCGACCAGCGGCGACACGTACCGCGTATAGGTCCGAAGGTCCAGGGCCAGGTGCCCCAGCAGAAAGTCGTTGCAGAAGTAACTGGCGACGGCGACCGACGCTCCGGCCGCGATCGACCAGAGCACGGAGTTCAGCCGGACCAGCTTGTAGCTGTCGAGATAGAGAAGGCCGAGGAGGAAACACAGCACCGGCAGCAACCCCACCGGAGCACTGATCAGGAGCTGCATCGGCGCGTGCTCCGGGCCCGGACCCCCGGTGGGCGCCTCAGAGGATCTTCAGCGAAGCCATCCATTCGTTATCGCGGCGATCGCCGTCCTCGTAGCCTGCCGCGTAGCCCAGCGAAATCGTCATCGGCAGTCGATGTGCCAGCGTAAAGGAAAGATCGAGCTGTGCGCCAATCGTCGTCACCGTCCGCTCGAGACTGTCGCCGGGGTCGGCCACGAGCGCGCCGAAAAAGACGGCTGGCCTGAGGTGACCGAGGTAGAAGCCCGGCCGGCCCATCGCCCGGAAGCGGACCGGAGGCAGATTCCACTCGACGACCGACTTCACGAAATCGTTCGCGCTGAGCTCGTCAATCTCGAAGCCGGGAAAGCTGTCGTATTCGCGATAGCGCTTCACTTCGCCATCGTCGACATAGTTGTTGCCGAATCCGCCGAAGTAGAAGTTCCCGAGCGGGTCCGAGCGGTCCCCGCTCGATCGTCCGGCCGCATTGTAGAGCCAGACGGAAGAGTGCCTCCAGGGCAGCGCAAAGCCGAAATCGAGCCCCACCCGGGGCTTGGCAACCGTGTCCAGATCCGAATCATCCGCCTCCACGACGGCATCCCAGCGCCAGCCCTTTTCGTGGTCGACCGATCCCAGCGACTCGCGGGTGTCCGAGTAATGAAGTCCCAGCTCGAGTGACAGAATCCGGTCGATCGCCTCGCTCGACACGTTCTGGTTCGCGGGCAGAGTATCGAGGCCCGTGTAGTACGCCGCCTCCGCAGCAACGTCGAGCCTTCGCGGGTCGTCGTAGATCAGTGCTCGGTCGTAGCCGACAATGAAGGCGTCGCCCTCGCGCGCCCTCTCGGTCGGTCCGAACAGGTCGTAGAAGTCCGCGCTGTTGTGCCAGTAGCGGGCGTGCCAGTTCAGTGCCTCATACTTCAGATCGACGTGCAGCCGCTCATTCACCGGCAGCGAGCCGTCGGGCGAGTAGCTGGCGGTAATACCCAGCCTGTGAAACTGTGCCGGATCGGTGAACCGCCAGTACCATCCCGCGGCGATCGTGTCGCGGTACCCCTCGATGACCGGATAGCCGGAGTCGTACCCCAGCTCGCGGTATGGCCGGTACTTGCCCTGGCGTATGACCAGGTCTTCGTACCGGACCTCGCGCAGTGCCGGAATGACGTTCCAGCTCCTGACCACAGGGTGGCGCCGCGCGATCTCGGCACCCAGAAAGGCGATTGAGCTCAGCTCGTCCCGCGGCTCGGGGTCGATCACGGCCGGGACGAATCCCTGCCCCGTGTACTCGAACACGATGAGGGACCCGTCCGGCTGCGGAATCGGCCTGAAGAAGCCGGTCTCGGCGTTGCTCATGGCCTCCAGCTGGCTGGTCCCGATCTCGAACCGGAAGATGTTCGAAACCCCGGTGTAGTAGGAGCTTCCGTAGAGATAACGGGAGTCCGCCGAGAACACGAATCCCTCCGGTACCGCCGGCGTGAAATCGAACTCGGCCACCGGCTCGGCCTGCCCGGCCTGCAGGTCCTCGATCCTGTAGACCCGCAAATGCTGGCTGCCGTCGATTTCGCCGACCGATGCCGACAGCAACCTACCATCGTGGGAAAGGTCGAGCTCGCTGGGCGCCTGGCCGTACGGCCAGTCGAAAACGAGCTTCCAGTCCTTGTAGGGCGGCGGTATCCGCACCAGGGACACGTAGCCGTTCTCGTGGCGCAAACCCAGCAGGGATTGGTCGGTGGTGTCGAACACGATATCCCCGATGCGGGCGTCCTTCAGCAGCATGCGCCTCTGCCGCGTGTCCACGTTCACCGCCATCAGGTCGCGGAACGAAGTGTTGTCGGCCGTAAAGAACAGGGTACGGCTGGCGGGATCCCACGCTGGCGAGGTAACGCGGTAGGTCATCGGCCCCTTGATGTCGGTGATGCGCCGCACGGTGCCATCCGGCAGGGACACGGCCCCAACGTGCGCAACGACCCCGGGAAAGCGGAACGCCCCCACCAGCTCGTTCCGTTCGGTGTCGACGAATGCGCGCGACATGGATCCAAGCGCCCGCGGGGTCAGCCGCCTCGCCTCCGTGAGCGGAAACCTGCCAACCTGCTCCAGATTCGCCCGCTGGAACGCGTGCTCGAACGCGATCCAGTCTCCCCAGGCCGCATCGAGGGGCTTCCCGAACACCGCCGCGAACTGCTTCGAATAGTATCGCGCGCTTCCCTCCCCGCGACTGAGCCATTCGACCACCCGCTCCGGGGAATACTCCTGCGCCAGGTAGCTGATGAATCGAGTGCCGTACAGGTAGGCGTTGACGCCGTGCTGGAAGTCCACGTTCACGCCTTCGGAGGCCAGGCCAAGGTTGCTGTAAAAGTGAGCGTCGTCGCGCACCATCGACCGGAACACCATCTCGTCGTAGGCCCCCTGCGCCCGGCCCACTCCCCCCGCCATCCAGGTTTCCATGAACACCGCCGCGCCCTCGAAGTACCACCGAGGCGAGCTCAGGCGCGGAACCGCCAGGTAGTTGTAGAGGATCGACTCCGGGTGTCGGTCCGTCTGTGCGGGCTTCCCGCCGAAGAACTTCCGCCACCTGAGATCCTGTTGGTTCGCGACGTCGAGGTTGGCGAGATGCACCGTCTCGTGATTCATGAACATGAAGATCCGCTCGCTGCTCGGGTTTGTCTCGAGCGTGCGGGAGGTCGGCGCAATGAACACGTGCAGGGAGTTATACGGTGTCGCGAAAGCCCCCGCGTTGCCGTAGTCGCTCAGGTCCGTCAGCACGATTGTCGGCTTCTCGTAGGGCTGCCAGCCGAACACCCGCTTCTGGAATGCCAGGGAGTTGTGGACGTTCCGGAGCACATGCGGAACCAGGTGGGTCTGGAACGGATCGAGGTAGATCAGCCGTACGTCGTCGGTTTCCACGACGTCCACTTCGAACGGGGCGGCGCTCGTGGCGCCGGCGAACCACAACAGTACTATCCCCGCACAGGTCGAGCTGGCGCGCATCGCAAGGTCCCCCTGAGCATCCCGGAAGTCCCGGTCCGGTGTCTTCTTCTAGTCGTTTTTTCTACTCTGCACCTTCTGTGCGCCAGACACGGGCGCAAGCCCGCCTGCGATACCGCAGGCGGGCCTGGCCCGCGTGGCGCTGAGTGCCGGCGTCCGGCGCCCGCCCTCCAGCCATCGGGTTACCGAAGATTCCGCACCGCGTCGTTCCGGAGGCTATCCCGGAACGCATCATTGTTCAGCGCATCGCGGAACGCATCGTTGTTCAGTGCGTCGCGGAACGCATCATTATTCAGCGCGTCGCGGAACGCATCATTATTCAGCGCGTCGCGGAATGCCTCGTTCCTCAATGCATCGCGGAAGGCATCGTTCCTCAGCGCATCGCGGAACGCATCGTTCCTCAGCGCATCGCGGAACGCATCGTTGCGCAGTGCGTCACGGAACGCGTCGTTTTTCAATGCGTCGCGGAACGCATCGTTATTCAGCGCGTCGCGGAAGGCATCGTTCCTCAATGCGTCGCGGAATGCGTCGTTCCTAAGCGCGTCGCGGAACGCATCGTTCCTCAGCGCATCCCGGAAGGCATCGTTCCTCAATGCATCGCGGAACGCGTCGTTCTTCAGCGCATCGCGGAACGCATCGTTCTTCAGCGCATCGCGGAAGGCATCGTTCTTCAGGGCGTCACGGAACGCGTCGTTGTTCAGCGCATCGCGGAACGAATCATTCTTCAGGGAATCGCGGAAGGTATCGCTCTTCAGCGAATCGCGAAATGCATCGTTCTTCAGCGCGTCCCGGAAGGCATCGTTCTTCATCGCGTCGCGGAACCCTTCGCTGTTCAGGGCGTCACGAAACGCATCGCTCTTCAGCGCGTCACGGAAGGCATCGCTGTTCAGCGCATCCCGGAACGCGTCACTGTTCAGCGCATCCCGGAACGCATCGCTCTTCAGCGCATCACGGAATGCGTCGTTGTTCAGCGCGTCACGAAAAGCGTCGTTGTTCAGCGCGTCACGGAACGCATCGCTCTTCAGCGCATCACGGAAGGCGTCATTGTTCAGCGCATCACGGAACGCGTCGTTCCTGAGCGAGTCACGGAACGCCTCGCTGTTCAGCGCATCACGGAACGCGTCGTTCGCGAGCGCGTCGCGAAATGCATCGCTCTGGAGTGCGTCCCGGAAGGCCTGATTGTTGAACGCGTCCCGGAAGGCCTCGTTGTTGAGCGCCTGGGCAAACGATCGATCGTTCGTGATCAGCTGGTAGATTTCCGTCTGCATCACCCGCGCAACGCTCTCGTCACCCAGCGTCACGTCGCCGCCAGACAACTGCTCGCCGCGGTAGCGCTCGGCCGGCGCAATCGTGCCGGACGCCTGGTCTTCCGGAACCGGAAGCGTCACCCCAAAGTACGTAACGACGGCGATCACGACGGCAAAGATGCCGACGATCATGCCGATCTGAGACCTGTTCTCGATTCTCATCGCCCAGCTCCTTGACCTAGCCATGCGCCCCCGGAAAACGAAGACGCTCGTGATTCACCAAGCTGGCTTGAGCGATCCCTGCTGCAACAACTTGCCCCCGCTTGAATAGTCAAGCTCTATCCGACCACCACCGGCGACGACCTTGTCATCGGTTCGATGCAATACCGCAATCAACCTCCGTTCGCCGAGGCCGCGAACGTGCAGCTCCTCGTCGGCGAACTGGATAAAATCGATCGGACCTTCGTCCTGCGCCACTGCGTCCAGCCGGACGCCGACGCTCGCGAGATCCACCCGCAGGTCGATGGGCCTGTCGGCCGCGATCCGGATGTCGAGCAGGAGCGCGCCGTCGCGGCGCAACAGGCGCACGTCGCTTTCCACCCCCTGCGTGCGGAGACGGTAGGCCCCGAGTTCATCGGCCCCGGAGCGGGACCGATGAGACGTGATCGTGCCGACCAGCTCGTCCAGATTCGGTGCGCCGTGTCGCGCCGGCTGGCTACCGAACCAGGCAACGGCTAGCAACATACCGGCGGCTCCCGCCAATCCGTAGCGCAGCACCGGCAGCGGGCCCGGCATGCGCAGGCCCACGTGCCGCGTCGCCGGAGGCCGCGCCCCCCGGACCGCGACACGGGACATGATGCTTGCACGCAGGGTGACGGGAATCTCCGGTTCTGCGGCGTCGCCGAGCACCGACTCGAGGCGCACCAGGTCCGCCCGGTAACGGCGGCCTTCCGGGTATTCGGCCAGCAGACGCTCCAGCTCGGCCTGCTCGGTATCGCTCAACGCCTCATCCGCTTCGGCGCTGATCAGCTCCATCAGCCTTTCCCGCGTCATGGCGCCAGGCACCCGCGCTGTTCCAGCCGGCACTTCATTTGCTGCCGGGCCGTGAACAGTCGCGATTTGACGGTCTTCTCGGGCAACTGGAGGATCTCGCCGATCTCGCGATAACTGCACTCGGTGAAGTAGCGCAACACGATCACGGCCCGATAGTCCTCCTGCAATTCCATCAGCGCCCCCTGCACCTCGCGCGAGACCTGCGCCGCCGCGGCCTGGTCCTCGGAGTCGTCGTCGGCCGCCTGCTCCGTCTCCGGCATCGGCCCGTTCCGCCTGCGCCGGTCGAGCTGGTCGATGGCCTCGTTCACCGCGATCCGGTACACCCAGCTGAACAGCCTGAAGCTGGCGTCGAACCGGTGGATGTTCTCGAATACCTTCAGGAACACCGTCTGCGTTACGTCCGCCGCGTCGTCCCGGTTGCCGAGCATCCGAAAGGTGGCGC
>Ga0299914_10001990_pt1 | contig 13851 bp, 10 predicted proteins | sample RVTome_10_FD_201361 | JGI IMG/M metagenome (GOLD analysis project Ga0299914, IMG submission 201361) | Soil microbial communities from uranium-contaminated site in the Upper Colorado River Basin, Wyoming, United States - RVT153D57 (version 2) ...
ATCGCATGAGGGAGATCCTCGGTCCCCCGCTCCGAGCTGCGGCGGTGAGCGCCTTCATCATCGGACTCGTCCTGATGGTCATGAACCCGCCGTCGCTCGCGGGGCTGGGAGACCTGCTGGCGCTGCTGCTCGGTGCCGTCGCGATCGTGCTCGTCACCGCCTGGGCGACCGTGGCGCTGATCGGCAACGAGATGCCCGAGCCCGATTTCCGGCGGCTGGTCGACCGCAGCGAGGCGCTCGCCTCGCTGCCGCCTCCCGACCAGCCCCCGAGCGAGTTCGACGAGCTGGTGATGCAGGCCCTGGACGACCTGCCAGAGCCTTTCCGCGAGCTTCTCGAGCGCACGCCGGTGGTCGTCTCCAGTCGCGGTCACGAGCACCACGCCTACGGCCACTACATCGGCGGCACCGTCGCCCGCGACATCTACCCAGACCGCATCGTCATCTACCAGGACACGCTGGAGCGCGACTTCGGCCGCCATCCCGAGCTGCTGCGGGCGCAGGTCGAGCGCACCGTGCGCCACGAGCTGGCCCACCACCTGGGCTGGGATGAGCGCGGGGTACTCGGCCTCGGCCTCTGAGCAGGACGCGCCGCCGCTAGTTCTCAGACCCGCAGCGGTCCCAGACGTAGAGCTCGATCGCCTCCGCGGCAAGCTCCATCAGCCGTGGGCCCGAGAGCCATCCGAGGACGGTCTCCAGCGCGCGCTCCTCGGTCACGCCGCGATCCACGGCCTCCTCACCGCGGAACCCGGCGGCGAGCTTCAGCGCCTCGCGCCTGTGCTCGCCGAGGGTCGAGAACGCGCCCATGAGGAAGTCCCGGTTCGGAAGCGGGTGGCCGACGTCGAGCGAGGCGTGCCACGCCGCGAGCATCGAGATGTCGTGCTCGTCGAGATCGGCGATCGCCTTGGCGTAGTGAGCCTCGAGCTCGTCGTCGGGGATCTCGTCGACCCAGGCGCGCACCGCCTCGCCGAGGAGCTGGCGGCGCGCCTCGCGCCCGACTGAGTCGGCCACGGCGCGGATCGCGTCGGCTGGATCGATGAAGCAGAGAGGCATCGGCTCGTCTCGTTGTGGCTGGTCCGGCGTGCCAAAGATAGAACCGCCATCCGACGGAACCAGGATCAACGCCCGCCGCGTGCTCCGCTCCACGTCCGCCGCGGCGGGTCGTGCCAGGCCGATCGGCCCCTGGGCGTGCGCCGCGCCCCGACCTATGCTGGGAGCATGTCGCTCTCGCTGATCGTCGGCCCGCCCAACTCGGGGCGTGCCGGGGCCGTGCGCGAGGGCCTCACCGTCGCCCTGGGGCGGGACCCTGTCCTGGTCGTGCCGACGCTCGAGGACGCCTCGCGCTTCGAGCGTGAGCTGTGCGCCGCCGGCGATGCGGTTCTCGGCGCCTCGATCCTCACCTTCGAGCACCTCTTCGACGAGGTCGCGCGCGCGACCGGCGCGCCGGCGCGCCCGCCCCTCACGGCGGCGCAATCCCTGCACCTCGTGCGCCGCGCAATCGCCTCCACGGAGCTCCGGATCCTCGCCCGCTCGGCGCGGCGGGCGGGGTTCGCCGCCGCGCTCGCGACGCTGATCGAGGAGCTCCAGGCGAGCTGTCTCGATCCCCGGACCGTCGAGGAGCTCTCCGCCCGAAGCGACGATCCGCGCTACCTCCGCGAGCTCGGAACACTTTACGGCGCCTACGTCGCGATCCGCGACGAGCTGGGCTTCGGCGACTCGCACGTCGCGGCCGCGGAGGCGACGGCGGCGCTGCGGGCCAACCGGGATGCGTGGGGCTCGCGGCCCGTCCTTCTCTACGGCTTCGACGGCATGACGGTCGAGCAGCTGGAGCTGGTCGGAGCGCTCGCCGACGTCGCGGATGTGACAGCGACGGTCACCTTCGAGGATCGCGATGCGCTGGCCGCACGCTCCTCGCTGCGCGGGGAGCTGGTCGCGCGCGGCGGTGAGATCGTGGACGAGCGGCGCCCCGATCCCGCCCACACCGAGAGCGAGATCCTCTACCACCTGGAGCGGGGATTCCTCGTCGACGGATGCGAGCAGCGCGCGCTCGATCCCGGCCTCGCGCTGATGGAGTCGGCCGGAGAGCGCGGCCAGGCGGAACAGATCGGCGTCGAGATTGCCCGCCTGCTCGCCGCGGGCGCGCGGGCCGACGAGATCGCCGTCGTGCTGCGCAACCCGGACCGCGACGGGGCCCTGTACGAATCGGTGTTCGCGAGGCTCGGGATCCCCGTCGCGGTCGAGGCGCGGATCCCGCTGGAGCGCACTGCGGTCGGGCGGGGACTGATCGCGCTGCTTCGAGCCGCCTTCGGCCCCGGTGGTGCGGACGATCTGCTCGCCTTCCTGCGCACCCCGGGGCGCGCGCACCCTGACCAGGCCGACTGGCTCGAGCGCGCGATCCGGCGCGGCAGGCTGCGCACCGCGGAGGAGGCGCTCGAGGCGTGGCGCGGGCGGGACCTCTTCGAGCTCGAGGAGCTGCGGGGCGCGGCGGGCCCCCGGGAGCTGCTCCGGACGCTCGCGCGCCTCGCGCGCGCGATCGCCGAGCACCCATACGAGCGCCGCGCGCCCCACCCCGACCGCGAGCGTAGCCTCGAGCTGCGGGCCGCGGCGGTGGCCGCCGCGGCGCTCGAGGAGGTCGCGGCGCTCTCCGGGATCGAGGACGGCCCGGCCGAGGCACTGGAGTGCCTGGTGACCCTCGAGGTTCCGCTGTGGCGGGGGCCGAGCGACGGCCACGTGCGGGTGACGAGCCCCTACCGGATCAGGGCGCGGCGGGTGGAGCATCTGTTCGTCGCCTCGCTCCAGGAGGGCGAGTTCCCGCGCCATGACCCGGGCGAGCCGCTGCTGTCCGACGAGCAGCGCAGCGAGCTGTCCGTGCCCCCGCGTGCCGACTCCGACGACGAGGAGCGCTACCTCTTCTATGTCTGCCTCTCCCGTCCCACCCGGCGCCTTCACCTGTGCTGGCGAAGCTGCGACGACGAGGGAGCGCCCGCCGCCCGCTCCCCGCTGCTCGACGACGTTCGAGACCTGCTCGAGCCCCCGCCACCGGGTCCCGACGAGCGCGATCCGATCGACGCCGAGATCCGCCGCCGCACCCTCGCCGACGTCACCCTCACGCCCGACTCGGCGCCCACGCCGGACGAGCTCGCGCGGGCGCTCGCCGCGACGCCGCGCCGAAACGGTGTCGAGATCCCCGCCGAGCTGGAGCTCGAGCCCTCGCTCGCGGAGGCGCTGCGGCGGCGACTCGAGACGGCCGCCGAGCGATCCGAGCTCAGCCCGGGCCCGATCCGAACGCCCGCGGTGCTCGAGGCGCTCCGGGCGCGGGAGCTGTTCGGAGCCTCGACGCTCGAGGGCTATGCGCTGTGCTCGTACCGCTGGTTCGTCGACCACGAGCTTGGGCCCCGGGGGCTGGACCCGGACCCCGATCCGCTCCTGCACGGCTCGGTGATCCACGGGGTGCTCGAGGAGCTGTACCGCGACCCGCCCGGGCCGGACCCCCGGCCTCGGCCGAACACCCTCGCGGCGTGGCGGGGCCGCGCCGCCGAGCTGACGGCCACGCTCGCGGCGGACGCCGGCCTCGGGGGCGAGGACGCGCGCAGCGCCGCCGCCCGGGCGCGGATCGAGGCGCTCGTCGGCGGCTTCCTCGGCCGCGAGGCGCACACCAAATCGCCGCTGCGACCGGACCCGGAGTTGATCGAGGCCAGATTCGGAAACAGGGAGGACGACGCCAGGCCCGCACTCGATCTCGGCGGCTTCGCGCTGCACGGCAAGATCGACCGCGTCGACGTGACGGCCGGCGAGGGGCCGGCCGGGCTGATCCGCGATTACAAGGCGTCGCGCGTGGTCACCCCGGCGGCGAAGCTCGGGGAGGAGGGCAAGCTCCAGCTGCCGCTGTACGCGCGGGCGCTCGCGGACCTGTGGGGGGTCCGCCCGCTCGGGGGCATCTACGAGCCCCTCGGGGCCACCGGCGACCCGCGACCGCGCGGCTTCTTGCGGCGGGACGATGGGGAGGCCGCGCTCTCGGGACTGGATCTCGTCGCCAGGGACCTCCTCGACGACGACGCGTTCGAGGGGGTTCTGAGCGACGCTGCCGGGACGGCCGCCGAGATCGTCGAGGCGATGCGGGAGGGCCGGATCGATCGCGACCCGATCGACGACGAATGTCCGCGGTACTGCACCTTCCAGGCGATCTGCCGGCGCGAGCGCGCGGCGCGCCAGGCTCCGGCGGCAACCGACGAGGAAGAGGAGGAGCCGCTGTGAGCGCGAGGCTCTTCAAGGGGAGGGTGTGGCGGGGCAACCTGATTGGGGGCCGAGCGCGAACCGAGGTGCTGGGGTGACCGGCGCACAGCTCCAGCTCGGGGTCGAGGCGCCCGCTCCGCGCCCGCCTCGCGAGCCGACCCCCGAGCAGGCCCGGGCGATCGAGGCGCGCGACCGGGACGTGCTGCTCGAGGCGGGCGCCGGCACCGGGAAGACGCTCGTCCTCGTGGAGCGCTATTGCGAGGCCGCCGAGGAGGGGGCGGGGATCGACGGGATCCTCGCCTTCACGTTCACCGAGCGAGCGGCCGCCGAGCTCCGCCACCGGATCCGGCTCGAGCTCGCGGAGCGAGCGTCACGCGCGGCCGAGGCCGGTGAGGAGGAGCGAGCGAGCCGGCTCGGGGACATGAGCCGCGAGAGCGAGCGCGCGTGGATCTCGACGATTCACGGGTTCTGCCGCCGGCTGCTCGCCTCCCACCCGGTCGCGCTTGGGCTCGATCCTCGTTTCAGGGTGCTCGACGAGGCCGAGGCCGACAGGATCGCCCAGCGAGCGTTCGACGATGCGCTCGAGGCCCTGGTCGGCCGCGGCGACCCGGAGGCGGCACGGCTGGTCGCCGCGATCGGGATCGCCCCGCTCCGCGACATGGTGCGCACGGCCCACGACGAGCTCCGCAGCCTGGGGCGTCCGGACGCGGAGCTCCCCGATCCCCAGCCCTCCGATCCGGGCATCGCCGTCGGCGCGCTCGTGGACGCCGCGCGGGCGGCGCTCGATGAGACCTCGGGCTCGCGCGGCGGACCGGCGAATCTCGATCGGATCGCCGACGCGGCGCAGCTCGAGCGCTCTTCCCCCCCGGACGAGGCCACGCTCGCCGCGCTCGAGCTCAACTCGAGCGCGGCGGCGTTCTCCGGGGCCGCCTGCCGGCGGTACAGAGACGCCTGGAAGGCGGCGCGCCGGGCCATCGTGGAGCACGAGATGGCCGATCTGTACCTGCATCTCGCGGAGCTGGTACGCCGCTTCGGGCAGCGGTTCGCCGAGCTCAAGGGCGAGCGCTCGGGGCTCGACTTCGAGGACCTCCAGCTGGAGGCGGTGCGCCTGCTCGGCGAGCACCCGCGCGTCACCCAGGGCTACAGGGATCGGTTCAGACATCTGATGGTGGACGAGTTCCAGGACACGAACGAGGTCCAGCTCGCGCTCGTGCGCCTGCTCGCGGGACCCGATACCCGGGTGTTCGCGGTCGGGGACGAGTTCCAGTCGATCTACGGATTCCGCCACGCCGATCTCAGGGTCTTCCGGCGTGAGCGCGAGCGGATCCGGGAGGAGGCCGCCGAGCGTGCCGAGCTGCTCCCGCTGAGCGGCAACTTCCGCTCCGTTCCCGACATCGTCGCGGCCGCGAACTTCCTCGGCGCCGCGCTGCTCGGGGAGTTCCGGGAGATCACAGTGGCCTCACCCCGCGGGGGCGAGCGGAAGGCGCCGGCGGTCGAGCTGCTGCTAACGCCCGGCGGCCGCGAGTGGAAGCGGGAGGAGCTGGGGATCCGGTTGCCGGGTGACTATCCCTCCGGACCGGACCGGATCGCGGAGGCCCGCTGCCTCGCCGCGAGGCTGCGCGAGCTCAGCGACGAGGGCGTCCGCCGCGGGGACATGGTGGTGCTCCTGCGCGCGTTCACGCACCTCGCCGCGTTCGAGGAGGAGCTCGAGAGCGCGGGACTGGCGCCCTACGTCGTCGGCGGCCGTGGCTACTGGTCCCAGCAGCAGGTCGACGACGTGCGCCGCCTCCTCGGCGTGGTGGCCAATCCGCTCGACGACCACTGCCTGCTCGGCGCGCTCTCCTCACCCGCCTGCGCGGTGCTCCCGGACACGCTGTGGCTGCTGCGGCGCGCGGCCGGCGGGGGGAGGCACCTGTGGCCCACGATCGAGCGCCACTTCGGCAGTGACGCAAACCCGGCCGAACCGGACGCGGGAGCGAGCGAGCAAGGCTGCCGGTCATGTGAATGCGAGCGAGCGGGAGCGGAGGATTCGGCCGGCATTGATCAGATCCCCGAGCGCGACGCCGCCCGGCTGTCACGGTTCTGCGAGACGCTGGCCGAACTGCGCGACAACGCCCCCCGCCTCGGCCTCGAGGAGCTCACGGACCGGACGATGACCCGGTTCGGCTACGACCTCGCCACGCTGATGCGCTCCCGTGGGCCCCGGCGGCTGGCCAACGTCCGCAAGCTGATGCGGATGGCGCGCGCCTACGAGACCGCCGAGGGTCGCGACCTTCGGGGGTTCCTCGACTTTCTCGACGAGGCGGCGGGGCGGGCCGACCGGGAGGGCGAGGCCGCGACGGAGGCGGAGGAGCACGACGGCGTCCGGGTGATGACGGTCCACGCGGCGAAGGGGCTCGAGTTCCCGGTCGTCGCCGTGGCCGACCTCGGCCGGCGCCTCCTCGCCCCCCGTCGCCCGAGCGTGCGGATCGACCGGGCGGAGGAGGAGGGCGAGGAGCCCTCGCCGGCCCGGGTTGGAGTCCGCCTCGCCCGATTCGGGGCGAAGGCGGTGCCGCTGTACGGGTACGACGAGCTGATCGCCGAGGCGGAGCGCGACGAGGCGGCGGAGAGCTGTCGCCTCGCCTACGTCGCCGCCACCCGGGCCCAGGACCACCTCATCCTCAGCGGCTGCTACGCCCCCGACAAGGTGGCCGATCCGGTGCCCGAGGACGAGCTCCCCGCCGGCACCCCGGTAAGCGAGCGGCTGTTGCGGGCCCTGGAGGTCACCGAGCCGGAGGACGGATTCGTCGAGCTGGCGCCTCCCCGGCCGCGGCCGGGGCTCGAGGCCCGCTTCGCACCCGCTCGCCTCGCGTTGGAGGTGAACCTCCCCGACCCGGTGGCGTTCCGGGCGCTCGCCCGCGTGGCGGAGTCTCCCGGCGAGCCCGCTCCGACGCCGGCCGGCAGACCACCGCTGCTCATCGACCGGTCTCCGCCGGAGCCCGCGTCCGGCCATCTCTCCTACTCGGCGCTCGCCGGCTACGGGCGCTGCGGATATCGCTTCTACACGGAGCGCATACTCGGGATGCCCGGCCTTGACCGCGAGGATCGCTCCGCCGACGGCGAGGCGACCGGCTCCGCCCGCCGCTTCGGGTTCGGCAACGCGGTCCATGCGCTGCTCGAGTGGAGCGCACGGCACGGCTGGCGCACGCCCCCCGCGGAGCTATGCGCCGAGCTGCTCCGCGGTGAGGGCCTGCGTGGCACCGCGGAGGAGCGCGAGCGGACGGGCGAGATGGTCGACCGCTGGCTCGAGTCCGAGCTGTGCGCCGAGCTCCGCGACGCCCGCGCCCGGGTGCGGGCGGAGATGCCCTTCCTGCTCCCGGTCGGCGGCTCGATCGTGCGCGGCGCGATCGACCTCCTCGCCGAGACCGACGGCGGGCCGCTCGTGGTCGACTACAAGACCGACTCGCTCGCCGAGGCCGCTCCCGAGGAGCTGGTCGATCGCTACGCGGTGCAGCGGAAGATCTACGCCCTCGCCGCGTCGCCGGCCGGGTCCGGTGCCGTGAGGACCGCGTTCGCGTTCCTGGACTCGGGCGGATCCCCGGTCTGCGCCGAGTTCGGCCCGGACGATCTCGGCTCTGCACGCTCGGATCTCGAGGAGCTCGTCGCCGGCGTGGGGAGCGGCCGGTTCGCTGTCACGGACTCCCCGCATTGGGCACTCTGCCACGACTGCCCGGCGCGGCAGCGACTCTGCTCCCATCCGAAGGAGCTGACGGGCCGCAGGCTGGCATGAACGCCCCGCGGCTGGCGCTGTTCGCCTACGGCTCGCTCGTCAGCCCCGACAGCGCGACCGCCACGATCGGCCGCCCGGTGACTCCCTCCGCGGCCCTGCGCCTGCCGGGGTGGCGGCGGCGCTGGTCGGTGGCTCGGGACAACACGACCGTCGAGAAGACGTTCGCCCGACCCGACGGGAGCATTCCCGACCATGTGCTCGGGCTCACCATCGAACCCTCCGACGCCGACGCCGACGGCCCCAACGGCGCCTTGCTCGGCCTGGACGAGGAGGAGCTGCGACGGCTCGACGTGCGAGAGATGCGCTACGACCGGATCGCGCTCGCGCCGATGGCGGGCTTCGATCGCGTGTTCGCCTACAGGGCAAAGCCCGCCCACCGGGTGTCGGAGCCCCCGCGGGGCGCTGTCGTGATCGCCGCGTACGCGGAGCGGGTCGAGTCCGCGTTCGCCGCGCTCGGCGAGGACCAGCTCCGCCTCTATCGAGAGACCACCGGACCCCCTCCGGTCGAGGTGATCGACGCCGTCCTGGTGCGCGACCGGATCCCGCCGGGCAATCCGCGGGAGTGGTAGTCGCGGCCGACGACGCTTCCGGCGTCTAGCCGCGGTCCCGCGCCGAGCCGTTTCCGTTCCAGCGCTTCGCCCAGCTGCGCAGCTCGCGGATCGCCGGCTCCAGGGCCGTGCCCTTTTCGGTCAGCGCGTAGGAGACCCTGGCGGGGCTGCCGTCGTGGACGGAGCGCTCGACCAAGCCCTCCGCCTCGAGCTCGCGAAGGCGCCGGGAGAGCAGCCGGTCCGAAAGGCCGGGGATCGCGAGCGACAGCTCGGCGAAGTAGTGCGGGCGCTCGGTGAGCGCCCACAGGATCGCGCCGGCCCAGCGCTTCCCGATCAGCTCGACCGCGTTATGGAAGTGCGGGCAGACCCGCACAGCGGGCTCGGCAGAACTCCTCGCTTCCACCATTGGTCAGGTTACACAAGCCAACCCCCGGCCCCGGGGGGATTTAGGTCACGCAGGGGCCGCTGTCGACCGGGGCTCCGGCGCGATTCACGGCCCGCTCAACGACGTCGTCGGGGACACCGAGCCCGCCGCGCGGCCTTCCTCCCACCTGGGCCGCGAACACCGTTGTCAGCACGCGTCCCTCGGCGTCGACCGCGGGCCCGCCGGAGTTGCCGCTGCGGACCTTGCCGCGAAACGAGACCATCTCGCGCGTGACCGGCCCGCGCCCGTACGCGTCCTCGCTCACCACGGTGCCGGTTCGACCGAGACGTGCGGGCGAGACCGTGAAGGGCCCGTTATCCGGGTAGCCGAGCACGGCCGCCGGCATCCCCCGGCGCGCCGACGCGGCCAGCGCGAGCGGCGGTTCCGCGAGGCCGTCCACGCGAAGCACGGCGAGGTCGTTCTTCGGCTCGAAGTGAACCAGGGTGGCGTCGAGCTCGCTGCCATCGCCCGTGGTGACGGTCGTGTCGTCCTGTCCCGCGACGACATGCGCGTTCGTGACCACCAGCCCCGGCTCCACCACCCACCCCGAGCCGGCGACACCGAGGCCGCACGCCGTCCCCAGCACCCGCACGACGCTGCGTCCGGCGCGGCGCACGTCGGAGTCGCTCGCGATCGCCTCCTCGGGCGGCGGGACCCGGGCCTCCGGGCCCGGCACTTGCGGAGTTGGGTCGATGCGGTTCAAAACGCGCAGGATCGGCCCCGATGGGGGCAGGAGCTCGTTGAGCTCGCCGAGGATCACGGAGCGCTGGATCTCGGGGCGCAGCTCGCGAGCGCCCGGGGTGTGAAGCGCGACCGCGCCGAACGCCCACGCCAGCGCCAGCGCCAGCGCCGCGAGCAGGACCGCTCCCCCCACGCCATCGGCCGAAGCTCCCAGCCTTCCTCTGACCCACCTCGCCCGCGCCGCGCGGCCCAGCCCCTCCATCGTCACCGCCGCCATACCGCCGAGCAGCACCCCGCCGAGCAGCGCTGTCGCGGGCGCGTACGGGGACTCCGACCCCTCGGCGAGGAACTCCGGGCCGAGGCGAGCCCCGAGCACCGCCCCGCCCACGAAGCCCGCGAGCGACAGCGCTCCCACGAGCAACCCCTGCCGGTAGCCCCAGACGGCGAGGGCGGCCGCGAAGAGAACGATGATCCAGTCGACTGCGGTCACGTAGGAGTCAGCGGCGCGGTCACGTGGCTACCGTGGCTGCCCGAAGGCGGGGCCGACGGACGGAGCGGCTAGCCTTCCCCCGCCGGGGGAAGTCGGCCCGTCTAGCGAGGCTCGCAACGCTACCCGATTCCGACAAGATGATCGACGTCATGGCCCCGCGCACCACGACGGCCCGCGAACCGCAACCCCTCGACGGTTGAGCCCAATCAGCCCCCAGGCGGAACGCCGCCGTCGCATCCTGACCCGGGCCGTTCCGGTCCTGCTCATGGCGCTCGCTGCGTTCGTGATCGGCGCACTCGTGGGCGCAAGCTCCGCGGCCGAGGAGGCGGCGCGCCGGTTCGTCGACGCGTGGGCGAAGGAGGACTACTCGGCCATGTACGGCCAGCTGACCGAGGACACGGCCGCCCGCTTCTCGCTCGACGAGTTCACCGGCGTCTACGCGGAGGTGGAGCGGACGGCGACGATCGACGCCATCGAGCCCGACGATCCCGAGGGCGGCGGCGCGACCGCCGAGGTTCCGATGACGGTGAGGACCCATGCCTTCGGCGACGTGCGCGGCACCCTCTCCCTCCCGGTCGCGGGTGACGCGATCGCCTGGCAGCCGCACCTCGCCTTCCCGGGGCTCGCTCGCGGAGAAGAGCTGTCCCGGAGCATCCAAGTCCCCAAACGGGCGCCGATCCTGGCTCGCGACGGAACACCGCTCGCGGAGGGGTCCGCCGCGGCGCGCAGCTCCCCGATCGAGGGCGCGACGATCAACGTCGCCGGCGAGCTGGGAGTGTCGAAGGGAAAGGCGGACAAGGCAGCGCTGGAGCAGCGCGGGTTCCCGGCCGGCACGCTCGCCGGCACGAGCGGCCTCGAGAAGGCGTTCAACACCCGCCTGGCCGGACAGCCCGGCGGGGAGCTGCTCGCCGAGCCCGCAGACCAGAGCTCGGGCGAGGGGCGTGTGCTGGCGACCAGCGACCCGGTCGAGGGCGAGTCGGTGCGGACGACCATCAACCCCGACCTGCAGGAGGCGGCCGTCACGGCGCTGGGGAGCGCGTTCGGCGGGGTGGCCGTACTCGACGCCAGAGACGGCTCGGTGCTGGGGCTCGCGGGGATCGCGTACTCGTCGCCCCAGCCGCCGGGGTCGACGTTCAAGGTCGTCACCACCGTGGCGGCACTGGAGGGCGGCGTAGTGAAGCTGGACGACACGTTTCCGGTCGAGAGCTCAACAATCGTGGGCGGGCGCGAGATCACCAACGCCGGCGACGCGGCGTGCGGAGGAACGTTCGAGCAGAGCTTTACCAACTCATGCAACACGGTCTTTGCGCCGCTCGGTCCCGAGATCGGAAGCGAGCGCCTGGTGAAGACCGCGGAGCGCTTCGGATTCAACTCCCCGCCCGCCCTGTTCGATGCGCAGGCCACGGCGATCATCGACCCGCCCGACAGCACCATCCCGACCTCGATCCAAGCGGACGTCGACCTCGGGGCAAGCGCGATCGGCCAGGGTGAGGTGCTGGCGACGCCGCTGGAGCTCGCTTCGATCTCGCAGACGATCGCCGCTGGAGGAGTGAGGAGTCCCACCCCGATCGTCAAGGAGCCAGAGCTGCGTCCCGACGCCGAGCCCGTGAAGGTCACCTCCGGGGAGGTCGCGGCCACGGTGCGCGACCTGATGGTGGGCGTCGTCTCCGGCGGCACCGGCACCGCCGCCGCCCTCCCCGGGATCGAGGTAGCGGGAAAGACCGGGACGGCCGAGCTCGGGCCGGCGCCGGCCTCCCCCGATGACGGCGGCGAGCCGGAGCAGCAGGAGGACGCGTGGTTCACGTCCTTCGCCCCGGCGAACAACCCGAAGCTCGCGGTTGCCGTGATGCTCGTCAACGTGAAGGGCGGCGGGGGAGCGGTCGCCGCCCCGATCGCTCGCGAGGTGCTCTCGGCGGGGCTTTAGATGTCCAGCTCCACGCGACCCTCCTCGCCGGCGTCGCCGGGGATCTCGAGCTCGATCGGGCGGTTCTCGTTCACGGTCCGATCCACCCGGAAGAGGACCATCGCGCCGTTGATCGGCCCGCTCGCCGCGGGCGTGTCGGGTTCGGGCACCTCACCCCCCGCGGGCACGGTGGACCCCAGCTCCAGCGCGTACACGCTCTCGCTCTCGAGCGGTTCGTAGGTGCTGTCGCGCGTGTCCCGGATCGTCATCTCCTCGGGAAGCTCGGCGCTGGAGTCCCCCTCGTTCTCGATCGTCATGAACACCGCCAGGTACTCCTCGTCGGATGTCGCCGCCGGCTGCTCGCTCAGATACGCCTCATCCTCGGGATCGCTCGGGTTGAGGAATCTCGTGATCTGGACGTTGTAGAGAAGCTCGCCCAGCTCGACCGGCTCGCCCTCGACGACGTCGAACTCCTCCTCCTCTTCGCCGCAGCCGGCGACGAGAAGCGCGGCCGCGACGAGCAGCAACGCGGCGAGCCCCAGTCTGGACAGGCGTCGCATCGGCGGCGGAGTCTAGATGGCGTACCCCAGCTCCGCCAGCTTCTCCCCCATGATCTCCTCAGCAACCCGCCGCTCCTCCACGGTGAGGTTCTCCTTCCAGGCCCCGGGCTTGGCGGAACGGAGGAAGCGGGTTGGTCCCTTCGCCCGCTCCGGCACACGCTCGAACGAGTTCGACTCGATCGCGTCCTCGAGCCAGCGGGCGTCGCGTCGCAGCCCCAGCCACGCGAGCAGCGGGCCCAGAGTGGCGGCCGGCGCACCCACTCGAAGCGCTCGTCGGGGCTCTGGAACGCGCTGCGGCCCTGGAAGAGGAAGCCCCGGGCCCGGTGGCATGCATCAGTTGGTGAGGAAGGACTCGTTCACCGGCAGAACGTCCACCGCCCCCCGCCACCGAGGCGGTTGGTGGAACCCGAGCGGGCGCGCGGTCGTCCAGCGTGAGCGGGTGCGAGAGCGCGACTCCAGCTCCTCGTCGTCGAAGGGGAGGCCCGCGGTCGGCGAGTACTGAACTAGTGGCGAACCGCGCTCGGGAGCGTCGGTATGCGGTCTTCGCCCGCGATCGCGACCGGCTCGATCGGCCGACCCGACTCGAGCGTGTCCTTCAGTCGCCGCAGCGCCCGTGACCACCGGCGCCGGTACCAGCGCCGCGCGCCGAGGCGCTCCTTGATCCGGTCGAGGGGATGCGAGGGCTCGGTCCAGAAGGTGACCGATACATCGGTCGTCGAGCCCGGCCCGGTGAGCAGCTCCCACGCGGTGAAGACGGGGACCCGGTCACCGCGCCCGCCCCTACCGCTCTCGAGGATGCGGTGCGGCGGCTCCAGCGCCTCGATCACCGTCTCCATCCACACCCGGAACGCGGGCGGCCCGACCCGGAACCGTGCCGCTGCGCCAACGCCGGATGACGGGATGCGCTCCAGGTGGTACCCCTCGATGAAGTGGTCGGTGAACGCGGGGCGGTTCGCCAGCTCGGAGACGAACGCGAACACGCGCTCGCGCGGTGAGTCGATCGAGATCCGTGTGGAGACCGGCAGCATGGCCGCGGGATTCTATCCCGGGTCCGGGCGGTGGCCGCGTTGAGCGTGGTTGCTCCAAAATGGCGCAGTTTCCGGATATTTCTCTGCCGTTTTGGACACCGGTTTGACCACGGCGTTATGCTCGTCAGGACGCGGAAGGAGAGACGTGCACTCCAACCCAGTAGCAAGGGTCTTCGAGACCGGCAGGGTTGTGGGAGCGGGCTCGTTCATATGCCTCG
>Ga0299914_10001991_pt1 | contig 13850 bp, 24 predicted proteins | sample RVTome_10_FD_201361 | JGI IMG/M metagenome (GOLD analysis project Ga0299914, IMG submission 201361) | Soil microbial communities from uranium-contaminated site in the Upper Colorado River Basin, Wyoming, United States - RVT153D57 (version 2) ...
TCGGACCAGCGCGGACTTGTCGATCAGCCAGCCCGGCGGCTCGCTCGTCGCGCTCACGACCAAGCTCGGCGCATGACCTCGGGATCCTCGAGGCCGGAGAAGCGGGCGGCGAACCGCTGCAGGTCGCCCGCGCTCACCGGCGTCGAAGGACGAGCCGCTTCCTGATGAAGCCGGCGCCGCAGATACTCCGTGCGCGAGAGCTTGAGCCGCGCGGCGTGCGCGTCGATGCGGGCAAGGTCCTCACCCGGCACGTCTCGGATAAGAAGGTCAGGCACGGCACTATGATATCAGCCGATATCTAACCGAAGAAAACTGGCACCGCGCAGCACACCAGCCCGCCAACCACCGTGCCCAAGCCACCAACCACCGATAACCGCACCGGCCTGAGCAGCGTCGCCGCTTCCCCACCGACGTCAGCCCCCGGCTTCCATCCACACGCTCTCGAACTTGAGCACCTCGTCGAGCAGGCCGAAGTGGTGATCGTGGTGCGGGGCGCCGAAGCCTCGATGTCTACCAATAATTAGCCTCGATTTTCAGGATTTAAGCCTCTCCAAATCTGGAACTGTGGCATACTTGCGCGATGCCGCAGCCAATCTCGCACCCCCTCGTGCGCCGTCTTGAGCCCGTGGTGAGAGATCTCCTGGTCGAGGAACCGGTAGTCGCCGTGCATGGGGCCAGGACCGTGGGCAAGTCGACGATGGTGCGCGCCCTGGCGACATCGGCGGGGCGTTCCGTGGTCGATCTCGACGACCCCGAGACGCGTGACGCGGTGGACGCCAGCCCGGCGGCGTTCGCGGCCGCCGAGCCGCCGGTATTCATCGACGAATACCAGCACACACCCGCGATCCTGGACGCGATCAAGGCGGAGCTGAACCGCGACCTTCGACCGGGGCGGTTCGTCCTCACGGGGTCGACCCGTTACTCGAGCCTCCCGGCGGCGGCGCAATCGCTGACCGGTCGCCTGCACGTGGTGACCCTCTGGCCGTTGTCCCAAGGTGAGATCGACGGAACGAAGGAGCGGTTCGCCGAGGGGTTGCTGAGCGACCCGGCCGCCCTGGTCACCTCCGCCGTGTCGAGCACGTCGCGCGAGGAGTACGCCGAGCGCATCCTGCGCGGGGGCTTTCCCCTCGCCGTGGCCCGCCCCGGCGGCGCCGGCCGCAACCGCTGGTTCGACGACTACCTCAGACTCGTGCTCGAGCGCGATGTCGCCGAGCTGTCGAGCATCCGCCAGCGCGAGAAGATGCCGCGATTGCTTACTCGCCTGGGCAGCCAGACGGCCCAGGTGCTCAACGTCTCCCGCGTGGCCGCGGACGTGGGGATCGAAGGCTCCACCGCCGAGCACTACGTCCGCCTGCTGGAGGCCGCCTTCGTGCTCCACAGGCTGCCCGCCTGGGGCACCACGCTGCGGGCGCGGGCATCCTCGAAGCCAAAGGTCCACTTCGTCGATTCGGGAGTCGCCGGCCGGATGCTGCGGATCACCGCATCGCGACTTGCCGCCGCCGAGCCGCAGGCGATGACCGAGCTGGGCCACCTGCTCGAAACGTTCTGCGTAGGGGAGGTGCTGAAGCAGGTCGGCTGGATGGAGACCCCGGCACAGGCAGGGCATTGGCGCACCCACGACGGAGACGAAGTCGACCTGGTTCTCGAACGCGACGACGGGGCGATCGCCGCGATCGAGGTCAAGGCCGGCGAGCGAGCGCGGGAGGCGGACTTCCGCGGCCTGCGCAAGCTCCGCGAGGCGCTGGGCGCCAGGTTCCTCGGGGGCGTCGTGTTGCACCTCGGTCGCCACGCCTACTCCCACGACGACCGGCTCCACGCATTACCCGTCGACCGGCTCTGGCGTGGCTGATCGCTGCATGGCGGAGGGGCGGGCCGCTCTTCGCCGCGAGACCTGACCCGGCCCGAGCGCGGCTTCCAGCCACCGCCAACGCCACGCACCTCACGGCCGGTCCCCCCGCCAAGCCGGGCGGCAGTCATCGGCGCGACAAGCTCGCGCCGACGCGCAGCGACCCCTCAGTGGCCGTGCTTGGCGACGAGTTCGAGCTTTACGGCCGGCATCTGGACGTAGTCCAGTGCCACACCTCGCTCGTCGGAGATCTCCACCAGCTTGACGTCGCCGTAGTCGCTGACGACCGTGCCGGTGGTTCCGGTGGACCATCGGCTGGCAGCTTCACGGAAAGAAACGACATCGTGTTCGGCGATCAGGTGTTTTACGGCGGTCATCGGTGTCTCCAGTCTAGTCCCTGATGTAGGCGTTCACCAGTCGCGGCAACGCTCTGGCATCGGTCAACTCCCAAGCCGTGGTGACCACGATCACGCGGCCGCTGCGCGCCCCCAGGCCGCTAACGGGCACGAGGACTTCGCACGTGAAGCCATTAGGGGGAGTTGTCACGGACATCGCTGACGGCGATGTCGAGAACCCCCGCTTCGATCGTATTGCTCAGGTACTCGATCTCGCTGACCGTGATCCCGAGGATCAACTCGAAGCCCCGAGCCTTGGGCCCTCCTTTCCAGTGGTTGGGATCCAGGGAGTACCCGGCGAGCTTCTCGCGCACGCCGACGGCCTCCCCGGCGCGGGGGAGAGGGTCTCCGACTTGCGGCGGCCATGCCATCTCCTCTCCAAGACGCAACGCACCCCGGATTCGCCCCCCCTCCGCCGTCAGCGTCGAGGACGCCGCCGCCCACGGCGCACCGGCCTGAGCCCCTCGCTCTCGACTTTGAGGTGGCCATCGCCACTCATAAGTCGAAAGCGGTCGTGCTCATCGCCGCGCGGCGTCCGCCATCTCGATCAGCGCGTGGCTGAGCGCGATCCCCTCCGCCAGGTTGACGCTGATCGGCCGCCGCGCGTCTTCCACCTGCGCGGCGGACACACGCATCTACGAGTAAAATCGCCACCAATGGCCACAGAGCGCAAGCGGATCGGCAACTGGAGCCCGGACGGCGAGGCCGAGCGCGCCAGGCTTCGCCGTGACTACTTGGAGTTGGACCCGGCTCAGCGCATGAAGCAGGTCAGCGACCTCTCCCGCTTCATGTCTCGGGTTGCCGAGGCGGGTCGCCGCCGGCACGGTGGCTGAACTCGACATCGAGGGAATCCTCAGACGGCTCGCCGAGGCGGGCGTCGATTACATCGTGATCGGAGGCGTCGCAGTCGGCTTCCACGGATACGTGCGGGCGACCAAGGACCTCGACATCGTCCCCGCCCCCGACCGCCCCAACCTTGAGCGTTTGGTGGGCGCGCTTCGCGAGCTGGATGCCAAGTTGGACGGAGCGGGCGACTTCGACGCCGACGAGATTCCCGATCCGCTCGACCCGGACATCCTCGCGCTGGGCGGCAACTGGGTTCTGCAGACGCGGCTCGGCCGTTTTGACGTGATGCAGTGGTTGGGTGATGTCGAACTCTGGGACATGCTCGCGCCAGCCGCTGTCGAGGTCGATATGGAGGGCATGCTGGTCAAGGTCGTGAGTTACGAGGATCTCGTTGCCCTGAAGCGGCAGGCGGCCCGCCCGAGCGACCTGGAGGACCTCGAGCGCCTGCGGCGGGCGCGAGGGGAGTGAACTGGCGGGCAGAACTCTCCCCCGATGTCATACGGCCGGCTGTCAGTCGCCGCCTCAGTCCAAGCCGAAGATGTCTTCCGCGGTGATCGCCAGGACGCCTTCGGCGTTCGTTACCTCCACGCGCGCGCAGGCCGCGTAGGCGAGGTTGGGTCCCAGTCTTGGCAGAGCCTCGGCCTTTCGCTCCAGCCCCGCCCGCAGCGTCGCCCCACTTGCCCGCCGCGCCCACTTCGCCTCGCCGACCAGGACCGCTTCCCGCCCTCGTCCCGCCAGCGCGACGGCGTCGATCTCGCCGGGATCGGCGGCCGCTGTCCAGAAGGGTCCGATCGCGACGACGCCGGGGCCGAGGTCGCCGGAGGCGGCGCGCCGGCGCAGGTGATCGCGGAACGCCTCCTCCCACGGCCCCCCCATGTGGTCGTCGAGGGAGTCGAGCAGCACCGGCAGGATGCTCTCCCCCAGGCCGCGCTCGATCTCCGGCCGGTAGCGGTCGAGCACACCGAGCCAGAAGGCGAGGAAGTTGTCGGCGATCCGGTAGATCTTCCTGCGGGTGCGGAGCGGGTCCTCGGTGACCGGCGCCACCCGCTCCACCAGGCGCAGGGCGACGAGGCGGTCGAGTGTGCGCCCGGGGTCGGCCCGCACCGCCTGCTCGATCTCGTTGAACTTCGTCCGCCCGGCGGCGATCGAGTAGAGCACCTGGCGGGCCAGCTCGCCCTCCTCCCCCTCGGTCGCCAGCACCAGCTGCCCTTCGGTGAGAAGGTGCCCCCCGGGCGTGCAAGCGAGGCGCGCGAGGTTGGAGCGGACGCTTCTGCCCTGATCCCACCACTTCAAGTAGAGGGGAGTGCCTCCCACCAAGCCCCAGACGAGGGCGCGCTGGGCGGGGCGCAGGCGTGGCAGCATCAGCGCCGCCTCGTGAGGGCGGAAGGGGTGCAGGAGCAGCGCCAGGTCGACGCGCCCGTAGAGAGGGGCGCGCTCTTCCTGCATCGCCTCCATCGTGCGCACGGCGGAGCCACAGAGCAGGAGCTTCAACCTGGTGCGGGACTGGACGCGGTCCCAGGCGGCGCGGATCAGGCTCGGCAACTCCGGTGAAGTCTCGGTGAGAGCCGGCAGCTCGTCGAGGACGAGGAGCAGGGGACGCTCGCGCGCCGCCGACGCCAGCGCCTCCAGGGCATCGTCCCAGTCGACGAAGGGGCGAGTGGAGAGATCGCGGACGCCGTCGCCGAGGAGCGGCGCGGCGGCGCGGGAGAAGGCGGCGAGCTCCGCGGCGAGGGGCCGGCCTCCGCCCGTATGGAACACGGCGGGGCGCCCGACGGCGAAATGCTCGATCAGCGCCGTCTTGCCGACGCGCCGTCGCCCCCAGACCATCGCAAGGCCGGCGCCGGGGCGCTTCCACCAGGCCTCGAGCTGCTCCAACTCGGCTTGCCGATTGACGAAGTCCACCGAGCGAGGTTACCAACACCAGAGGTCGCCGACATCAGAGGTAGCCGACATCGGATGTAACCGACAGTCGCCACCGACTTCCTCGCCGTCGTAGAGCGGATGCTCGCCGCCGACGATCCCGGCCAGCCGGATCCCGCGGGCTGAAGAGCCTCCCCTCCCTTCTCATCGGCTGGAAAGGGCGAGACTGATCGAGGTTCTGTCGGGTCGGCGATGGGCTGGAATATGTAGTCCAGATAGACCAATTCTTGTAGCGTTGCTACGTCAGAAGGAGCGGATGGGCGCCGACCTGTTGGATGCCATCGTCGTCACGACCGGCACCGAGGCCTACCGTCGCAAAGACGGCATCGGGATCGTGCCGGCGGCTCTGTTGGGGCCGTAGCTCATTCATGCAAACGGCCCGCCGAAGCGGGCCGCCTGCCAAAGAGGCTGCGACCTCGCAGCCCGGCCGAATGCTCGACCCGCGGCTCAGTATCAGCAGCGCCTCTGACTAAGTGTCCGAAGCGTAGCGCCAATTTCCGTGCCTCAGCCGCCAACCAGCTCCTCGTAGCGCAGCACCGCCCGGCTCGGCAGGACGCTCTCGCCGCAGCGGCGCAGCAGGCCCGCCGCGACCAGGTCGCGCAGCGCCCGCTCGAAATCATCACGCTCACCGCGGTCCTCGGGTGTCTCGCTCATCTCCCGGGTTCGGCCAGTCTCCTCTCCGGTCCTACGTTTCGAGTATTTCGAGAACGATGCTACCCTGTGCCTGATGCCTCGTGCTACCCGCAACATCGCCGCCGCAACCACTCCCACCGTCCCAGAGGACTTGCGCGATGTCGAGCGCGAAGCGCTCGACGTGCTCGCTGACCTCGATGATGACGCCTTCGTCGAGGTGCAGATCAAACGGCCCCGCAAGACGACGGCGCTGTTTCCCGCCGGGTTCCTGCGCCGCTACCTGTCGGCGCAGTCGGTTCCCGGCCGCCGAGTTCTCGTCTTCGACTCCGACGAGGAGGTCTCCTCGCAGGTCGCCGCCGACATGCTCGGCGTTTCTCGCCCGCACCTGAACGAACTGCTGGATGTCGAGGCGATTCCCTACCGCCGGGTCGGCAACCAGCGTCGCATCCGCGTTATCGATCTGCACCAGTTTCGCCAGCGTCGCGACCGCAGCGCCGAAGGACTGGGGGAGATGGCAGACATCGTCAACGAGTCCGCCGGCGGCTGGAGCTACTGACCCGCCCGATGGCGCGGCCGCGCGGCGTCCTCGACGCTTCCGTTCTCTACCAGGAGCCGATCCGCAGCCTGTTGTTGTGGATCGCGGCCGAGGGCGGCTTTGAGCCCTTCTGGACCGAGCGAATCCTCGAAGAGACGAAGATCAACCTGATTGAGAGCGCCGTCGTTTCGGCGCAGCAGTGGGAACGCGTGCTGGCCGCTATGTCAAGAGCGTTCCCGAATACGGAACTCGACCAGGCGGCGGCAGACGTGATCGAAGACCGAATGCCCAATCACGAGAAGGACCGTCACGTGCTCGCCGCAGCCGTCGTTGGTGACGCGGACTCGTCGTTACCAACAATCTCCGCCACTTCAAGGCCGACGACCTCGCTCAGGTTGGCAAGCGGAGTCTTGACGCGGACACCTTCCTTTGCGAGCTGTTCAACGGCTTCCCGAACATCGTCGGGGCTGCGTTGGACCGACAGGTCGCCCACCTGCGCCGACCCCGTCAGTGGACTCTTGCGGAGCTGCTAGGGCGGCTGCGCGGCCAGGGAACCGGCGCGCCCTTGGCACCCAACTTCGCCCTCGCGATCGAACGCGAACTGGGGCCGAAGGCTGTGCCGCCCCCGCAGAAGCGCAGGCGCTGACTGTCACGCCTGCTCTCGCCCAGCTTCCTGTCCTCCGCGAGCGTCCCCGCCCCTCAGCCGCCAACCAGCTCCTCGTAGCGCAGCACCGCCCGGCTCGGCAGGACGCTGTCGCCGCAGCGGCGCAGCAGGCCCGCCGCGACCAGGTCGCGCAGCGCCCGCTCGAAATCATCACGCTCACCGTAGTCCTCGGGTGTCTCGCTCAACTCCCGCGCCAGCTCGGCGACGCTGAGCTGGGCGGGATGGAGCGCGAGGACGAAGGTGAACAACGCCAGCTGCAGGGCGTCGTCGGCGCGGGCCGGATCGTGCCGGGACTGCGGTTGAGGGTTCGGACAACTACCCTGATCTTGCATGGGAGTAGACACCTCCTGTGCCGGCCCCGGGGCGTCTCTAGCGCCGCCGGGGCATTTCTTATGCAGACAAAAGGATGACGTGAGGGTCGGACGGATTCGGCGGGTGGATCGGGGTGGCGGAGAGCAGACGGGCCCGCCGAACGGCTATGGACGAGCGCCGAACAGAAGCCCGGGAAAACCGTCCGCAGCCACATCGACTCACAGAGCGGAACAGAGCCCTTTGGACCCAGCTGACCACACCCACTCACGATGTAAGTGATTGTGGTCAGGGGGGTCGTCGGGCAAGGGAGGGGAGAGGCGAAGTGGCTGCGGGGGGTCGGATTCGGATTCGAGAACGTCTTGGCGAAGAGCGTCGGATGCAGAGGGAACAGATCCGGAAGGTGGGGCCTTGGAGGTTGCCGCCGTGGAGCGATTCGGAGTGGATGTTGAGGGATGGAGAAAATGGAGAGAGACAGTCGCGGCAACGGCTAAGTTGCAAGCCTTGCGCACGAACGTCTACATCGACGGCTTCAACCTCTACTACGGCGCGCTCAGGGACCGGCCGGGGTGCAAGTGGCTCGACCTGGCTGCCTCGGTCGCGCTCTACTGCTCCCCGACCAAGACCTGCACCGGGTCCGCTACTTCATCGCTCGGGTCGGCGGGCGGGGAGTCGATCACGAGCTACCCCAGCGCCAAGATACCTTCCTGCGGGCCGTCGCGACGCTGCCGGAGGTGTCCATTCACGAGGGCTACTTTCAGACCAAGCCGACCCGCCTCCCCCTCGCGTCCTCGCCGAATCACGCGCCGGAAATCGTGGAGGTGCTGAGGACCGAGGAAAAGGGCTCAGACGTGAACCTCGCCACCCATCTGCTGCTCGACGCTTTCCGCGAGGATGCCGAGGTAGCCGTAGTCGTCTCGGACGATTTCGACCTCAAGGAACCGCTGCGGGTTGCGCGCCACGACCTCGGCCGGACACTTGGCATCGCCAGCCCACGGCGCAACCCGAGGCTCGGTCGCGCCGTGGAGGCGAACTTCTACCGGCCGATCCGCGAGGCCATGCTGCGCGAGAGTCAGCTGCCGGAGACGGTGAGAGACGACGGGGGCTCGATTCACCGCCCGTCAAGCTGGGCCTGAAAAAGGTGAGGCCGCCTTGCGGCGGCCTCACCCCGGCTCCCGAAGCAGCCGGGGTAAGTGGGGCCAGAGTAGCAGCGGGTGCCCCCGCAACGCAAGTACCTCGCCCGCGTTTCGCGCCCCTCACGGGGGCCTTGAAGGTTGGCCGCCGTGGAGCGATTCGGAGTGGATGTTGAAAATGGAGAGAAGCGAGGAGAAGGGAACTAGATGACGGGCGGCGGCTGGAAAGGGCGAGACTGATCGAGGTTCTGTCGGGTCGGCGATGGGTGGGCGTCTGTTCTATCTACGGCTACGGGGGGAAGCCGTGATCGCCGCCGAGGACCCTGCGGCAGTTGGCAAGCTCGGGATGGAGACCCGGCCCCATCAACTCACCGATGAAGGGATTGCCTTTGCATTCGACCAGCAACTCGGCGATGCGGCGCTTCATCGCGTCGGCTTCGTCCTTGCGGGCCTGATCCCTCTCCAGCACCTGCAAGGTCAGGGGATGAAGGGCGCGGCGGAAGTGGCCTCAGGCGTTGCGGACCAACTCGGAGAGCACCTCGCCGACACTTCTTCTGCGCTCCACGGCGAGTTCCACCAGTCGCTTCGCGTCCTCGTCGGAGAGGCCCGCGGGCAGGACGGTCACCTTGGCGTCGGGGTTGCCCTCGTGAACTTGGACGTAGCGCGGATCGCGCGGATCGATCGACTTCAGGAAGTCATCGAAGTCGCCGGGCTGGGGATCGGGGTCTGTCCAGGGATCCTTAGCCATAATTCAGCCTCCAAGCAGTTTACGCTCGTCAATCGCGGCCGTCCAACCGGTGACGACCACCCAGCTCGTCGGCTCCATGGTTTCCTCGACGACCAGGGTGAGGACCCGACCGCCGTCGGTGCGACCGATCAGAAACCGCCGCTCCGCGTTCCCTCTCGCACCGGGATTGCGAACGATGATGTTCGTATTGCGCACAAAGTCTTCGCCAACGGTTTCGCCGAGGCGGGCGGCACCTGGAAGGTGATTTCGGTTGGGCCGACGGTGATCTATTGAGCGAGGCGGCGCCTACAAACCGCTCAGCCTCTCACCACGTCGATGAGGGGTAGATCGAGTCAGTCGGAAGGTTTCGAGAGCAGGTTCGAGTCCGCTTTCGCTCGCCTTCAGGTCGCCGTCCTCGACGCCTGCTCGCGCGAGCGCCACTGGCCGGCCCAGGTCGGCGCCGGGGTGCACGCGGCCCTGGGCTTTGCCGCCGCCGAGCCCGCCGCGGCGAGGACGCTGACGATCGAGGCGAAGCTCCACCGCGACACCAGAGGCCGGCGCTACCTGCGCCTGCTCGACTACTTCGCCGAGCTGCTGCGCGCCGATGCGCCCGGTGACTCCCGCCGCCCTCCCCTGACCGAGTTGGCGCTGGTCGGCTCGCTGGCGACGATGGTCGCCGAGCGCTTCCTCTGCAAAAGGCCCCGGGGGATGGTCGCGATGGCCCCCGATCTGGTCGAGTTCATCCTGCTGCCCTACCTCGGCGCCGAGGAGGCCAAGGCGCAGGCGGTGCGCTACCGCCGCTGAGCCATCGCCCTGTCTGGGGGAGTATCTGGTTCCCCGGGCCATCTCCCTCAGCGCCTACGATTCCTTTTCATGGCGCAGTTGCTGACAACTCGATCTGAATGGCTCGCCTCGAATCCGCCGTCGGCGGAGCGGATGACCGCAACCCTCGCCGGTGTGGCGCAGCGCGCCGCCGCTGGCGAAGACTTCCGCCACGCGGTGCGTGAGTTCCTTGACGAGTTCGCCCTCCACGGCGATGACGATTCGCGGGCACAGGCGATCGCCGAGGAACCGATGGCGACCGGCGATTCTCGCCATGACGCCTATCTCGGCGCGCTGGCCGAGCATCTGGCGGCCATCCACCACTTGAGCCGCCCGTCGTGGTCGGTCGAGCCCGGTCGCTTTCTCAGCCGCTTCTGGTTCGTCAGCGACACACCCGGCTTTCGCGCCGTGTCGATCGCCCAGGCTCCAGCCGCCTTCCGGCGGCGCGGCGTGTTCATCCCCGAACGCTCCCTGCACCGCGTCTGAGCATGGACCGCGGAGAGATCGTCGACGCACTTACCGCCCTGGCCGCGGAGTTGGAGCGCCGGGGTGTCAGCGCCGAGATGTATGTCGTCGGCGGCGCCGCGATCGCCCTTGCCTTCGACGAGCGACGGGCGACGCGTGACATCGACGCCGTGTTCGAGCCCAAGGACGTCGTCTACGAGGCGGCGGCGGCTGTGGCCGAGCAGCGTGAGCTGCCGGCGGGATGGCTCAACGACGCGGTCAAGGGCTTTCTGGCGGGGAGAGATCCAGCTGCGGCGCCGGTTCTCGACCTGCCGGGGCTCCGCTGCCTCACGGCTTCCCCTGAAACGCTGCTCGCCCTCAAGGTCCTGGCCCACCGAGTCGGCGAGGACGAGGACGATCTGCGCCTGCTTGCCGCCGAACTCGGCCTGGAGCGGGCCGACGAAGTCCTCGCAATCGCCGAGCGAACCTACGGCGACCGGCTCGATCCCGCCGCCCGCTTCTTCGTAGAAGAGATCTTCGGCGCCGGGTAAGCCTTGGGGTCCGGCACCGCGCCCCCCAAGGCGCCAGCGCCCCCGAGCCAGCCCCACGCCCACTTCGCCCCCCGAGCGCGACGCCAAGGGCGTCGCGCGAGGGAAAAATTCCCCCGCCCAAGCTACGAACAAGGCTACGAACAAGGCTGCGAACATCTCCCCGAACCCCACCACGCCCACCGCCCCCCTGACTAAGACCACTCACAGTGTGAGTGGTCAAGTGAACTAAGAGGTCGGCTGCTGGTCTTCAACAGCGCCAGAGGCAGAAAGCCCGTCCTCTACGGCCACATCTACTCCTCCCCAGCACGGGGCTAAAAAGGGCCGAAGAAGACCCTTCCGCTGCGACCTTTCTCGTATGGCCGAGATAAGTCGCAGCGGAGTGCTTGACGACTGGGTAGCTCTCAGCTCGCCTGAATGGCGATCCGCAGGCGATCCCGCACGCTGCGATTCTCAGCGGCTCGCTCGAGTAGCTCTCTCGCGCGCTCCGGTGCATCATTGACCTCAAGCGCCTCGGCCCCTCGCAGTTCCAGAATCTGCTTGACGACCTCATCGAGGAACGACGGAGTTCCAACGATCATCCTCGAGCAGTCCAGGCTGACCGTCTTCCCCGAGAGATTGTCGGGGACAGGATGGGTCAGGCTCCGAGCCTGCTCGCGCGAGCCAGCGTGGTCGGGTGTCTCGATTCGCAGCATCGTCGTCTAACCAGGGTACAGCGGCAGGCTCAGCGCCACGATCACTCCTCCCAGCGCCGGTACGGTCTCCTCATGTCTTCGATCCTCTTCGATCGAGACCTTTGCCGATCCGCTGCGAACGACCATGCGCCCCTGCATGCCGATCACCTGCTCCATCGTGGTGGACAGGCCTTGCCCCCGCCCGGGATCGTCTGCCACGGAGGTCACGAGATATTGGAGGGCAAGGTTGATTGCCTCTAGATCGTCTACCGGTTCCTTGACGCCGGTCGCCAGGAACGAGGCGCGAATTCCCCGGCCCACATCGCCGATCACCACCTGGACTCGGTCGTTGTGATCCGGAGCTTTTCCTCCCCGTTTGGAGAGATAGACCTGACCCATCACCATTGCGTCCGATCCGGAGTGCTCGAGGGCGTTGCCGACCATCTCCCAGACATCCTCAATTAGGTGAATGGCCGACATCCTCGACAGACTGCGAGACTTCCCCCGATGCCCCGCATAAGCAGCTTCTACGGGATCGTGATCTCGATGTACTACGACGAGCACGGCGTGCCGCACTTCCACGTGTACTACGCCGAGCACGACGCCTCGATCGCGATTGAGACCCTGGAGATCCTGGGTGGATCCCTGCCCCGCCGTGCTCAGCGCCTCGTCACCGAGTGGGCGGAGCTGCACCGCGACGAGCTACTCGCCAACTGGCAGCGCGCTCGCGATGAGCAGCCGCTGGAGGACATCGAACCCTTGCCTTAGAATCGGATGCCGATGGCCGCGATCATCCACGTAACAGACGTCGAGCCCACCGCTCCGCACCGCCTGCATCTGCGCTTTGAGGACGGCGCCGAGGGCGAGGTCGACTTCTCGGGTCGCAACTGGCGCGGCGTCTTCGAGCCGCTCGCCGACCCTGCCTACTTCGCCCGCGTCCAGCTCGACCAGGAGCTGGGCACGATCGTCTGGCCCAATGGCGCCGACATCGCCCCCGAGACCCTCTACCTCTGGGCCACCGAGCGCGCCGACCAGATCCCGGCCTAGTGAGTCAATGATCGCCAGGTCCCATCGAGTTCAGTAGCGATACTTCAGGGAGAGGAACCACTGCAATGAACCTGCCGAGCTACTACATCACCGACGCGACCGTGATCGATCACGGCGTCCTCCGCCTCACCTTCGCCGACGGCCTCAGCGGCGAGGTCGACGTGCTAGACCGCATGCGCGGCCCCGTCTTCGAGCGCCCCCGCACGCGCGAGGGGTTCCCCGAGGTCTTCGTCGATTCCGAGACCGGCACCGTAGCCTGGCCCGGCGGCGCCGATCTCGCCCCAATGGGCTGCGCGGCAGAGGCCGTGCGCGAGCGCATCAACCCACGTTCAGGTACGCGCGCAGCGCCTTGCGGATCACCGAGGAGGTCCCCTCATGGTCGCGCTCGGCTCGCCGCGCCAGCGCCGAGCGCAACTCAGGGTCCAGGCGCACCGACTCCACGCTGGCCGGCCCCGAGCCGATCGTCGGCCGTCCGACCCGCCGCCGCAGGATCCCCTCGACGTCGTAGCCTGCCTCCGCTTCGGCCGCCAGCTTCTCGACCAGCTCCTCGTCGATCGGGGCGCCGCTCTTCGTTCTGCCGTAGCTCTTCTTCTTCGCCATCGTCACTCTCCTCCCAGCAGCGGCAGGTACTTTGGCCGCATCCGCATGGCGTGGAACGCCAGCTCCGATCCGCCCTCGCGGACGATCGTCACGACCTCGAGCAGGTCGGCGTCGCGGGCGGGCCCGAGGTACAGCCGGGTGTCGTCGTCGCGATCGTCGATGCTCATCGGGTTTTCCACCGCGTGTTCGATGTCCTCGTCGGCGATGCCGTGCTTGCGTGCCGACGGGTGGATCTCCGCTAGAAAATTGTAGTACGAAATTTGATCACACGGGTTGCTGGTAAGGCTGCGAGCCACGCCTACGGCACTCTAGGCGCGGCTTCCGCGACAGCGAGGAGTCCGACAGCGGGGCCGCCGAGCTGGAATACGACGAGGCCGGCGATCGCGCCTTCGTGCGTTACCTGACCGGTGGCGCAGAGGCCGGCGACCCGCGCGTCGCTCCTCAGTTCGCGCCTCACCGGCAGCTTGTTGCCCCCTCGCAAATGCCGAGGCCGCCTCGCGGCGGCCTCGCTCCCTGTCGACGAAACGACAGGGGAGTTACCCCCGAATTATAGGGCGCCCGAGTCGGCCCCGACCGCGGCTACCAGACGACCCGCGCGGGGTCGAATTTGGTGATGCCCGTGTCCTGGCTGACCAGTCGCACTCCACGCTCGAGGGCCGTCGCGTAGATGATCCTGTCGGCGGGGTCGCCGGGGAAGGTCTTGCGAT
>Ga0299914_10001992_pt1 | contig 13848 bp, 5 predicted proteins | sample RVTome_10_FD_201361 | JGI IMG/M metagenome (GOLD analysis project Ga0299914, IMG submission 201361) | Soil microbial communities from uranium-contaminated site in the Upper Colorado River Basin, Wyoming, United States - RVT153D57 (version 2) ...
GTCCGGTTCCACCCGCAGTGAGGTTATTACCGCATCCAGTAAGGTTAGATCGGGGGTGAATTCGGCCGGGGAAAGTTGGTTTAGAACGGCCGTTGTCTCCAACAAATAGGCTGCATAATCGGCGCTGAAAGTTTCCCATTCTTCCACCGCCATCTCGTCCGGTAAGACGGCCGTCGCCACCGGAAAAAAGAGGGCAACATAATAAGCGTGATCGGCCGTTATGCCCTGAAACGTGTAATATATTTCCTGGTTGTTAATCTGGCGCGGTTCCTGGTTGAATTGGGTCAGGTAACGAACGCCCTCCCCATTTTGAAAGGCGAGATAAGCCATTTGAGTCTGCAAATCCTGCTGGCCGTTGGGGGGCGGCAGGTGGGGTAGTGCGCCGCCGGGTAAGTCGGGACGCTCTGCCAACAGGTTATCCAGGGCGGTGATTTGTTCCTGGGCCATGACATTCATTTCGGCGTAAGCGTCGAGGGGGTAAATGATGATTTGCGGTTGGTCAGGGGCGTTGACGGTTTGGCGGAACAACGTCCAATCCTCGGCGTAAGTGTTGAGGAGGGTGAAGGTAATGTGAGCGGGCATCACGTCGAAGCCAAAATCATCGGGGCCGGTAGACGGCCGTTCCGGCGTCACCTCCCAGGACAAATTGGCCGCCAGGTAGGGATCATATTGGAAGCTGATCCCATATTGGCCGATACCGGCGATTGCGCCGCTGCCCGCTTCAGGACGGTAGGGTTGGGAACCATCGGCAAAGGGTTGGCCGAGAACGCTGTTGAGCGGGTTGATAACGGCCGTATCTTCTCCCCAATAGTTGACAATCAAATTATCCAGCGCCCAAAAGTGGGGAGTCCCTTCACCATCCCAATGGGTGGTAACGGTGGTATCACCTTCGGTTACAACATACTGGGAGCCGTTGGGCAAGATGTTATCGCTGACGGCCTGGCGAGCCGCCGTATCACGGAATTCAAAAACGTTGACATTGACGCCGTTGATGGTAAGTTGCCAGAGATAAATATTGTCGCCGGGGAAAAGACCTTGGGTGGTACGGCCGTTATTGGTCACATCGGCCCCGGCAGCGGTCAGCAGCGCAATGAGAGGGTCTATGACAGATGAATCGGCCGTTACGGGTGTGCCTGTCAAATCCGTCCCCGGCGATTCTGCACGGCAGGCGGCCGACACTATCAATACGGTAAACAGAGCAAATAAGCGAGCAAAGTTCCGGGTACTCATAACAAAATGCCTCCAAGTTGAGTGAAGAAACCGGGTTTTTGCCAAAAACCCGGTTTCTCCACGCCCTACTCCGGCAAAGTTCCAGGGTTGGGGAAGGCCCATTCCCGGAAATCGGCCGCACAATCATTCGTATCAAGCCAATAAGGAAAGCGTTCCAGGCTGTAGTTGGGCAGGGAAACGAGGGGGCAAGAAACGACGCCGGGCAGGCTGCCCAACCCGTAAGCAATGGCGTCCACAATCTGGCCTGCCGGATTGCGGAGAATGAGTTCGTCGCCGGTGTTGCCCAACTGCAAGGTGGCGGCCGGATCGCCCCACGCCGGATCATCTATCAGGTTGGGAACGGCCGCATCACTCTCCAAAATCTCAAAGTCCGGGTTGAAACCATACTCCGCCAGGAAAGCCGTCGCCGTTGTCGCCACCACGACCGTCTCTCCCGGCGCGATGACCGTCCCCGCCGGGAAGATGCGCACATCCTCAAAATCGGTGGGCAGAACGGCGTCGCCCAGGCGGTAATTGCTGATGTTGATGGGAACGGCCGTCGGGTTAACCAGTTCAATAAACTCAGCGTCATCCATACCGGGCGGGTCATACAAGACTTCGCTGATCAAGACGTAGTTAACCGGCCCCGCATAACCGTGCAGCAGCACCGGCAGGTGGAGCAGATGGGGCCAGTCCCGCTCAAACATATCGGCCAGCAAATTGTAAGCCCCGTTCGACTGCACCTGCAAAGCCACTTCCCGGTTGCCCTTATTGGACTGCTCCGTCCCGTTCAAACTGCCTACATGCACATACCCCATGCCATCTACCGAAACCAGCACCATTTTGTTATGAATGCCCAACCCCGTCGGATTCGCCAGGGTGCATTGCAGGTTCAAATTTTCAGCCAGAGCAATGCCGTTCACCAGGGCGCAGGTGGAAAGATTGCTGGTTGCGCCGGGGGTGTCGAAAAAGGAATCCAATAACAGCCGCACCTTCGCGCCCCGTCGGGCGGCGGCCAGGTAGGCTTCCAGGCGCAGGTTGGGATCGGCCGTTGGATTACTGCCGCTCGCTCCCCAATACGGCCGTTCGTTCAACTGCTGCACCAAGACCGTATCCCCGGCCCCGGCCTGATTCACCAAGCCCAACAAGCCGTCCAGCGTTCGCAAGCTGTTTTCCGGCGCTTGAACCACTTCAAAGGAGAAGGTTCCCTGGTAGATGCCGGGGGACGGGTAACGAACGGTATAGGTGATGCCGCCCGTTTCCGTAATCGGCTCGTAGTCCGGCGGCGGCGGGCCGTAAATGGGGTGAACGGCCGACCAGCGAAATAGATCAACATGGTTGGCCGGGTCAAAATCAACGGCCCAGATGTCTTCCAAACGGCCGACAACGCCCGGCGCATCGGTAATGAACATCACCCCTCGCCGCCCCCAGGTTCCGTCGCTCTTATCATCGTAAGGCAGGCTGTCGGGGCTGAGATTTTCGCTGCTAATCACCGCCCGCTGCCCGTCAATAATCATAAATTTGGCATGGAGGTAGCGGTAGCGGTCAAAGACGTCCAGGCCGTCATCGCTAATCATAAACCAGCACTGCCCCCCGGCCGTTTCCAACGCCCGGCAAATATAACGCTCCTGGTCGGTAATGCCCCCGACCGGCCCGCCTTCGAGCAAGGCCGTCACCGCCACCCCACGATTAACGGCGCTGATCAGGGCATTCATAAGGCCGATATTCTCAAAGGTCAGCGATTCGATGTAGACACTCTCCTGGGCGGCGTTGATCTCGGCCGTCACCGCCTCATAAGCATTGTCGGGCGCGATGGCAACAATCAGTTCGGCCGTCTCCACAAACTGCCCGGTGAAGAAAAACTGCTCCAGGTTCCAGCCGGGATAGGACACTTTACGGCCGTTCACCGGGTCGGGTATAGACTGCGCCCAATCAGCGGCCGTGTTGGTATCGGCCACCGGCAAGCCCGTTGCCTGCTGCCGCATCCGGTACAGGATTTGCCCCTCGGCCCCAAACACCCCGGTAACAGTATAGGGCTGCACCGCCGGCCCCGTCCACCCGGCTTCGCTGGTATTGCCGCCTTCATAAACGAGAACATCTATCCTGCTGCTTGCGTCTAAGAGCAGCACTTCATCGCCGGTGTTGCTGAAACCGGGCCAGGTTCCGCTCATATTTGGCACGGCCGGATCGCTCTCCGTGACCTCAAAATCGGGCAGAAATCCAAACTGGCGGGCAAAAGCGGCCGCTTCCCAGGCAATCCAGATGCCCTGCCCCGCTTCCAGAACGACCCCGGCCGGAAAGGCCGCCAATGAGCTGCCGTCACTAAGCTGCCAGCCGGTCAAATTAGCGTTACTATCGCCCAAATTCACCAATCGAACGGCCTCATCCGCTTCACCCGTTTCAAAGCCGTCATACAGAACGGCGTCAATGAGAACCAGGGCCGAGCCGCTGCCGCTAACGTTGGTTGTGGCTTGGGCTGTGTTATTGAGAATATTTGTCTCTGTCAAGGGGGTTGATATGACGGCTTGATTGGTTACAGGCCCGGTGACATTGTTGCCAATAGCGGCCGTTAATTGAAAGCTCTCAACCGTCCCGGTAGGGACAGCGCCAACCTGCCACACCAGCGTTCCCGGCGTTGGCTGGTTCAAGGGTAGGCCGCTGTTGTTGCTCACATAGCTCAGACCGGCGGGCAAGGTGTCGGTCAACACAACGGCTGCGGCCGTCAGATTCCCGGTATTGCTAAAAGACAGGGTGTATTGGATGTTGCTACCGGCTGCGGCCTGGGCCGGGCCGCTTTTGTGGAGGACGAGATCAACAACGGCGGCCGTTCCGCTCCAGCCGGAGTTGGGCTGGCGGGGTGTGCCGTTGATGGGATTGCCGGCGGCGTCCAGGCCGTTGCGTTCAACGGTGTCGTTGCTGTGCCAGTTTTCATCAATGTCGGCGACATCAGGGCCGTCCCGCTCCATACTCAGGTAATCGGGCGAGCCGCTCCCGGCGGGCCAGCCGCCGCCGTCGCCGTTGGCGGTATCTACCAAAACGCTGCCGGAATCGCGTAGTTCCAGAGTTTCGCCGCTGTTGCTCAACGCGCCGGTATAAAATTGGTCGGCCGGTATATCACTGACGGTACTGTCGTCGGTTCGTTCCAGCAAGTAGAAGCCATCGGCCGAGATGACCCCGGTTAAGGTAATCTGGATCGTTCCCCCATCGCTCAAAGTCCAACCGGAGAGGTTTACGGGAACGGCCGTTGGGTTATGCAGTTCGATCCATTCGTCGGCGCTTTGAGCGGCCGTTCCGCCCCAGGCCACTTCGCTGATAATGATTCCGCCCCCGGATACTGTTTGCCCTGCCCAACTGCTGTTCGTCTGGATAACCCCCAGGAGAATAACCGGGGTGCAAACTGCTAATAGCAGCCAGAGAAATCGCTTTTCCATGTGAAAGTTTTATCAAAAGAGCGGAGAATCGCCAATAGTAGGACGATTTGAAAAATCGTCCTACTATTGGCTTAATGGTTCCTCGTTTTCCAACGGCTCCCTGCTTTGGGAAAGAGGCGACATTTCCAGGGCTTCTCGAATTCGTTCGGACAACTTCTTGCGCCCCGGTTTTTGCCTGCCCAACCCCTTCAACGACTCCACCAGATAATCGGCCACAATTTTTGAAACCCGCTTGGCCGCTTCTCTGGACAGCCTTTCCCCTCGTTCAAACCACAAAATCGCCGCATACCCTATCGCCACCGTTGTCCCGGCCGCTACGGAGGCGCTGATAACCCAGGCCGGCGGCCCGCCCAGCTTAATCACCTCATAAAACAGCGTTCGCCCCAAAAAGCCGCCCCCCAAAGCGCCGGCAACCTCCCGCCAGCGGCGCAAATTCATCTCGTAATTATAAATGCGGGCAATTCCCAAAATCAGCGACAACTGCACCCCGACCAGGGGGACAAAATCCAAAAAAGGGAGGGGCGTCAGGGCGATCAAACCGGCCGTTGAAGCCGCCCCGGTGATAAGCCGCCAGGCCAACTGCCAGCGGTAGGCCGGTAATCCCTGCCCCAAAGCCGCCACCAGCGAAGGTTCCGCCTTCACAATCGCCAGCACCACCTGCTCTATATTTTTGGCCCGCGTCGCCACCAAGGGAATAATGGCATCCTCTGAGAGCTTGAGATTGGCCGCGGTCTGGGCAATAACCTTATCGGCTTCTTTGCCGACCAGGTCTATTTTGTTAAGCACGACAATAAAGGGTTTGCCCAGGACCAGCAGCTCTTCAAAAAGCTGCTGTTCGGTCAGCTTTATGCCCTGAACGGCGTCAAACATAATGACCAGAAAGTCGGCCGAGGCTGCTGCAGAAAGGGCTTTCTCCCGCTCTGATTGGCCCACCTGCCCCACCGCATCGGCTCCGGGCGTATCAACTACCACGAAAGGCCCGGCATCGGCCGTTTGATTCTCTCTCGTCGTCCCCGGAACCGGAGAAACGGCCGCTGCATCCTCTTTAGAGCGAATCAACTGGTTATAAAGGGTAGATTTGCCCACATTAGCCGGCCCCACGATGACAACATCGTGCTTTGTCCCAAACGACATCGCCAACTGATCGCGGGAAAGCTCAAACAGCTTTTGAATCTTTCCCGGCTGGCTCGGCAGCAAGCCGATAAGGTCCTGCCGCTGCTGCACCGGCAGTGCCTCCCACACCGCCCGCAGCACCTGCCGCGACTCCTCCGGAAAACTCTCTAATATCTCGTCAATCTGACTCATTTTTTTCCTCTGTTTACGTTTTACGCATTACGCCCCCAATTTTAACATCTCTTAATCCCTACGCACGCTTCACTTATTCCGGCCAATGTATGCCGGTTGTAACAACAAGTTTAACAAAAGCGTGTTATACTTTTACCATCTGGTTCGGAAAAGCTGTATCAGGCAACAACGGGAAATGCTTCCCCTAAACTGGCAAGCAACTTGAATGAAGATCAAAATTTGGGGCGCACGAGGCTCACTTCCAACACCTATATCTCCCTCCTCAGTGCGAGATAAGATAGTAAACGCCCTTCAGGGTGCTGAGGGGGTGGATCTAAGCGATCCGATCCTGGTGCGAGCCTATGTAGACGCCCTCCCGCCAATCCAACGCGGCACCGTCGGTGGCAACACAGCCTGTGTAGAAGTTAGCGCCGGTGAAGATGTAATCATCATAGACGCCGGCTCCGGCATTAGACTACTCGGTCAGGAGTTAGTGAAAGGCCCCGGCGGCCAGGGAAAGGCCGTTTTTCACCTTTTTCTAAGCCACACCCATTGGGATCATATTCAAGGACTGCCCTTCTTCCTGCCGGCCTACATCCTCGGCAACCGGCTCAATATCTACCATATCCATGATTCTGTTCCCGCAACCCTGGTGGATCAGATGAAACCGGCGACATTTCCCATCTCTTTAGACTATATGAAGTCGGCCGTTCAATTCATCCAATTAAGCCCCGACAAAACGCTCTCTCTAGGTGATGTGCGCGTCTCCGTCATGGAACTGCCCCATCCGGGGCGGGCCTATGCCTTCCGCTTTGAATACCGGGGAGCCGTTTTCGTCTACGCCAGCGACGCCGAATACAAACATCTCGACGAAGTAAACTTGCAGCCCTATCTGCACTTCTTTGCCGGGGCCGACGTCCTTATCTTCGACGCCCAGTTTACCCTGCGAGAATCATTTCTAAAAGAAGATTGGGGTCACAGTTCCGCCCTGATTGGGGCCGACATAGCTTGTCGGGCCGGGGTTAAACGCCTGCTCCTCTTTCATCACGATCCCACCAACAGCGATCACGAACTGGAGAAGATATTAGAGAAAACGGTTGATTATCTATCTGAACAAGAGCTGGAAAACAAGCCGGAAGTGCGGCTGGCCTGTGAAGGGTTAGAAATTAATTTAGCGCCCGCTAATGCCTGCTCCATACAACGCCTGTCAGACGGGCAGATTGCCGTCCTGCGCCTCGTTGGAGAAATTGACGAACGTGTCGTGGCCGATCTGCACGCCCAGCTTGCGGAACTGACGGCCGAAGAAACAGAACTAAGACCCAGCCTGATTGTAGATTTGGAAGCCACCACCCGCCTGAGCATCGCCGGCTTGCGAACCCTCATCAACCTCCGCCGCCAATGGGGCAACGAAGGCCCGGTGCTGGCCGGCCCCTCAGACCATGTCCAAAAGATTATTGACCTGGCCGATTATGCCGATTTCTTTGCCATCTACCCCAATTTACCGGCCGCCCTTTCTGCCCTGGAAGCCCGCCAAACGCTTCATTTGCCGGGCCAACTCTTGAAAGATCGCTACAAAATCGAGGCCAGGCTTGCCAAGAGCGAAGTCGGCACCGTCCTCAAGGCAACGGACACCCGCTTAAGCCGCCCCGTAATCATCAAAGTCTTCTCCCCCTCCTTTAGCCGCCCGGCTCTGGAACAGTTTCGCGCCGAGGCCCAACGCATGGCCCAACTCAACGCCCCCAATGTGGCGGCCGTTTTCGATTACAACGAAGAGAAAGGGCTGGCCTATCTGGTTACAGAGTATGTTCCCGGCAAAACTTTGCGGCAGTTGTTAGACCAGGACGAACCCCCGCCTCCCCTCAAAATTGCCCTGGAGATATTAAAAGCGCTGGAATATGCTCACAGCCGGGGCGTTATTCACGGCAATCTCAAGCCGGAAAACATCCTGATTGCCGAAACCATAAAATTGACCGATTTCGGGCTGCGCTGGATTGAACAGGGGCGGCGTCTAACCGAAACGCCCTTGCTAATGGGCCGCGCCGATTATCTCGCCCCGGAACAGATCCTGGGCCAGCAGGTAGAACCCCGCACAGATTTATACGCTTTCGGCGTTATCTTTTACGAACTGCTGACCGGCAGGCGGCCGTTCTCCGCCGAAGAGACGGACGACCTCCTGGAACAACATCTTCACCAACAGCCGCTTCCGCCCCGCCAGTTGAACCCCAAAATTTCCCGCTCTCTGGAACACCTGGTTCTAAAACTGCTCTCAAAAGAGCCGGGCAAACGGTATGCAACCGCCACCCAGGTTATCCGTGTTCTGGAAAACACCCAGTACGCCGCCCATCCTTCCGCCGCTTTTGACGAGCGCGAGGGTGAATTCGGCGGCTTTCGACCCCGCTCCCGAATCATCGGCCGGGAAACACAGGTAAACCGGCTATTGAAACTTTGGGAACTGGCTCAACAGGGACAGGGGCAGGTCGTTCTAATTGCGGGAGAAGCCGGGATAGGCAAAACCCGGCTGGCCCAGGAAGTAGCGGCCCAGATCCATAATGCCGTCGTGCTGGCCGGGCATTGCAGCGAGGCCGAGGGTCGCTCTCCTTATTACCCTTTTATCGAAGCCGGCCGTGACTATCTGGCTCGAACGCCGACCGCCAATTTACGCTTGCAGATGGCCGATTCGGCCCCGGTAGTTGCCACGCTCTTGCCCGAACTATACGATCTCATCCCAGACCTGCCGCCCCTGGCCCAGCTAAATACGGAACATGAACGGCTGCGCCTCATGCACGGGCTGGCCCAGTTTGTCTATCGGGCCACCGCCGCCCGTTCCTGGTTTTTGCTGCTCGATGATTTGCATTGGGCCGATACGGCCAGTTTACAGGTGTTCCACTACCTGGTTCGCAATATTGATACCGCCCCCCTTTTCGTCGTTGGAACCTACCGCGATATTGAATTAGACCCTGAACATCCTTTGAACGAAATGCGCCGCAGCCTGAGCCGTTATCCCGCTTACCACCATATGCAGCTAAACCGCCTGGATCAACAAGGCGTCGGCCAGCTTCTCAATGAATTTTGGGGCCAGGAAGTCCCCCAGGAATGGGTGGCGGCCATTTACCAGCGCACCGGTGGCAACCCCTTCTATGCCGAAGAGGCTGCCAAAGATCTGGTTGACCAGGGAACGGCCGCCTTGCGAGAGGGTGTCTGGCACTTCGCCCCCGCTATAGATGTTCAGCTTCCCCAGCGGGCGCACGACCTCATCTTGCGCCGCGTTTCCCGCCTGACAACCGGGCCGCAGGATCTGCTGCGATTAGCGGCCGTCTTGGGCCAGCAGTTCACTTTTGATAATCTGCTGACCGTCGCTGGGCAGTCGGAGGAACAACTGCTGGAAAATCTGGACATCCTGCTGGAAAGGGAACTCATCCACGAAGGCGAAAACAACACCATGCTGGCCTTTAATCATGGTGAAATTCAGGAAGTGGTCTATGGCGATTTGAACCCCTTACGCAAGCGTGTTTTGCACCGCCGGGTTGCCGGGGCCATAGAAGATGCCAATTCAAACGGCATCGAAGCTGTCAGCAAGGATTTGGCCCACCACTACGCCGAAGCCGGTGACAACAAAAAAGCCTTTGAATACAGCCTGGTTGCCGGGAAGCAGGCCCGCAACCTTCATGCCTACCAACTGGCCCTCAGCTGGTATGAACACGCTTTGAGGCTGCTGCCGGAACAGGCATCGCCGGAAACAATGACCGAGTTATACGAAGGTCTCGGCCACATGCGCCAGGCCCAGGCCCTCCAGATGGAGAGCCTCGAAGCCTTTACCAAAATGCGGGAAGCGGCCGAAGCGGCCGGAAACGCCATCTCCCAGGCCCGCGCCTGGAGCCGTATATCGGAGATACAGGATAAGCAAGGCGATCCCCAGGCCGCCTTGGAAAGCGCCCGCCACGCCGAAGCCATCACCAGGGGAGCGGGCGAACCGGGCCAGGCGGAGCTGGCAAGGGCGCTTTATCGTAAGGGTTGGGAACATTTCCGGCTCGGCGACCTGGAAGAAGCCTTCCCCCTCGGCCGAGAAAGCCTGGAACTGAGCCGCCAGTTGGGGCCGGTCGCCCGCCGCGAAACGGCCATGAGTCTTAATCTGTTAGGGTCGGTCAGCCGCCTGCGCGGCCATTACAGCACGGCCGCCGAATACCAGGAACAGGCTCTCAGTCTGTACCGCGAATTGGGCGACCGGGAAAAAGAGGGGGTTATGCTCCACAACCTGGCCGTTAATGCCACCCATCGGGGCGACTACCAGACGGCCGAAACCCTCTTTGACGAAGCCCTCACCATTCACCGGGAGATAGGCAACCGCCAATCTGAACTGATTACCCTGACCGGCATGGCGAGTGCCGAGATTGGTCTGGGAAAATATGAATCGGCCGAGCAAAAGTTGAACATGGCTATCGCCCTGGCCGTCACCGCCAACCGGGGCAGCCTGTCCAACACCTTCCGCTACCTGGCTGAAGCCTACCTGGGACAGCACCGCATTCAGGAAGCCTTCAACGCCGCTTACCAGGCTCTAACCCTGGCCCTGCAAACCGGCCGTCAGGAATTTACCGGCTCAGCCTGGTTCACTCTGGGCAACCTCTCCGCTCACCCCAATTTCACATTTCCGAGTAATGATGGTACTGTTACGACAGAATATCTTAGCCTGGAAGAGTTGGAAGAAAAGTTAAAAAATCCAGCCAACTGTTTTGCGGAAAGCATTCGCATTTTTGTCGAAATAGGCGCAGAAAGTGAACGCGCCCGCGCCCTTAAAGCCTGGGCTGTTTATGAGATAACAAACGGCAATAAAGAAGAAGGTCGGACAAAATGGCATGAAGCCTTCAATATCTTTCAACACCTGGGCATGTACCATGAAACAGAACGCATGATAACAGAAAAGTGACTATACAGGTGCGTTGCACTGCCCGTCGAGACTTCCCCAATCATAACCTTGCGGGCAGTGCATTGCACCACTAATAGCTGTAAAGTTAGAAAACAAGAATGATTCGCCCAGAAAACTTACGCAATAATCACTGGAAAATCGAACCGGTCATTCCCCACAAAATCAAACAAACATTAGGCCACCTGCACCCTGTATTGCTGCAAGTGCTATATAATCGCGGCTTGCAGGAAAGAAATCATATCCAGGCCTTTATTGAGGGCCAATATCTGGAAAGCACCGATCCCTTCCTGCTGCCCGATATGGAGAAGGCCGTCGCCCGCATCGGCCAGGCCATTGAAAGGGATGAGATTATCATTGTATATGGCGACTTTGACGCCGACGGCGTTACCTCTACCGTCTTACTAACCGAAGCCTTACGCGGATTGGGATTGAGCCGCCAGCAGGCCCAGCCCTATATTCCGGATCGGATTGATGAAGGCTATGGCCTGAACGAAGAGGCGCTGACCTTTCTAAAAGAAGAGAGAAACGCCGGGCTGGTCATCAGCGTTGACTGCGGCATCCGTTCCGTCCGCGAGGTGGAACACGCCAACCAGATCGGCCTGGATATGATCATCACCGACCATCACAGTCTGGGCAGCCGCATTCCCCCGGCGCTGGCCGTCATCAACCCCAAACGGGCCGATTCAGCCTACCCCGAAGTGATGCTGGCCGGGGTCGGCATTGCTTACAAGCTGGCCCAGGCCCTACGGCTGGCATTTCCCAATCGGGCCGAATTTGAAGAGGCGGATTTGTTGGACCTGGTTGCTTTGGGAACGGTGGCCGACCTTGCGCCGCTGCAAGGGGAAAATCGCAAGCTGGTCATGGACGGGCTGAAGGTATTGAACACCTGCCGCCGGCCGGGGTTGGATGCCTTAGCCAGGGTTTCAGGGCTGAAACCGGGCAGTATGTCGGCCGAATCCATCGCCTTCGCCCTCGGCCCCCGTATCAACGCCGCCGGGCGGCTGTCCCATGCTTACGACGCCGCTAAACTGCTGGCCCTCAACAACTTTCTCATGGCCCACGAGCAAGCCCGCCAGCTAAACAAGCTCAACCAGGAGAGACAGCGTATTACCGCCCAGTTGACCAAAGAAGCCGAGGACAAGATAGATCCGGATGCGCCCCTGCTCTTTGCGGCCGATCCCGGTTTCCTGCCCGGCGTTGTGGGGCTGGTTGCCAGCCGCCTGACTGAAAAATATTATCGCCCCAGCATCATTATCGAGCAGGGCGAAGCGGAAAGCCGAGGCTCCTGCCGCTCCATTCCCGAATTTCATATCACCGATGCCCTGGATCAGGTACAGGACTTGTTAGTTCGGCACGGCGGCCATGCCCAGGCCGCCGGTTTCACCATTAACAACGAGAATCTGCCCGAATTCAGACAGCGCATAACCGAAATCGCCGCCACCCAGTTAGCCGGCCAAGATCTCTATCCAACCCTGGTCATAGATGCTGAAGTAGATTTGATGGATGTGGATTGGGCTTTGCAAAACGTCCTGGAGGATTTGGAACCGACCGGCGAAGCCAACGATAAGCCGGTCTTTATGAGCCGCAATGTCCGGGTTTATAACCACCGGACGGTGGGGCAGGACGGCGCTCATCTCCAGTTGGAAGTCGGCGACGACGAGGGGCGGATAAAATTACGCTGCATCGCCTTCCGCCAGGGAGCGTGGGCCAAGAGTCTGCCGGAAAAAATAGACCTGGCTTACATGGTCGGCGTCAATGAGTGGAACGGCCGTCGCAGCCTGCAACTAATGGTTCAAGACATTCGCCAACCCCAACCGGAGAATACATGAAGCTATTAGTTACCGGCGCGGCCGGCTTTATCGGCAGCAACCTGGCCGAAAAACTGGCCCGGCGGGGCGATGAAGTCGTCGGCCTGGACAACTTCAACGACTATTACGACCCCAACAAAAAGCGGGTTAATGAAAAACGGCTGAACGCCTACCCCAATTTCAGAATGATTGAAGCCGACATTCGAGACCGTTCCCAAATGCTGGCATTGTTTGAGGAAGAAAAATTTGAGGCCGTAGCCCACCTGGCCGCCCTGGCCGGCGTCCGCAATGCTGTTAAATACCCCGATATGTATATCGAGGTAGATTATAACGGAACCCAACACTTAATGGACGGAGCCAGAAACAGCGGCGTCGGTAACTTCGTCTTTGCCTCCACATCCTCTGTCTATGGCGACACCCAACAAATCCCCTTTGTGGAGACAGACCCCTGCGACCGCCCCTTGCAGCCTTATGCGGCCGCCAAACGAGCGGCCGAAATCCTGGGCTTCACCTACCACCATCTCTTTGGCCTCAACTTCACCGCCATTCGCTTCTTCACCGTCTACGGGCCGAACGGCCGTCCCGACATGATGGCCTACCTTGTTGCCGAAAGCATCACCAAAGGAACCCAGATTCCCCTCTACGAAGGCGGGCAAATGTACCGCGATTGGACCTTTGTGGAGGATATTACCGACGGGGTTGTGGCGGCGGTGGATCGGCCGTTGGGCTACCAGGTCATTAATGTCGGCCGAGGACAGCCGGTTTTGGTGAACAGGTTCATTGAATTACTGGAAGATTTGGCCGGGCAGAAAGCCAACTTTGTCACCAAACCCAAGCTGGCGGCCGATGTCAACAAAACCTTCGCCGACATCACCAAAGCCAAAGAGCTGCTCGGCTACCAATCCAAAGTCTCCGTAGAAGAGGGGGTTGCCGCGTTTTGGGAGTGGTATAAACGTTCGGATTTGTAGTTCGGGGCGACCAGATAGGGCGACCACAAGGGGTAGCCCTTACCAGCGGCTATTTGGGTGACCAGATAGGGCGACCACAAGGGGTAGCCCCTACTTGATTTCTTTTACCATTAACAGCCGGGGCTGTATCATTTCTTTGAAGCCTAATCTTTTGAACATAGAGACGGCCGCTTTATGATGGCTGCTGCTGCTCAAAAACAAATCCACACAAGAGCGATCCTGGGGTG
>Ga0299914_10001993_pt1 | contig 13848 bp, 1 predicted proteins | sample RVTome_10_FD_201361 | JGI IMG/M metagenome (GOLD analysis project Ga0299914, IMG submission 201361) | Soil microbial communities from uranium-contaminated site in the Upper Colorado River Basin, Wyoming, United States - RVT153D57 (version 2) ...
ACCGTAAGGGGGCCGTGACGGTGCAACTCGATGTATTTGACTGGGGCGGATTTCGTCAATGCGTGCAACGCTCATTCGTCGTGGACGCGCGGGTTGACGCTGATCACCCCGTGGTTGTACCAGAGTTGTTTTCGCCCAATGACGATGGCGCAGCGGACACCATCTCAATCCATCACCAGAGTCTGGAGAATACCACCCTTGATGTCCATATTTATGCCGCCCGCGAGGACCGGAACGGAGAGAAGCGAATCGACGGACCGATCTTGCGCCGCCTGGAAACCGGCAAACTTCTGCTGAGCGGCGTGTCCCTTTCCACTTGGGACGGCCTGGATGACAGCGGCGCCACCCCACCGGATGGATGGTATGGTATTGTGTCGATCTACACAGACACCTGTGGCAATCAGCGCCAGTATGAACAGTTCGTCGAAGTGGATGCCACGCCACCGGTCGCAGTAGTGAGTTATCCGACCACGGGCTCTCCAATTACCATGCTGGTTGAGATTCAAGGCTCCGTGCAGGATGCGCACTTGAGCGCTTATCGCGTCCAGGTCGGAGCCGGCTCCGCGCCTGCAACCTGGGCTACGTTACACAGAGCTGAACAGCCCGTACTCAATGGCGTGTTGGGGCAGTGGAATACCTTTGGGGTGAGCGGACCGCAGGTGATTCGCCTCATCGCGGAGGATACGGTCGGGAACATCCGTGTCGTGGATGTCCCTCTGTCCGTGGAGGAGCGCACCCATCTGATCAGTGCTCTGTCAGCGTCGCCATCGCTGTTCTCGCCCAACGGCGATGGCAAATGGGAGCAGACCGGCCTGAACATCGGGGTGCAGGAAGATGTGTTGCTGACGCTGACCGTCTTAGATGAAGGTGGCCAGCTCCGGCGCACTCTGGCGCTGAACCAGGCGGCTGCCGCTGGCGTGGCGCGGCTGACCTGGGATGGCCTTGACGACGCCGGACTACGCGTCCCGGATGGAACGTATACCGCGGTTGTGAAGGCGACATTAGCCGCCAATACCGCAATTGCCCAGACGGAAACACTGACGGTGGTCATTGACGCCACACCGCCGCAAGTGGAAATCACGCGGCCCGCTGCCGAGATCGTCACGGCCACCGGTCAGGTGCTAGGCCGCATCGCGGACGAGCATCTGAGCGCCTATACAGTCTCGCTTACGGAAACGCCGCAAGGGCCGCAATCGATCGTGCTGAGTACCGGAACGCTTGAGGTGGACCATGCGCCGTTAGGGGCCTTACTCGGTCTCCAGGAAGGTCCGCATACCCTTACGATCGAGGCGATTGATGAGGCCGCAAATCAGGCCGTCGCTCATTTTCCGTTTGTTGTGGATAACACGCCCCCGGTTGTCGGGCTGATCGCGCCACTGGCCGATGGCTTCATTGGAAGCCAGCAGAGTCCGGTGGACATTCTCGGATCCATCAGCGACGACCATTTCGCGCAGTATACGCTGCGCTTTGGGGCGGGTGAAACGCCGTCCGCCTGGATCGACTTGAGGCAGAGCGAGGTACTGCCTGCCACAAGTCTATTGGGACATTGGGAAGTGGCCTCTTTGGCGGATGGTCTCTACACGTTGCACATGTTGGCTGAGGACAAAGCCGGGCTCCAGACCGAGGCGCGACTCCGCCTCATAGTGGACAACACGCCTCCGAGTGTGGCCCTGACCCGGCCAACCGATGGGACCTATATCACGGATGCCCTCACGATCACCGGAACCGCCACCGATGACCATCTGACGTCTTATGATCTCGAACTGGCGCCGGAAACGGCTCCGGAACAAGGCTCGCCCATTGGCTCAGGCACACAATCCGTGTCGGATGGCGTGCTGTTGCAGTGGCAGGCTCTGCCGCCTGATGGCGTCTATATCCTGCGGTTGACGGCAATGGATAAGGCGGGTCACCAGGCTGAGACCGAGCAGCGGGTAACCGTCGATACAACCCCGCCGGATGCGCCGCTCGGACTCGACGCCGTCGTCGCCGACCAGACGGTGCAGTTGACCTGGCAGGGGAGTACGGCGAGCGATGTCGCGGGTTACGCCGTTTATCGGGACGGGCAGCGCCTCACGCCAGAGCCGCTCGCCACGCTGGCGTATGTGGACACCGCGATTTCAGAAGGCCGCTACGTATACATGGTCGTGGCCATTGATCGGGCTGGATTGGAAAGTCAGCCGTCGGCCGCTTTTGCCCTCACAGTTGACGTCACGCCGCCGAACGCCCAGATCACGGCTCCAGTCGCAGGCGCTTTCGTGAGTGGGGTAGTTGATATTATGGGTACGGCCTATAGCCGAGCGGATTTTAAGCAGTATCGCGTATCGATTGGCGAGGGCGTCTCGCCCACGGCTTGGCAACTGCTGCGGCAGTCTCCAGCTCCAATCCAATCGGAGTCTCTGACGCAATGGACAACGCTGGGATTGAGCGAAGGGGCACCGTACACTATCCAACTCGAAGCCGAGGACCTCAATGGCAATGTGGCCCTTGCCACAGCGACGGTCATCGTCGATAATCAAGCCCCTGCCGCGCCCACCGGCTTGGCGGCAAGCGCGCTCGGCTCAAGCGTTCATCTCACCTGGAATGCCAATAGCGAATCGGATCTCCACGGCTACTTCGTTTACCGCAATGATCAACCAGCGCTTGCGAGCGGGGTGGGTTCCCGTGATCTGCGGCAAGCCGCGATCCAGGCTCTCTTCCATACGGATCAGGAAGTGCCGGATGGACCTTCGTCTTATACCGTTGTTGCCATCGATCGCGCGGGTAATGTCAGTGCGCCGTCCGCGCCTGCCTCTGTCACCCTTAATACGCGAGCTCCACGCGCTGAGATCGTTAATCCCGCTGACGGTGAGGCGTTTGATGGCGCGCTCTATGTGCTAGCAACGGTGGCGGATCGTGATATCGCGTACGTGCGATTTGAATACAAACCTGCCGCGGACTCGTCCTGGCTCGCGGTGGCAGGAGCCGATGTGGCAGCTCCCTACGACGCCATGTTCGACCCCACCGCCTTTGGCTTGCCTTTTGGCGCGTATGAACTCCGCGCTATCGCCACGGATACGGCTAATCAAGTCGATTCCAACCCGGAGGTGATCACGGTCAGGTATACCGATCTCACTCGGCCAGAACCTGTGCAAGGCGTGACGGCGCGGGTAATGGGAGAAGACGTACAGTTAACGTGGGACGTCAATACGGAGTCTGATCTCGACGGGTACCATATCGAGCGCAGGCGAGGCGACGAGGCACCCGTACGGATCACGCCAGTCCCCATGAGCGGCGTCAATTATGTAGATGCAAGCTTAGCGGAGGCCATCTACCACTATGTGGTCATCGCGGTCGATACGTTCGGCAATGCGTCAGAGGCCTCAGAAGAAGTGGCCGCAACGGTCTACACCCCAACGCTTCAACCGCTGCGTACGCCGACTCTGGCGTCGACTGTCACCCTGTCTGGACAGGGTATTGCCGCCGCGACCATTTCGGGTGAGGTCGAGACATCCGCTGGCTCAACCCCCTTGACACCGGGTCCAACCGCTGCGAGTGGGCAGTTTGAATTGTCTGATCTGCCCCTCGTGCGCGGGGAAAACCGGTTCACCTTGCGTCTCACCGATGCGTTGGGCAATGTGAGTAAAACAGCGGGGGTCACCGTCGTACGGGCCGAGCCCCCTAGCGCGCCTGCCGGTCTCACCGCGACGGTGGTCGGTTCGGATGTCGAGTTGAACTGGACGGCCAGCGCCGCGAGCGATGTCCAACACTATGCCGTGTATCGGGATGCGGTCTTATTGGTACAGACCCCGGACTTGCAGTATACCGATGCCAGGCTCGTCAATGGGACCTATCGCTATACGGTGCAGGCTGTGGACCAGAGTGGTAACGCCAGCGAGCACTCCAATGCGGTTGACGCTGTGGTCGCGATGACACTGCCCGAGCCGCCGGCCAACTTAACCGTTACGGTGGAGCCGACGGGAGGGGTGTTGCAGCTCAACTGGCAACCTGGATCAATCCCGGTGCCGTCCCAGTTTCACGTCTTGCGCAGCGAGGTGTCCGGCGGGCCCTACGCCATGGTGGCGGAGACGGCTGAGCCAGAGTACGCCGACACAGGGCTAAGCAATGGTGTCACGTATTTCTATGTCGTGGCGGCGGTTGACGCCGTCGGAAACCGGAGTGACGTCTCCAATGAAGCGAGCGGTGAGCCTCGGGATCAGGTCACGCCGGAGACACCCCGTCTCCATTTTCCAACCGTTCCGGGCCGCTTGTTGATCTCCCATGAGCCGGACGCGACGATCATTGGCCTTACCGAGCCAGGCGTTGAGGTCCAGCTCTTGGCCAATGGCCACCTGGTTCGATTCACCCAATCCCAAGAGACCTCTGAGAGCCATGACGCGCCACTCGATTTTGGCGCCGTGCCCACGCTCTCGCCGGATGGCCGCTATGTGGCTTATGTCAAAACCAACGCGTCCAACGGCGAATCGGAAGGCGAAGGAGAAGGTGAGGAAGGCTCTGGCGAGCGTTTTGTCGAAGAAGGATCGAGCGGAGAAGCAATCGGCAGGAGCGCCCTGCGCCTCTACGACAGCCAAACGGACGACTTTGTCGAGATCACAGCTATCGCCAATACGGATTCTATTCGTTGGTCGCCCGATAGCGCCTCCTTGATCTTCAACGATTTTGATGCCGCTCATGGTGTCGCTATGATTCGCCAATACCATCTGGCGGACGAGACACTAACCGATCTCACCAATCCCTCCGAGGTTGATATGCATGGCGCGGCGTTATCGCCGGACGGACAGCAGTGGGTGTTCAGTGGGACGGTGCAGGGGCAACACGGTCTCTGGCTCCGGCAATCGGACGCCGGAATCTATACCCCGCTGGTCGCCATGGCGAACGCCGGTGAACGCGTCGGCGCTTCACTGCGCTGGTCACCCGATGGCGCCTACATCGCCTATACCCGGAAAAATGCTTATGAGCTGGTCGAGGTGGCTACCGGAGAGGTTCGACTCATCGAGAACGCCGCCAGTTCAGCGGCGGTGAGTTGGGCTCCGGATGCGTCCTCCCTGCTCTTTGGAACAACGGGCCCGTCTCCTCAGATTCGACGCTATGATATCGACGCCCAAGCCGTGGCGGACATCGCCTTTGGGCAAACGCCGCACTGGTCCCCCGATGGCCGCTTCGCACTGTTCATCGATTCCACTGGGACTGCCGTCATGCAACATGACCTCGAAACGGGAGTCGAGGAGATTGTAGCGCAAGAAGCCGATTTGGCGCCGGTAACCTTGCAAGCTGTCGCCAGCGGTCACATCGGGTTCCTCACGGGGTTCGAGCCCTCGTCGCAAACCTATCACCGTCTCACCTTGGCGGGACGCTTTGTGTTTAACGGAGTTGGATTGGCCGTCGGCGATAATGTCTTTGCCGCCATCGCCGCCGACCCCTCGGGAAACGCCAGCTCGGCGTCGGAGAGCATCCTCATCACCCATCGCGTCGACGATCAGGCCGACCTTGCGCTCGCGGCGGCCGATATCCAAGTATTGCCCGCTGCGCCTCGTGTGGACGAGGCCACACGCGTCAGTGTCACCGTACACAACCCGGGCATGCTGACTTCGGCAGACACCACCTTATCTCTAGTCGCCATCAACCCCGATGGCAGCGCGACCGTGCTGTTGGATGATCACCCCGTCGCACCGCTGGGGGCGGGCGGACGGGCGGTGTTCTCCACGCCGTGGACGCTTGGCGGCTTGACGGGGCGCTACACGCTGGTGGCGGTTGTGGATCCCGCCAATCTCGTCTTTGAAAACAGTGAAGCCAATAATGTTGCCCTCATCGATCTTCTGGTGACGGATGATGCGCTTCCCGCGATATCCGTTAGCCTCGATGCGTTCGTCTACTCAAGCCATCAACCCGTTGAGGTTACAGTCACGGCGACCAACGGCGGTGATCCTTGGACGGGTCGAGTTGACATCGCCATCGAAGATGGAGCCGGTTTCCCGGTCGCAACGCTACCTGGAGAAACCGTGGCGGAACTTGCCTACAGCGGCCGTTTGACCTTAACGCCAACGTGGGAGACGAGCGGGATCTTGGCCGGTGAATACCGCGCCGTGGGCCGCTTGTACGATCCCCAAGGCCGACTGATTGCCGAGGCGGCGGTTCCATTCCGCATCGCCGCGAAAGCCGACCTCACCGCGACCGTCGCCAGCGAGCGCCCGGTGTATGCCGCCCATGAACAGGTGCGTGTGGCCGGCGTTATGACGTACGTCACGGGCAACCAAATGTTGACGGATACGATCGCGGTTGTGCGCCTCACCAATACAGCCGGTGACATCTTAGCCGAACGAACCGCAGTATGGGAACAACTCTTGCCGGGAACTCAGGCCGCGATCGAGCTGGACTGGCATACCGGCATCCAGCCAGTTGGAACCTACCGACTCCAGTTCGATGTCTCGCAAGGGGGCAATCTGCTGCAGCGGGCGCACAGTCAGTTTATCCTTGCGCCAAGTGGCTTACAGCTTGTGGGCCATGTTTCCCTGTCCGCGTCGGCTCTCGCACCGGGAACGGCGCAGACCGTGACGTATACGGTTGCGAATGAGGGTAATGTGCCAGTGGTTCAAGTGCCGATCTTCATCCGTTTGCTTGATCCCATCTCTCAAACTCCGGTGCAAGAACATCGCGTGCTTACGGACATCGCCGTGGCGGGACAAGTCAGCCACACGGTTCGTTTGGAGACTACCACGCTTTTCCTGCGCCGTTATACCGTTTTGATCCAGGCCGGCGTGGATGACGGCGATGGCCGCGAAGAGCGCTTGACACTAGCGGCGAGCGACTTCGTCGTCACCGACCGCGATGTGCCCGTGGTCGCCGTCGTCGTGCCTCAAGCGAGCGGTTTCCTCAGTCGCGGCAGGACGGTTGAGATCACAGCGCGGGATGAGACCTCTTCTGTCGCACACGTGGAGTTCCGCCTGGATAGCGGTGTGTGGAGAACCGCGATTCCCCAGGGCGGCATTGATCGCATCTACGGCGCCACCTTACCGCACCTATCGCCGGGCGCGCATACGATCCAAGCACGCGCGGTGGATGCGGTCGGCCATGCAGGCCTCAGTTCGGTTGTCGCCTTTACAGTCGATCATAGCGCGCCGCAAATCGTCGTGAGCGGGGTGGCGTCGGGCCAGTCCTACGCCGTTGCCGTGACGCCTGTGATCACGATTACGGATCCTCACCTCGCCTCCGCGTCGATTCTTCTCAACGGTCGGCCCTTTGACTCAGGCCAGGTGGTATCAGACGAAGGCGTGTATCAACTGGCGATATCCGCCAGTGACGCTGCCGGGAATCGCGACGGGGTCACGCTTGCGTTTGTCATCGACAAGATGGCTCCGGTGATTGCCATCCAAGGCGTCGAGGCGAATCAGGCTTATAACACTGAGGTGACGCCCATCATCACGGTGACGGACGCTACCGCCGTAACGCAGACTGTAACGCTAAATGACGAGCCGTTTGTCTCGGGTATGGTCGTAACCGCGGAAGGGGACTATACGCTGACGGTGCAAGCGGCTGACGACACCGGCTATCGCGCCTCCAAAATCCTGGATTTCCGCATTGATACCACCGCGCCCGTGATTGTCGTCGATGGCGTGGAAGACCAGGCGTATCGAATCGATCCGTATTTCTACCAAGTCGTCGCCACCGATGCCGATGGCGATGCTCTAACCTACGCCTTGCTGACAGCCCCGCCCGGCATGATGATCGACGCCGATACGGGTCTCATCACTTGGGCGCAACTCGCGTCCGGCGATCACCTCGTGACGGTGCAGGTGAAAGACGAACTGGGGCTCTCGGATACCCAGGTGTATTCCTTGACCATCCCTGTTGCCAATCTCGCCCCCACGATCGCTTCCGACCCCGTGGTCGAAGCGCAAGTGGGTCAGCTCTATCAGTATCAAGTTAATGCCGCTGATCCCAATGGCGATCCGGTCACGTATCGCCTTGAGGCTGCGCCAGCGGGCATGACGATTGAGTCGGAAACAGGTTTGCTGACCTGGGAGCCCGATGCGGTGGAACCCGTGACGGTCGTGATCCGCGTCGAGGATCCGTATGGCGCGCACGCCAGCCAGAGTTACACGATTGCGGTGTCTGAGCCGCTCTAATGAAGACATCAGGATCGGATAGCCGCGGCAACGGAGAGGGATTATGGGTCTGAAGCATCTACAACGACTACTCTGTTGCCTCATGGCGTTGGGAACGGTTGTGATTGGGGGCTGCGTATCCGAGTTGGATGAGACTGAGTCCGCCGCCGAGATTATCGCCTCCGCTCGAGGGGATTTTGGGGTGAGTGTATCCATATCGGGTCCCTTTGCTGTGGTCGGCCAACCCGAGGGCAGTTCGGATCGGCCGCACTCGGGCTCTGCCTATATTTACGAGTGGCGCGAGGGAGCCTGGACTGAAAGCGCTGTTCTGCGCCCACATCGGCGCTATGGAGAAAGCCGCTTCGGCACGGATGTCGCGATTGATGGCGAAGTGGCGGCTGTGGGGGCGTCCGATACAAATCACGCCAACGGAGCGGTCTACATCTTTGAGCGATTCGGCGGCGAGTGGACCCAGGTGGTGCGACTCACGGCGGAGAACGCTCAGCATTCGCGCTTTGGCCAATCCGTCGCGCTATCTGGCAACTATCTGCTGGTCGGCGCGTCAGCCGATGCCGAGGCGGGAGAGAATGCCGGCGCGGTCTATGTGTTTCAGCGCCAGCAGGGCGTGTGGTGGGATTTCCCGGTGCAAAAACTCATCGCTAGCGATGCTGCGGCATGGTCCGGCTTTGGTGCAGATGTCGCCATGATGGGCCCCGACGCAGTCGTTGGGGCACCGCGCGATGATGATCGAGAGCCCTCCAACCGAGACTATGGCGCGGCCTATATGTTTGAATTAGACCGCGGCGTGTGGCTGGAAGTCACCAAACTACAGGCCGGTGACCGGGCCGGACAGGATGAGTTTGGCCGCGCTGTGTCCCTCGTGGACGACGATGTTTTAATTGGCGCGCCTGGCCATGACGGGTCCGGAGCCGCGTATCTCTTTAAGCGCGAGAGTGGCATCTGGTCCGCCGCTACCCACCAGGTGATTCCCAGCGTGGGAGTATACGGCGATCAATTTGGCGCGGCCGTGGCGTTAACCGATCGGTTTCTCCTGATCGGGGCAGGTGAGTCGACCATCGTACAGTACGGCCATGATCATTTTGGCCACGATCACGGCCTCCACGGCCCCCATCACAGCCACCATTATCATCGCCATGAGCACGCCCACTGGCAGGGGCATCACGGCCATGAGGGTCATGGTCATCGAGACCAGGGACACGGGCATTTAGAGCATCAGGACGATCGTGATGATGACGACTATCGGGGCCATCGCCCTCATCATCACGATGACGATCATGATCCCGATGGCAAGGTGCCTAAAGCTGGTGCCGTCTATATTTTCGAGCGGCAAGCGACGGACTGGAGTGAGGTCGATATCCTAACGCCGAGCCAGGCGCGCCGTCATGCGCATTTTGGTTTTGCGGTCGCGCTCGATGGCGACCACGCTCTGGCTGGCGCCCCGGCCCTCACCCAAGGCGGATACGGCCGGGTCTATGCCTACCGCGGCTTTCAATCCAACACCGCACCTGAAATTCTCTCGACGCCCATCGACACAGCGCGAGTGGGGGAACTCTATCAGTATGCCGTCGTCGCCATTGATGCGGATGAAGACCCCCTCACATATGCCCTGACGGCGGCGCCGTCGGGCATGCAAATCGACGCCGTCAGGGGTCTGATTGAGTGGACGCCGACGGCTTCCGGAGATGTGACCGTCGAGGTCGAAGTGAACGATGGCCTGGGTGGGCGCGCCACGCAAACCTTTATGATCAGCGCGCATCTCATCAGCGCGCCATTATCAAATCATGCGCCGCAGATTATCTCGACGCCAACCACCCGGGCGGAGCCGTTTCATCTGGTGCCGGAGGTGAGTGTCATCGACGCCTACCTCGCCCATCAGACGATCACGCTAAATGGCAAGCCGTATACGCCTGGGACGGCGATTACCTCGGCCGGAGCCTATGAGCTGACCATTGAGGCGACGGATGAAGCGGGCAATACCAGTGGGACCACGATCCACTTTACGCTGGAGACGACGCCACTGCCGTAAACCCGATGACTTTGCACTGCAGCAAACAGGATTGACGAGGCCCATGTTGATTTTAAAATTGCGCGTAGTTGTTACCCTGTTCACTCTGATGAGCGTGCTCAGCGGCGCCCACGCCCTAGGGGCCGAGGCCGAATCGTCTCACCTCTCGCGCCATGACCTGCAGCGCGCCATTGTCGAAGGGCTCGCCAGCGGGCGCGACGTGACGGCGCAGCTAGAGGCGTTTAAACAACAACCAGCGCCGCGCACGCGCCGCGCTAGCCGGCGCTCGCACACCGTCGCAGGCCATGTCAAAACCCAGTTGCGCCTCTTGCAGCAGGCGTTGCACCACGCCTCGCAAGGGACAGTGTCGGTTGCGGCGCTGACCGCCTTGGAACAGGCGTATGAACAGGCGCAAGCCGCTCACTTGTTGATGAGGGCGCACTTTGAAAGCGTGCGGGAAGACCTCGACACTTCCGCTGCCCCCGCAAACTTCGAACAGCGGCGCCGAGATGCATTGGCGCGTTACAGCGAGGCCCTTGAGGCCCTTCTGGCTCCGCTTTCGGATCCCATGGCCCAACTGCGGCATCATCCAGACCGCGACACCCTCATCGCCTCCGCTTCGTTTCAGCGCGACCTTAGCGACGCCATGCATGAGACCTTGGCGCCGCTGGCGGCGCAGCTCCAAGAACCACCGCCGTTGATTTTGCGGGCGCAAACCTTGCCGGTCCGAGGAGCCACGTTTGCGCCGCGCTCGCCCCGTCTCGAACCCGTGCTCCAACCGGTATACGACCAGACGCCAGCACCACAACCCCGTCCCGCTGATGTCGCCTCCGCCCCGGATGCATCTCTGAGCGCCGAGGTCGTGGCGCAGGCTGAAGCGCTGGCTTATGACGCCGTGCGCATCTATGAATTTGTCCGCAATACGATTGCCATCGAGTGGTATGCCGGGGCGATGAAAGGGGCGGTGGGAACGTTGCGGCAACAGCACGGCAACGCCATCGATCAGGCCAGCTTGTTGATTGCCCTCCTGCGCGCCAGCGGCGTGCCGGCCCGGTACGTGCATGGCGTCGTGCGCTTGCCTATCGACGCGGTGATGTCGAGCCTCGGCCTGACCGATGCGGCCCAAGCCACCCGGGCGCTCACCGCCGCTGGCGTCGCCTACAACCCAGTGGTGCAGGGCGGCGGTGTGGCTGCCGTCGATATCGAATCGACCTGGGTCGCGGCCTATGTGCCTTATACCAACTACCGCGGCACACGGGTCGATGCCTCTGGCCCCCTGTGGATTCCCTTGATGCCTGCCTTTAAAGACACCGCGGTGACGCCAGCAACGAACATCCTTAACGCCATGGATCTTTCTACCGTCGACCTGGAGCGCGATTATCTCTCCCAGAGACAATCCACCGACTTGCGCCACCAGTTGGAACAGACGGTGAGCGCGTATGTGCAGGCCAACGATAGCGCATCGACCTATGCGGAGCAGTTGGGTCAACGCCGTGTCGCGCCCTTGCCGCTCGACCTGCTCCCGTCAACCCTACCCGTACGCGTCATCGCCGTGACGGCTGAAGCGTCTACTCTCGACGACGCCTACCGTCACCGCCTGCGGTTCGTGGTGCGCGCTGGCGCGCTCGACCAATCTCCCATTATTCTCGATCATACCGTGCCGGTCGCCGAGGTGGCGAGCGAACGGCTCACGTTGTCGTACCTTCCCGCTAGCGTTGAGGATCAGCGCATCACCAATCGTTATGGCGGTCTCGATAATGTCCCGGCCTACCTCATCGCCCTGCGTCCGCAACTCAAACTCAATGGCCGTCGCCTCGCCGTTGCGGCTGGCGAAATCGGGGTCGGAGCGCCGTATCGCTTCGAGCTGCACTTGCTCAGTCCCGCCGGCACGGAACAGATCCGCCAGACGCTGACCGCGGGGGCGTATCACGCTCTTGGCGTGACGGCTCAACGCGTGGCGTCAACCGAAATAAATTTGGATGATCCCACCGACACGGAAACCCTGGCGGCCGGGCTCCTCAACCGGGTCGCGGTGGACTATAGCGCCCAGTGGACCCGGGCCGAAGCCGAGCTCGCCGGGTTGTTGGATGTGGCATTGGTGCGGCCCTGGCCCGCCCTGGCGCTGGTGAGTAGCCACTATGAGGTTGAAACTGTCGCCGACCAACCGCAACAGCTCCTCTGGCAAGGCGTCACCTTGGATGCGGCGCTGCGCGCCAGCACACCGATTGCCCGAGACGCGGCCTCTGAGCGCGAGCGGGACTGGTTACGGCTGAGCGCTTTGCAAGGTTCCATCCTCGAACACCAAGTCTTCGAGGACCTCTTTTTAGTGGAGAGTATCTCGGCCGACAAAGGACTTCAGCTCGCCCGCGAACAGGGCATTGCCATCCACCGCATCGAGGCGCCGTCAACCTTGCAGACGCTGCTCCCGAGTTTGGCGCACCCCCAAGCGGTGCTGGATGCCGTCGCTGACCAGATCACTCTGGGCTACGCCGTCGAACTTCCCGCTACCGAGATCACGCACGAGAGCTGGCGCGGCTCGGTGTGGCGAGCCATCGATCCCGCTACCGGCGCGTCAGGTTATTTTATTGCCGGGGGGCTGGCTGGTGGGGCCACGAGCGTGCACCCGACCCAGTGGGCCCTGCAAATTCTACGAGAACTCTTGTCGTCCCCCAATACACCCGAGCCGAATTTGAATCCATTTGGCGCCGCTTCAATCGTCAAGATTGCTGACACCGACGGCCAAACCGGCGAAGTCACGGACATCCTCCCGACCCCCCTGGCCGTCCTCATCCGGGACGCCGAAGGCAAGCCTGTCAAAGATGCCTCTGTCACGTTCACCGCCGCGGTGGGCGGCGCTCGCCTGATCGCCCTCGGTCCCGGTTCCGGGACCTCAAAAGAGCCACTGCCGCAAGTCGTGGCTCGAACGGATCGTGACGGGCTCGCCCAGGTCGAGGTTACCCTGGGTAAAAAGACCCACGTGAACCCGGTTTATGTCGAACGGCCCCCCGAGCCCGACGACCCACCGCCGGACTCGAATGCGAAGGTGCATCTGACCCAGGTAGATGCCACCCTGATTGAAGCGACGGTAGTCGGTGCAGAAGGACGCGTCCTCAGCATCGATGCACCCTTTACGGTGCTCGCCTATCCCAAAGCCGTCAACCGCTTGCGCTTCACCAAGGTCAATAGGGTGACCGATCTCGACGACACCGCCCAGTTCTTACTGACCGACGCGTCTATACGAGCACTCGAGCAACAAGGCATGCCTCCAGAGGCCTTAAGCTATCTACAAGAGATCAACAACCAAGTGATCGTCGGCGAACGGGTTTTGATTGGTTTACTGCACGATACGATTGGAGAACCGCTGACTCAACAATATAAAAATTACATGATCAGCGCATTCCAACAGGGGCATGCCCTCGTACCGATATATACGCCTGGTGCTTCGGAAGTCGCGATCTTCGTTCAGGCCGTTGATCGATACGGCAACCCAGTGTCCAATGTGGAAGTTGAATTTGCCTCACCGATAACGGCCTGGAGTCCTCCCGGCTGCGACGATCCGCCGCGCTATGTGCCGACGCATTTCGTAGGTCGGCACAATTTTGATGCGTGCCCGATTGACCAGCCCCATTTCGCTGGCGATTGTGGAGACCGTCTCTATCGCGACGCCACCACGGTGGTCGGCGTCTTCGTCAATCTCATTACTGCGCATGGGACCAAAAAAGA
>Ga0299914_10001995_pt1 | contig 13844 bp, 10 predicted proteins | sample RVTome_10_FD_201361 | JGI IMG/M metagenome (GOLD analysis project Ga0299914, IMG submission 201361) | Soil microbial communities from uranium-contaminated site in the Upper Colorado River Basin, Wyoming, United States - RVT153D57 (version 2) ...
GTCCACCTGTCCAACGCTGCGGCCGCCCGCCACGCGGTGCACCTGGCCGTGGCCGGCGGCCGGTGAGCATCCTCGACGGCCATCCCGTCATCACCGTTGGGGCCCGCCTGTTCGACGAGGCCCTGGCCGCTCAGGGGGTGGAAACCACGGCGGTTGACTGGCGGCCGCCACCTGCGGGCACCGGCCAGGCGCTTGGCGCAATCGCCGGCGATCGCCGCACAGCGGAGGCGAACGGCCTGGCTGTCGAACGGATGGTCACGGCCCGTCCGGAGGTGATGGGCATCACCACCGCCGCAGCGGCGCTCGGCATCGATGGTCCCCAGTTCCTGCATGCCGGTCCCCCGATCACCTGGGAGCGGGCCTCGGGGCCGCTGCGGGGCGCCATCATCGGCGGGCTTCTGTTCGAGGGACTGGCCGACACGCCTGCAGCCGCCGAGTCGCTGGCACCGACGGTCGAGCTGCAGCCGTGCCACCACCACCGCGCCGTCGGCCCCATGGCCGGGATCATGACTCCGTCCATGCCTGTCTTCGAGCTCCACGACGCGGCGAACGGCACCACGGCCTACTCCACCCTGAACGAGGGGCTGGGCAAGGTGCTTCGCTACGGGGCCTACGGCCCCGAGGTGATCGAGCGGCTGGTATGGATGCGGGACGTACTGGCGCCCGTCCTGGGTGCGGCGTTGGCCCGGATCGGTCCATACGACGTAAGGGCCATGATCGCCCAGTCCCTGCAGATGGGGGACGAGGGCCACAACCGCAACCGGGCCGGGACATCACTGTTCCTTCGAGAGGTCGTGGGCGCGCTGGTCGACGTGGCCTCTCCGGCGTCCGACCTCGGCGCCGTGGCCCGCTTCATCGCCGGCAACGACCACTTCGTGCTCAACCTGGTGATGCCGTGCGCCAAGGCGGCGGCCGACGCGGCGCGCGATCTGCCCTGCTCGTCGGTGGTCGTGGCCATGGCCCGCAACGGCACCGACTTCGGCATCCAGCTCTCGGGCACCGGCGACCGCTGGTTCACCGCCCCGGCACAGACACCAAAGGGGCTCACCTTCCCCGGCTTCGGTGACGACGACGTGAACCCCGACATCGGCGACTCGACCATCACCGAGACCTACGGAATCGGTGGGATGGCCATGGCCTGCGCCCCTGCCATCGTGCGCTTCGTCGGTGGGAGTGTCGCAGAGGCGACGGCCAAGACCATGTCCGCCTACGAGATAACCCTCACCGAGAACCCCCACCTCCAGATCCCCACGCTGGACTTCCGAGGCACACCCACCGGCATCGACGCGGCCCGGGTGGTGCGGACGGGGATCGTTCCTCCCGTCAACACGGGCATGGCCGGACGCGTGGCCGGCACCGGCCAGGTCGGAGCCGGACTGGTGGAGCCGCCCATGGGCTGCTTCGTGCAGGCGGTGCTGGCCCTGGCCGAGGAGCTGCCGGCCTTCGCTTCCTCCCCTTCCTCACCGGGTGGGCAGTGAGAGACCGGTGTGTGGTGCCCGGGCTGCCAACCGTGCGTTGACGGTGTCCAGGGGTGCTTGCCAGGCGGCGTAGGTGAGGTGAGGCCGGAAGCCCATCTCGACGTTGATGGCCAGCATGGCGGCGTTGCTGTGGGCGTTCTGGGTATCGATGGTGCGGGCCTCGGGATGGTCGCGCCGCAGCCGTTGCCACATGCACGCCTTCAGCCAGCGTCCCAGGCCACGGCGCCGGTGGGCGGCCAGGACGCCGGTGTCGGCCTGGAAGGCCATCTGTGGCCGCTCGGGCACCACGGCCACCGAGGTGGACCCGCCTACCTCGCTCGTCGGACCGTGGACCGCAGCGTTCACCAGCGTCCGCATTCCCCGCTCGACCCATCGCTGCTCGTGGCGTCGCACCAGCTCCGGCGTCCAGCCGTAGTCGTCGATGTCGAGCCCCTCCTGGGGAGCGTCGTTCAGGGCGGTGCGGACGACGGCGTAGCTGTCGAGCAGCTCGTCAGGGCAGCGGTCGGTCCACTGCACCAGGGTGTAGTCGCGGGCCCGCTCCGATGCCCGTGCGATCCAGCTCTCCATCAGAGCGGGGTCGACATCGGCCAGCACGAGTCGGCTCTCGCGTTCGAGGTAGACCTGCGGGCATCCGAGCCCGTTCCAGAACGCCGTCGCCTCCTCCGACAGGATCCCCCAGCTCAGTACCGAGTCGACCCCCGACGTGGCGTGTCGGCCCAGGGCCTGGTGCAGCAGCGAACTGCCGATGCCGGATCGGCGGTAGGCGGGGTCGACCTCGACGTCCACCTCGATGACGTTGGGACGGACGCCGCGCAGGTGGCGTTGCGTGCCTGCGACCCCCACCGCCCGATCCCCCCGCCAGGCGACGACGTGGCCGACCTCGAGGGCGTCGTCGCCGCGGTGCAGGTCGCCCGCCAGTTCGGCCGGGCCGATGGGCGGGTCTCCCGGGGAGAGCTCCTCGTCGAGGAGCCGACGCAGCGCCAGGTAGGCGCCGAGCTCGGCTGCGGTGCCGTCGGGGCCCAGACCGCGTATCTCCACGGTGGGAACGGCGGGAGGCATTGCCTCACGCTCACAGCCGGCGGGAGCTCCGGCAACCGAATTCCCCGCGGTGGGGGAAGCCGAGCGGCGTTCGCTATCGTGCCCACCTTCCGTGGAGGGAGCAAGGGCGTGAAGCCAGCGCCGTTCCAGTACCACCGCCCCGCCGACGTCGCCGAGGCACTGGAGCTCCTGGCCGGCCTCGACGAGGCCAAGGTGCTGGCCGGCGGGCAGAGCCTGGTGCCGTTGATGAACTTCCGCCTGGCATCCCCTGCCCACCTGGTCGACATCAGCCGGCTGGCCGAGCTGGCAGATGTCGAGGTGACCGGCGGGGGAGTGAGGGTGGGCGCGGCGGTGACCCACTCCGAGCTGATCGCCCACGGTGCTGCGAACCAGGTCTGTCCCCTGCTGGGCCGCGCCCTGCGCTTCGTCGCCCACGAGGTGGTGCGCAACCGCGGCACGGTCTGTGGCTCGCTGGCCCACGCCGATCCGTCCGGCGAACTGACCGCCGTGCTGGCTCTGCTGGAGGGCGAGGTGAGCCTGGCCTCCCGGCGCGGCGAGCGCACGGTTGCGGCCGCCGACTTCTTCGTCGGGCACCTGCAGTCGGCGTGCGAGGAGGACGAGCTCGTGACCAGTGCGCTGTTCCCACGCCTGCCCGCCCGGTCGACGTTCGTCGAGGTGGCCCGCCGGCACGGCGACTACGCCATGTGCGGAGCGGCCGCCGCCGTGCAGGTGGCCGGGGACGGCACCATCGCCGGAGCGCGGCTCGCCTACATCTCCATGGCCCCGTTCCCCGTGGTCGTCGACGTCGGCGAGGTGGTGACGGGCCGGGCCCAGAGCGAGGTCGACGCCGCCGGCCTGTACGACCTGGTGACGTCCGCCGTGGACCCCCGTGACGACATCCACGCCAGCGCCGGCTACCGGCGCCACCTGGCCGGGATCCTGGCCGGGCGCGCCATCGCCGAGGCGGCGGCGTGAACGCAGAACCGACCGGCACGGCCGGGACCGAACCGACCAGCACGGTGACCCTGCGGGTCAACGGCCAGTCACGCTCGCTGCGATTGCCGGACCGGCGGCTGCTGTCGGACGCACTCCGTCACGACCTGGGGCTGACGGGCACCCACGTCGGTTGCGAGCACGGCGTGTGCGGCTGTTGCACCGTGCTCGTCGACGGCCGACCCCAGCGCTCCTGCCTGGTCTTCGCCGTGGCCGCCGACGACCGTGACATCACCACCGTCGAGGGTCTGGCCACCGCCGACGGCGGGGAACTGCACCCGGTCCAACAGGCCTTCGGCGAATGCCACGGCCTGCAGTGCGGCTTCTGCACCCCCGGGTTCCTGATGGTGACCGCCGCCCTGCTGGCCCGGGTGCCCGATCCCGACGAGGACACCATCAGCGAGGCCATCGCCGGCAACCTGTGCCGCTGCACGGGCTACGTGAACATCAGGGCGGCAGTGCGTCGAGCAGCCGATCTGGCCTGCGGTCCACGGGCAGCGGGGGAGTGACGTGACCACCGCCATGTTCGGAGAGCGCGTCTCCCGGCGCGAAGACCGGCGTCTGGTCACAGGGACCGGCACCTTCACCGACGACCTGGGGCCCGACGCCTTGGCGGTGGCCATCGTTCGCAGCAGCCTGGCCCACGCCCACATCGTCTCCATCGACACCGACGCGGCGCGGGCGGTGGACGGTGTGGTGGCGGTGGTGACCCACGCCGACCTGCCCGGACGGATCGCCGGTCCGCTGCCCCTGCTGATACCCCACCCCGACCTCACCGAGCCCCGCACCCAGCTCGCCTTGGCCCGCGACACCGTCCACTACGCCGGCGAGGCGGTGGCCATGGTGGTGGCCCGCGACCGCTACCTGGCCGAGGACGGCGCCGCCCTGGTCGAGGTCGACTACGAGCCCCTGCCCGCCGTCGTGGGGATCGACACCGCTCTGGGACCTGATGTGGTGCACGAGGGGATGGCGGACAACGTGGGTGCCGCCGGGGGCGAGACGATCGGCGACGTCGACGGGGCACTGGCCGCTGCGCCCAACGTCGTGGAGCTGGACCTCGACATCGAGCGCAGCTGCGGGTCCGCCCTGGAGGGCCGAGCCGTTCACGCCCGCTGGGATGCACGGGACCGCAAGCTGCGCGTCTACAGCTCGACGCAGACCCCCACCAGCGTGCGCTTCGCCATCGCCAACATCCTGGGACTGCCCGACGAAGAGGTCGACGTCATCGCCCCCGACGTCGGCGGCGGCTTCGGCACGAAGATCAACCACCCCTGGCCCGAGGAGATCCTGGTGCCGTGGGCGGCCATGACGTTCGGCGGCGAGGTCAAGTACACCGAGGACAGGGCCGAGCACTTCGTGGCGTCCAGCCACGAGCGGGCTCAGCGCCACCACGTGCGGGTCGGCTTCGACGACGACGGGCACATCCTGGGGATGGACGTGAGCTTCGTCCACGAGCACGGGGCCTACACGCCCTACGGGATCATCTGCCCGATCATCACCACCACCCAGCTTCCGGGGCCCTACAAGCTGCCCGCCTACCGGTGCCGGTTCCGCAGCGTCTACACCACGGCGGTGCCGGTGACCCCCTACCGGGGAGCGTCCCGGCCCCAGGCCGTGTTCGTGATGGAACGGACCATGGACCGGGTGGCGGCTCACCTCGGCCTCGACCGCATCGAGGTCCGTCGCCGCAACCTCATCCAGCCCGACGAGATGCCCTACGACCTGGGTATGACCTTCCAGGACGGTCGTCCCGCCATCTACGACTCCGGCGACTACCCCGCGCTGCTGCAGCGCTGCCGGGAGCTGGTCGACTGGGACGGCTTCCCGGCCCGCAAGGCGGCTGCCGCCGCCGAAGGCCGGCGGTTGGGCATCGGCTTCGGCTGCTACGTCGAGGGCACCGGCATCGGTCCCTACGAGGGGGGTCACGTACGCGTAGAGACCACGGGCCGGGTGCAGGTGGCCACCGGCCTCTCCAGCCAGGGCCAGGGCCACGAGACCGTCTTCGCCCAGATCGTGGCCGACGAGCTGGGGGTGCCGTTCGACAGCGTGGACGTGGTCACCGGCGACACCCGCCGCTTCCCCTACGCAGTGGGCACATTCGGCTCGCGAGCCGCGGTGATGAGCGGAAACGCCATCGCCGAGGCGGCACGCGCCGTGCGGGCCAAGGCACTGCGGATCGCCGCCGACGCGCTGGAGGCCAACGTCGACGACCTGCACGTTGTCGACGGCGTGGTCGAGGTGCGCGGCACCCCGGCCCGCGCCATCCCGCTCACCCACGTAGCGGTGCTGTCCAACCCGCTGCGCTACTCGTTCAGCGAGGAGGCTCGCGCCGCGACCCAGTTCGCGGCGACACCCGATCCCGATCTCCCGCCCGTGCCCGAAGGAACCGAGCCCGGCCTGGAGGCGCGCGGCTGGTACTCGCCGGTGCGCTCCACCTTCGCCAGCGGGGCCCACGCGGCCGAGGTCGAGGTGGACGTGGCCACCGCCGAGGTGAGGTTCGTGCGCTACTGCGTGGTCCACGACTGCGGGCGGATCATCAACCCGACCATCATCGAGGGCCAGATCCACGGCGGTGTGGCCCAGGGGATCGCGGGCGCGCTCTACGAGCGGATGGCCTACGACGAGGACGGCAACCTGCAGAACGCGTCCTTCATGGACTTCCTGATGCCGTACTGCACCGAGGTACCGGACATCGAGGTCGATCACATCGAGACTCCCAGCCCGCTCAACCCCCTCGGCATCAAGGGCGCCGGGGAGGCTGGCGTGATCCCAGTCAGCGCCGTGGTAGCCGCCGCCATCGAGGACGCCGAGGGCTACACGGTGACGCGGATGCCGCTCGGACCCAGCGACATCCACGACCTCAGGGTGGCCAACGGCAGATCCACCCGGCCGGGCGAACAGGGGGCGGGACGACCGGACGCCGCGGACGCCCCCGAGTGAGGCCCGCCAGCCGGCTCCGCATCGGCATCGACACCGGGGGCACGTTCACAGACGTGGTGGCCTTCGACGAGGTCACCGGCCTGGTCCACTCGACCAAGACCCCGTCGACTCCCGCCGACCCGGCTGAGGGGTTCATGGAGGGCATCCGGCTCGTGCTCGAGCAGTCGGGCAGCACTGTGTCCGACATCGCCTCTGTCAGCCACGGCACCACCGTGGCCACCAACGCCCTGCTGTCCGATGAGATCGACGGCCTCGGCTTCCTGACCACCGAGGGGTTCGGTGACGTGCTGGAGATCGCCCGCCAGTCGGTCCCCGACGGCTACGGCAACTCGTACTTCTGGGTGAAGCCGGCCCGCATCGTTCCCGTGCACCTCGTCCGGGAGGTGCCTGGTCGCCTCGATGCCATGGGGAGGGAGGTCCGGCCCCTCGATACCGAGGCCGTGGCCGCCGCCGCCGATTGGTTCAAGGGACGAGGGGTCACGGCCGTGGGGATCTGCTTCCTGCACGCCTACGTCGACCCGGTTCACGAGGAGGTGGCCGCCCGTGTGCTCTCCGACACCTACCCCGAGTGCTGGGTGTCGATCTCCAGCCAGGTGCTGAGGGAGTACCGCGAGTACGAGCGATCGGTCACCACCCTCGTCGATGCCTTCGTGAAGCGCACGGTGGTCACGTACGTGCAGGGCATCGAGGAACGGCTGAGGGGACTGCGGCCTGGTCCCGCTCCTCCCTTCCACGTGATGAAGTCCAACGGTGGGGTGGCCTCGGTCCGAGGTGTCGGCCGCCAGCCGATCACGACGGTCCTCTCGGGACCGGCCGCTGGTGCCCTGGGCGCCGCTCACCTGGCCACCGCCGCCGGCTACGACGACATCCTCACCCTGGACGGGGGTGGCACGTCGACAGACGTCACGGTGGTCCGCAGGGGGCGGCCGGTGGTGACCACCGAGGGGACCGTGGGCCGCCACGCCACCAAGGTCCCGATGATCGACGTGGCCACTGTCGGAACCGGCGGTGGCTCCATCGCCTGGATCTCGCCCGAGGGCGGCATCAAGGTGGGGCCGCGCTCGGCGGGGGCCAGCCCGGGGCCCATGTGCTACGGCCAGGGTGGGTCCCAGCCGACGTTGACGGACGCCCACCTGACGCTTGGTCGCATCCCTGACCACCTGCTGGGCGGGCGGATCCCACTCGACGCGGCCGCAGCACGCCAGGGGCTCGCTGTCCTGGGCGCGGCGCTGGGCATGGAGCCCGAAGAGGCCGCCGCCGGAGTGGTGGAGATCGCCACCTGGGACCAGGCCAATGCCATCCGCAAGGTGACCGTCCGCAAGGGATTGGACGTGCGCCACCTGGCGCTGTGCACGTTCGGCGGCTCGGGCCCGCTGGGCGCGTGCCGGCTCATGGACGTGCTGGGGATCAGGGCCGTCGTCGTGCCCCGCGACCCCGGCAACGTCAGCGCCTACGGACTGCTCACCACCGACGTGCGCAACGACGAGGTGCAAACGCTCGCCCGCCACCACGCCGAGCTGGAAACAGCCCAGGTGGCGGCCGTCTACGCGCAGCTGGAGGACAGTGTGCGTGCCGGCCTGGCCGAGGAGGGCTTCAGCGCGGCCAGCCAGCGCATCGAGCGGTCGGCGGACCTCCGCTACCGGGGCCAGGCCTTCGAGGTGCGGGCCGAGGCGCCCGTCGGCGCGGTCGACGACGGCTTCTGCGAGGCGGTGGTCGAGTCCTTCCACGACGCCCACGAGGCCCTGTACGGGTACTGCTACAGGGATCAGCCCGATCACGCAGTGGAGTGGGTGAACCTGCGGGTGACCGGGATCGGGCCCATCCGCCGACCCGAGATGGCCCCGCTGGCCGCTGGCGACGGGCAGCCGGCAGAGGCCCGATCGGGTGTCCGCCGTGTGCACTTCGAGGGGGGCTGGACCGACACCGCGCTGTTCGACCGCTCCCGGTTGCGCGCCGGTGACGTCGTCGAAGGCCCAGCGGTGATCGAGGAGTTCGGTTCGACCGTGCCGGTGCTGCCGGGCTTCGCGGCGCGGGTCGACCGCCTGGGCAACCTGGTGATCACTCCGGCTCCCTCACCGTCGACCGGCCTGGGATAGCGTGGCCCGGCCCACCTGAGGTCGCGCTGGGGAGGGCGAGGCCGAACCCGGGGGAGAGCCGTGAGGATCGAGATCGCTGGTCACTGCGACGATGCGTTCGTGTCAGTCAGGGAGGTCTTCGAGAACAACTTCTCCCAGGGCCTCGAAGTGGGGGCCAGCTTCGCGGCGGTCGTGGACGGCGAGATGGTGGTGGACCTGTGGGCCGGCCACGCCGACGCTGCCCGTACCCGCCCATGGGAGCGGGACACGATCGTCAACGTCTACTCCACCACAAAGGCCATGACCGCCCTCTGCCTGAACATGGTGATCGAGCGGGGCCAGGTCGACGCCGACGCCCCGGTCGCCGACTACTGGCCCGAGTTCGCGGTGGGGGGCAAGGAGGCCGTGCTGGTGCGGCACGTGATGAGCCACAGCTCGGGCCTCTCGGGCTGGGCCGAGCCGGTGACGGTCGACGACGTCTGCGACTGGGAGCTCTCGACCTCGCTGCTGGCGGGCCAGGAACCGTGGTGGGAGCCCGGGTCGGCCAGCGGCTACCACGCCCTCACCCACGGGCACCTGATCGGGGAGATCCTGCGCCGGGTGGATGGTAGGACCATCGGCACCTTCTTCGCCGAGGAGGTGGCGGCACCTCTGGGGGCAGACTTCTTCATCGGTCTGCCCGAGACCGAGGAGACCCGGGTGGCCGAGATGGTGACGCCGCCCGACATGTCCTCGGCCACTGCCGCGCTGGACGAGCTCGGGCCCGACAGCGTGGCCATGCGTACCTTCACCAACCCGCTCCTGACCGGCGACGTGGCCAACCTGCGCCGGTGGCGGGCCGCCGAGATCCCCGCTGCCAACGGTCAGGGCAACGCCCGCTCCGTGGCCACGGTGGCCGGGGCCATCGCCTCGGGGAAGCTGTTGGGCGACGCGCAGATCGAGAGGATCCTGCAGACCCAGGTCGAGGGTCCCGATCTGGTGCTCGCCGGCGTGCCCATCCGCTTCGGGCTCGGCTATGGACTGCCCAACGAGGCCTTCCCCGTGGGCACCGGTCCGCGCACGTTCTTCTGGGGAGGGTGGGGCGGATCCACAGTCGTCATCGACATGGATGCCAGGGCCGGATCGAGCTACGTCATGAACAAGATGAGCCCCGACGTGCTCGGCGACGTGCGTGGGGGCAGCCTCGGGCTGGCCCTCAACGAGGCGCTGGCCCGGACCTGATCACGGGGCCGGCGACCGCGCACGTCGACCCTTGCCTCGTCCGTGGCAGCCTCGCGCCATGGCCGAGCGGAACTACCGCACCTATCTGCGCCTCGACGACCTCCTGGGGCTGCAGGACACCGGGCCCGAGCACGACGAGATGTTGTTCATCGTCGTGCATCAGGTCTACGAGCTCTGGTTCAAGGAGATCCTGCACGAGGTCGACCACGCCGCCGGGCTGCTGCGTGGCGGTGACCTGCCCAGGGCGCGCCACACCCTTTATCGGGTCCGCACGATCGTGAAGGTGCTGGTGGCGCAGCTCGACGTGTTGGAGACCATGACGCCGCTGGAGTTCCTGTCCTTCCGCGACCGCCTCGCCAGCGGCAGCGGCTTCCAGTCCACGCAGTTCCGGGAGCTCGAGTTCGTGCTCGGCCACAAGGATCCCGATGCGGTCGACAGGGCCGAACCCGAGGCGCGGGGAAGGACCAACCTCGAACGCAGGCTGGCCGAGCCCACACTGTGGGACGCCTTTCTGGTCCACCTGGCCGGCGCCGGCGTCCAGGTCGGGGAGAGCCAACTCGAACGCGACGTTCGCCGACGCGTAGATCCCGACCCGGGCCTGCAGGAGGTGCTGGCCGGCGTCTACCGGACCAGCCCGGACCTGGCCGCCCTCTGCGAGGCTCTGATGGACCTGGACGAGGGGCTGCAGGAGTGGCGATACCGCCACGTGAAGATGGTCGAGCGGACCATCGGCGCCAAGCCCGGTACCGGCGGATCGAGCGGTGCCGCCTACCTGCGCACCACCCTGAACCAGCCCTTCTTCCCCGACCTGTGGGCGCTGCGCACGCTGCTTTGAGGGGGACGGTAGGTTCGGGCCAATGACCATGGGACCCAAGGACGTCGACCCGATCGTCATGGAGATCGTGGAGGGGACGCTGGCCTCGGTGGAGGCCGAGGTGGAGGACGCCATCGGTCGCACCGCCCGTTCGCCCATGATCCGTGACCAGCACGATTTCCGGGCCGGCATCCACGACCGCAAGCTGCGCAAGTTGACCGGTCGCTCGTACTCGGCGCTCGTGCACCCGGTGGTGCGCGACTTCCCCGTCGAAACCATGAGGCCAGGCGACGTCTACTTCCACAACGACGTCTACCTGTCCGAGGGTGGTATCGGCCACCTGCCGGACCTGTGCGTCACCGTGCCCGTGTTCTGCGACGGTGAGGTGGTGGCGTTCGTGCAGGCCTTCGGGCACCACGACGACATCGGCGGCAAGGTGCCCGGCTCGATGCCGAGCGACGCCACGTCGGTCTTCGAGGAGGGCCTGATGGTGCCGCCCATCAAGCTGGAGGACCAGGGGGTGCGCAACGAGGCGGTGGTGCGCATCATGACCCGCAACTCTCGCCTGCCCGACCACCTGGCCGGCGACCTGGACAGCGAGATATCGGCCTGCCGCATGGGTGCCCGCCGCCTCGAGGACCTGATCGCCCGTTACGGGCGCGACACCGTCGAGGACTGCTTCGAAGCCATCCTGGCCCGTACCACCGAGACCTACCGGCGGGAGATCCTGGCCCGCATCCCCGAGGGCACTTGGGTGTGGGAGGACTACGCCGAGCACGACGGGGTGGACCCGCCCCGCCTGCATGTGCAGCGCATCACGCTCAGCAAGAGGCCGGAGAAGCTGATCCTCGACCTGACCGGCACCGGGCCCCAGGCCCGGGGCCCGATCAACCACGCCGGCGACTACGCCGACGGTGTTTTCCTCAAGAAGTGGCTGGCGCCGATCCTGCGCAACCTGGCCGAGACGCCGGAGCGCATGGCCGAGCTGGACGTGAACGAGGGCGTGGTCCCGTTGATCGAGATCCGCTTCCCGCCCAAGGGCACGCTGGTCACACCGGAGTGGCCAGCGCCCACCAACGCCCGCACCTTCGTGATCCTGCGCCTGCTCGGGGTGTTCGCAGGGGTGCTGGCCAAGGCCGTCGGGGGCAACATGCCGGCCGACCAGGAGACGATCCGCTACACCGGCATCTCGGGAGTGGACGAGGCCGGGGACTGGTTCTTCAGCCGCGAGATCCTGGGTGGCGGTTCGGGCGGTCGCTACTACGCCGACGGGTCGGACACCATCCACGTGGTGCCCGACAGCCGCAACCTCCCGGCCGAGTTCGTCGAGAGCCGCTTCCCGCTGCGCATCGAGCGGCTGGGCTTGGCGCCCGACTCGGGTGGGCCCGGGACGCGACGTGGCGGCCTGGGCTACCGCAAGGAGATCCGGGCGCTCACCGGCGGGCACTTCATGTCCATCGCTGACCGTTCCATCCTGTCCTGCTGGGGCCTCAACGGTGGGCGGGCGGGTCAGCCGTTCCGGGTCACGGTGGATCCGGACGGACCGAACGAGCGTGTCCTGGACGGGCTGTGCGACAACGAGCCCATCGCCCCGGGCGAGTTGATCCGCATCGAGACGACGGGTGGCGGTGGTTGGGGCGACCCGCTCGAGCGCGACCCCACAGCCGTGCTCACCGACGTGGTGCAGGGCAAGGTGACCACACGCGGTGCAGCCGAGGACTACGGCGTGGTGCTGGCCGGCAGTGCCGGCGAGCCCACCGTGGACGTCGACGCCACGCGGCGCCGCCGAGCGGCGATGGCGGCCGGCCGTGGTCCGCTGCCCTTCTTCGACCGGGGGCCCGGCTTCGCCACCCTCGCCGGGGGCGCCGACGCCGCCGAGGTCGACACGCCGTAGGGGCCGCAGCCCGCTGCAACCTGCGGGCGGAGGGACTGGGACAACCGTGGGCCGGACTCCGAGGAGGGACATGGGGGTGACGAGCTCGACGAGCCGGCGCCCCCCGGCATTGAAGGTCCGGCAGGTCAACCTGATGCTGGAGCTGCTCGTCGTGGCCGCCATCGTCACCGGGCTGGCCTCGTGGGCGGTCGGCGACCGCTGGAGCGGCTGGCTGGTCATGGCCCATGCCGTCGTCGGGATCTCCCTGCTGATCCTCGTGCCGGCCAAGCTGCGCGGCTCGGTCGCCGCCGGCTTCCGCCGGAAGCGGTCGACCCGGTGGGTGTCGGCCGCCTTCGGTGTGCTCGTGCTCGCCACCGTGGCGCTCGGTGTGTCCCACGCCACGGGAGTCTGGTACGGCGTCGGGTACTGGTCGGCGCTGTGGACCCACTCGCTGCTCGCCTTCGCCCTCATCCCCCTGTTCGTCTGGCACCTGGTGACCCGCCCGGTACAGCCGCGTCCGGCCGACCTCGACCGCCGGGCCCTGCTGGGCGGCGGGCTGGTGGTGGGAGCCGCTGCTGCTGTGTACGTCGCTCAGGAGGGGGTGATCCGCCTCACCGGCCTGGCCGGCGCCGATCGGCGCTCCACCGGCTCCCACGAGGTGGGGTCCTACGACCCCGCCGAGATGCCGACGGTCATCTGGTTCGACGACCAACGTCCCTCCGACACCGACGAGGCCACCTGGCCCCTGGTGATCGATGGTCAGCCCACCAGGGTGGAATCCCTGCGGGCCCGGGCCCGACCCATCGTCGCCACCCTGGACTGCACCGGCGGCTGGTTCAGCGAGCAGTCATGGGATGCCGTTGCGCTCAGCGAGTTGGTCTCCGACCCCACTGGGCGCAGCGTGCGCGTCAGGTCCCGGACCGGCTACGACCGGCTGTTCGGCCACGACTCTCTCGACGACATCTACCTGGCCGTCGGCTACGGCGGGGAGCCCCTCCGGCCCGGTCACGGCGCCCCGGTCCGGCTTGTCGTCCCGGGCCGCCGAGGGCCGTGGTGGGTCAAGTGGGTGACCAGCGTCGAGCCCGACGACCGGCCGTCGTGGCTGCAGCCACCGCTGCCGCTCACGTGACCAACGAGTCCGCGAGCAGCCCGTCGAAGGCGAGCCCCCACGGTGGCCGCAGGTAGCCGAGGGCTCGGACATCCTCGAACCAGTGTCCGAAGGGGGAGTGGCGGGCGAACGTCCCGCCTCCGAGCACCCGGCAGATCCGCAGCAGGCACGACTCGGCCAGCTGTGCTGAGATCGTCTTGGCCCGCAGGGCGGCGCCCATGGCGCCACCGCCGGCTTCGATGGTCCGCAGGGCGCCCTCGTAGGCCTGCTCGAGCGTCCACGCCTCCAGTTCGGCCTGGGCCCA
>Ga0299914_10001996_pt1 | contig 13840 bp, 17 predicted proteins | sample RVTome_10_FD_201361 | JGI IMG/M metagenome (GOLD analysis project Ga0299914, IMG submission 201361) | Soil microbial communities from uranium-contaminated site in the Upper Colorado River Basin, Wyoming, United States - RVT153D57 (version 2) ...
ATCATGTCGGGCAGCTCTCCCAGCCGCACTCGCCGGACGCGATGCGGGTCGGGAGTGACGACCGACCATACCTCGCCCGCGGGGCCGTCCGGGTCGCCGTAATCACGGGCGGCGGTGGCGACCGGGACGGGGGAATGTTTGGCCTGCAAGGTTTTCCGCAGGCCCTGCTCGCGGCGTGCGGAGTTGGTCCAGATCAACACCATGCCCGTCAACCGGCGCGCCACGTCCAGCCGGTCGCTGTAGGCCTCGCCCGAGCTGGTGTAGCGGTCGAGCTTGTCCGCCACCCGCCGTAGGGGTTCGGTGCCGGTGTCGTGTTCGAGGAAGAACCCCAGCCACCGGCCGCCCTCGTGCCAGCAGCCGTAGCCGTCCGGAGTGATCCTCGGCCGGTAGAACTCGCTGATCCACTCCTCGGATCGCCAGGTGTGGAGCCCTTCGCGGTCGAAACCCCGCTCGTGCTCGTCGAGCAGGTACGTACCCAGCCCGGTGCGGCGGGCGTAGTCGGCCAGCGCGGCGAAGAACGCGTTCACCCCCAACAGGTGGCCCAGGCGCGGCGATTCGAGGATGCGGCGCAGCCGCTCGGCGTGCGTCGCGGGACGCGGCGGCGTCGTGCCGTGCTGCGCCGCCTGAAGCTGGGCGCCCCGATAGCCCAGCAGGTAGTGAAACGGCCGTGAGCCACCCTCGGCGCGATACGGCTGGGTGCGCCACAGCAGCCCACGACGGCTGAGATCCAGCAGCCGATGCTGCGCCCGCGAGATCGACGGGAACACCAGCTCCCGCAGCTGCTCCGTCGTCAGCACATGATGCTCGGCCACGAGTTCCAGCACAATCCGATCCCGAGGGGTGAGCTGCGCCCACAGCGCCCCGTCCGGCTCCCCGGCCGCCGCGCGGGCGCGCCGGCCCGCGCTACGTATGCGATGAGACTGACTGTGACCAGTCAGTCGGGCACCCGCACCGGACGCCTTGTTCCCGCCCCGACCTGCGGATTCACAACACCGTCCCCTGCGGATGCCCCTGCGGCCCTGGGACGCACCGCAGACGCCGCCCCATCCGCAACCCCACCTGCCGCGCCAGCCGTGCGGCCACGGGTCTCGTTGTCGCTGCGCTCAACGATCATCACCACCCCCGATCAGACGGATCCCCTACACCTAAAAAGGCCGAAAAGCAGCCCCCGATAGGCCATCAAACCCTGAAAATGTGACGGACATCACATCACGGTGGGTGTGGGTCCGAAAGGCAAGTCAGCGCTGGCTGGATGGCTGGTTGTTGTCGGTGTGGGCGGCGAGTCGGCTGAGGATGGCGCGGGCGTCGTTGCCCTCGGCGGCGATGGTCCAGAGCCGGTCGAGTGCGTCGTTGTAGAGGGTGAGGTCGTCGGGATCGCCGGTGACGAGTTCGGTGTCGAGAGTTTCGACGCGTGCCTCGTCGTCGAGGATGGTCCAGCCGTGCAGGACGGGGAACGGCAGCCGCGTGTCGGTCGGGATGATGCCGAAGCGGACGGTACGGACGCCGAGCAGCGCGAGCAGTCGGTCGTACTGTGCGGCCATGACGTCGGGGGTGCCCAGCGGGGCGCGGAGCGCGGTCTCGGTGACCAGTAGTTCGATCCGCTTGCCCGGCTCGTAGAGCACGCTTTGTCGTTGCAGCCGCGCTGCGACGGCGGCGTCGGCGTCGTCGTGGGTGTGCTTGATCGCGGACAGGGTGGTGAACACCGCCCGCGCGTAGTCCGGGGTCTGGACCAGACCAGGAACGAGGGCGGTTTCAACGACGCGGATCACGCTGGCCTGCTGTTCGGCGGCGCCGAAGGCGGTCTGCACGGGCTGGTGCCCGCGGTGCAGCCGACTCTTCCAGCGCGCCTGGTCGAGCCGGATCGCGCGCAGCTCGGCGAGCAGTTCCTCGGTGACCTCCTCGCTCGCACCGACCGCGTCGCACCAGGTGCGCACGTCGTCATCGGTGATGGCCTGCACGGCACGCTGGATGCGCGACACCTTCGAGGGCACCCAGCCGACGTGCTCGGCCAGGCGTTTGCCGGACAGGCCGGCAGCCTCACGGAGGTGGCTCAGCCGCTCGCCAAACGCGGCCCACCGTTGTTCTACCGTCACGTTCTCCCGCTCGATGCCACATACTCGGTGTGTGGAATGGCATGCTGCCACGCCAGCGTGCGCCAGCGCCGCGCAGCCTCGACGCGCGCCGGGGCGTCGGTCACCTCGGCGCCAGCGACGCCGCCCTCGCCGAAGCGCATGAGCACCACCCGCTCGTCATCGAGCAGATAGAAGTCCTCGCTCGGCGCACCCAGCCGCCTGGCGTCGGCCTCGCCGAGCCAGCGGATGTCGTCACCGGCGTCGACGTTGAGATGCGTTAGCGACAGCATCCACCGCTGATAGTCGCTCGGCGGGTCGGTCAGCATCCGCACCCGCTCGAAGGTCTTGCCGTCCGCACGCCAGGAGCGCACCATCGCGAGCCAGTCGTCCAGGAACGCGTAGTCCGGGCGGCCCTGCCGCCACCGCGCGAACGGTTCCTGCTCCTCGGGCTCGTGGTAGACGCCCTGGCATTCCCACCGCCACGCCGACCGCGCGAACGAGGTGATCGTGCGGAAGAACTCCGCGCGGTCCAGCTCGGTCATAGCCGCTCCGACGCGCACGCGGTGAACCGCTGCCGGAGACGCTCGACGGCATCCGCGTCGACCTCAAAACCCGGCCGGTCGTCACCACCGAAGGCCACGCTGGTCAGCGCCTCGACATCGAGGAACGGCAGCAACGCGGCCGGGACCTCAACGCACGACTCGTGCGCCGGGATACCGTTACCGTGCCGCCGGATCTCCGCCAGCGCATCAGCGTCGGTGACGGTCGTGCCCTGCACGACCAGGGTGCCCCTCTCGGACACGAACACACTCGGGCACCCGCCACCACCGGACGACGTGCCCACAAACGCAAGGTCGGTCATGCTGCCTCCCAAAGGTTGCTGCGATCACCACCACGATTGCGCAATAGTTGCGCACAACTCTACCGACATGCGAGTGATAGCCGCAATCTAGGTTACTACTCTGCGCATACACCGTCCTCCATCCGTGTCCCATTGCGGTTTTGTGCTCAAAATTGCTTGAGTTATGCTCAATATTGAGCGAACGTTGCGGTATGACGTATCGATCTGGACCCGGCTGCTCACCACCGCGTGGCGGTTGGCAGCTCGTCAGCAGCCGGTTCTACCCGGAGCCGATCGTGATCACCGACGACGAGATCCGGGCCGACGAGGCCGAACGCGAAACCGCGGAACAGCGCGTCGCCGAGCAGGCGCAGGAGCGGGAGCAGTGACCCTCGCGACCGCCGTGGCGCCGGAACTCCCACCGTCGGCACGCTGGCTCGCCACACCGCCAACCCCGACCAGCGTGCTGCACATCGGCAACAAATCAGCCCCCTGGGTGCGCAGCGGGCGGTGCACCGGCGGCATGGGCGGCTCAGGCGGGTGGCCGGCCCGCTGCGGACAGCTCGCCCTGCCACTCTGGCGCACCCTCGACACCGCCGAGATCACCCAGCGCGGGATCTGCCCCGACTGCGCGGCCACGCTGAGGAGCCCATCGTGAGCACACCGGACTGGTCACTGGTCACCGACACGGCAGCCACCACCGTCGCCGACGACACCCCCGTCGACCTCCGCATCGGCGTACGAGCCACCGACAGCGCCGACGACGGTTACACGGTCGCCCTCAGCATCGCCGACACCCCCGCCGTCGCCGTCACCGACCAGACAGCCATCCAGCTGGCCGAACTGCTCATCGAAGCGGTCGCCGAACGCGCCATCTACGTCGAACAAACCCGCCAACACCAGGCGGCCGTCCTCGCCAACCAGCTCGACCACGCGGTGCTGACCCGGCGGCAATGGTCCCGCCTCCGCGACACCGCGCCCGACACACACGCGCAGCGAACGCTGCGAGCCGCCGCCCCCGAGTCCTGGCTCGACCACGACGCCCCCGAACTCCCGGAGTTGGACGACGAGCGCTACGACACCTACCTCGCGCTCATCGACACCTTCGACACCGCCGAAAACGCCGCCCAACGACTCCGCGCGCTCGGCGTCCCCCAAGACCTCCTCACGAGAGCCCGACGCCGCCTCGCCCGCGAAGACGCCGAAACCACACACCACGAAGACGAGCAACAACCGAGAACAGGCCCCTGAACCATGCCGTCCCGCCACACCAGCCCAGCGCGGTCCACCCCGGAGAGACCACCATGCCGAGCATGCGGACATCCCAAACGCTCCCACCACAACGGCCTCGGCACCTGCTTCCGATGCCGCCCCGCAACCAACTGGCAACAGCCACCCGGCGGGTGGTGCAACCGCTACCGCCGCACGAGCACCCGCAACGCCCCAGATGAACAGTCCAACCACACGACCGGCACTACACGGTCACAGCCCGAGCCAACACTGCGCCGCCCACACTGCACAGCGGGGCGTCACGCACAACAGCCACGACAATGAAAAGCTTGCCATGGCACGGAAATCTGCACGACGAATCGCCCTAGAAGATCAAATCCTGGCGCTGCTACACGAGTGCCAACACCCACTCTCCACCGCTGCCATCGCCGAACGCATCGGTCTACACCGCACCGACAACCGATGCTGGCGCCTCCTCAGAGACTTCGAACTCGCCGGGAACCTCACCTGTCATCGAGATCGCGCACTACGCACCGTGTACTGGTCCATTCGCCGCGAGAATGATCCACCGCCACCCGGCCCACATCTCGTCTACTACGGCAAACACCCACAAGAAATCTTCCGGCAGCCCGTAGTCTGCACGCACTGCGGCAACCCGCTTGCCGACGGCGAACACACCCCCTGCCGCCGCTGCCGCCAAACCCTGTGCCAATGACGCCCCGCCTCGATGAACATGCCCACAGGTAGCGGCGGCAATGGTCACCACTACCGGTCAAAGCGCATCAGGAAGTCTCGCGCGAGCTCCTCCCAACCCGCCAGCGGCACGTCACCATCGATCAACTCGACGGCATGGGCGAGATCTTCGGGGTTGTCGGGTGTCCAGTCGGGCTGCCGTGGACATATCTGGAACTGGCTGCGCTGATTTTCCCAGTACAGGCACCAGACGTGCTTATTCGAATCCGCTCGGGTCAAAGCCCACACCCCGTCAAGCCCCTTGGCCAGGTCACTGGTCACCTGCGGGAACTGCGACCGATACGACCAGGACTGCCACGCACCCACGAAGGCAAAGTCCAGCTTGAGCTTGTCGAACGGCAGGACGCTGCGCTCGCATACGAGAAGACCCAGGGCCATCCCTTCGGAGACAGCATTACGTTGACTCGTGGGGGTGGAAGTCAATGTATCTCTCCAAACATCGGAGCGCAGAATCGCGCGAAACGACCGGACCAACCTGTGGCGAAGTACGGCGGTACCGTCAGGCTGGATGACCATCTCGCGTGCACGTCGACGGCGGCCACGGTGTGCAGGTAGCGCACCGTCTCGTCGAGGGTGAGCGGTTCGTAGTACGGGGTGACCAGCATCAGCACCGAGGCGCCGGCGTCCTGCGCATGGCGGGACAGCTCGATCGCTTCGGCGGTGCTGACCGCGCCGGTCTGGGCGATGACCGGCACCCGCCGGGCCGTCTGGTCGATCACGGTTTCGGTCACGAGTGCCTTTGGGGGGTGAGACCCGACGCGATCATCGTCCATGCTTCATCTTGGTGTGGTGGGCGGCGGTGCAGGCTGTGGCGCCCAGCGTGAGTACTGCGGTAGTTGCCACCCATGCCCACGAGTAGTCCGTGGCTGCGGCAGCGAGACCAAACAGAACGGGGCCCGTGGCCGCACCCATCGACAGGCCTGCTAGCACGGTGCCTGCCGCTGCGGCCGGGGCCGTGGGGTCGGCGCGGACGGCGACCAGGTATATCAGGCCGGGCCAGCCCCAACCGATACCAAGCGTGAGCAGGCCGCCCGCGGCTACTGCTGCGGGGTGGGTCTGCGCGAGCAGTATCGGGCCGAAGGCACCGATCGCGAGCAGGATCGCGGCAGTCGGTAGCTGCGGTGCAGGGTGCTGCTGGTCGGCACGCCACCCGACCAGCAAGCGTGTGGCGATGCCGCAGGCGCTGCCGCTGGCCAACAGGGTGCCGGCAGCGCCGGGGCTGAGTCCTGCGTTGGTGACCGCCGGCACCATGTAGGTCGCGGTCGCGGTGGCGGCACCGGCGCCCGCGCCGGCCCCGACGGCCAGCAGCAACCGTAAGCGGAGGGAGGGCCGGGCGCGATTCTCGCTGGCGCGCTGCTGGCCGGGTCGAGGTGCCGACTCTCTGGGCAACAGCACTGCCGAGACCACTGGGGCGAGCAGGGCCGTAGCGACGAAGGCGGAGCGCCACCCGGCGGTCAGCGCGAGCACGGGAACCGCGCCACCGGCGAGCATCGAGGCGGCGGGAATACTGCCCTCCTTGATCCCGAACGCTAGCCCTTGTCGGCGAGTGGGCACTACGTCGGTGAAGGTCTGCGCGGCGCCGGTGTCGATCAGCCCGACAGTGGCTCCGGCCAAGGCCAACAGCGCGACGATGCTCCACCAACTGGTCGCCACCAGTCCAATCCCGAGGCTAGCTGTGCTCGCCAAGGCAACACCGAGCAGCATCGAGCGGCGTGGTCCGAGGCGCTGGGTGACCCATCCACCGACCGGCGCACCCGCCGCTGCGAGCACGAAGAACACACTTACCGCGATTCCGATAGCGGCCTTGTCAAAGGCAATATCCCGCCGGATCTGTTCGGAGAGTGCACCGAACAGGAACACCGGCACCAACGCGGCGGCGAGCGCCGTCGCTGTAGCGACGGTGGCCCGGACCGTGACACGCCGGGTCATGGACATCACCATCGGCTTCCTCCCACGCCACTTCGGAGGCGCGCATAATTACGTTTTCGTACGCACGGGTGCTGACCATTGCCGGTAGAACAACAGGAGCGGGGACAGCAACCACCACTCGGGACGCCGGTCCAGGAATGCTCTGACCTGCGGGGAAACGTCACCGGCCCGCTCGAAACTCCCGGCGTGTAGCCGAACTTGGCTGTACCTGCAAAGCGTGGTCGGTGCCAGAGCATCGATGTGGAGTGGGGCAACCACGAGCGAAGATCTCGACACTGCCTACAGTGCATATCCGCGCTTGCAGCGAGCCACAGTGGCATCGCGTCCAAACCGTCTCACCTTCGCTGGTGCGATGCCGGGAAAGCGTGAGCGCTGGCTGATCATCTGGTCGACCGCAGTACGGGCATCGTGGAATCATGGCTAACTCCCTCCGAAAGAATCGGGCATCGAGGCGATCTTTGCTAATCGTGACACTTGGTAAACATGCAGGTCTAGGTTGGATTTATAGACGTAACCATGTAGAACAACCAACATGATTGACCTACGTCGTCTGCAAGTGCTACGCGCGGTCGCCTACCACGGCACCGTGACCGCCGCCGCCCATGCCCTACATCTGACGCCGTCGGCCGCCTCCCAACAAGTGCGCCAACTAGGTCGGGATCTCGGTGTTCAGCTGCTCGAACCACACGGGCGGCGGGTTCGGCTGAGCCCGGCTGCACACAGCTTGCTCGCTCATGCCGACGCGATTGAGCAGCGCTGGCAGGAAGCCGAAGCTGACCTGCAGGCCACGAGCAACGCCACGGCCGCAGGTGTGCTACAGCTGTGCGGATTCCCCACCGCCGTATCCGCGCTGCTCGCCCCGGTGGCGGTCCGCCTGCGCCAGAGCTCGCCTTCGTTGAGAGTGCGGATTCGGGAAGCTGAACCCAGCGAGTGCTTCGATCTCCTCTTCGCCGGTGAGGCTGATCTAGCCGTCGTCGAAGCTACACCCGACAACCCGCCTCTCACCGATACCCGCTTCGACCAACAGGCCCTGCTCAATGACCCATTCGACCTGATCACCGCACCCGATCACCGCCTGACAGCTACATCGGCCGTGACACTGGCCGACCTAGCTACCGAATCATGGATTCTCGGCATGCCCGGCAGCTCGTCTCGGCAACACGTACTGGCCGCATGCAACAGCGCGGGATTTACCCCCGGCATCGCGCACCAGGCGCGCGAATGGACCGTCGTGGCCACCCTCGTCGCCCACAACCTCGGTATCGCGCTCCTGCCTCGCCTGGCCCAACTACCCCCGGGGCTAAACGTCACCCGTACGCCGCTCACAGGAACCCCCACCCCTTCACGACGGTTCCTCACTGCCACCCGACGTGGCAACCGTGAGTACCCCGCCATCACTGCCGCGATGACCGTGCTCGGCACCCTCTTAACGAACCAATAGGAAGTACAGCGGGCTACTTCTCTCCTCCGCCAGCAGCCTTCGCCCCAACGCCTGGCCGGTTATGCCGGTGACCACGGTCGGCTGTCGGGGAAACGGGCGGGCGTCGTGCGCGGGCCTGGTTGCCTGGTGGACGCGCGCCGTCAGACATCGGGGCACTCTGGTCTGGCGGCGCCGTCCACCTCCCTGACGCAGGGGTTCGGCTATGGAAACGCAGAGATCATCGCAGCAGGGGGTGATGATGCAGATTTCCATGTTGCCGCCGTCCTCGGCGCTGGCGCCGATTCAGGTAGCTTCCGGATTTGAGGACCTCTGTGGGTGGGTCAGCGGGTTCGGTCTTGCGCGGCGAGCCGCCGACTAGCGAGGACGGTAGCCAATAGTACGGAGGCGTAGAGACTGCCGACCAACACGCTGAGCTGTCCCCACGGGATACTCAATTGAAAGCCGGGTATGAACACGGCGGCGCAGACGACAGCGGGTAAGCCTATCGCTAGGCCTAAGACGGTCGCGAATCCCAACAAGACGAGATGCTGGTGTGCCAGGACTAATCGCACCCAGCGAGTTGAGAGACCGAGTGCAATTAGGAGGCCGAGATGGTCACGCAACGTGCGAACTTGTGTTCCGGTCAGACTCAACGTCACTACGAATGTGACGAGGACTAGTCCGACCGCCGTGAGGTAGAGGGCCAGAGGTGGGATTGGTGTTGGCGGGGTCTGGTAGATCTGGGCGATATACCGGTCGATTCCTGCACGTTCCAAGGCGGAACGTACTGCGGCCGCGTCCTCGCTCGTGAGTCCCGTGTACATCACGGCGCCAGAGGCAACGGGTAGGTCATAATGGTTGGCGGTGCCGGTGAGGGTCAGGCCAGTGCCCCCTATGTTCCAGTATGCCGGGGTGATGGGGAGCGGCCCAGCGGGCACAGTAGCGATGTGTTTGCTGTTCTGGCCCTGTCGCTTGATCCACAGGTCGATCTCTTTCGAGGTGAAGGTTGGCTCCCACAACAGCATCCCCCCTGTTCGCAGCAGCGTGGCCTGCGCATCAGTGAGTTGTTGATTTAGCAGCCGTTCAGCGTCCCGGCGGGTGTCGACGGCGAAGATGAGGCCGTCGAAGTTTCCTGCCACGACGCGAGGGACTGGTTCGCCGGGTTCACCGAAGACACCTAAGAAGCGCATTTGAACTGGAGTCTGATCCCGTAGGGCGGGGACCGTGCGCGCCGTGTTCACGGCCATTTTTAGGGGAGGCACGACGTCGGTTGCCCTGTCGGCGATTTTGACCTGTCCTGGTAGAACGTCGGGATATACCTGGGCGCCGGCCGTGCGGATCATGGTGTCGAGTAGGGCGACAAAGCCGGTAGAGAGGCCCAGCAGCACGGCGAACACGCTCACGAGTGTGCTGGCGCGGCGTACGTCAGCGAGCAACTGTCTCTTACTTAGGCGTGCGCGCAGGTGCCTCTCGGGGAGGTGTTGTAGCAGCCGGGGCACGACATCAGGAACGACAAGTAGGATGCCGGTGGCTACGGTAGCGGCTAGTAGCATTGTATCCGGTGCGGAATCAAGGCGTGAGAGTTGCACTGCGGCGCCACCAAACGTGGCCAACGCTAGCAACTGCCGAGCGTCTCGGAGTCGTCCTGATCTGGATCTGGGTTCACCACGTTCGCCGGAGTTCCCTGGTTGTTCCCGGAGCGGGCTGATGAGTGACACCAGTCCGATGAGGCAGCCAACAATGGTTAGTAGAGGCAGCCTCACCAACGGCGATGTGACATCCGGCATCGCTGGTATCGGCAGGCCTAGTAGCTCCGCCAGCGCTCGCGCGCCTCCGGCGCCGAGGAGCAGACCAGCCAGGGAGCCGGCCAGGGTGGCTACCAGGCACCACCCGGTTAACGCTAGCCACACTCCGCCAACCGCGACCCTCTTGGGGACCCCTATGGAGGTCATCGTGACCAATGCTGGGGCGAGTCTTCGTCGATTGACCGCGAACACCATAAGTGCCGCCAGCACGGGCAACAGCAGTGACGGGATTGTGTACCCGGCGGGCGATTCGGCCAGCCAGGACTTTTCGCCTTCGGCCATAAGCGTGCCGCGGCTGGCGTACGTCTCCCATACCTGATCGCGCAGCCCATCGGGAGCTCCGTTACCGAGGAGAACCCGGTATCCCTTTGTGACAGCAGTTACGACGTCCTGCGGTCGTGCGCCGTCCCAGTACACCACTGGCTGAGCGAGTAACAACTGGTTGAGCCTGGCGAGTTCGGGCGGTATGTCACCCCACGTACCGGGCGCCGCGAGTAGAGCGACTGATTGAGAGAAGCGGTCATTCACAGTCCCAACGGCCTCGAGCGTGACTCTGTCCCCGTACGCGGAGAGCGTTCGGGGCAACCGCTGGTATTCGTCGCCGTCCGGGTTGACAACGGCGACCTCGCCGGGGTTTTGCGGCCATCTTCCGGACAGCAACTCATATTTGTCGGGGAAGGGCTGCGCGGTCCAGTCCATTTCGACCAGGGTGGTCGAACCCTCGCTTAGTGCAGACACTGAGAAGTCAACAGCGATGAGTGCGACCTGCGATTGATCACCCGCAACCGGAGTGACCACTCTATTAAGCGTGCGACGGACACTGCTCCCTGGGCCGAAGGTGGCAGGTCCGAATCCGGCGTATGCGTCGTATCGACCCAAGTCGCGATCGGCTACCTGCTCACCGGTTAAAGTCTGCGCCTGCAGCACGACATACATGAGGGTCACCACGGCCGCGGCCAGGAGGGCGGTCAGCGAACTGGACCGCGTTCGTCGTGATCGAGCGAACCGGCGTGCGATTCGCAGACTAAGAACCAGGCGTCTCAGCCTACTCATGACGCACTCGGGCGTAATTCGCCGTCGACCATCTCGTAAACCGTGCTTGCGTATGTACGACACAAAGGATCGTGCGAGCACACGATGGCAAGAGTTCCGGATCGGCACAGTTCAGCGATGAGCTCGAACAATTCTGCGGACGTCTTGCTGTCAAGCGAGCCGGTCGGTTCGTCCGCCACAATGATGTTCCGTCCCCCTGCCAACGCGCGAGCGACCCCGACCCGTTGCCGTTGGCCTCCGCTAAGCTGGCGTGGCCAACGGCCGCCCATTCCTTCCAGGCCAACGGTGGCGAGCAGATCTGCGGCTTTCACTAAGGCAGTGCGGGTGTCGTCGCCGCGGGCCTCCAGTGGTAACGCAACGTTCTCCTCAGCAGTGAATTCTTCGATCAGGGCATCGTCCTGAAACACGACGCCCACCGACTGTCGACGGAGTGTTGCGCGTGAGTTCTCGTCGAGCTGCGAGACATTACACGCGTTGACCTGGATTTCGCCGGAGTCGGCGAGATCCAGGCCGACGATAAGGTTGAGAAGCGTCGACTTGCCAGCACCACTGGGGCCGTGAATGCATACGAACTCGCCGGCGTGAGCCCGCATGCTGACATCACGAACTGCCCAGACCACTTCGGCCTCGTTTGTGAACGTCTTGCTGGTATCGCGGAGTTCCACTAGCGGTACGGCGGGGTCATGGATCACGGAGGGCAGCCGTTTATGGTGCGCCACGACGAGACTTCGTCAGAATTCCACGGAGCAACATTGCTGTCCTTGCTGACCCTCGCCATAAACTGTTTGTCTCCGCCACCGTTGTGATGTTCGAACATGCAGCCAGCATATTCTGAGGAGACATTTGCCCACGAATCCATCTCGTCGTTGATTTCTCCTGTCAAATCAACGATACCTGTGAGTCCTGCGATGCGTTCCTTAAGAAGCCATTTGTAGTCGTTATTTCCCCACATGCACATATGCCCATAGTTGCATTGGTCCAATGATGCGCTTGCGGGCGCTACACTAACTACGAATCCGGCGGTGGCGAGGATCCCTGCCGCAGCAACCGTCTTCACCCTCATGCTTCCCTCCCTTACGTTTCTCCGCAGTAGGTCAACCGTTGGGTGACAGCGCGCGGAGTAATGAGACACATAGCGTAACCAACCGGGATGTTGCCGTCATCGAATCTAACGGAATAATGCCCCAAAGTACGCATATGTGTCAGGTCGTGCCGCTCTCCGGTGCTTTCACCGGGCGTCGACAGTCTCGAAAGGTCCATATGGATGAACTCCAGAACACAGTCAGCGACTGTGAGTGACAACGGCCGCGAAGGCAGGCCGCCCATACAAATTCCAAGTCCTCGGCCGACTGCACCGGTGACGAGCACTATGGAACAGCTCAGCTGCCGACGTCGTTGCATGGTCGTGGCACCCAAGTAGTCAGCGCCGTTAGCGGTGACTTGGGCTTGATCGCCATTGGGTCGTGGACCGTCGTGCAATGACTGCTGCATTGACGGACAACAAACTCCGCGAGGTGCCAGTGCTGCAACAAGACGGCGCACCCACGCTGTCCAGGCATTATTTTTACTGCACCGGTAACGTCCGCTCGCCTGGCGGGGGTACCTGATCGGGCACGAAAGGACGCCCGACGAAGCCGAAGTGCTCGTCGACCTCGGCGAGTTCATCGGGCGTCGAGTCCACCATGGCCAGCCAGGCGTCAAGAGTGGGGCGTGAGATGGCGAGCCGGTTGGCAATGTCGATCTTGGGTACACCTGCCCGGACGGACATCGCTGCGTTGATTCGGCGGGTCCGTTCGGCACTGTTGATCTCTTGCTGAGCACGCCTCACTAGCCTGCGACTGTGATCCAAGATCTCGTAGTAGAAGTCGACGGCCATGGGCGCGAACCCTCTCCGGATAGTTGCTGTAAAGCGACTTTACAACAATTCGCCACGCTCGCACAACGCCTGCGGCGACAGTCACGCGCTCTTGCGCTCATCGATCAGCACCACCTCGGCCGCCGGTGCCCACCAGCCCGGCTGCGACCCGCCACAACCGATCGTCTCGGACGATCATCGACCGCCACCCAACACCACACGCCGGGTGCCCACCGGCTTGATCCTAATCTCAGGACCTTCCACCGTCAGGGTGTTCGGGTTGTGAGGCGTTAGGCCCACCCTTGGATGAAGGTCCTCCGTTCCAGTGTTTCCGCTGGCCGGAGGGCCTTTCGCTTGCACGCGTTGATCGATTACCACGGGTGAAGTGGATCCCGGTGTGCACCATTCTGGAGCAAAACTGGAGCGGGTTCGTCGCTGGAAGCGGCGTTGGAGTTTTACGATCAACGGCTTTGGCCTGCGGTTTCATCTGAGCACGGGTGCGGCGGGTGGTGGTGCGCTGCGCGGGAGCCGTGTGGGGGTCAGGGACGCCGCGTTTGCGGCCCGGTCGGTTGTCCGGCGGGCGGCGCGACGTGGCGGCTTGCTTCCATCGCCGCTCCAGTCCGCGTAGGAGCTTGGTCTCGATCTCCGGGGCGACGTGGCTGTAGACCTCCACGAGCCGGTTCGACAGATGGTGGCCGAGCCGTTTCGCCTGGGCAATCTCCGGGATCCCATCGGCGATCAGCCAGGTCTTGGCTGTGCCTGAGCCCATGAAAGGTCAGACCCGGCCGGATCGGGCGGGTTCCTTTTGCGATGATCACCGTCTACTGCGGGCCGAAACACCCTCCTGTCGAAAGTGCCCCGCCACAGTGGGCAGCCCCGTGG
>Ga0299914_10001997_pt1 | contig 13838 bp, 11 predicted proteins | sample RVTome_10_FD_201361 | JGI IMG/M metagenome (GOLD analysis project Ga0299914, IMG submission 201361) | Soil microbial communities from uranium-contaminated site in the Upper Colorado River Basin, Wyoming, United States - RVT153D57 (version 2) ...
ACGGCCTTGATCGCACTGGCCACCGCTTCCGCGAAGTCCGCGGCTTCGCGATCGAACTCGCCTGTCTGAACCCCGCTCGAGACGCCGAACGTCGCATCGTCGGAGCCCGCCTCATAGAGGGGCGTCGAGCGCTTCTCCGGTCAGGACATCGGCGCCTTCGATCGTGAGGGTGAAGCTGAACAGGGTCACGAGGTCGCCGTCGCTCTCAGAGCGGGGGTTGATGAGGACAGTTTCACACCTTTCGGCGTAAACGGTTCGCGTGGTTCCCGGGATTCCTTGGAGTTGACCAGCTCGAGATCCGACAGCGATCCAGATCCGTATGCCCGCAGATCATCTCGCCCCAGCGATGCCCGCTCGCTGGTGGCCGCACGAGCCAGCCGTTCTCCTCGGCGAAGCGAAGCGCATGCTCGACGTCCTTTTTCGGATGCTTGGTTCTTCTCAGTGTCACCCCAGCCTCCGCCGTCTCCGGTGTTCACAGTCGGTCGCCGAGGCCGTGGTGCCGGTGGGCTTCTCGGGCCCGCTGGTCGGCGGCGCTGGCGCCGTAGCGGTTGAGCATCTGGCGGCTCTTCCACCCCGCCAGGCGCATGAGGTCCCCCTCGTTGCCGCCCTCGGCCAGCCAGGCGTGGGCGAACGTGTGGCGCAGCATGTGCGGATGGAGACCCTCGATGCCGGCGTCCCTCCCGCGTTTGCGGATCATCTGGGCGATGCCGTTGTCGGTCATCGCCGCCCGGCCATTGGCGCCCAGCCATAGCGCCGGCAGCTCCGCTCGGGGGTGCCGAGAACGGGCGCGCAAGTAGCGATCCAGTGCCTGCGCCGTCCTCGAGCCGAACGGGCACGCCCGCGGGCGACGACCCTTGCCGGTCACGATCGCGACGTCGTCGCCGAGGTCGATGTCGTCGACCCGCAGCTTCGCCAGCTCGCTGAGGCGCATGCCGGTGTCGAGGAACAGGCGCACGATGGCGGTGTCGCGTCGCGGCACGAAGCCGGAACCGGCGCACGCCTTCAGCAATGCCCGCGCCTTGTCCTCGCCTAGCACGGGAACCGGGCGCTCGGGCACGACCGGCGGGCGCATCTTGGCCATCGGATTGGCCTCGATCTCCTCCTCGTCCAGGCACCAGGTGAAGAGCTGCTGGAGTGCCCGAAAACGCACGGAGGCAGTCGCTGCAGAACGGGTTTCGATCTGCTCGGCGATGAAGTCCTCGATGTGATGGCGCTCGATCTCGGCCATGCTCTCGACGCCTGCTGCGGTCACGTAATCGACCAGCTGGCCTGCGGCTTCGAGGTAGGTCTTGATGGTCTTGCGCGCCAGGTTGCGGGCCCGCAACGACCGCTGCCACGAGTCCAGGAGGGGCCCCAAATCGTTATCCACTCAACGCAAGTTATCCGCTTCACGGGCGCTGTACAAGGAACCTCCTTGACCAAGTATCGCCCATTTGCCCAGCTAGACCGCCACTTTGCGCCCCCGGTAGGACTCGAACCCACGACCCGCTGCTTAGAAGGCAGCCGCTCTGTCCAACTGAGCTACGGGGGCGTGCCACCATCACGCTAGTGGCCGCTGGCGGGGACTCCGGGTTCTCCAGGTTTGTGGCTGGCACCGAGCCGAGCATGGTCGGATAGGCTGATCCGTCCCGTGGTGGCCGTAGCTCAGGTGGTTAGAGCGTCAGGTTGTGGCCCTGAAGGTCGGGGGTTCAAGTCCCCTCGGTCACCCCAGCTGAAATCGCAGCTCACGGCCGATCCCCCCGGATCGGCCGTCTGCGTGGAAGGGGCCGCAACGGCGTCGCGGGCAACTATCGGGCAACTATGACCCGGCCCGACTACAGCGGGCAGCAACCCGGCCATCACCGGCCACCTTCGACGAGGTCGGCGAACGCCGCAGCCGCGCGCTGGCCCTGGCCGGGGACGACGTGGCCGTACACGTCGAGCGTCATGGCCGCGGACGCGTGACCGATGCGTCGCGACACGTCGAGCACGGGCGTGCCGCGGGCCAGCAGCAGCGAGGCGTGCGTGTGCCGTAGATCGTGAAAGCGGATCGTTGGTACGCCGGCCGCCTTCACGAGCCGGGCGAACCTGTTGGCCGCGTGGTCGGCGTGCAGCGGCCGGCCGTCCTCGGCGGTGGAGACGTAGCCGGAGTCGGTGTAGGCGGGACCCCAGGCGAGTCGCTCGGCCTTCTGCGCCTTCGCCCACCGACGCAGCACCGCCACCGTGGCACGGTCGATGTCGACGACTCGGACGCCGGCGCGGGTCTTGGTACGGGCTGCCTCATGCATCTCATAGGCCACGCGCGTCCGGGTCCGGCGCACGCTGACCGTTGCTGCATCGAGGTCCACATCGCTCCAGCGGAGCCCGAGCAGCTCGGACCGGCGCATCCCCGTGAACGCAGCGACGCGGAACAGCGGGTGGAGTCGGTCGTCTGCGGCGTGGTCGAGGAACTTCGCCAGTTCGCCAGCCGACCACACTCGCATCTCCCTGGCTTCGCGCTGGGGGCGGTCGACGTCGTCTGCGGAGTTGTGCGAGATCAGCCGCTGACGCACGGCCCAGGACAGCGCCGTACGCAGCACGCCGAGCGTGTGTTGCAGGCTCGTCTCGCTGAGTCCCTTGTTGCCTGTGGTCCCGCGGCGGTTGGCGCCGGGCTTGCGAAGCTGGTCGAGCATCCGGGCGATGTGCGCCGGGCGCAGCTCGGTCAGCTTGACATCGCCGATGTGAGGCCGGAGACGCTTCGAGGCGATGCGCTCGTACTCTGCCTGGGTGTTCGGTGAGAGCTGGCGGCGAGCGACGGCGAGCCAGTCGTCAAGCAGCTCGCCTGTCGTGATCCTCTTCGGCACGGTCGCTCTGCCCTCGCGGGCGAGCTTCAACTCGTCGCGTAGCCACGCCTCGGCGTCGACCTTGCGCGCGAACGGCCCCTCGCTGATCTGGCGCCGTCGGCCATCAATCACGACGTAGTGGTAGGCGAACCAGCGCGGCGCCCGTTCGGTGCCGCGGTTGCGGATGCTGCCGGCGCCTTTGGGCCGGCGGGTCTTGCTCATGAGTACTCCTTGCCACACGGATAATTGCCATCATCAAGGGTCATCCCGATCCTTCCGGGCCGTTGGCTGCGAATTCATCGGGCGTGACGCCGCGGAGTCGACCATTGGGCGACGATCCGGCCGCGTTGGGCAGGACGATCTCGGTCTCGAGACCGATTGCTCTGGCTACCAGCACCGTCGGCCACCGCAGGCGCCGGCCGAGGGCCAGGGGTTCGACGGGGAGGCGGCCAGTTCCCCGTTCTGCCTGCAAGCGCTCAGGCGAACAACCCAGCCACGCGGCCGCCTCGATGGTAGACAGCGTGGCCGGGTAGGTGACGCCGGCCACGACCACGACTGGCGCGCGGTGGTCAGTCATGGGGTGGGTCATCGCCCACCTCCCGTGGCCGAGGGAGCAAGGGCCGACACGGCAAAGACTCGCAGCGGTCCACTTTGGGCGTGCGCCCATTCGGGCACCGGTGTTGGGTCATGCTGCACCACGACGGTGAGTGTTCGTGAGCGTGCGCTCAGACTCGGGTGCCCACCACACGGCCCAGCGGGCTTCGGCGCGTTGGCGGCGCTTCTTGCAGGTCTCGTAGCCCAGTCCGAGCCGCTCAGCGACCTCGCGCAACGGTCGACCAGCGAATCGTGTGGCGAAGATCAGCCGCGCGTCTTGCTCGGCGATGACGCCGGCGTCGACGGCGGTTGCCAGCAGTGTGGCGGGCGACCACTCCACAACGCTTGCCCTGGTAGCGCGAACGGAGCGGTTACGCATTTGGGCGGCCCATGTCCGTTGTGACGACACGGCGCGCCGAAGCCGCTCGGTGGGCAGCGACAGCAGCATCCCGGCGACAAACCTGGCGCGGTCGTCGACGGCGTGCGCCGCGACGCGTTCATACAGGGCAGCAACCATGATGGCGAAGGCCTCCTGGCGCTCGAGCGAGGGCGCGTAACGGGCGACCCGATGACGCAGGCCCGGCAGCAGGCTGGCCGCCAGGACGCCGAACGCCTCGGGTTCGGCGCGGGCTATCCGCACGAGAGTGGTGAGGAGCTCATCCTTGCGCTGCTGGGTGCCTGTTCGCAGCTCGGAACGCACGTCTTGGTACGTCAGGCCGGCGAGCATGGGCTCTCGTCGGGTCCAGTCGTTCCACTGGGTACGGGTCGGTGTGGTCTGCGCGAGTGCCTTCTCCAGGTTCACCGAGATCGTGCTCCTCCCGGCCCGTACTCCTTCACCCACCCCGGACTAGGCCGGCGCGCAGAAAGGACGTCGCGCACGTCGGGACGGGGCTCTCGGCTGGGACCGCTCGCGCGTGGCCACTCAGGGGGCCCTATGTCGAGCTGCGGCACTCCAATCAGCGGGTTGCGCGTGCGCACGCCCTCCAAGGCCATCGAGGGCGCCCGTTTCTCACACGTCCGGCGAAAGAAGGTGGCGGCGCCGCCACTCCCGAGTTCGTCCCCGGACGATGCCGTCACGACGAGAGCTGAAGAACGACGCACTGGCCGGGTGCTCGGTCCTGGGGATTGCGGTCTGCGCATGCCCTGCTAAGGCGACTTAGCCCGCCGGGTTTCTCATCGAGCCGAAGAAAATCTGTTGCTGCCCGGTCCCGACGCAGCTCCCGACCTTCGGCCCGCCGCGCGCAACACCCGCCACAGCCACCACAGTCGGACCGCCGGACACCGCCGACCCGCGCCCGTCCGCCGACGCTCGACACACACATCGGGTGTCCCCATCCGTCGCCCACGACGACCGATATCCCCCCGAAACCTTCGACGCTATTTCAACCCTGCGGGTTGGGAAGGGAGCGCGGCGCTGTGGCGTGGTTCGCGGTGATGGGCGTGGAGCAGGTGGCCTACCACGAGGCGACGGTCCTGGGCCGGGAGGACGATCATCCTGGCCAGGCCCTGGACTACTACGGCTCCCGGGGGGAGACGCCACTGCGCTGGGGCGGCGCCGGCGCGGAACGTCTCTGCCTGGACGGCGAGGTGACACCCGAGGCGTACCGGTTGGCGTTCGGGCCGGGCGGGTTCCGGGACCCACTGACCGGCCAGCAGCTCGTGTCGACTAAACGGCCGGGTTTCGAGCTGGTCGTCTCGGCCCACAAGTCGCTGTCGCTGCTGGGAGTGGTGGGCCGGGCCGATGACATGCACGCCATCTTGGACGCCGAAACGGCCGGCACGCTTGGCTACCTGGATGCCTGGGTGCAAGCCCGGGGCGGCCGCCGGGGCCGCGCCACCCGCGCCACCCCCACGTCCGGTCTCGTCTACGCCGTCACCCGCCACGGCACCTCCCGCCTCGGTGACCCCGCACTGCACGACCACGTGCTCATCGCCAACGTGTGCCAGATGCGCGACGCCCACGGCGGGCACAAGGGCCTGTACTCGGCCCTGGTCCGAGACCTCGCCGAACCCGCGGCGATGGTCGGACGGCTGCGGTCCGCGGCCAAGGCCATCGAGCTGGGCTACGCCATCGAGCCCGACCCCGGCCCGTCGGGGCGGGCCCGGGACTGGCGCATCGCCGGCATCCCAGCCGAGGTGTGCGAGATCTTCTCCAAGCGCTCCGACCAGATCGCCGAGTACCTGGCCGAGGCCGGCTACACCGGCTACCGGGCCCGCAACATCGCCGCCCACCGCAACCGACCCATCAAACGCGGCACCGGCACCGACAAGCTCATGCCCCGCTGGATCGCCGAGCTCGAGGCCCACGGCTGGAGCGTCGAGCGCCTGGCCAAGTCCCTCGACCACGCCCGGCAGCAGTGCCGCGGTTTGGCCCGGCCGCTGACCGACACAGAGATGAACCGACTTGCCGGCGACCTGTTGGACCCCGAGGGCGAGTTCCTGGCCCGTTGGAAGGTGTTCGACCGGGCCCGGCTGGTGGCCGAGATCGCCCCCCGCCTCTACGGCCACCACCCCGCCGAGCTGGACCCGGTCATCGACCGGGTCCTCGCCTCGAAGCTCGTGGTACCGCTCATCGGCATCGCCGGAGCCCGCCAGCAGCCCTACGCCGCCACCGCGGTGCTCGCCACCGAGAACACGATCGCCGACACGATCGAGCGGCTCACCGCCCGCCGCGGCCCCGTCGTCGAACCCGAACTCGTCGAGCACGTCACCGGGGAGAAGCAGACCGAGCTGGGCCATCAGCTCAGCGCCGGTCAGCGGCGGGCCGTGGCACGAATCTGTGGCTCGGGTCGGGCCGTGGATGTCATCGTGGGCGTGGCCGGGTCGGGCAAAACCACCGCCCTAGACGTCGCCAGCCGGGCTCTCGAAGCCAGCGGCCACCAGGGGGTCGGTACGGCGACCAGCGGTCAAGCCGCACGCACACTCGGCCGGGCCGCCCACCTACCTGCCGCCACCGTGCGGTCGCTGCTCTGGCGGCTCGACCACGGCCAGGTCACGCTAGATCGTCAGACAGTGGTCGTGATCGACGAGGCCAGCATGACCGCGGACCTCGACCTGGCCCGGCTCCTGCTCTGCGCCGAGCGAGCCGGCGCCAAGCTGGTCATCGTCGGTGATCACCGCCAGCTCGCCGCGGTCGGGCCCGGTGGCGCGCTGCAGGCAGTGCTGGATCGTCACCCCGACATCGTCACTGTCCTCAACCAGAACCTCCGCCAACGCGATCGTGCCGAACCCGGCGCCCTGGATCATTTGCGCTCCGGCAACCTGGAAGCCGCCGTCGGCTTCTACGCCGCCAACCAGCGGATCCGCATCGCCCCCACCCGCACCGAGACATTGGCGGCGATGGTCGACGCCTGGGCCACCGACACCGCCGCCGGGCACAACACCCTGATGCTCGCCTGGCGGCGGGCCAGCGTCGCCGACCTCAACCGCCTCGCCCGCGTCCGGGCCGAACAGCTTGGCTGGCTCACCGGAGCCGACCTGGTCACCGGCGACGGCCGCGGCTTCGCCGTGGGCGATCCCGTGGTCACCCTCGCACCCAACCACGAAGGCGAGCTGGTGACCAGCCAGCGCGGCCAGGTCGTCGCCATCGACCAGCGGGCGCGGACGCTCACAATCGTCACCGACGACAGCCGCCGGGTCACCCTTCGGGGCGCGGCGCTCGACCGCGACCACCTCGATCACGGCTACGCCCTCACCGTGCACCGCGAACAAGGCGCCACCGCCGAGCGCAGCCACTATCTCGCCGAAGGCGGCGGCCGCGAACTCGCCTACGTCGCCATGTCCCGCGCCCGCGGCCCCAGCATCGTCCACGCCGTCGCCGACGATCTCGACCAGGCCATCCAGGACATCACCCACGACTGGTCGCTCAACCGCAACCAACAATGGATCACCTGCACCGCCACCATCGGCGTCGATCCCACCATCCAGACCCTGCCCCACGACCCCGCAGTCCGGCGGGCACGCCTCGTTGCGGAACTGGCAACGCTCAACCGGATCGGTCCGCCTGCCGTGCGCGCCGACCTCACCGCCGCGCGCCAGGACCTCGACCGGCTCCACCAAGCCCTCCATGCCCTCGAAAGCGGAACCGCGCCGTGGATCCATTCCCCAGCCGGGCGAGCCGCCCGCCAACTCGCTGAGGCGCGCCAGGAACGCCGGACCGCCGAGCACCGCTTGCAACTGGCGGCGGGGCGACGTGAACGGCGCCGCTGGCAGCACCTGGTTCAAGTCGCGGACTCAGCCGAGCTGCAGGCTCGACAGGCGTGGACGAGGCACACAAAGCCCGTGGCCGACCGACTCGACCGCAAGATCGCCGCCGCCGAAAGGCGCGTCGCCGACCTGGAGAGCCAGGAAACCTTCCGCCAGACATGGCTGGCCGAGCATCCCGAGCTCGCCCGCCGCACCTCGCATCTCCAACGAGAGCTCCAGCGTCTCGACGACCCGGTACGTGCTGCGACGCTCGACCGCCTCGATGCCATGAACCGGGGCCATGCGCTGGTGGTCAGCCAAGTGCCCGACCACGACAACATCGCCAAGGTCCGCGAGCGCCTCGACCGACTCGAGCGAGCCCGCGGCATCGAGCCGCCCGGCCTGTCGCTCTGACGAGCACCCTTCACTGGCGCACCTAGGCAAGACGCCACAACAGCTCACGGGCCGGCTGCTTTCCTCCGACCCGCACCTCGCAGCGTCGATGACTCACCGCCTATTCGGCGAGGGGGCGTGTCGGGCGGACGCGGGGCAGGCCGCACTCCACCCAAGGCCTCGGTGCTCGGTGCGTACGAGCGCGGCCAGCGGGCCATATCCGTGCCCCCGGTTGCAGCGCCTCGCCCGCCTCTACCGGGTACCCGTCGCAGAGTTGATCTCCCACGGCGAGCGGACCGCACCATCGCCGACCGATCGTCCGATGACGATCGATCTCGTCGCCCTCCGCTAACTCGAGGGCTCCCACGCCGTGCTGCTCAGCCGCTACCTACGCGCCATCGAGGTCGAACGCGGCGACTACAACGGCCGAGTCCTCACCATCCGCCGCAGCGACGCCATCGCCATGGCCGGCATCCTGCAATGCCTTCCCCACCACGTCCCCGCCCGGCTGGACCACCTCGGCCTCCGGCTGACGCCCTGACACCAGCAGCCCGCCGCGTCGTACCCGGCGGCGGTTCACCTCCATCGGACGCATCGCTGCTCGTCTTGTCGATTTACGACGACCGATTCGATGAGGGGCCGCGATGGAGACGCCGGCTAGCGCACACCCCCGGGCCCCGACAGCTTGGCTTCGTCAGATGCGGCGATGAGGCGGAAGACCACTTCAGTCTCCGCGATGGGGATCGCCACCGTACTGCACTCCCCCGCCCTGGCTCCTTACTGGGGGGTGTCCGGCCCGTACAGATCGCCGTTACGGGTGCATTTTCAAGTCGGCGCGCAGGTCGAGGCCTTGGGCGATCTGTGCGGAATATCGCCGGCGAGTCCGCTGATAGGCCCATACCGCGTGGTCCAACGCCCTGACACGCTGAGGAGTGTCCCCATGCCCGGCGGAGCACTTGGCTGCGTCCTGCCGCCCCGAACGCGCCACGCCTGGCCCTCCTTCGAGGCCGGACATAGCGTACGCGGGCCTGCGTGTGTCGGTTCACACGGCGCGACCAGAGGTTCCCACAAGGGTCGGGGGCATATCGCGTCAGAACGCGACGCGGAGATGGCCCTCGCATCTTCGGGTCGACGCAGCTGAACATTCGATGGACCCGGCGTTCGTGGCAGGGTGAGGGCCATGCAGATCGGTGTGGTTTATCCGCAGATCGAGCTGGGCGGTGACCCCGAGGCGGTGCGCCGCATCGGGCGGGCCACCGAGGCGCTCGGCTTCGATCATCTGCTGGCCTATGACCACGTGCTTGGTGCAGTGCACGCGGACCGGATCCCGCCCTTGGTCGGTCCCTACACCGAGCGCGATCCGTTCCACGACCCTCTGGTGATGTTCGCCCACCTTGCCGCCGTCACCGAGCGCATCGGCCTCGTCACCGGGATCATGATCCTCCCGCAGCGCCAAACCGCACTCGTCGCCAGGCAAGCTGCCGACGTCGACCTGCTGTCAGGCGGGCGGCTGCGCCTCGGCGTGGGGATCGGCTGGAACCACGTCGAGTACCAGGCCCTGGGCGAGGACTTCGGCACCCGAGGCGCCCGAGAGGAGGAGCAGATCGCTCTCCTGCGCCGGCTGTGGACCGAACCGGTGGTCGACTTCAGCGGGAGGTTTGACCGCATCGACCGCGCCGCCATTGCTCCCAAGCCCACGCGCCCTATCCCGATCTGGCTGGGCGGCTACGGCGAGGCCGCCTACAAGCGGGCGGCTCGCGTCGGCGATGGCTTCATCTTCGGTGGCCGGACCGAGGACGTGTTCGGCGCCTGGGACCGGATACGCGAGCGGGTCGTCCAGCACGGCAGGTCCGTTGAGAGCTTCGGCGGCGAGTACGTGATCATGAGCAGGAAGAGCCCGCATGAGGTCGCGGCCAAGATCGCGGCGTGGCGTGACGCCGGCGGAACCCACGCTGCGGTCCTCACGATGGGATTGGGGGTCGGCTCGACCGACGCCCACATCGAATACCTCGCAGCAATCGCCGACGTCCTCGGGCGCGAACCCGCAGGTCGGTGAGTTTAGAGCGGCCGGTGGTTCGTCGTTGACACGGACGGCCACGGAGGTTGCGGCACGGCCCGGACTGATCGTCTGACCCGCGCCGTGCACGTGAGCGCCACGTCGGGACGCGTTGAGGCGTGACCGGAGGGCGTGGACTTGAGGGCGAACGTGCCCGTCAAGCAGGTCCCGATCTCCAGGAGGCGCCGATCGGCGTTCGCCCTGATGGCACGTCGATCGAGGGGCGCGAGCAGCCATCACCAACCCCGCCGACCTCCATGCGATCAAGGCTGCGTTGACACTGTCGGACGAGGTGTGGGCGCTGTCGATGGGACCGCCCAACGCCGAAGCGGCACTGCGCGAAGCGGTGGCACTCGGTGTAACGCGCGCCTCCTGCTGTGCGATCGGCTATGGGCGGGCTCGGACACCTGGGCAACGTCCAATGCGCTGGCGGTAGCGATCTGCCGGCTCGGCGGCGTCGACCCCGTGTTGTGCGGCATCTCCGCGCTCGACGGCGAGACCGGCGCGCTGGCGCACCACATGCGCGAACTGCCGATCCGGTCGGAGGACCCGCTCGAAGCACGGAACCGCATTCGCTGACCGTGGCCCGTCGCCGGGCAGCCGATCTCTCGGGATCATGACCGCTTCCTCGGGCGAGGTTCTGGACCGATCGGTTGCGCCCCGACAGTCGTCCATGCTGGTGCTCCGGTCGAGTACGGGTAGAGCGAGTCCCACCCTGGCGATCAACTGGCGAGAGCCGCTGCCGCGCCGATCTAACACTGCAGTTCGAGCGGGTCGCTTCGGGCCAAACCTCGCGGTCGTTTTCCTCGGCCATCAGTTGCTGCACCACGAGCATTCCCGCGACACCTACTGCGCGGCGGGTCTTGGGCGGGGGGCCGCTACCTCAACTCCCACAAGTCTCGGGACAACCTCGCCGGCCGGATCCATCGTCACAGCGTCAGCCTCTGTTTCCTTTGCCGCTACCTCTGCCTCGGCCGTTGCCGTTGCCGTGCCCGCTGTTGTCCTCTGGGGCTGCCTCGTCGGGCGCCTCTGCGTCGTCGTCTGCGCTGTGTAGGTCGGCGGCGGGTGGTGGCGCTGGCTGGGTGGTCGGCGTCTGCTTGACGGGGGCCTGGATCGGGACTGATGCCGTCAGGCCCCGTTCAATGGTCGTCGAGGTCGGGATCGATGGCGTCTGCGATTCGGTCATAGGCACGCCACTCGCTCCGAACGGCCAGATGGCCAGGAACAAGGCGAGGATGGCGAGGGCTGCGGCGGTCGTCAGTGCGCCGCTACCGAACGCTAGGGCTAGGGGGCGTCGACCCTCTCCTACATTCGGTGGTGGTCTCGGGATTTGGCGATTCTCGGTCGTGTCGCTCGAGCCGGTGATGTCGTGGGTGGCCATGGCCGGTGGAGCGTCGGTCGACAGCGCAGTGACATCTACGTCAACCGTGGATGCAAGGACCGCGTCGAGGGACCGGCGACGGAACGCGTCTGCCACTGCCGCGGCCGGCGGTCGTTGGCCAGGGTTTCGGGCCGTCATTGCTCGGAGGGTGTGGCGCAGCCATATCGGTAGCTCGACCGGAACGATGGGTGCCCGATGGAGGCGAGCGATCGCCGTCTCGACAACGGTGCCGGGATAGCACCGGGTCCCGGTGAGGCATTCCAGCACGACTAGCCCGAGGGCGTAGACGTCCGCTGCCGGCCCCGCCTGGCCCTCCAGTTGTTCGGGTGCCAGGTACGCAGCGGTGCCGATACACATTCCGGCGGCGGTCATCCGGGTGGTTTCGCTGAAGCGTGCGATCCCGAAGTCGGCCAGGCGGACGCGCATCGGCTCGGCGTCGAAGATCACGTTGGCTGGCTTCACGTCGCGATGGACGATGTTCAGTCCGTGCGCGTGCGTGAGCGCCTCGGCCAGCTGCTGACCGGTCGAGATCGACTGCTCGACGCTGAGCGGCCCGCTGTCCAGCACGTCGGCGAGCGACGGACCGTCGACCAGCTCGAGCACCAGGTAGGGGACGCCGTCGTGCGATCCTGTGCCGCACAGCCGCACTACTCCAGGGTGATCGAGTCGGCAAAGCACCTCGATCTCGGTCCGGAACCGGCCCATACTCTGCGGATCGACCGCCCGGAGGAGCTTGATGGCGACCGAGCGGCCCGTCGTGATGTCCCTGGCGCGGAATACCTCTGCCATGCCGCCGCGTCCCAGCGGCTGCTCGATCTCATGGCGCTCGTCGATCAACACCCCGGCTGCGAGCACCGCTGAGCTCCTACGGCTAGTTGCCCTTGCCTCCTACCCCTCTCCCGCTCTCACGAGCCGCGACTTGTGTCGCCGGCCGCGAGATTTCGTGCGGGAGGTGATCGGAGGTGCTGTTGGCGCCCGGCGTTGCCCGGCCGTAACAGGCCCGCGAGCGCTTCGCCGGTCGCGTCCGGCGTCCGAGCGTGCCTGGGTCGATCTGGCGGAATGTGCGATAGACGGTGGAGTCCGAGGGCACGTGGCCGAACAGTCGGTCCTGGCCACGCAGCGCTTCGATGTGGGCGCAGGACTCGCCGCCAGCGGCGAGCATCAGCATGGCCTGGGTCAGCACCGTGCCCCGATCATGCAGCGGCAGTCGTTCACCGGCCGGTGGGATCTGTGCCGACAGCGCGTCGCCGAGCCCCAACCGGTCCGCGAGCACTCCCAGCGCGTGCAGCCCGACATGGCCCGTGAGCGATAGAGGTTAGCGGAGAGCTTCTGCGGCTATATGTCATGACGTGAGCGCCTGTGGGATTCCGCAAGCGCATACCGGAAGGAAGTCAGATGATTTTGTGGATTATCGCAGTGGTACTTGCCGTGGTTGGCGTGGTGCAGTTGTTGCAGGGCCAGATCCTGTTGGCACTGGCGTTCTTCGTTGCGGCGGCTCTCGTGGGGCCGGGTGGCTACAGCATCTTCCGGAGCCGTCGAACCGCGTAGGAACCGCCCGGCCGTGAGCGCCGGGACTTCTCCGCTTGCATCTGACTCGTGGAGCGATTACGTCTGCGATTGTGGACGGGCAGGGGAGCGGTCTCGTACGGGGCTACGCGGCCGGGCTCGAGCGGTATGTGGATTCGGGTGACGAGGTCGAGCTCGCAGCGGCGTATGCGTTCAGTCGCGAGGCGTTCGGGGCAGAGATGACGATCCTGGACGTGGTCGACGTGCACCGTCGCGCGGTCGAGCGGCTCGTGGGTCGAGCGTCGTCTGCTGACGTCGAGCTGATTGCTGCGAGTTTCTCTTTCCTGTCCCAGGCGCTGTCGACGTTCGAGATGACCCAACGCGGCTATTGGGAAGCCCAGCAACACGCCGAACGCGAACACGCCATCGCCTTGTCGCTTCAGCACGATCTCCTTCCCCGAGCGGTGCCGGAGGTCGCGGGGCTCGACCTCTCCGTGCGCTACGTGCCGGGCGAGGCGGGCAGCCACGCCGGTGGCGACTGGTACGACATCTTCGAGCTTGACGCCAACCGGGTCGGTCTGGTGGTGGGCGATGTCACCGGCCACGGCGTGAGAGCCGCTGCGGCGATGGGTCGTCTGCGCGTCGCGGTCCTCGCACACGCCTTGGCCGGTCTCGGCCCGGCCGATGTGGTCAAGCGGGTAGACAGGCTGCTTGATCAGCTAGGCACCGGCGAGATCGCGACGATGGTCTACGTTGTCGCCGATCCTGGGAGAGGCAGGCTGGTTGTGGCCAACGCCGGGCACCCGCCACCGGTCGTAGTCGAGCCCGACGGGGCGTCGCGCCGGGTCGAGATGGGTCATGGTCGCCTTCTTGGTTTGCATCCCGCCTTGCCGCGCCGCGACCAGGACGTGATGCAGATCAG
>Ga0299914_10001998_pt1 | contig 13837 bp, 13 predicted proteins | sample RVTome_10_FD_201361 | JGI IMG/M metagenome (GOLD analysis project Ga0299914, IMG submission 201361) | Soil microbial communities from uranium-contaminated site in the Upper Colorado River Basin, Wyoming, United States - RVT153D57 (version 2) ...
CCAACTACTTCGCGAAGGACGAGGAGGTCAACGAGGAGGACCCGGTCACCGACTCGGGAAAAGGCGACTCCTCGCCCGAGGACGAGCAGACGAGCTCGCAATCTTCTGCCTGATCACCCGGCAGCCGCCTGACGTCTACTACCAGCTCACGCGCCTCGAACGTGAGCGGTTCCTGAAACACGCTCCGGCCCTGCGCGGCCGCTGACCCGGAAGGCGGTGCGCGATGGCTGGACCGATCCGCATCGCCGTCCTGGCGAACGCCTCCCAGGCCACCAAGGAGCTCCGCGGGGTCGCGGGCACAGCCGACAGCATGGGCTCCAAGGTCGCGAGCGCCGCCAAGAAGGCGGCGCTCGGCCTTGCTGTTCTCGGGGCCGGCGCGGCGATCAAGTTCACCAAGGACGCCGCGGTCCTCGACACCAAGATGCGCGAGGTCGTCACCCTCTTCGGGGAGACCGGCAAGGCCGCAGAGCGCTCCCTGGGCGTCGTGCGCGGCCAGGTGCGGACCCTGTCCGACGAGTTCGGCATCGCCCAGGAGACGCTGACTGGCGGCCTCTACCAGGCGATCTCGGCCGGCGTCCCCCGCGAGAACGCCCTCGAGTTCATGCGGGTCGCCTCGAAGGCGGCCATCGGTGGCGTGACCGACGTCGAGACCGCCGTCGATGGCCTGTCCACGACCATCAACGCCTTCGGCCTCGAAGCCAAGGACGCGAGCAAGGTCGCGGACTCGATGTTCGCCACGGTCAAGGGCGGCAAGACCAACTTCTCAGAGCTGTCGTCCAGCCTGTTCAACGTCGCCCCGGCCGCGGCCGCCGCCGGTGTCAGCTTCCAAGAGGTCAACGCCGCGATCGCGACCCTGACCGCCGGCGGCACCCCGACCAGCGTGGCCACCACCCAGATCCGGGCGGCCCTGACCGGGCTGCAGCGGCCCTCGGCCGACCTGGACAAGATCTTCCAGAGCCTCGGCTTCAAGAACGCCGAACTCGCCATCAAGTCGAAGGGCCTCGGCTTCGCCCTCGACGCCGTCAAGGACGCCTCGAAGGGCAGCAGCGGCGAGCTGCAGAAGCTGCTGGGCAGCTCCGAGGCCGTGGCCGCCGCGAACGTCCTCGCTGGCACTGGGGCGAAGAAGTTCACGGCCGAGCTCAAGAACCAGAAGAACGCGGCCGGCGCCGCGGCCGACGCCTTCGACGTCGTCAACAAGAGCGCCGAGCGGCAGTTCGAGATCCTGAAGACCAACCTCCGCAACGTCGGGCTCAGCGTCGGCCAGGCCCTCCTCCCGGCCCTGGCCAAGGTGTCGTCCTTCCTGGCCGCCGAGGTCGGCCCGGCCGTGGACCGGGTGACCAAGTACCTGTCCGACAACAAGGACGAGTTCCGCGAGACCGCCCGGACCGTGGCGGACACAGTGTTCCCGGTCCTGAAGACCCTCGGCGAGATCAGTCTCGGGGTGGTCGGGTTCCTGGCTGGGCTGCCCGCCCCGGTCAAGGAGTTCGGCATCCAGGCCGCGATCGCGGCGATCGCCATCAGCAAGCTCTCGACCGCGATCGCTGCCGTGAAGGCGTCGACGTTCATCACCGGCATCACCACCGCAGAGACCCGAGTGGCCTCCCTGACCAAGGCCGCGAAGCTGGCGGCCGGATCCGCCGGCATCGCGTTCCTGACCTCGAGCCTGACTGGTGCCGCGAGGGAAGGTGCCACTTTCGGCGGCGTCATGCAGGGCGTCGCGGGCGGCGCCGGCATCGGCGCCATGTTCGGCCCCGTCGGCGCGCTGGCGGGCGCTGCTGCTGGCGGTGGGCTGACTGCTCTCGTCGGGGCATTCTCTGACACGAAGGACGGCGCCGAGCGGACCCGCCTCGAGCTCATGAAGGCCAAGGGGTTCCAGTCGGCCAAGGATGGCGCGGCCTCTCTGACCACCGCCCTGCAGGGTGTGATCAACCACTACGGCCGGGTGACCCGGGCCGCGGTGGAGGCCTCGTTCACCGGGGAGGACGGCAAGCTGGCCAGCGACATTGCCCAGCTGCGGCAGATGGGCGTGTCCATGGACACCATCGTCTCGGCCACCCTGGGTCAGGCCGGGGCGCAGCGGGTCGTGAACCAGGCCCTGGGCGCGGAGCTCAACCCTGGCAAGGCCAACTTGGCCACGGTGAAGGCGGCCTACGACGACGCCAAGGACGGGGCCATCGGCCTGGTCACGGCGACCGGCCAGGTGATCGCCAACGGTCAGCGCGTGTCCCCGGAGAAGATCGCAGAACTCAAGGCAGCCTACGAGTCCACCAAGGGGCCGGTGGAGAACCTGATCGCGGCCGAGTCCACGTTCCGGGACCGGATCGAACAGAGCACCGGCTCGCTCCGCAACCACAAGCAGCTGATGGCCGACCTGGCCGCCACCCTCAACATCACCCTGGACCGCTACAAGCGGTTCCCGGAGAGGGTGCGTACCCACTTTGAGGCCAAGGGGCTGCCCCAGACTGCCGCCGACGCGGTGCGCCTGATCGACCGGTACAAGGCGCTCCAGAGCTTCCGTTCGATCCGGGCCCTGGTGTCGGCGCCTGGCGTGGACCTGACCCGCCAGCAGGTGGAGAGGCTGGGGCGGCAGTACAAGCTGACCCCCGAGCAGGTCAAGACTCTGTTCAAGCTGGAGGGAATCCGGGACGCAGAGAACGAATCGTCGCGGGGCGGCGAGCGGGTCCGGAACAACCTCGAGCGCAGCCTCAACCAGGCCCGCGGCAAGATGCGGCGGGTCGTCCCGGACATCAACACCACCACCACCCAGGGCGCCAGCGCTGCGTCCGCCGGCGCTCGCGGAATCGGCAACGCGCTGAAGTCCGGGCTGCCCTCCGGCTTCGCCGGCGCGGATGGCCTGTGGTCGTCGCTGGTGCGCTCGGCGGTACGCGCCACGATCGCCGCCGGCCGGGCGGAGGCCGACGCACGCTCCCCGTCCCGCAAGATGGCGGCCCTCGGCAAGGACATGGGCGACGGCCTGACGGACGGCCTGGCCAAGACGCACGCCCAGCAGAAGAAGGCCGGCCAGGATCTGGTGGCCTCACTGCTGTCCGGTGTCGGCGGGTCGGACCAGGTCGGCAAGGCCCTCGACAAGATCCGGTCGCTGGTCGAGAGGACCGTCAAGCACAAGAAGGACAAGGTCGAGTCGGCCCGCGAGCGCGAGATCCTGAAGCACCTGAAGGACCGGTTCGCTGAGCTGACCAAGATCGGCAAGGAGCAGGACAAGGCGAATGCCCGCCTGGAGACTGCGAAGCAGAAGCTCGGTGAGGTCAAGCAGGCGGCGGTCGAGTACCGCAACTCGATCCGTGACGCCGTGGTCGCGTCCGGGTCCATCGTGGGGCTCGGCGTCGTCGAGGGCGAGGACGGCGCACCGTCCACGATCTCGCTGGGCAAGCTCCTCGAAGATCTCCGCGCGAAGGTCGCCTCGGCGGCCCAGTACTCCGCGACGCTCCGGCAGCTCGCCCAGGCGGGCCTGAACAGGACGAGTCTTCAGCAGCTCATCGACGCCGGCCCCGAGGGTGGTCTGGCGACGGCGGCGGCGATCGCGGCCGGCGGACAGGCGGCGATCAAGGAGGTCAACACACTCACCGGGCAGCTGGTCACCACCGGGCAGGGTCTCGGCACCGCCATGTCGGCCGAGTTCCACACGGCGGGGATCAACGCTGCCGCAGCTCTGGTGCGCGGGCTGGAGAAGGACTCGGCCGCCTTGGACCTGGCCGCGAAGAGGTTGGCGAGGCGGCTCGCTGCGGCGGTGCGTAGCGAGCTCGGGATCAAGTCTCCGTCGCGGGTCTTCATGAAGATCGGCGACAACGTCATGGAGGGTCTGGCGATCGCCCTGGACGAGACGCGGGCGGCGAGCCTCGGCACCGGTACGGCGAAGTCGCTGGTGCGGGGCTTCGGGACCCCGTCGCTGGATTCGTTCCGGGCTGTCACTGGGGCGACCTCGACCAGCGCGGCGCCGACCACGGTGAAGATCTACGTGACCGCCCCGGTGGGTTCGTCGAAGGCGGAGATCGGCGCTGAGGTGAAGTCGACGCTGGATGCCTACTACAACTCCGGCGGCCGAGACCTGGCGATCGGATGACGCTCATCGACAGGCTCTCGGTCGGCGTGTTTGCGTCGAACACGGGCAACGTGACTGAGATCAGCAACCCGTCGGGTGAGAACGGCACCACCTCAGGGTGGGAAGGCTCGCAGTACCTGGATCTGTCGGCGTCGTCGACCGACGACCAGCCGAGCGACCACGGGATCGCGGGGGCGAAGTTCGTCGCAACCGCAACCGTGGGTGACGGCAGCGGCGGCATCGGGGCAGCGAAGGCCACCAGTTACGAAGCGGTTGCCGGCGAATGGGTTGCCGTGAAGTACGAAGTGCCCTACGTCGACGGCTTCTATCGCGTCGGCTTCGAGGGCCTGGCGCTGAACGGGGCAGTCGAGATGACGAGCCGGTCCGGCTACCTGACCGCCAACGCCGCGACGTCCTTCGCCGTCCAGGTGACGAACGGCATTCAGGCCGTCAAGTCAGTACGTGTCGTGTTTTGGCACTACTCCACCAACACCGGCGTCGCGGCGACGCCGGGCCAAGATCTGATCTTCCGGAACGTGCAGGCCGGCATCGGTGCGACGCAGGCGGAAGCGCTGGACATCGTCGACCGCGGCGAGTGGCACGACGACATCCTGGGGCCGCACACATCGCTGTCGATCACACGGCGTCCGATGGAGATGGGCGCGGTCGGCGGGGTTCTCGATTCGTCGAGGCTGCCCGCGAACCGTGACGAGCAGATCAAGCCCGGCAACGCGTACCGGATCCGGCTCGGCTCGGAGCACCTTGTCTCGTCCGTGCTGACAGACCGGCGGCCGGAGGAGTCGACGCGCCCGCAGCCGTTGACGGTGCTAGAGGCGGCCGACAGTGGTCGACTGCTCGCGAAACGACTCGAGAGCCGGGTCACCGAGAGCACGACGGGGTCACCCCCCCTCGAACCACTGTGGGAGGTCTTCTCTGAGGCCGAGGTCCCGTGGAAGATCAACGGTTTGTCGTCGACCGGCCCCGGCATGGAGGGCGAGAGCAGTAGCAACTCGAACATGACGGCGATCGACCAGGTCGTGTTGGCCCGCGATCTCAACGCGCCAGCGTATGCGTGGTTCGACCGCCAGGGCATCGGCATGGTGAACGACCTCGCCAGCATGTCCGTCGCCCCGGTGGCGACGCTGAACGAGAAGGTCTACTCCCAGTTCGTGACCGGGTTCAACATGGACGCCTGTTTCAACCAGGTCACCGTCAAACGGATCACTGGGGACGAGTTCGGCCCCTACGTCGATGCCGACTCTGTCCAGGCGTGGGGCGAGCGTCCGGTGACGGTGAGGGTCACTCACAACGCCCACGAAGCCCCAGTCGTGCAGGCGCTCGCACAGACCTTCCTCGACCTCAACAAGGACCCGGTCTTCCAGGTGCTGTCGGTGCAGATCCCGCTGCACCGGGTCGACAACAGCACGATCGCGCTGCTCGACCTCTACGACACGGTCACCGTGAAGAACACCGAACAGGGCATCGACGAGGACTACTGGATCACCTCGATCCACCACGAAATCACGCCGCGCCGCTGGATCCTCACCCTCGGCTTCACCGTCCCCGGCATCGCCGCCATCCCGCAAGTCCTCCCGGACGAGACCTCGTGAGGAGCCGTCGATGATCGGGACACCCGGCACCATCGCCACCGCCACTGTTCGTGGCCGCCCCGGTGTTCGCGTCATGGCAACCAGCGACGGCGAGACCAAGACGGCGTGGATGAGCGCGACCCCTGTCGGGTCGTTCACCTGGCACCCCGACCACCTCGTGACCGACGTCGTGGTCCTGACCGCAACCGCAGTCGACCCCGCCGACCTGACGGCACTCACCGACGCCGGCGACGCGCTATTGCTGGCGCTCCGTGACCGGCTCACCGCTGCGCAGTTGCCGCCGGCCAAGCCCGCCGAGCCCGTCAAGCGCGGGTCTGTCGTCATCGACGCCGAGGGCCGCCAGTGGGTCCGTGCGTCCGCGTCCGCCACCCGCCGCGGGTGGGTGCAGTTCGAGACCCGGCAGACCGGGATCACCTACGACCAGATCAACGCCGTCCGAGTCATCAACGAACCGAGTTAGGGAGTCTGACCGTGGGCATTCTCGCGCCGATTGTCGAGCAGTCACAGCCCGCCTACCTCGACGACGGCTGCGAGGCCGCCGGCACCGAGGGCGCCACATGGCGTTGGAAGCTCGGCATCCTCCGTGACGAGGCTGGTGTGCCGATCGACCTGACCGGGATCACCGGCGATTCGTACTGCAAGGTCTACGACGGCTTCGGGGGTGCTGTCGTGGCGACCTTGATAGTGACGGGCCACGCGGACGGGACGTTCACGCTCGAGCTCGACGAGGCGACGACGGCGGGGCTCGCTGGGGCTGCTGAGGAGACCGGGCGTGAGTGCGTGTGGGAGTGCCTGCTGGATGACGGCACCGACGAGGCGCAGATGTGGATGACCTCCAACAGCCCGTTCACGATCTACCAGGGGGCCTGACATGGGGCTGCTGAAGCTGATGACGGGCACGAAGCTGAAGATCGCGCCGACCAACACGGGCGAGGTCATCATGCCCGCGATCCGTCGTGGGCCGCCGGGTGACGCTGGCGTCCCGGGGCAGGGCCTCAACATCCTGGGCAGCCTCGCGACCACTGGCGACCTGCCGGTGTCGGCCGCCGAATCTGGGGACGCGTATCTGGTGGATGGTGTGGCGTGGGTGTGGGACGGCGCCGCCTGGTCGGAGGTCCCGTTCCAAGGCCCCGCGGGACCCACCGGGGACACCGGGGACACCGGGCCCACCGGGGACACTGGCCCCACCGGGGACACCGGCCCCGAGGGGCCGACCGGTCCGACTGGCGACACCGGTCCGACGGGACCCGCGGGCGCTGACGCCTTCCAGACCACGGTCATCAACGACGGCGACTCGACCGCCGGCATCGCCGATGGAGTCTTGATCCTCAAGAAGTGGGTTCCGTGACCGACTACACCACGGTCGGCACGCACACCTTCACGGCGGCCGCCGATGGCGTTCACACGATCACCCTGTTCGGCAACGGTGGTGCTGGCGAGGGCGGCATCGGTCTCGGCGCTGGTGGTCACGGCGGCGGTGGCGCTGCGAAGGTGGTCCACCTGGTCTACCTGACCGCCGGCCAGCAGCTCAGCCTGGTCATCAGCGCCGCCGCAGCCGGTGGCGCGTTCGGTAGCGGCGCGGACGGTGCGACCGGCGCCGACGTGACATGCACCCTTCTTGACCCCGGCCCCGGCCCAGACGTGCTCATCGCCCGCGCGAAGGGCGGCGGCGGTGGCGGCATCGGCGGCGTGGCCGGTGTCGGTGGGCAGGCCGCGTCGTGTGTCGGTGACGCGGCCACGTCCGGTTCCAACGGCGTACTCCAGAGCGCTGGCGGTGGCGGCAACGGTGGAGCGGCCGCGCAGCCCGGTGGCGGCGCGGGAGGGACCACTGGCGGCAACCCTGGCGCAGCCGGCACAGCACCCGGCGGAGGCGGCAAGGGCGGCAACAACACGACCGGCGGCGCTGGTGGCGCCGGCGCGCTCGGCAAGGCCAGCGTGGTCGCGGGACAGCCCGCCATCTCATTCCCCCTGACGACGGCTGGCACGACTCCCTACATCGTGGAGACCGCAGGCGATTACTACCTCGAGGGCTACGCCGGGGGCGGTGGCGGCGAGGGCGGTATCACCCTCACGCGCGGCGGCTCGGGTGGTGGTGGTGGTGGCTACAGCGGACGCAGGTACACCCTCGCTGTCGGCGACAAACTCCTGATCACGGTCGGCGCAGGCGGGTCGGGAGGCGCCCACGGAGGCACCAACGGCTCTGCTGGCATCGACACGACCGTGACCCTGAACGGGGTCACGATCCTCCGCGCGAAGGCAGGCTCGGGGGGCGCCGACGCTGGCGGCCCCGGCGGGGTCGCGGCTGACGGGATCGGCGACGACCGCTACGGCGGGTCCGCGGGAGTCCTCCCCTCGGGCGCGACGATCTTCAACGGCGGAACCGGCGGCACCGCAGGCGGCCCGGCGGGCGGAGCGGGCGGCGTCAACGGCGGCCAGCTCGCGGGTGTTGCCGGGACTGCTCCCGGCGGCGGCGGCTCGGGTGGCGGAGTCGACGGCGCAGGAGTCGGCGGCGCTGGCGCGACTGGCCGGTTCTCGATGGCGGCCGTCGCAACAGACGTCAATCTGGCGGGAGGTCGCTACGAGACCGCGATCACCTCTGCAGGGTTCACGACCTACCGCGCCCCGGACTACGGGTACCTGCTCGCCGTCGCGGTCGGTGCAGGCTCCGACGGGGCCACTGGCGCGTTCGGTGCCGGCGGTGGTGGTGGCGCCTCGGGTGGGCTGTCGTGGGCGATCGTGAAGTGCGCGAAGGACGAGGAGTTCCTGGCCGAGGTCGGAGCCGGTGGCCCCACCGGGGCGGGATCTTCGTTCAAGCGGGGCACCACGACCACGCTGGTCTCAGCCAACGGCGCACCGGCGGCCAGCGCCGGGACCGGTGGCGCGATGGGCAGCATCGTCGGCGCGGTCGGTGACGTGAAGCTGCCCGGGCAGCGCGGCGGGAACCGGTCCCCGTCGGCGTCCAACCGAGGAGGCATGGGTGCTCCCGCGCCGCTTCCCAAGGGGCTGAAGGGATCGCTGCAGGGCGAGGCCTCCGGGGTCCCGGGGCAGAACGGGTTCGTGCCAGGAGGCGGTGGCGGCGGGGGCTCCGGGTGGACTGGGTCAGAGCCCGCTGGCAAGGGCGCCCAGGGTGGGGTGTACCTGCTGTTCCTGCAGACGTTCGGCACCACCAAGGTCGACGGCGTGGAGGAGCCCTTCATCCGGGCCGTCATCAAAGAGGCCGGCGTCGAGATCGAGCTCAAGCCGTCGATCAAGGTGGCCGGGGTGGAGGTCCCGTTCGTCCGGCTCCTTCCCGACCCGGACGGCGGATACCGGGCGCGCCCGTCGTGGGTGCCGGTCGGCCACGAGAAGAAGTTCAACCGCGAGTTCGGCACCTTCAACTGGAAGGAGTCGAACACCGCGAACCTCCGCACTGGTCTCGCCGCCGCCCTCAGTGGCGGCTCGACGAGCTGGGTGGTCCCTGGCGACTCCCAGTCAGAGGGATGGATCTCGCTGAACCCGATCACCCTCGTCGGGGTGCGCGACTTCCTACAGTCCTGGCCGATCAAGGCGATGGAGTACATCAACACCCTGAACGGGACGCCGATCGCCGGGACAGGGCTAGTGAAGCCGACGACGGTCGCTGGCCCCGACCCGCGGTGGTCGCATGGCGGAGGCGTCACACAGAACGGCCACTACCTCACCCTCGCCAACGGGCAGACCTCGACCTTCACCGCGAACCGGGCCGGGACCCGTGCCGCTGTCGCCTACTTCAACCGTCCTGGCGACACGGGATTCACGGTCTCGATCGACGGTGGCGCCGCGGTCACTGTCACGCCCAACGGTGCGGGAGGCGTGGCCCGCTACGAGGTCACCGGACTGGCCAACACCACCCACACGGTCGCCATCACCGGCGGGGCAGGCGGCAACGCACGTGTCTGCGGCGCGGAGGTCTACTCCCCGTCCGGGATTCGTGCCCACGTCGTCGCCCAGGGCGGTTCCACCGTCATCGCCGGTGACCCCGCACAGAAGGCGTGGGGTACGACCTCCCTCGGCCTCGGTGGACTCGGGCCGACCTTCTCCGACTACGCCGCCTACGGCAGCGCCCCGTCGATGGCCCCGATCTTCATGGGCGCCAACGACGTCGCCGGAACGACCATCCCCGCGACCGCAACCTACGACGCGATCGAGGCGTCCCTGCGCAACACGATCATTCCCGCGTTCGGGCAGGCCGGGACCGACGTGGCGCTCGTCCCGATCTTCAACCCGTCCAACCTGTTTTCCGCGACAGGGGCTACCGACCTGCTGCGGGACCGGTTCTACGAGATCGCCGTCGACCTCGACCTGCCGCTGATCGACATGGAGTTCCTCGCCGCCGGCTACGCGGGCCTGGACTCCCGCAACTACATCGGCGACGAGTACGGCCACACCAGCGTCGCTGGCGCCACCTACGTCGGGCAGAAGTTCGCGCAGGCGTTCCTCAGCACCGAGTTCTACACACCATGACCCGCCGCACGTCGAGAGGAAGCCCATGCCCGACCTCGATCGGCTGAACGTTCTGCTGACCGTCTTGATCTCCATGTGCGTGCTGGCCGGACTGATCGCCGGGTGGCGCGCGAAGATCGCACCGCACCTGGGATCCGCGAACCGCACGTGGGTCGCGTTCCGCGACACCTTCCTAGGCCGCGAGGCGATCAACGACACCATCACGGGCCGGGAGATCGAGCCAGCTCAGCCCGCCATCGGTGTCCGGATGGCGAAGCTGGAAGAGACCGTAGCCACCATCGGCGACCAGCAGCGCCGCCTCGACAACCACGAGGACCGCCTCGTCAGCCTCGAGCAGGCTCGCGTCGAGCGTGTCGTTACCCAAGCCGAGTCCGCCGCCATGTGGTCAGCAGTCGACCGGCTCCACGAGGTCGACCCCGCCCAGCCCGAACGGTCCGACCCACCACCAGCTGAGGAGACACCATGACCTGGCGCACCGCACGCTCCCTCGACGTCGGGCTCGACGAGATCAACCGGGCCGCCCCACGGCGCTCCAAGATCAGCGACGGCTCCATCGGCGACACCGCCCACTCCAGCCGCGTCAGCGACCACAACCCCAACCCGGCCGGTGTTGTCCGCGCACGCGACTTCACCCACGACCCGGCCAACGGCTTCGACTGCAATAAGTTCGCGGCCGCGGTCGGCGATCTGCTCGGCAAGCACCCCGCCCTCGGGTCCGGCGCCTACGTGATCTGGAACCGCCGGATCAAGTCGACCGACCGGCTCTCTGAGGGCTGGCGCCCCTACACCGGCTCAAACCCGCACGACAAGCACGCCCACGTCTCGGTCGCGACCGCGGCCAGTGGCTACGACAACACCCAACCGTGGGGCGTCATGGGCGCCCCGGAACCGGAGGACGACATGGCCAGCCCCGAAGTGAAGCAGCAGCTCAACGAGATCCAGCAGACGGCCGCGAAGACGCTCGAGGAGCTCCGTGCGTTCCGTCGCGGCAAGACCGCCAGCGACAAGAAGGTCAAGGCGCTCCTGCGCAAGGCCATCGAGTCCGGCTGGGACGACGCGACGAAAGCCCAGGCCCGCGAGATCCTCGCGGCGATCCAGGCCCAGGAGGATGAGCCGGAGTGATCCGCCTCCTGCTCCTCCTCCTGCCGATCCTCGCAGCGCTGGCCGACCGGCGCCCCTTCGCGAACGGTCACGACCCCGACCGGCCGTGGTGGACCGTGACCACCATCAACGCCCCGCAGGCCATCCGCGGCACCAAGCGCCGGCTCCTGCGGTGGCCCGCCCGCGGCCGCCGACTGCGCCAGCTCCTCGCTGCCAACTGGGTCGTGCTGGCCGGTCTGCAGGAGGCTGGCCCGAAGACGCTGACCGGGTTCAAGAACGCCGCCCGCTGGGCTGTCCGGCTGGCCACCCCGAACGAGAAGCGCGGCAACTGGGAGGTCGGCAACGGCATCGTCACCTGGCTGGCGGTGATGCGCCGGCTCCACCGTCGTACCTTCCGGATCAGGCGGATCAACTTCCGCACCCCCCGGCGGCTGTTCATCCCCGTCCAGCTCTGCGCCGACACCGCCACCGATGACCGGCTGATCTTCATCTCCGGGCACGCCGACCGCAAGAAGACCGCCCCCGCCGCGAACAAGTACGTCCTCACCCAGATCGCCAAGCTCGGGAAGTGGCTGCACCATGCCACCGGCTGCCCGGTGTCGGTCGTGATCGACGGCAACAACCACAAGGGCGCCGACGACATCTTCCACGCCGAGGGCGCCAGCCACCTGGCCGGCGACCACATCGACAAGGTCTACGGCTGGGGACTCGAGGGCCGCAACGCCCGGACCCTGACCGGGTTCGCTCGCGTCGTCACCGACCACGGCAACCCGCCCGCCGTCGACGTCTCACCGCTCGAGGAGTGCCGCAACTTCGACCTCAACAAGATCCCCCGCATCCCCAAGGAGCTCCGGTGAACGACACTCACCCCCCGCTGGTCCGCCAGCTCGCCCGGACGGGCAAGGCGATCGCCGCGCTGATCGTGTGCGCCGCGGCATACATGGTCGGCATCCTGTCCGGCGACCAGGGTCTCACCGACGTCACGACCGTCCAGTGGCTCGGCCTGATCGTGTTCCTCGGTGCCGCCTACGGGATCACCTGGGTGACACCGAACGCCGGCGTCGTCCCCGCAGAGCGTGTGGTCGCCGAGATCGCCCCTGCCGCCGGTGTCGTCGTCGCGGGTCCGGCATCAGCCGAGACGGACGGCACGCCCGTCAACGTCACCCCCAAGCTGCTGTAGCCATGCAGTCCCCGCCGGCCGAGCTCGGCACAGACCTCCTCGCCGTCCTGTTGAAGAACACGATCCGGTCGCTGGGCGAGGCCGACCAGGACACCATCAGCGAGCAGATCCGCGCGCTGGTCGAGCGTTATCCGCACGGTCGGGCGATCCTCGCCGGCGCGCTGGTCGTGCTGCCCGCGGCCTTCTACCGACACATCGTGGGGCCGCTCGACCGATAGACGCTTCCACGCAAACCGCCCGTCCTCTTCGGAGGGCGGGCGGTTTCGTCATTTCGGACCAGCGAGCAGATCCTTGTGGCGCTGGTCCCTCGCGCGTTGGCGCTGGTCCTTGTGGTGCTCGTCGTTCGCGAACCGCATCCCGTAACGGACCCCGGCAGCGATCACGCCGACCAGCGACGCGATCGTGCCGACCATGACGACGGCGTACCCGGCGACCACAGCTAGCGGCACTTCCTTGTCCAGCCCAACCATGATGATCACGGTCCCGACGATGCTCGCGAGCACGCCGAGCGCGATCACCTGATAGGGCGATGTCCTGTCATCCATGCCGGGACGGTACGCGGTTGGACGAGCAGCACGCAGCGGAACGGGGCGATGGCAGCGCGTCGATCGTGTTGACGTGTTCCCGGTCGAGCGGGTGCGGCCGGACGAAACCGACTACTCGCGCGGCCGTGGCAAGTACCTGTAGCCGCCGCCGGGTCCGGGACCAGCGCCGGGCCCAGCGGTCAGCACGGGCGGATCGGCTGACGGCTCGTGGATCCGGGAGTAGGTTTCGCGCATGGACGAGCCCGACGAGGCGGGCGACGACGACGCCCGCATCTACATCCACCGAGGTCTCGGCTTGCTCAGCGTGGCGGCGATCGCGGGCATTGTCCATCTGGCCGCCCGCCCCGACGAGCCGCGGATGTTCGGTGAGACCAACGCGATCGGGGACACGCTCGCGACCCTGGGCGGCGGATTCGCCGTCCTGTTCGCGCTGATCGGCTTGGTCAGCCTCGCCCGGGGCCTACTCCGCAACTAGCTCTCACGCTGCTGCCGTTCGTAGGAGAGCTGGAGCGCGAGTCACGCTGAGGGCAACGTCGGCGCGGTTCTGACGGCCCAGGGCGGGAGTGGCGGGACCCGAGCCCGCCGTCACCCTGTGCGGGATTTGGACGGCAACCCGGGGTTGTCGCGAGACCGTCGTCCGCCGTCGTGCCGGAGCCGGGTCGCGTTCGTTACCGACGGCGCCGCGGAGCCTCGATCGGCGGGTGATCCCGCACGTACCGCTCCAGGGCACGCACGAGCACGTCGGTCAGGGTCTCGCCGTTGTCGGCGGCGGCCCGCTGCGCCGCCTCCCACAACTCGTCCCGCACACGGAACGAGTGGGTCGGCGTAGCAGGCTGGTTGGGCACGAGGGGCACCCTCT
>Ga0299914_10001999_pt1 | contig 13834 bp, 16 predicted proteins | sample RVTome_10_FD_201361 | JGI IMG/M metagenome (GOLD analysis project Ga0299914, IMG submission 201361) | Soil microbial communities from uranium-contaminated site in the Upper Colorado River Basin, Wyoming, United States - RVT153D57 (version 2) ...
AGGGTTGCGTCCGGGCCACAACGGTCGATCAGCTCGGCGCCGATCCCGGCCACCACGAGCCGGCCGTCCCAGTCGCTCATGCGGTCGATCCACGACACCAGGCCACCGGTCGAGAGACCACCGAGGTGGTTGTACCGCTCTAGCAGCACGACGTCCGCTCCGAGCCGTCCCGCCGCAACCGCGGCAGCCGTGCCCGCCGGGCCGCCGCCGACGACGAGGACGTCGCAGCTCCCGTAGACAGGGGTGGCCCGGGCCGGTTCCTCGACGTGGGGGATGGAGGGGGTCCTCACGAAATGACTGCCCGACCGGACCCGCCGTGACCGCTCGATCGGTGCGCGGACCACTCGACGGGGATCGTCGCCATCGTGACCGACAGTACCGTGCGTCCATGAAGTTCGGGCTCTACGCGATCAACTACGGGACTTGCGCAGATCCGGACTCGCTGGTGCGGGTCGCGCAGCATGCCGAGGCCAGCGGACTCGACTCGCTGTGGGCCGGCGAGCACATCGTGCTCCCCAGCCCACAGCCGTCTACCTACCCGATCGCTCCCGAGATCCCTTTTCTCGACGCGGTCGTGGCGCTCGGGCTGGCTGGGGCGAACACCACGTCGATCACCGTCGCCAGCGGCATCCTGGAGCTCCCACTGCACCAGCCAGTGCTGCTCGCCAAGCAACTGGCGAGCGTCGACCAGATCGCGGGCGGGCGGCTGGTGGTCGGCGTCGGCGTCGGATACCTCGCTGCGGAGTTCGGCGCGTTGGGCGTGCCGCTGGACGAGCGCGCCACCCGCACCGATGAGTACATCGATGCGATGCGGGCGCTGTGGACGATGGAAGCGCCCGAGTTCCACGGCCAGCACGTCGACTTCGCCGGTGTCGACGCCAATCCCCGGCCCGTACAACCCGGCGGTCCGCCGATCATGATCGGTGGCAACAGCCCGATGGCCCGGCGCCGGGCGATCACGAACGCTCGGGGTTGGATTCCCGCCGACTTCGATCTCGACGCAACCCGCGAGGCGCGCCGCGCCCTCGACCGGGACCTCGACGAGCTCGAACGACCGGCGGCGCTCGGGAAGTTCGACTTCACCGTCATCTCGCCCACGAACCGGCTCGACCACGAGCAGGTCGACGGCTACCGCATGCTCGGGGTCGACCGACTGGTCGTACTACCCGGCCTCGACGTGGCGCCGGAGCGTCGCTACCACGCCGTTCCCATCGACGCGATCCTCCGGACCATCGACCACCTCGCCGAGCTGGCGCAGGAGTGATCCACGGCGCGGCGGCCACGACGATGCCGCCGCGGCGCCGGGTTGCGCCGGATCTCGAACGTGCCCGCCGGGCCGTGCCCGGTGCAACCGCGACCAGGCCCATGACCGTGACCGCCCGGGTAGCCACCGACCCGGCAGAGCGGGCGCTACCGCCCGCGCTGAAACCGAGGGGCGATGCCAGCCTCGGTGCTCAGGCCTGATGACCGGGAGGCTGGGGACCTTGGCACGGTGACTTGTTGCGGCGAACGAAATCGAAGGCGAGCTGCATCGCGTCGGGGGAGGCAGCAAGGCCGAGGTGGCCGGTCCCGAGAATCGGGTCGTAGATCCCCTGACCGGTCAGGGACACATTGCAGGCGCCATCGAGGAACGGACTGTGGGAGAAGTCGTGGGCGTTCCCTTCGGCGTCCTCGGCCGGCACCGCCGGAATTAGCCCATCGGGGGCTGAGATGTAGACGAAGTCGCTGTCGGCGTTGCGAACCATGAGATAGCGCGTGCGGCCCGGGGTCTCGTCGTCGGCGTTGAGGGTCGACAGCAGTGGCGTGTGGTCTGTCCCGAATTCTTGGCAAACGGCCGAGCCCGGGGTGAAGCCGCCCTGTTCAGGCAATTGAAAGAAGTTGAGCGGATTGGGTGAGCAGCTGATGATGCCATGCTCGGGCCCGGCCAGGCCCACCAGGTGACGCACCTTGTTGTAGGCATTGTCCTGTCGCATCCACTCCCGTGTGAGAGTGACCCCTAGTGAGTGGGCGACCACGTCGACCCGCTTGGCGCCCGTGTACTCCAGCACGGCGTGCACGAAACGACGGAGATCGTCCACGCTGGCGGCGACGGTGTGGGTGGATCCGGATCGAATCGTCGGATCGACGAGAAGATCGCATTGGTCGCCCTGGTAGCCCAGCCCCCACAGCTCGCTGGTCCGGTAGCCACGATCGGCGAAGAATTGCGCGATGTCGTGAACGGTCCCGTACGGATTGCACACCGTCGGAAATGGGGTGTCGTTGTTGCCGTGCAAGAAGATCATCGGCACCCGACGAAGTCGACCCGAACCGCCGAAGCCGATGACGGGGTCACCAGTCGAGGCATCCAGAATCACGGGGAAGTCAGAAGGGAAGCTGACGCCGACCGTCGGCGGGTCACGGTGTGGGTGTGCACCGGCAGCGGTCGCGGGCACGAACACGGCCGCAACCAGCACAACGACGACAGCCGAGACAACGCTTCGCATCCGGGCTCCCCCCTGAGTACACGACTCGACGCGACCAACCTATGCGATCCACCTCGCCGAACCGCTCCCCGGAGCCCAGAGCCGGGCCTGTGCGTCCTACGCTGAACACTCGATCAATCGACCCGCCGGACGAGGCTCTCCTCAGTCTTCCGCGGAGATCGGCTCGGACATGGTCCGAGTCACCTCGTCGCTCGGTTCCGTCGCAGAGCGAGCATGATGGCTGCGTTGTCGCTCCGCCAGTGCCGAGGGATCGCGCCGATCCTGGCTGCTGCTGCACCACGGCGCCTTCACGTGATGTCGTGGAGTTTGCGCTCGAGCACGGCGCGCTCGCGGGCGTTCCCGCAGAGGCGCGCGGCGCGCGCCAGTTCCGACCGTGCCTCCTCGGTTCGGCCCAGTCGGGTCAGCAGCTCGCCCCTCACACTCGGCAGCAGGTGAGAGCCGGCGAGCCGCTCACCAGCGACCAGGTCGTCGACGACACGCAACCCCGCCGACGGATCCCGCGCCATCGAGAGCGCAACTGCCCGGTTCAGCTCGACGACGGGGGAGGGCGCCAGCCGCCCGAGCGCCTCGTAGAGCACCACGATCCGCTCCCAGTCCGTCTGCTGGACGGACGGGGCCACCGCATGGCACTCGGCGATCGCCGCCTGGAGCCCGTAGGCGCCCAGCCCGCGACCCACCCGTCCTGCTCGGGCGAGTGCGGCGCGCCCGCGCCGAACGGCGGCGAGGTCCCAACGTCGCCGGTCCTGGTCCGCCAACAGCACCGGGTCGCCGTCGGGTCCGGTGCGGGCCGGGAACCTCGCAGCCGTCAGCTCGACCAGCGCGAGCAGGCCGTGGACCTCGGGCTCGTCGGGGACCAGGCGGGCGAGGACCCGGGCCAGCCGGACCGCCTCGTATGCGAGGTCGGGTCGGATCAGGTCGTCGCCGGACGTCGCCGTCGACCCCTCGGTGAAGATGACGTACACCACGCTGAGCACCGACCCCAGCCGCTCCAGACGCTCCGTCGGCGGCGGCACCTCGAACCGGACCTGTGCTGCCGACAGGGTCTTCTTGGCTCGGGTGATCCGAGCCTGCACGGTGGCGGTCGGCACCAGGAAGGCGCGGGCGATCTCGTCGCTCGTCAGACCGCCGACGACCCGCAGGGTGAGCGCCACCCGCGCCTCGGGGGACAGCAGCGGGTGACACGCGATGAACACCAGCGCCAACAGGTCATCGTCGATCCGGTCGGGATCGCCCAGGACGTCGCTCGCCGCGGCGGGGTCCGCCGCGACCGGTGGCGCTCCCGACGCGGCGCCGCCCTCGCCCAGGTCGCGGGCGAATGCGGCGTACCGCTCGTCGAGTGCGGCGCGGCGCCGGAACGCGTCGATCGCCCGCCGCCGCCCGACCGACATCAACCATGCCGCCGGGTCGCGCGGCACGCCGTCGCGTGGCCAGGTCACGAGCGCCTTCGCCAGCGCCTCCTGGGCGACGTCCTCGGCCAGGGCGAAGTCGCCGGTGTAGCGGGCGAGCGCACCGACTATCCGGGCTGACTCGATGCGCCACACCGCACCGACGGCATCGCGCGCTTCGCTCACAGCTGACCGGTGGCCTCCCGCCACGCTCGCTCCTTCTGGATCCACACGTTGTCCTGTGGGAACTCGTCGATGCTGGCGACCCGGCGGATCTCGGTCTTCATTCCGGGGCCGGCCATCGGCGCCCGCTTCGCCCACTCGACCGCCTCCTCCTTCGACGCGACGTCGAGGATCCAGTACCCGCCGAACAGCTCCTTGGTCTCGCCGTACGGCCCGTCTGTCACGACCGGCGGCTGCGACGAGTAGTCGACGACGACACCCTGCGACGCGTCATCGAGACCTTCGGCGGCAACGAGCACGCCGGCCGAGATCATCTCGTCGTTGAACCGGCCCATGGACTCCATGATCTCCTCGAAGTCGACGTTCTCGAACGCCGCGTAGGCCTCGTCGGTGGCACGCATGATCAGCATGTACTTCATGGTCGTCTCCATGTGTCGTCGGTCCCCGTTCGGACCTCGCACCTCTAGGTCGAACGGCAGCACGCCAGATCGACACGGCGCCGAAGGAATCGTGGCGAGTCAGGCGTCTGCGGGTTGGAACAGCTCGATCACGTTGCCCGAAGGGTCCTCCAGAAGGATCTGGGACCCGCCCGGGCCGGTGACAACGTCGTTGCGGAACTCGAGCCCGGCCTGACGGAGGCGCTCGACTTCGGCGGCGAGGTCCCCGAAGATGAGGTGGATTCGGTTCCAGCCGCCCGGTCCCGGCTTGGTGCCGTCGGGCATGGGTCGTCCGGCCGAGCTTGCCGGCCCACTGAGCAGGAGCCGAAGGTTCCCGCGGGTGGCGTCAGCGAACGCGGGAGCGGCGCTGGTGCGAAGCTCGAAGCCCAGATGCTTGGTGTAGAAGTCGATGGACGCCTCGACGTCGTCGACCATGTAGCGGACGTTCACCATCTCGTCTGGTTCCGTCATCGTTCCTCCTGTCCTGTCGTCGGAGCCCGGTCCATCGACCGGGTCAGAGCGCCGAGCAGGAACCCGATGCGGGTCTCCAACTCGGCGCCCAGCCGCTCGAATGCCGGGTAGCTGGCCTCCTCGTCGCCGTCGGGGTGCCCGGCGGTGGGGTCGGGAATGCTCCAGTGGATGGCGTCGGGGGAGCCGGGAAACTCGGGGCACACCTCGCGTACGCGGTCGCACAGGCTGATAACCCAGTCGAACCGCTGGTCCGCGAACACGCTCAGGTGCCTCGCGCGCTGCCCAGCCATGTCGATGCCGTGCTCGTCCCGCATCACCCGCATGGCGTTGGGATGCAACGGCTTGGGGTGGCTGCCAGCGCTGTGTGCCTCGACCCCGCCACCAGAGCGAGCTCGGGTGAGGGCTTCGGCCATCGGCGAACGGGCGCTGTTGCCCGTGCACAAGAACAAGACTCGAACCCTCCCCTGCCCTTGACGGGCCGGGCTGGGCGGCGGGGTCAGACCGAGGGCGGGATGCAGCGCTGCGCCCGTGGCGGTCAGCAGCTCCCCGAGGCGGGTGAGGTCGGCGGCGTAGTAGGCGTCGCGACGGTCGGCCGAGCTGCGGCGCGCCGTGACCAGCCGGGCGTCCCGCAACTTGGCGAGGTGGTAGGAGACGAGGTTCTGGGGCTGGCCGACCAGGCCGGTCAGCTCGTGCACCATGCGATCGCTGCGGGCCAACTCAGCCAGCAGCCGCCAGCGCACGGGATGGCCGGCCAGCCGTAGGAACGCCGGAGGAGGCAGCCGCTCCTGACCGACCTCTGACACTCGCACATCCGCATTATTACATCAAACTGACTGGATGCATCAACCCAGATTGTTGGAACCCCGATGCCGGCGCCGAATCGTAATGTCACATCGAAGCCTTGGCCGGTGTCTTCGTGCCGAACCATCCAATGACCACAGGAGGTCGACATGACTCGCAGCCTGCGGGTCCCCAAGGCCGAGATCGGTGGCCTCTACGGGGGCTTGGTGAAGAGCTTCAGTCGCAGGATGCTCGGCGAGGTGCCCGAGCCGGCGGAGGTGATGTGGCACAACCGTGACGTGCTCGAGAGCATCTACGGCCCGGGGCGGAGGGCCGGCAAGTGGAACGAATGTGACGAGAGCCTGAAGTCGTTCGCCCACATGGCCGTGGCGGCGCTTGTGGGCTGCACGTGGTGTCTGGACCTCGGCTACTTCATGGCCCACAACGGGAAGCTCGACGAGGCCAAGGCACGGGAGGTGCCGCGGTGGCGCGGGTCCGATGCCTTCACGCCGCTGGAGCGTCGAGTGCTGGAGTACGCGGAGGCGCCGCTCGCCGAGCCGTCGAACCTAGCCTCGCCTGCATGAACGCCGACGCGTTCGTCCAGCACCGCGGCCTGCTCTTCACCGTCGCCTACGAGATGCTCGGCTCGGCGTCGGATGCCGAGGACGTCGTCCAGGAGACCTGGCTGAGGTGGGCAACAGTCGACCATGAGACCGTGCGCGACACGCGGGCCTACCTGGTCTGCATCGCCACGCGCCAGGCGCTCAACCGCCTCCGGACCCTTACCCGGCGCCGCGAGGATTACGTCGGGGAGTGGCTGCCCGAGCCGCTCCTCACCAGCCCCGACGTTGCCGACGATGTCGAACTCGCCGAGAGCGTGTCGATGGCGATGCTGACCGTGCTCGAGACGCTCGGCCCGACCGAGCGAGCGGTGTTCGTACTGCGCGAGGTGTTCGACATGCCCTACCACGAGATCGCAGAGGCGGTCGGCAAGTCGCCGGCGGCGGTGCGACAGGTCGCCCACCGTGCCCGCGAGCACGTCGCCGCCCGTCGACCGCGCGCCCAGGTGAGCCGGGCCGAGCAGGAACGAGCCGTAGAACGGTTCCTCGACGCCCTGCGGAGCGGTGACCTGCAGAGCCTGCTCGAGGTCCTCGCTCCCGACGTCGTGCTCGTCTCCGACGGCGGCGGTGTGGCGCCCGCGGCACCGCGCCCGATCGAGGGTGCCCAGCAGGTGGCGCGATTCCTGTCCGCGTTCGCCACCCCGGCACCAGACGCCGACGTGGACACAGTGCTTCTCAACGGCGCACCTGCAATCCGGATCGACCTCGCCGGCGAGACCAGCACCGCGGTCAGCCTCGTCGTCCAGGACGGCCGCATCTCCCGCATCTACGCCGTGCGCAACCCACAGAAGCTGGAACGGCTCGATGTCGAGACGCTGCTCACTCGCTAGCAGGCCGCGAGCCTCATGCGTCAAGAGCCTCTAGCCGTCTCGCGAGGGCGCTGTTGACGCGGGACGCCGAGCTCGTCGAGGCGGCGAGCTACCTCGGCGGTCACCGTCTCCACCTGAGCGTCGGGCCGCTCGCTGGGGGGATCAGCCGCCCACGCGGCCAGCACGTCACCCAGCCGATCGAGCTGCACCATGGTGCGCAGCAGCCCGACGAGGCGGTCACGGGATCTCGAGTTCTCGTCAGACTGGATGGACTGCCACAGCGCAGGACCGTTCTTCTCGATGGCGCCGCGCTGCGAGTCGATCACCACCTCGATCCGTCGGACGAGGTCGAGGAGGTCGCCGACGAGCTGCGGTTTGGGTTGCGCATAGACCACCAGGGCCGCCCGGAGGCTCCAATCGCTGGCACGAGGGCGCTCCGCATAGTCGATCAGCTGAGCCAGCTCGGGCGGCTCGATCTCTGCGGGCACCGGTCTGCATCGTAGTTGCGAGCCGGGGCGGACCTGCTCGCCCGTCGACGACCAGCCGAACTTCGCGTCCTGACGCCTATGTTTGACGCGTGGCCGAGGGTGAAGGAGGCGGTGGAGGCAGCGGCCGGTGCACTGGCCGAGGGGAACGCCCCGCTGCCATGGAGCTGCTCGAGCGGAGCATGCAGCTCGACGCCGATGCGCCTCTGGGGGCCGTCCCCCACGATGCCACCACAGCGCAGCGTCGTCATGGCTCTGCAGCGAACGAGAGGAAGGAACCGATGGAAACCAGGATCGACGAGATCGCCCCCGAGGTCTTCCGGCTGTCGACGTACGTCCCCGAGGTGGCCGCGCCAGCCGGGTTCACGTTCAACCAGTTCCTGATCCGAGGCGAGGAGCCGTTCCTCTTCCACACCGGCATGCGCCAGCTCTTCCCGCTGGTGTCCGGCGCGGTGGACCGCCTCGTCGGGCTCGACCGGCTGCGATGGATCGCCTTCGCCCACGTGGAGGCCGACGAGTGCGGCGGGATGAACCAGTTCCTGGCCGCGTCGCCCGCCGCCCAGGTCGTGCACGGCGAGTTGGCGTGCATGGTGTCACTCAACGACCTCGCCGACCGTCCTCCGGTGCCGATGCCCGACGAGCCGCTCGACATCGGCGGCCACGTGCTGCGGTTCGTGCCGACTCCGCACGTGCCGCACAACTGGGAGAGCGGCCTGTGGTTCGACGAGACAACCGGGACGCTCCTCGCCGGCGACCTCTTCTCCTCCCTCGGTGACACGCCGGCGGTCGTCGAGACCGATCTCGTGGAGGGTGCCCGCGTCGGGGAGGAGGCGTTCCACGCCACGTCGCTGGGGCCGGCCGTCCCCGCGACGCTGCGGATGCTGGCTGACATGGGGCCGACCACCCTCGCCTGCATGCACGGCTCTTCGTTCCGGGGCGACGGCGGGGCGCAGCTCCGCGCGCTGGCCGACTACTACGGGGCCGCACTCGTCGCGGCATAGGCACGTCTTCGTGAGCACTCGGATCCGCACGACGCACGTCGGGTCGTTGCCTCGACCCGATGCGGTCACAGCACAACTGATGGCGCGGGAGGAGCGCGGCCTACCGGACGGCAACCGGCATGCGTTCGACGCGACGATCGGATCGGCGGTGAAGCACGTGGTGCGACGGCAGGTCGAGGTCGGGCTCGACCTGGTGTCCGACGGTGAGATGTCGAAGATCACCTACAGCACCTATGTCAAGGACCGTCTGACCGGCTTCGACGGTGACACACCGCGCAAGCCTGCGCTCGACCTCGCCCCCTATGACGAGCTGCGTCGGCGGCTGGCGGCAGCCGCCGGTGGATCCCAGTCGTTCAGACGCCAGTCGTGCATGGGCCCGATCAGCTATGTCGGTCAGACCGATCTGACCGCCGACCTCGCCCACCTCCGGGCCGCGGTCGATGCAGCCGGCCTCCTCCCGGCCGACGCGTTCATGAACGCCGCTTCGCCGGGGTTGGTGACGGCGTTTCAGGGCAACGAGTACTTCGCGACGCATGAGCAGTACGTGGAGGCGGTCGGCGAGGCCATGAAGGTCGAGTACGAAGCGATCGTGGACGCCGGGTTCACGCTGCAGCTCGACTGCCCCGACCTGGCGATGGCCCGACATACCGGCTTCCAGGAGCTCGACGACGAGCAGTTCCTCCGACGCGCCGCCCACCACGTCGAGGTGCTCAACCACGCCACCCGCGACATCGACCCGGGGCGGATTCGGATGCACCTCTGCTGGGGCAACTACGAAGGTCCGCACGATCATGACCTCGCGCTCGCCAGGGTGCTGCCGATCGTCCTCGCCGCGCGGCCAGCCGCGGTCCTCTTCGAGGCGGCCAACCCCCGACATGCGCACGAGTGGCGGGTATGGGACGAGGCGGTGATCCCCGAGGACAAGGTGCTGGTACCTGGTGTGATCACCTCGACGTCGAACTACGTCGAGCACCCCGCACACGTCGCCGACCTGCTGTCGCGCTACGTAGCCATCGTGGGGGTCGAGCGGGTGATCGCCGGCACCGATTGTGGTTTCGGCACGTTCGCCGGGATCGGGAAGGTCGACCCCGCGGTCGCGTACAAGAAGCTCGCCGCGCTCGTCGCCGGCGCCGAGCAGGCATCGAGTGCGGTCAGGAGGAGCCCGTGAACGAGATCGACCTGCTGCTGATCGAACGTGCCTGCGAACGTGTGATCGTCGACTCCGCCACGCTCAACGACCGACGGGAGTTCTCTGCGCTCGCCGCCTTGTACACGACCGACGGTGTGGTTGTGCGGCCCAGTGGCCAGCGGCTCGAAGGACGGGAGGCCATCGAGGCGGCGTACGCGGCCGGTCCCCCCGATCGCGTCACCCGGCATCTGTGCACGAACGTGCGCGTCGAGGTGGACGGCTCCGATGCTGCCCGAGCGACCACCGTCGTGCTGATCCTGTCCGGGCAGCGGTCGGACGCTCCCGACGTCACCTTCGGCGTGGTGCCCAGCGAACACCACATGGTGGGCGAGTTCGCCGACCGGCTGGTGCGCACTGACGAGGGCTGGAGGATCGCCGAGCGCCACGCCACGATGGCGATGACCACCTGAGCGACCGAGGAACCGCCCACATTCGCCTATGCGCTGTCCGTTGTCATCGTGGATGGTTCCGCTGCCCGTGTCAGCTTCGCTAGCTGAGGCAGACGTTCTTGACCGCTTGTCCGGGCGAGTTCGGCGTGCCAGGCGCGTTGTCCCAGAGAAGGGGATCCGAGTTCGGACCAGCGTTCGGTCCGTCATCCTGGGCGAAGTGATGGATGGTCGCTGCGCCCGGACTGGCGTTGCAATCGCCCGGGCCCTTCGTGCCACCCGGACCCGCCGATGCCGCCGTGGCCGGAATCGCAACCACACCGACGACCAGAGCCACACCCACGGTCATCTTCCTGAAGCGCATGAAGACTCCCCAGATTTAGGGCGAACAAGTGTTATTCGCGAAGGCTACGCCCTTCGCCGGCGCCACGCCGAACAGCAGCCGCTGCACCACGGTTGGTTGGCCGCGATGATCGCGATCGTCGGCTGCCCGTGTCAGTCCCTGAGTGGTGTCACAGGCGGCGGCGCCATCTCGTCTCTGTAGGTGACCGAGACGAGGAAGGAGTTGCCATGAAGATCTTCGTCGCCGGGGCTTCGGGTGCGCTGGGCGTACAGTTGGTCCCCGAATTGGTGGCCGCTGGCCACCAGGTTGTGGCCATGACCAGGACCGCGTCCAAACAAGACGGGCTGCGGGCGCTGGGGGCGCAGCCGGTTGTCGCCGATGCTCTGGATCCCGAAGCCGTCGCTAGGGTGGTCGGCGAGGCCGAGCCGGAGGTGATCGTGCACCAGCTCACGGCGCTGTCCGGGAAGATGAGCATCCGTGATGCGCGGCACCCCGACCGCTCCTCCATGGCGAAGATGACCAACCGGCTGCGTACCGAGGGGACGGACCACCTCCTGGCCGCCGGCCGCGCCGTGGGGGCACGGCGGTTCGTGGCACAGAGCTTCGGAGCCTTCCGATATGCCCGCACGGGCGGGCCGGTGCAGACCGAGGCCGATCCCCTCGATCCCAACCCGCCGGGGGCGATGCGGCCAGTGGTGCAGGCGCTCCTTCATCTGGAGGAGGCGGTGACGACGATCGACTGGGGCGAGGGTCTCGCGTTGCGCTACGGCGGCTTCTACGGTCCGGGAACCGGGATCAGCCTGGATCCGGATGCGCAGATGGCCGGGCCGGTCCGCAAGAGGCGGTTCCCGATCATCGGCGACGGTGGTGGCGTGTGGTCGCACGTCCACATCGAAGACGCTGCTGCGGCGACTGCCATCGCGGTCGAGCGCGGCCAGCCGGGCATCTACTACGTCGTCGATGACGAGCCCGCGCCCGTGCGGGAGTGGCTGCCGGCGCTGGCGAGCGCGCTCGGTGCCAAGCCGCCAAGGCGTATCCCGCGGTGGCTGGGGCGGCTGGTGGCCGGTGAGATGGCAACGATCATGATGACCGAGGTGAGGGGCGCCTCCAACGCCAAGGCCAAGCGCGAGCTCGGCTGGCAGCTCCGGTATCCGAGCTGGCGGCTGGGCCTCACCAAAGGGCTCGGCTGAACCATGTCGGGGGCGCCGAGCTTGGAGGAGCTTCGGCCCCGGGCGTTCGCGGTGGCCTACCGGATGCTCGGCAGCGTGAGCGAGGCCGAGGACATCGTGCAGGAGGCGTTGCTGCGTCTGCACCTCATGCTGGAGCAGGGCGAGCGGATCGAGTCGCCACGCGCCTATCTCTCGACCGTGGTCACACGGCTGTGCATCGACCAGCTGCGATCGGCCCGGGTCCGACGCGAGAGCTACGTGGGGGAATGGCTGCCCGAGCCGCTGGTCGACGACGGTCGCAGCGACCCGGCCGACCATGCCGAGGTCGCGGACTCGTTGTCCTTGGCGTTCCTGGTGTTGCTCGAGAGTCTGACGCCTGAGCAGCGGGCCGCGTTCTTGTTGCGCGAGGTCTTCGACTACCCCTACGCGGAGATCGCCTCCATCATCGGCACGGGCAAGGACAACGCCCGCCAGCTCGTGGCGCGGGCTCGCAGGCACGTGGACGAGCGCAGGCCCCGCTTCGAGGCCTCACCACAGCGGCGTGAGCAACTGGCGCGCAGCTTCCTGACCGCGGTCAGCAACGGCGATCTGCAGGCTCTCGAGGAGCTGCTAGCCCACGACGTCGTGCTCCACGGTGACGGTGGCGGCCGGGTACGGGCCATAGCCCGCCCCGTCCATGGTCGGGCCAAGGTCGCCCGGGTGCTGCTGTCGTGGATGCGCGCCGCCGAGCAGTTCGGTGGCTTGTCCATGAGCCAGGTGCAGGTCAACGGCCATCCCGGCGCCATGGTTTCCGACACCGCTGGCAAGCTGATCGCCGTCGCGGTGCTCGACATCGCCGACGACCACATCCAAGCGATGCGCTCGATCGCCAACCCGGACAAACTGCGCCACATCGATCAGCAGGCATCATGACGTGCTCGCCTTCGACCTCGTCGTTGTCACCAGCGAGCGCCAAGTCCAGCTCCATTGCGCACATCGACCGCGCCCGCATCGCTTCACCTCGCCGACCTCGACGAGCTGTTCATAGGAGTCCTCCACGCCAGCTGTCGACCGCCGATGCAGAGCGCGGGGGTGAGGGCCTCCACGCACGGCGCGCAAGTCGCAGCTCGAGCTCCGGGTCGAGGCGTACCGACTCGACCGTTGAGGGCGCCGAGCCGAGTCGCGGGCGGCCGCGCTTGCCGCTTCGGGCGATGACCTTGTCCACGTCGTAGCCAGCCTCGGCTTCCTCGGCAAGCTTGTCGATGAGCTCCTCGTCGATGCCGGTACCGTCGCTGCAATGGGGGAGACCGTCGCAGATGTCGTCGTGGCCTTCAACGAGGCGATCAACGTCCAGGATCTCGACGGGCTCTGCGCCCTGATGTCACCCGAGCACCGTTTCGTTGACTCGGCTGGCGGCTCGGTGGTCGGCAAGGAGTCCTGCCGCTTGGCTTGGGCGTCGTTCTTCGAGTCATTCCCCGACTACCGCAACGTGTTTGACAGGATCACAGTTCCAGCGGCTGGACAGGTAGTCGTCGATGGGCGATCGGAATGCGCGTTCGCACCGCTGCACGGTCCAGCGCGGTGGCACGCAACCGTCGTCGGCGGTTTGATCGTCGAGTGGCGGGTCGAAGTCCCCGCGGCGTGACGGCCATCCGTCCGCGACCGCCCCTGCGGCGGTGACCCGCGCCCGCACAGAACGACGCCAACGATTGACGGCAGAATGGTGACGTGGAGCCGCTGCATCGGGCTCATGAGGCGTTTGCCGCACGGCGGTGGGACGTCGCGTACGACGCCTTCCGTGCCTGTGATGGTCTCACCGGCAGCGACCTCGATGCGGTGGCGGAGGCGGCGCACTGGTTGGGGCGACCGGACGACAGCATCGTCGCTTACGCCGAGGCGTACCGGGCACACCTCGATGCCGGCGAGGAACGCAGGGCGTCGTTGTCGGCGCTGCTCCTGGCCTGTCATCTGCGCTTCCGAGGTGATCGCGTCGAGGCGGACGGCTGGCACGCTCGCGCCCTGCGCGTGCTGCACGAAGCGGAGGAGGGTGCGGAGCACGGCTACGCCATGCACCTGGAGATCCCGTCCCTCCTGTCGGTCGACCCCGTCGCCGC
>Ga0299914_10002000_pt1 | contig 13834 bp, 13 predicted proteins | sample RVTome_10_FD_201361 | JGI IMG/M metagenome (GOLD analysis project Ga0299914, IMG submission 201361) | Soil microbial communities from uranium-contaminated site in the Upper Colorado River Basin, Wyoming, United States - RVT153D57 (version 2) ...
GCGAGGTGCAGGCAGCGCTGCAAACGCTCGCTGGCGACGGCCACCACCGTTAAACCCCTTCCCTGTTCGGGGACGGAACCGGTGCGCATTCCAACGCGTTATATTTGGCTGACGTCCGGAAATCCACGAAAGTACCGACCAGATGGCCGCCAAGACCCGAATGGATGAAGGGACCGAAGGCGCGGTGCGAAACGCCACGGAAGCGCGCCAAGGGGGGCGCCCGCGCGCCATGCTCTGGGTTCTGCTCATATCGATCGCGCTCGCTGTCATTGCCGGGTTGGTGCTGGGATTGGGATGGATTTCGCTTCCCTCTTAAGCCGCACCCCTTGATCGGCACGCCCCGAGATCAAATCTACGATTAGGATTTGCGATCGAGAGGCGAGACATGACCGACAAGACCCACACAGACTCCGGCAGCCAGACCACGTCTGACTCCGACACCAGCGAAACCAAGGCAGCGAAGGAATGGGAAGCCTTCCAGCGCGACCTCGACACGCTCGGCCGCCAGCTCGCGGAGCTCGGCTCCCATGGCGCGGCTCTGGGCGAGCATTTCCTGGACAGCCTTCAGGCGCGCTTCAAGGACGTGCAGGCTCAGGCCACCACCTATAGGCAGGCGACCGAGGAACAGATCGAGCGGACGCGTCAAGAGGCCGAAGGCACATTCAAGGACGCGCGGACCCATTCCACCGAGGCGGCGAAGGACGCAGCGCGGGAAATCTGGGAAAAGTCGCAGCCACTGCGCGAGGGCGCCAAGGACGTTGGCGAAGGACTGGCGCGCGCCTGGGGCGAACTGCGCACCTCTTTCGGCAAGGCCGCTCAGCGTCTCCAGACGGAGACCGAGGCTTCGTCCTCTGCCGACGCCACTCCGTCAGCCACCGAAGACCGCCGCGAGACGACTTAGCGGGTTAAGAAGCTGCGCGGGCGGGGGCGCGGGTTTCTTCTCGGGCGGGCTGCATCAGCTCGGCGCGGACGAGACCGCGCACCGAGTTGCCGAGATAGATGCGGTCGGCGTGGAGCAGATCGGCAGGCGTCAGCACCGCCTCGCTTGCCGCGGCGCGCGGCAGATCGAGCAACTCCTCGCGCATCGTGCCGGGAAGCAAGCCCGAGGCCAGCGCCGGGGTAAACAGGCGCCCGTCAAGCTCAAGGAAGAGATTGGTGCGGGTGCCTTCGGTCAGCTCGCCCTTCTTGTTGAGGAAGATCACCTCGTCGCAGCCGGTCGCGGCCTTCTGCCGCTCCATCTCGCGGTCGAAGAAGTGCCGCCGCGTGGTCTTGTGGTAGAACAGCGGGTCCTTCTCGTCGAGCCGCTGGTCCGAGATCACGAAGCGCCAGACCGTGTCCTTGGTCGGCAATTCTATCGGCGTCGAAGTCACGGTGATGCCGCCGTCCTCGGCAAGCAGCAGCCGCACCAAGGCCACCGGGGCCTGAACCCGCGCAGCCTCTTGGTCGAGCGCGGCTAGCACCGCCTCGCGCGCGTATGGATAACCGAAATGGGTGGCTGACGATTGCAGCCGCGCCAGATGCCGCTCGAGCAGATGGAAGCCTTTCTCCTGCTCGAAGCGCAAAGTCTCGATCAGATCGAACGGCGCATCGACGCGGGTGAGGAACTGTGCCTTCAACAGGCATTCCTCGAATTCCGACTCTTCCTTGGAGTCGGCGACGATGCCCCCGCCGATGCCCATCTCGCCGCTTGCGCCATCGAGCACCACGGTGCGGATCGCCACGTTGAACTGCAAATCGCCGGACGGCGCGATATGGCCGATGGCGCCGGTATAGACGCCGCGCGCATCGGTCTCCAATTCGCGGATGATCTCCATGGCGCGGACCTTGGGCGCGCCGGTGACCGAGCCGCAGGGGAACAGCGCACGCAGCACGTCCTTGAGCTCCATGTCCGAGCGCAGCTCCGCGGAAATGCCGGACGTCATCTGATGCACGCTACGATAGGTCTCCACCGTGAACAGGTCGGTGACTTCGACCGAGCCGATCCTGGCCACGCGGCCGAGATCGTTGCGCAAGAGATCGACGATCATCAAATTCTCGGCGCGTTGCTTCTCGTCCATGGCGAGCCAGGTCTTGATGCGGGCATCCTCGCGCGGCGTGCGGCCCCGCGGCGCCGTGCCCTTCATCGGCCGCGTCGACATATGCTTGCCCTCGCGCCGCAAGAACAATTCGGGCGACAGTGACAGTACGGAGAGCTCCGGTGTCGAGACCAGCGCGCTATAGGCAACGCGTTGCTTGCGCCTGAGCGCGGCGTAGAGCGCGACCGGATTGCCCTCGAAGGCGAAGCGATATTTGAGCGTCAGATTGATCTGATAGACGTCGCCGGCGGCAATGTAATCCTCCACCGCGGCAAAGGCTTCCTGGTATTGCTCGCGCGTCCAAGAAAGTCTCAAGTCCGAGATCTTGGCCCGCTCCGCGCCGCCATTGGCGTCGAGCCAGGCGCGCGTGCCGGCATCGTCGAGCGGTTGTGGCGCGCGGAATAGCGCGATCCAGAACAGCGGCACGCGCCGCTCTTCAGGGATGAGACCGCTGAGCTTCGGCTCCAAGCAGTAGCCGAGCTCGTAGGAGAAGAAGCCCGCGGCGTGCAACCCGCGCGCCAGACCCTTCGACACGATGGCGAGCGCGGCGTCGACGTCTTCAGGATTGAGGGCCACGACCACCTGCTCAGGCGCGGTGAACAGCAGGCTTCTGCCGCCCTGGGTCAGGCTGTCGTCGAGCAGCACATAGGGGGACGCGGTCATCATAGTCATTCACCCGTCATTCCGGCGAAAGCCGGAATCCAGAAGAAGCACGGAGCCAGTGGCTCTGGATACCGGCTTACGCCGGTATGACGCTCAATTGGAGACGACAATCAATCCAAAATCAGCATCTCGCCTTTGCCGAGCACGGACATGTCGCCCATCAGGCGGCGCGCACGGCCGCCGAGTCGAACCGGCCTGCCCGTCTCGCGCAGCCAATGTTCGAGCAAACGGAGGTAGTCGAATTCGAGCACACCGCAATCGCCGAAGGTCGGCAAGATGTCCTCGGGTTCCCTCAGGAAGATGAGGCTGCCGCGGCGCAATCCGAAGCCCGCGTGACGGCCGACGCCGCGATTGAACAGGATGGTGCCCGCGATCATGCGCCCGCCCGCATAGTCGCCGGCATTGCCGCCGACGATCACCAGGCCCCGGCGCATGCGCTCACCGACGAGCGGCCCGGCATTGCGGCCGACGGTCAGTACGCCCCCTTTCATGCCTTGCGTTTCGCCGACGAGAACGCCGGCCGCGTTCTCGCCCGCGTTGCCGCCGATAGTGAGAATGCCGCCCGCCATGCTGGCGCCAGCGAGCGCACCGGCATTACCCTTGACCTCGATCTTGCCGCGCTTCATGGCCGCGCCGAGATAGGCCCCGGCACTGCCGTCGACCACGATCTCGCCCTCGGTGAGGCCGCGGCCGATATTGTCGCAGCGCGCATCGGTGCCGGCGAAGCGGAGCTTGGCGACTTCGTCGCCTTTGATCTTGAAGACGTCTCCCACTTTGAGCTTGTCGCGCGTGGTGCCAATCACCAAGGCTTCGATCTGCTTCTGCTTCAGCTTGGCGAGGCGCGCCGGCACCAGCGGCGACAGATCGAGCCTCTGGTCGGGTTTGCCCCTGAGCTTGAAGGTCAGCGCGCTCACCCGACGATCTCCTTGAGGTGGAAATGATGCGGCCCGAGATTGCCGCCGTAATTGCCTGCACTGATATGGGTGACACCTTCGCGCGCGCCGCCTTTGGCAATAGCGTGGATGCCGGTATGCATGGCCTTGTGGATCGCCTCGAAGCTCAGCCCGTCGATGACAATCTCCATCACCGCCTCGATATCGAGGGGAAGCGCCGTGTCCACGGCGGCTTTCAGGGTCGGACAATAGGCATCGTTGGTCGAGGCGATCTGGCCCTTGTATTTGGAGCCGACCTTGGAGCCCGAGCGCACGATGCCACCGGGAAATGGCGTGATCACGTCGGGAAGCTCGGCCATCGCCTTGACCGCGCGGGTGCAGGCGGTGAGCACCGATTTATGGGACTTGCCGAGCACGAGCAGATTGCCGCCGCCGACGGCTTTCTTGGTGAGGCCGGTGGTCGCCTCGCACAGGAACTCGCCGTCCATCACCGGGATGCGCCAGAATCGGCGGCCGCCGATGACCTTGGACACCTGCCAGCCGTCGCCGAAGAAACGCAGCGAAGCGCCGAGCTTCAGCTTCTTCTCGCCTTCGAGCCCGGCGAAACAGGCCGAGCCCGGGCTCGTCAGCACGCATTGACCGACGCGGTTTCGGAGCTGCGTTTGCAGCTTGTCGGCGTTCATGGTGAAGAGCAGCACCGCCACGCCGGGGCGACCGTCCATCGTCTCCTTCGGGGAGAGCGTGCGCTCGATGCCGGCTTCCGCGCCGCAGGCGATTACCGAAGTGGCGAAGCCGGTCATGGTGCGTGCTGAAATCAGCGCCCATTCCAAGGTCGGCGCGGTGATGATCACGCGCGTGGCCACCATGGGAAAGGCCTCGGCGAAGGTCTCGACAATGGTGACGCCTTTGATCTTCAGTCCGGGCATGGCGCAGCGACGGATGATATTGGTGGGATACGCCGATCGGGAATGATCGGCGTCATAGCCGCGCACCATTAAACAGGTGCCTTAGGCGGCGCAAGCTTTCGTGGCCGGGGAAGCGCTCAAGCCTTGGGCTTGTCGTATTTGATATAGGCGAAGCGCATGTCGTCCTTGGGACAGCCTTCGAGCGCGCCGCCTTCCAGTCCCGGCTGCCAGTGCACCACCTCCTCGATCTTCTTGGCGAGCGAGAAATCCTTATCGGTGATGCCCTTGGCCGCGTGGTTCATCAGCCTGACCTCGACCCAGGCATAGGAGGCGGTGATGTCGGGATGATGCCAAGCGGCCTCGGACAGATGGCCGACGGTGTTGATCACCATCAGCGTGCCCTTCCAGCTATTGGTCTTGTATTTGCGCCTGATCCAGCCGCCCTCGAGATACCAGTGCGGCAGCTCCTTTTTGAGCCGCGCCTCGACCTCTTCGTCGGTATAGGTACGTTCGGACGTTGCCATCGCTTCCGTCCTCTGAAAAAGTGAGGCACTCCCCGCCAGCCAAGAGCATACCGAGAGGTGCCGGTCCGATCAATGGAGGCCTTTCCCGCCACATCGCCGGGCTCGCCCGAGCCTCGCATCGTCCCACCAAGCGTGACGGTCACGGCGACGGCGCGGCTGCATTTCGGCTTTCTCGATCCGAGCGGCAGGGGCACGCGCCCTTTCGGCAGTTTCGGCCTGTCGCTCGATAGGCCCAAGACACAGCTCACGCTCAAGCGTGCTGCCGAGCTTAAGGTCAGCGGGCCCGAACGCGAGCGCGCCGCCCTTTATCTGAAGAGGATCACCGCAAGCTGCGGCGTGCCCCACGCCTATGCGCTCCATCTCGACGAAGCCATCCCGCCACATGCCGGGCTCGGCTCGGGCACGCAGCTTGCGCTTGCCGTAGGCACCGCCTTCGCCGCGCTCGAAGGTCTCACTCTTTCACCGCAAGAGATCGCGGCACGGCTCGGCCGCGGCGCGCGCTCCGGCATCGGCATCTTCACCTTCGAGCATGGCAGCGCGGTGCTCGACAGCGGCCCAGGCGACGGCGCGCTTCCCCAGATCGCCGCCCGTGTCCCCTTCCCCGCCGAATGGCGCGCGCTCTTGATCCTCGATCCCGCGTCGCGCGGACTTGCCGGCGAGAGCGAAACAGCGGCCTTCGACTCGCTGCCCGACTTCCCCGCAAGCGAAGCGGACGAACTTCACCGGCGGATCACGCAAAGCGCGCTGCCCGCACTTGCCAATGACGACTTCGCCACCTTCTGCGCGGAGGTCGGACATCTGCAAGCCTGCATGGGCGCCTACTTCGCGCCCTTACAGGGAGGGCCTTATGTCAGCGCCGGCGTCAGTGACGTGCTCGACTGGCTCGCAAGCCAGGGGGTCACCGGGCTGGGGCAAAGCTCCTGGGGACCGACCGGCTTCGCCTTCGTGGCCTCGGCGGAAGAAGGCGAAGCCCTTCTCGCCAGCCTGCGAGCCAACGGCGGACATCTGCATTTCGCCCTGGCGCAAGGGCGGAACCAAGGCGCTGTGATCGAAACAAACCCACAGGAAAATCGCTGAAACCCGACCATTGAGACGCTTTGCCACCTCGCCGGTTGTGCTAAAGCGGAGCATCTCAAGATCGCGCCTTAGCAGGGAGACGACACGCCTATGAGTATGCTCCGCATTCTGCACATGATCACGCCGCTCAAGCATATGAGCCCCTTCGACGTGAACATGGCGCTCGACGCAGGCTTCGACGCCGCTGTCCCCTATACCAATGTCACCATCGACGACGTGAAAGGCCTGGTGCAGGACGCGATCTTCTCGCGCAGTCCCGACGGCGTGAAGCGCACCGGCATGTTCATCGCCGGCAAGCGCGCGGTCGAGGCGCTCGACATGATGCAGCGCGCCAAAGAATCGATGGTGCCGCCTTTCGAGATGTCGGTGTTCGCCGATCCGGCTGGATCCTTCACCACCGCCGCGGCCATGGTCGCCTGCGCCATGAAGGCGCTCAAGGAGAAATTCTCGACCGACCTCAAGGGAAAGAGCGTCGTGATCTATGGGGGCACCGGCGTGGTCGGTTTCGCCTCCGCGGTGATCTCGGCACTGGAAGGCGCCAAGGTCACGCTGGTCGGCTATGACGGCCCCGAGCGCGTGCGCAAATTCGCCGAGGACATTAATTCGCGCTTCGGCATCGATGTCGGTTATGCCGATGGCTCGACCGAGCAGCAGAAGACGGATCTGGTGCGCGAGGCCGATGTGGTGTTTTCCGCCGGTCCCGCCGGGCGTCAGCTGCTGTCCGCCGCTCAGGTCAAGCAGGCCAAGAATCTGAAAGTGGTAACCGACGTCAACGCGGTGCCGCCCGCCGGCGTCGAAGGCGTCGAGGTGAACGACAAGTCGAAGCCCATCCCCGGCACCAACGCCGTGGCCATCGGCGCGCTGGCGGTCGGCAACGTCAAGTACAAGACCGAGGCCGGCCTGTTCAAACAGATGATCGACTCCGACAAGCCGGTCTATCTCGATTTCCGGGACGCCTACACTCTTGCCAAGAAAATCACATCCTGAGCGGGGTTCGCTGCTGATCGCGGCGGTCTCGGGACGGGCGCTGGCGGCGTGCGCACGGCGCGCCGGATTCACGCCGCTGGTTGCCGATTTCTTCGCCGACGCCGATACGCAAAAGATCGCGCACGCTTGTCGCAAGCTCGGCAACATCGAGCGCGGCATGCGCTGGCAGAATTTGCGGTCCGCACTCGATGCCTTGGCGAAGGAGGCGCCCTCTCCCGTACTCGGCGTCGTCTATGGCGCAGGCCTCGAGGACCGGATGCCTCTGCTCGCGAGAATCGCGGAACATTGGCCACTGCTCGGCAACGACGCGGAGACGGTCGAACGCATCAAGTCGCCGGAGTGTTTCTTTCCCATGCTCGATCGTCTCGGCATCGCGCACCCCAAGACTGTTCTGAAGCGGCCGGCGCAAGACGCGGGCTGGCTTGTCAAGCGCCATGGCGGCGCCGGCGGCAGCCATATCGTCCCGAGCCGGCTCGGTAAGGATAAGCCCGGCACGTATTATCAACACTATGCCGAAGGCATCGCCGTATCGGCGTTGTTCGTGGCAAACGGCGAACGCGCGCGTGTGCTCGGCTTCAGCGAGCAATGGACAGCGCCAACCCCGCGCAGCCCCTGGCGCTATTGCGGCGCGGCGCAGCCAGCGTCTCTCTCCGCCGCGGTGAAGGGCAAGATGGCTGAAGCGGCCGAACGGCTTGCCTCCGCTTTTCTGATCAGGGGACTGGCTTCCGCGGATTTCCTGCTGGGCGAAACCGGGCCGCTCCTGCTCGAGATCAACCCGCGTCCCGGCGCCACACTCGATATCTTCGACAGCGAAACCACCCCGCTGCTCGAGCTCCATCTCGACGCGGTGATGATGGGGAAGCTGCCGCGAATTGGGATCAAGCTCCACGGCGGCATGGCCTCGGCCATCGTCTATGCGCCCGAGGCGATTACCGTGCCGCCCGGGATGATCTGGCCCGATTGGGCGGCAGATCGTCCCAAGCCAGGGGACAGAATCGACAAATCGCGTCCGATATGCACTGTGTGGGCCCGCGCGACCACAAGCGCCCGGGCCAGGCGACTGGCCGAGGAACGAATTGTCAATATTCTTAATGCCTTACATGATGTGACAAGAGGGGAGATACGTGGACAAGGCCGTGAAGCAGAAAGAGATCGAGTCGTCCCGGACGGACTGGCCGAGCGTCAACACTAAGGCCGCGCCGCTCGTAAAGGCCCTGATCGACGACGCAGAGGCCTTGCGGGTCGACGTCAGCCAAGGATCGCTCGGCGAATGCCGCATTGATTGCGGCGTGCGCGCCACCGGTGGGCTCGAGGCTGGGCGCCGCATGGCGGAGATCTGCCTCGCCGGGCTTGGCCGCGTGACACTCGAAACCACCAATCCCGAATTGTCCTGGCCGTTCATGGTCACCGTGCATACGTCGCAACCGGTGCTCGCCTGTCTCGGCTCGCAATATGCGGGCTGGAGCCTCTCCGTCGAAGAGAACGGCAAGAAGTACAGCGTGCTCGGCTCAGGCCCGGCGCGCGCCATGGGCTCTTCCGAGAAGCTGTTCGATGAGCTTGGCTATCGTGACGAGGCGGCGAGCGCCGTACTCGTGCTCGAAGCCGACCGTCCGCCGCCTAAGACGCTGGTTCAGCAGGTGGCGGATGCCTGCAAGCTGCCGCCTAACCGCCTCACTTTTATCTACGCGCCCACATCGAGCCTCGCCGGTACTGTGCAGATCGCCGCGCGCTGCCTCGAGGTCGCGCTACACAAGGCGCACGAATTGCACTTTCCGCTCGACCATATTGTCGACGGCATCGCCACCGCGCCCCTACCCCCGCCGGCTCCGGACTTCGTCGCCGCCATGGGGCGCACCAACGACGCCATCATCTATGGCGGACGCGCGCAGCTTTACGTCAGCGGTGACGCCAAGGCGGCCAAGGTGCTGGCCGAGAATCTGCCGAGCCTCAAGTCGAAGGATTACGGCAAGCCGTTCGCCGACATCTTCGCGGCGGTGAAGGGCGATTTCTACGCCATCGACCGCATGCTGTTCTCACCCGCCAAGGTGACTGTAACGGCGCTCAAGACCGGCGAGAGCTTCGAGGCGGGCCATATCGACACCGCCGTGCTGTCCCGCTCCTTCGCCTAAATCTATGTCAGTCGAGAGTCCCGCCCGCCCGGCCGTCGTGGTATTCGGCGATGGGCGCGACTGGCATGGGAAAAGTCTGCTCCGGGCCTTCAAGCGGCGGGGCATCGCGCCGCTGCTCGCGCCGCTCAGCGCATGCGGCTTCTCCACCGAGACGATGACGGGACTCGCAATTCCAGGCCTGGGCGATCATCGCCCCGATGGCGCGTTCGTGCGCTTCGTGCCGGGCGGCAGTTTCGAGGAGGTCACGCTCTATCTCGGCGTACTGCATGCGCTGCGCGAGCTCGGCGTAACGGTGTGGAACGACGCCCGCGCTATCGAGCGCTGTGTCGACAAATCCACCACCACCTTCTTCCTGCAACGCGAGGGGTTGCCGACGCCGCGCACCTTTGCCGGCGTGAATCGAACCGAGGCCGAGCAGATCGCGGCAACCCTGCTCGCAGAGGGTCATAAGCTCGTGCAGAAACCGCTGTTCGGCGCCCAGGGCAAAGGTTTGCGCCAGATTTCGAAAGTCAGCGATCTTTCGGCACCAGAAGAGGTCAACGGAGTTTATTATCTCCAGGAGTTCATCCCGCCGGCGCAGGAGCAGCACCAGGATTGGCGGCTGTTCGTGTGCGCGGGCAAGGTCGTCGCCGCCATGATCAGGCATGGGTCGAGCTGGATCACCAATATCAAGCAGGGCGCGCGTGCCAAGGCCGCGATCCCGAGCCAGGCGCTGATCGATCTCGCGCTGCGCTCTGCGGCTTGCGTCGGCGCCGATTATGCTGGGGTCGATGTCATCCAGGCGCCCGACCGACGTTTCCTGGTGCTCGAGGTGAACTCCATGCCGGCCTGGAACGGATTGCAGCGCGTGACCCGCGTGCCGATTTCCGATCATTTGGTCGATGCTTTCCTCGACGCGGCGCTTCCATCCATGCGCCGCAAGGGCCAAGAGGGCGCGTGACCGGGCCCTCAAAGCCCGAGACGATCGTTCGAGCCTTTCATGACGCCTGCCTTGCCGAGCTCGACGCGCTGAAGCCCGGCAATGTGCATCGCTTTCGTGATGGTCATCACATGACAATCGCCGATTTCATGGCGAGTGCGGACGCCGCCGCGCCGGCGATTGGACGCGCCGGGCTCCCGGTGGGCGCGCGCATCAGGCGCGCGGTCGAGGCGACGGCGGCGGCCGTGGGCCAGAACACCAATCTCGGCATCGTCCTGCTTGCCGCGCCCCTCGCCAACGCGGCGCTGGATCAAGGTAAAGGCGATTTGCAACGACGGCTCGCCCGCGTGCTTGCGGGTCTCGCCGTCGATGATGCCCGCGAAGCCTATCGAGCCATCCGCGCGGTGTTGCCTGGCGGCCTCGGCGAAGTCCCCGCGCACGATGTCGCCGTGGAGCCGAATGTGACTTTGCTCGAGGCCATGCGCGCGGCGGAGACGCGCGACCGGATAGCCTGGAATTACACCCATGACTTCGTCGACATCTTCGATCTCGGCCTGAGTTGGCTCCGACAAAGCGAGGAGCGCTGGGGCAACGGCCCCTGGGCGGTCACCTCGGTCTATCTCGGCTTCCTCGCCCATATCCCCGACACGTTGATCGAGCGGAAGTTCGGCGCGAGGACCGCGTCCAAGGTGGCGGAGGAGGCGCGGCCCATCGAATCCGGGCTGATCGAATGCGATATGCCCGAAACCATGGCCGCTCCGTTGCTTGCCTTCGACCGTTCGTTGAAGGAACGTGGACTGAACCCCGGCACTTCGGCCGATCTCACCGTCGCCACGCTGTTCGCCAAGGCCCTGCAAGACGCGGAAAACGCCGCCTGAGCAGCTAAATCGGCCGTTTCCGTGCGGCGAACAATCGACTTGCCCCGCCTTCCGGCCCCGGACTATGTTCTGTCCCTCGAAGCTCTGACCAGGAGTTGCGGACGGAGGCGTTCGGCTTACGCACTTTCGTCTTCTCAGCCGGCGGTGTTATCCGCAGCGCCTGCTGTTTTATTCAATTGTATCAGCCAATTAGGGAGGGGGTTTTCATGGCGAAAATCAGTGGAGTAGGCGTTGGCGAATCTCTCGTCGGCGACGGTAATGAAGTTGCTCATATCGACTTGCTCATCGGCCCGCGCGGCAGCGCCGTGGAATCGGCATTCTGCAACGCGCTGACCAACAACAAGGACGGCTTCACCACCCTGCTTGCGGTGGTCGCGCCGAACCTTTTGTGCAAGCCACCGACGATCCTCTACAACAAGGTGACCATCAAGGACGCGCGCCAAGCGGTGCAGATGTTCGGTCCGGCGCAATATGCCGTGGCCAAGGCGGTCGCCGATAGCGTCGCCGAAGGCGTCATCCCCGCGAACGAGGCCGACGATCTCTACGTCACGGTCGGCGTGTTCATCCATTGGGAAGCCAAGGACGACAAGAAGATCCAGGACTTCAACTATCGCGCCACCAAGGAAGCCCTCGCCCGCGCCATAAAGGGCGATCCGAAGGCCGCCGAGGTCACCGCGAAGAAGGACTCGGCCCACCACCCGTTCGCCGCCGGTTGAAAGGGAGAACCCCCAGGTCGGGGATCATCCGGCGCAGGAAGTCCGGGCCCGATTCGGCGGTGGCTCCAGAAGCTGGGTTTCTGACGGCGCGCGCTTAGCGCCAAGATAAGATCGCCGCTCTCATGCGAGGGCGGCGATTTCTTTTTGCATGACGGCACCGGTATGCAGCGCCGTGGCGACGAGCGCGCCACGCGCGCCTGTTTCCTTCACTTTGGCTAGATCGCCGCTATTGCGGATGCCGCCCGCGGCGTAGACGGTCCGCTCTCCTTCCCTGGCACAAACGGACTTCAGCCGGTCGAGGTCGGGCCCCTCCCCGGTGCCGACGCGGTCGAGACTCATGACGATGAGCCGTTCGGGCCACAACTCTGTCTCTGCCAGCAATGTCTGGGGTCCACGCATCGTCGCACCGTCGAAGTCGAGTGACAGCATGGCGCCATCGCCAAGATTGGCATGGATGTCTTTCCAATTGTCATACGAGGCAAGGGTCTCGCTGCCGATCACCAGGGTCGCGCCGAGCGGCAGCCAGAAAGCGCATTCGTCGGCATCGGAGAAGCCGGCATCGACCCATAATGTGGTCGTCGGCAGCACGTCGGCAAGGTCGCGGCAGAGGCTGTAATTGTTGCCCCGGCCTTCGATGGCGTCGAGATCGGCGATGTAGAGCGCGGTCGATCCCGTGACATCCAGTAATCCGCGGGCGATGGCCAGGGGATCGGCGGCGGGGCCGAAGGGAGTCTCGAGCGGCCGGTAGTCCGCCCTCTTGCCGCCTTTGGCATGGACCGCCACGCCGCCCTTGAGATCGATGACCGGAATGACTGCGAATTTGCTCATGGAACTCATGGACCTTCTTTACCTCCTCTCCCCAGTGGGGAAAGGGCTATTCGCCGCGATCTTGCGCAAGCGACGCTTTTGCGCAAGTCGCATGGCGGAAAGGGTGAGGGGGGGACCCAAGCAAATTGGTCCTAAACCCCCTCACCCGCGCCAAAGCCATAATGGTTTCGGCGCGACCTCTCCCCGCTGGGGAGAGGTGTGGTAGGTCCCTGAGGAATGAGCAAAGAAACCATAATCGGGTGGGACATAGGCGGTGCCAATGTCAAGCTGGCACGGGTCGAGGATGGCTGCGTGGCCCAAGTGGTGCAAATCCCCTGCCCCGTTCTTGCGGACCGCGCCAAGTTCGACCAAGCCCTCGCCGAAGGGCTGAATCTCTGTCCCCCCGGGGTGCGCCACGCCGCCACCATGACGGGCGAGCTGTCCGATGTGTTTGCCGACCGCGCCGAAGGTGTCGCCTATCTCGTCGGCCTGATGCGCAAGGCGACCGGCGACCGGACGCAATTCTACGCAGGAAGGGCGGGCTTCCTCGACGCGGAGCGCGCGATCGAGCGTTGGCGCGACGTGGCCTCAGCCAACTGGCTTGCCAGCGCCACGCTCACTGCCGCGCATTGCGCCGAAGGGCTGTTCGTGGATGCCGGCACTACCACCACCGACCTCATTCCCCTGAAATCAGGCGCGTCCGTCGCACGCGGTCATACCGACGGTGAGCGGCTCACCGAAGGCGAACTGGTCTATAGCGGCGCCGTGCGCACGCCGGTGATGGCAGTGGCGCAAGCCGTACCGTTCCAAGGCCTGATGCAGAGGACCGCGGGCGAGCGCTTCGCCACCATGGCAGACATTTACCGGCTCACCGGCGAGTTGCCCGAAGATGCCGACCCCTACCCTGCCGCCGATCTGCGCGGCAAGACGAAGCATGAAAGCGCGGCGCGTCTCGCCCGCATGCTCGGCCGCGACGCGAGCGAGGCGGACCTACCCACCTGGGTCGATGTCGCGCGCTACTTCGCCGCGTGCCAGCTTGCGCAGATCGAAGCCACCGCGCGGGAGCTGATTGCACGTGAAGACCTCGATCCATCAGCCCCGGTGATCGGCGCGGGTTGCGGGCGCTTCCTTGCCGAGCGCCTGGCCGAATTGCTTGGACGCCCCTATCGCGATTTCGCCGAGACGATCGACTGCGAGCCGGAAATGCGGGACATGGCGGCGCGCTGCGCTCCCGCCGTCGCCGTCGCTCTGCTCAGCGAAT
>Ga0299914_10002001_pt1 | contig 13830 bp, 12 predicted proteins | sample RVTome_10_FD_201361 | JGI IMG/M metagenome (GOLD analysis project Ga0299914, IMG submission 201361) | Soil microbial communities from uranium-contaminated site in the Upper Colorado River Basin, Wyoming, United States - RVT153D57 (version 2) ...
GAGGTCCGCGGACGGCCCACGAGGTCGAGCGCCACGTCAGGCCTCGCGGGCGGGGAACTCCCGCCCCAGCTCGGCGGCCGCGCGGACGCCGAGCGCGGCCATGGTGAGCGTTCCGTTCGTGCAGCCCGCGGTCACGAACGTGGGCGCGCCGACGACGAACAGGTTCTCGTGCTCGTGCGCGCGGCCGTACGAATCGACCACGCCCGTGGCGGCGTCCGCGCCCATGCGGCAGCCGCCGCCCGGGTGCTCCTGCGAGTCGCCCGGACGCACCGAGAGGAGCGTCCCGCCCCCGGCCCGGACGGTCTCGCGGAAACGCCGGGCGATCGTCTCCTCGCTGTACCGGCGCAGCGCGGCCGAGGCCTCGGAATCGGCGAACGACACCACGGGCACCGGGTCGCCGAAAGCGTTCCGCTCGGCGTCGTGGAGCGTCACGCGGCTCTCGCGGGACGGGAGCACGTCGTAGTAGCCACGCAGCCGGGCGGTCCCTCGGCCGCGCGTGCGCTCGCGCCAGTCGGCGAGGATCTCGTCGCCGAGGAGGACGGCTCCCGTATCGTCGCGCAGCCGGGCCCCCCTGCCGACGGCGGATTCCCAGATCCGGAAGTCGTGGCGCAGGTAGCGTCCGCCGGGGTCCGGCCGCATGAAATGGGTGGAGAGCAGGCTGTGCTGGCCGTTCATCCCCGGGTAGACCTCGAACGGCACCTCCACGAACGCGTTCACGCCGCGGTGACCGGCGAGATGTCGACCCACGAGCCCCGACCGGTTCGCGAGCCCGTCCGGGTGACGCGCGTCGCGCGAGAGGAGCAGCAGGTGCGGGCTCCACACGTAGCCGGCCGCCACGACGAAGACGCGAGCCCGGATCTCGACCGGCTCGTCGGGCGCCGTCCGGTCCACCGCCTCGGCGACGGCGACGCGCTCGGAGCCGGGCTCCGTCCGGAGACGCCGCACGACGGTCGACGCGAGGAGGCTCAGCCGGCCCGCCCGCTCGAGGGCCTCGAACGTGAACTCGGGCGAGTACTTCGCGCCGATCGGGCAGATGGGCCAGCACGTCTCGTGTCGGCAGCACGCGGGCCGCCCGCCGTAGGGGCGAGTGTTCTTCGCCGAGGGCATCCCCCAGAACGGCACGCCCGTCCGTTCTCCCCACTCCTTCAGACGCTCGAGATTCCAGGTGAGCGGGATGCCCGGCATGGGATAGGGAGCCGACCGCGGATCGAGGTGCTCCGGGCCCGGGTCGCCGGCCACGCCCATGCGCGCTTCGGCCTCCTCGTAGGCGCGGTCGAGGTCGGAGTACTCGAGCGGCCAGTCGTCGCCGATGCCGAACAGGGTGCGGGTGCGGAAGTCCTCCGGCGTGAACCGCGGGGTGACGGCGCCCCAGTGCATCGCGAGCCCGCCGAGCGTGTGGGAGGGGGAGAACCCGTGCGGCCGGCCGACGACCGTGAAGCCGTCGATGTGGTCGCCGGGCCACGGGTTCTCGCCGTACGCCAGGTAGCGCTCGCGGAGCCGTGGACGATCGCCGGTCGCCGCCGGCCGCTCGCCCGCTTCGACGACGGTCACCCCGGCGTCGCGCTCGTCGGCGAGCTTCGCGACGAGCATGGCCGCCGTGATCCCCGAGCCGATCACGCAGACGTCGGTCTCCACCACGCGCGGCACGGTCAGCTTCCCGGCTCGAGACCGCGCTCGGGCGACGCGGCGGGATCGGGCCGCGGACGCCCGCGCCCGAGCGTGTCGGGTCGCGGCGCGGGTCGGTCTCCGGCCGTCTCGAGCGCCGGCGGGACCTCGGGCGAGGAGGCGAGCGGCCGGCACGTGCCCCCGGCGATCCGGCGACGGTAGCACAGGTCGGTGGCCTCGGGCGATCCGAAGAAGAAGCCGGCGAGGCCCACGACGACGTGCTCGGAGCGGAGGGCGCCCGCGCGGTCCGGCAGACCGGCCTCGTCGCCGGAGCCCAGGGCAGACTCGATCAGGGTCCGCCGGTCTTCGGGTCCGAGGTCCGCGAACCGTGCCCCGTGGCGGGCTCGCGCCTCGCCGTCCAGCGCTTCGAGCTGCGCCCGCCACCGGGGCGCGGGATCGGGCGGGCCGTAGCGGATCTCCTGCGAGCCGTATCCGTGAACCTGCTCGGCCACCGGTCGGTATTCCGCCAGCCAGCTCTCGAAACCGCGGACGACGCGCTCGACGCCGTCTTCGCCGAGCTCGGACGGGAGCGCGATCGCGGCCACGGCACGCAGGATCGCCGGGGGCAGCGCGCGCGAGGTCTCCCCGCTCGGGGTGTCGGCGCGGGCCTCCGCCGGTCGGCAGCCGACCGCGGCGGCCGACACCGCGGCCGCGGAACGCTTCAGGAACGCCCTTCTGTCCTGGCTGTCGGACATGGACTCTCGCGAGGTGACGACCCGCCTCGGGCGGCGTAGGACCCCTCAAGGTGACGCCGATCCCCCGGATTCCGAAAGCGCCGGCGGGGCGCGCGGCGGGGCCCCTTGCCGCGGCGCGCGCGCCACGGACACGTTCCGGCATGGACACCCGGCGCCTGTTCCTCCTGCTGACGGCGGCGCTCGCGGCCGCCTGCGCCCGCGTCCAGCACGAACGGGCCGACTCCGACATCGACGAGTCGACGCGCGCCACGATCGCGGCGGCGGTGGATTCCGCCACCCGGGCCTTCCGGGCGGCGGAGGCGGCTCACGATGCCGAGGCTACCGTCGCGCACCTCGCCCCCGATTTCACGATGCTGCTGGACGGCGCGCGCGTCGGGTACGATTCCGTGGCCGCGAGCACGCGCCGCGTGCTTCCGTCGGTCGTCCATTTCGAGCCCGACTGGACCGACATCCAGGTGCGGGTCCTCGGCCCGAACGCAGCGGTCTCCTCGTTTCTGTTCCGGGATTCGCTCGTGCTCGAGGGCGGCGAAGTCGTGATGGCGCGCGGGCCGACGACGCTCGTGTGGGAGCGGCGCGGCCCGGACTGGCTCATCGTCTTCGCGGACGCCGACCACTACCCGTTCCGCTGAGCTCGCCCCCGCCCCCCGCGTCCAGGATGGCCGGTCGATGGACGGGCATCGCCCGTCCCGCCGCAATCCGCGTGATCGTACACGACGTTGACGACGTCCGGGCGCTTCGTGGCCAGCTCGTCGACCTGCGCCCGCGCCTACTCGGGCGTGTTCACCAGCCGCGTCGGAATGCCTCGTGGGCGGGTTCGGCGGGCGGTCCTCGGCGTGGCCGTCGCGCTCCTGGCGCTCCACGTCCTCAACGGGCCCTGGCTCGCCGCGTAGCTCCGGGCGGCTACAGGTCGGACGGCCCGAGCCCGCTTCGCTCGAGCGCCGAACGGATCCGCATGAGACCCCGGTAGACTCGATTGTAGACGGATTTCGCGCTGGGCCAGTCGAGTATCCGGGCCACATCGGGGGCGTCGAGGCCGTCGACCACGTAGAGCCGGAGAGCCAGCCGGTCCTCGTCGTCGAGCGCTCCGAGCGCCTCGGCGAGCCGCCCGCGGAGCTCCTCGGCACACACGCCCGCATCGCCGGCCGGCTCATGCGGGAGAGGCTCGTGTGGCCCGGCGAGGTAGTGCATCACGCCGCGCGCGCGCGCCCTCTCCACGACGCGATAGGTGTCGGCCAGCTCCCTCAGGAAGGCTCCGAACGAAAGCTCGGTCTCGTCCGCCGCGCGGAGGAGCTCGAACGTCTCCACGTGCGAGCGACGCTCGATGAACACACAGCGGAAGATCCGACGCTGCAGGTCCGAGAGCGTGTCGGGAACGACGGCTCGGGGTCGTCCGTCGCGCTGTCGGAGCCAGTCGACGGTCTGATGGTGCACGACCGTGACGAGCCAGGTGGAGAACCGGGCGCCACGCTCGTCCGTGAACGACTTGAGTCGCGCGAGATCCCCTTCGAACAGACCGTGGCATACGTGCGCGAACGCGTCGCGCGTGTCCTCTTCGTCGTCGAGGGTGCGTCGGACGGTGGCGAGGATCAGCCGTCGATACCGGTCGATGAACAGGCTCCACGCGGCCCCGGCATCGCCCTCGGCCAGGCTGGTGCGCCACCGCTCCACGTTCGCGCTCCTCCGGCGTGGACCTCGCGACACCGGTCCGGAACGGCTCGGCGGCGCCCACCTCCACGCGCTGTTGCTGATATCCCGCTCAGTCCGAGCTCGCGCCGGTCAACACGAAGCCGGCCCAGTAGAAGGGGTGCGACGTGCCGGGCGTCGCCGACACGGCTCGCTGTGCACCCCGCAATGCCGACTCGGGTGTCCCGCCCGCCGCGAGCCGGCGATAGAACTCCTGCATCAGCCGGGCGGTGGCGCGGTCCTCGACCGGCCACAGCGAGGCGAGCACGCTCCCGGCCCCGGCCTGGAGGAACGCCTGCATCAGCCCGACCCAGTCGTCCCCGGCCGGAACATCCGCGAGCGCCCCGGATCCGAGCGCGGTCTGACAGGCGCTCAGCACGACCAGCTGGCCGTCCAGCTCGAGATCGAACACCTCGTGCACCTCGAGACGGCCGTCGTCATCCCCGGCCGCCGCGAGCTCCACATACGAGAACAGCGGGTTGTGCTTGTTGAGCACGCCGAACGTGGCCAGATGGAGGATGTCGTGACGGGGTGCCGCGGTGCGCAGGGCCCGCTCGGTGGCCGCGTCGTTCCGCAGGATCGTGGCTCGCCGTCCGTAGACCCTCCGGAGGCCGTCCACTTCGATCGCGGACCCCGGCAGGCGCCCCGGGAGGGGCGCCAGCGCGAGCACGCGCGGAGCGGGGCGGAGCCGGCCCCGCTCTCCCAGTCGAAGCCACAGGCTGGCCGAGGGAGAGTGAAGCAGGTCGAATCGCTCGATGAGGAACCCGTCCCGGGTCTCGCTCTCCAACAGGGCGCCGAACGGCAGGAAGTGGAGCTCGGCGTGCGGCACGATGACGAGCCTCGCCTTTCCGGCGAGGAACCCGGCCCGCTCGACCGGCTCGATCAGGTAGCGATGGAGCCGGCGCAGCGGCGCGCGCCACAGCGGGTCCGCGGCGGGGCCGTCGGGACGTCCGAGCGCCCGGCGGGCGAATTCGACGAGGCCGGCGAGCTCGTCGCGGCCCACGCCGAGGTCGAGGGCCGCGACCGTGTCCCGCGTCACGACGAACAACGTCGCTCCCGAGTCGGTCAGGAGGTACTCGAGGAGGATGTCGTCCTTCTTCAGACGGCCGGCCACCGTCGTCCAGCCGACGGGCTCGCCCGATACCAGATCGGCGTAGGCCGGCTCGTCCTCCCGTAACTCGATGAGCAGGGTGGCGTAGGCTCTCTGCGTCGCGTCGAGGGACTCGCGCGTGGCGTCGACCGCTCGCCGCACGACCTCCGGATCACGCAGGAGGTCCGGCTCGGACGTCGCCATCTCGAGCTCGGTCGTGAGCTCGTCGATCCGACGGCGAAGATCCTGCTCGCGCCCCGTCGCCGGGTGACGCCGCGCCACCCGGCCGCGCGCGAGCATCGCGAGCGCCTGTCGCCCCCGCATCCGCTCGCTGATGGAGAACGCCTCCCCCGCGCGGCCGCCGGCCTGCTCGACCCGGGCCAGCATGCCGTACACGTCCCACTTGTCGGCCAGAAAGCTCGCGCGCCGCTCCTCGATACGCAGACCGGCCGCGACCCCTTCGATCGCGGCGATGGCCGCCCGGAGCTCCCCGGCGGCCTCGGTCCACGCGCCTCGCGTTCGCAGGGGTCCGGCGAGCCCCGCGTGGAGTCGCCAGCGGAGATCCGGCACCGCTCGTTCGCCGAGGCGCCCCAGCCCCGTGCGGTACAGCGCCTCCGCCGCCAGGGGGGCCCCTGCACGCTCCTCGAGGTCGGCGATGGCCGCGATCGCGGCTACCGCCCCGACGAGGTCCTCCTGTCCCTCCAGCGTGACTCGCGCTGCCTCGAAGGCCTGTCGGGCGGTCGCGGTATCGCCCATCTCCCGGCGCACGTCCCCGACCAGCAGCGACGTCAGGGCCGCCGCGCGTCGATCCCCCGCATCCTCCTGTCCGCGCACGGCGAGGGCGAACAGCTCGATCGCGCCCTCGTGGTTCCCCCTCAGGAGGGCCATCAAGCCGCGACCTTGTCGCGCTTCCGCCACCCCGGCCGGGTCGCCGTCGGCCGCGTACAGGCGCTCGGCGCGCTCGTACGCAGCTTCCGCCTCCGGCCTCCAGCCGAGCTGGAGATCCAGATCAGCCTCGGCGAGCGCCAGTCCCGCCTGAGTGGCCGCCGGTGCATCGGCCGAGAGGGCGGTCCGTCGCGCGTCGGCGAGCGTCGCGACCGCGCCCTCGAGGTCGCCCGTCGCCGCGACGGCGGCGGCGAGGTCGCGGCGGACCGCCACGACCTCGAGGGTGGCGCCGGACCGCTCGTGCAGCTCGAGCGCGGAGGTCAGATGCGCGATGGCCTTGCGGTAGTCCCCCCGTCGGGTGGCGAGGAGGCCGAGGTCGTGCAGCACGAAGGCGACCTCGGCCGATTCCCCTGCCGCGCGATTGATCTCCAGGGCCTCGCTGTACGCGTCTTCGGCGGTCTCGTAGTCACCGTCGAGGCTGGCCAGATCGCCGAGGTTGGTGAGATTCAGGGCGGCGCCTCGCCCCGACCCCTGCTCGCGATTGATCGCGAGCGCCCGCTCGAAGGCCCGGCGCGCCTCGTCGAGGTCCCCGAGCGTCCAGGCGATGAGGCCGAGGTTGTTCTGATCGGAGGCCATGCCCGGCGAATCGCCGATGAGCGTCCGGACCGCGGTGGCCTCCTCGTAGAGCTCCGCCGCTCCCGCGAGATCGCCGCGGTCCTTGCTCACGCTTCCCAGATTGGCCAGGGCGTTGCCCAATGCGCGGTGGTCACCGGCCGCGGCCGCCAGGCGTCGCGCATCGACCAGGTACACCGACGCGCTGTCGAGGGCCCCGACGCTGTAGAATCCCGCGCCGAGCGCGCCGAGCGCGACCGCGCGTCCCGCGGTGTCGGCCGCCGAGGCCGCGTGCGCCAGACTCCGCCGCCAGAGCCGCATCGCGGCGGGAACGCCCTCGGCTCCGTACGCCGTCCTCCCCATGCGCCACAAGCTGTCCGCGAGGGCGACGTCCCGGCGTCGTGGGGAAGACGCCGCTTCGAACCGCGTCAGCCGCCGCACGAGGAACGAATCCCCCCACGCCGAGGCGTACACCCCGGCCGTGGCGCGCGCCTCATCGAGGGCCGCGGCGCGGACCTGTTCCTCCCCGGCCATCGCCGCGCGCCGGAGCGCGCTCCAGAAGGCATCGCGGAGCCTATCGGCCGGCGGCGGGGCGGTGGCTTCCAGCGCCCCGACCGCCTCTTGCGACTCGGACGGCCCGGAGTCCCCGTCCTCGAGCCGGCACGAGGCCAGCAGCACGACGAGCGCGGTGAATCCGGTCTGGAGGAGCCGCCCTCTCATGTCCGCTTCAGCGGTCGACCCGCGACCAGACCGGGTGATAGTCGTCGTAGGCCGGCTGGCCGGGCGCCGCCGCGTCGGGGATGAGCTGGCGCGAGGCGCCGGTGTCGAGGGTCATGACGAGGATCCTCCGCGGGCAGCCCGCGCAGCCGATCCGCGTCTCGAACACGAGCTGGCGCCCGTCCGGCGACCAGTCCGGGTGCCATCCGTACGCATACGTGCTCTGACGGTGCTGGATCGGTTCGAAGGTGGCCACGGCGTCCGAGCCGGAGTAGCCCGCGCTGAATGCGAACATGGATCCATCGGGAGACCAGGAATAGTAGTTGCTCTCGCCGGCGAACCAGTGCGGCGGGCTGCCGGGCACCAGCTCGCGGCGGTCGGTGCCGTCCGCGTTCATGACATACAGATGGTATTCGCCTCCGTAGTCCCACCACCCACCTCCATCGAGGTAGGTGATCCGCAGACCGTCGGGCGACCACGACGGCCTGTACGGCTGGCAGCAGCCCGAGCGGGCGTCCATGAGCCGGGTGAGCCCGGAGCCGTCGGGACTCACCACGAAGATTCCGTCGGTGCTCACGCTGCCCGCGAAGGCGATGCGCGTGCCATCCGGCGACCAGGCCGGATCCCTACCCTGGAACAATGGGCGCACCTCGCGCCGGTACAGATCCACGACCCAGATCACGCTGCCGATGCCGCCGCCGCCCCAATGCACGAAGGCGAGGCTCCTGCCGTCCGGCGACCACGCCGGCGATTCCCCCTTTGTCACCCGCGTCACGCCGGACCCGTCGGCCCGGGCCACGTAGATGTACGGCTCCCCATCCCGGGTGCTCACGAAGGCGATCTCGACGTCGGAGGGGATCGTCTTGAGCGGCGGCTCCGGGGGGGGCGGCGGCTGCGGGGTGGCCGGCAGGCGTCCCGCCGTCGTGGCCGTCGTGAACCTGACCGTGAGGGCCGCGTCGAGAGCATCGCCTTGCAGATCGAGGACATCCCGGGTGATCTCAAGGTCGTACGTGGTTCCCGGCTGGAGAGCCATCGCCGGCACGAACTCGGCGACCCACGGCTCACCGGGGGGCGACTCGACGCGCCCCGGCACCGGGACGCCGCCCTTCAGCAGCAGGACCCCCGCGGGGAGTGTGGCCGGATGGACGGGCTCGCTGAACGTGGTTTGGGGCCGGACATTGAGCGACACGGCCGTCCTGCCGCTCGTGGGCGAGGTGCGGACGATCGTGGGTGGGCGCCGGGGAGGCACGGTCGCGAACTCGTGCCTCACGTTTCCCGCCGCGTCCGTGAACGCGAGCTCGAGTCGGTCGCCCGCGCGCGCGGGCACCGGGACCGGATCGAAGCCGCCGTCGACCAGGACGACGGGCCCGACCGCGTCCCCGCCGGCGGTGACGTTTCGGATCCGCACGCTCACGACGTCCGGGAGCGTGCCGGGGGAGAGCGACACGTAGGTAAGCCCGGTGACGCCGACTCCCGAGCTCCGACCGACCGAGCCGCCGGCCAGCGCTTCGGAGACGATCAGGGTCGGCATCGTCGCGTCGCGGGTGGTCCCTCCGCGAGGGCTCGACGGTCCTTCCGCGCACGCCACCGCGACCAGGGTGGCGAGACCGAACGCGATGAGACGCGACGAAGTGCTCATGGATTCTCCTGTGGGTCTCCCTGCTCTCCCGTCGCTCCGGAAGCCGCCCCTCGAAGTCATCGGGGGCGCTCCGGCATCCCGATGGTCAGGTACTCCCATTCCGACGCCACCCAGCGGTCCCAGCCCGTACGGGCCTCGACCTTCCACAGGTACGTCGTCGTCGTGTCCCGCCTCAGATGGGCGGCCAGGGGGAGGCTGGTAGCGCTCGTCTGCGGATCCCACACGAGCGTCCCCTCGCGATCGAACACCATCACCTGGTACCGGTCCGCATGGGGGACCGCGGTCCAGCGCAACGAATCGTCGATCGTGGTCGGACCGCCGGGGCCGAGGATCCGTGGCGCCGTGGTCGTGGTGATGGCGCTTTCGCGGTGGAGCGCGGGCGCCTCGACCGCCGTCGCGTCGGTCCGAGCGGAGGGGTCGGGCCGGAGCAGCGCTCCGGCGACCACCACGGTCACCGCCGCCGACGCCAGTGCGGTGCGCACGCCGGGGCGATGGAGCGCTCGAAGGGACCGTGCGCCGTCGAGCGCCCGGACGCCGGCCGGTTCGTCGCGAGGCTCGAGACGTCCCCGCTCGGCGGCCACGTCGTCATCCCCCATCAGCGCGGCGACCGTCGCCAGCCGTCGACGACACGCCTCGCAGCGCGCGAGGTGCTCGATCTCCGCATCGCTGTCCGGCGCCCTCAGGCCATCGGCGAGCATCGAGATCGCGTGCTCGTCGAGGCACGCATGGTGAATCGACTCGACCGCGACCGCCGCCGCCAGAGTGCCGGCGGCCTCGCGGAGCCGGTCGACCTCGGACCGGCACGCGGAGCAGCGCTGCACATGCGCGGCATCCGCGGGGCGGGCGACCGCCGATGCGCCCTCGAGGGCGAGCTGGAGGAGTTCATTTCGCGCGGGGCAGTCCATACGTCTCCGGTCCTCGTTCTGTGGTCCTCTCGAACCATCCTGTTCGAGCGATGGAACGGACGAGCCTCCCGGACTTGCTCACACGGCTCCCTTCCCGTTGCGGAACCCCTCTCGCCCCCGCCGATTGATGACGACGACGCCCATGAGGATCACGAGACCACCTGAAGGAGTTCCGGCATGGCGGCCTACACCTGCGAGAAGTGCGGCATGAGCATCGGCACCATGACCTGCGGCAAGTGCGGCGCGGAGCTGGTGCACGATACGCTCACGAGGGACGACGGGACCTCGGTCCATGTCGCGAAGTGCCCCAACGGGCACGGGATGGTGAAGTCCCCCATGTGCTGCGGACAGGACATGACGTGCGAGGTCGCGTAGGGGAGGCCCCCTCCCCCCCGGACGCGGGTTCGCGTCGTGAACCCTTCCACCCTCCGGCCGGGGCCGCCGCCACGATCCCGAGGGGCCCGGTGACCCTCCGCGGCTCAGCTCATCCGGGCCTGCAGGGTGCTCCACCCGGGCCGTGGCGGCGATCACTGACACGGAGATTGACGGCCGGGTGACCGGGAGCTAGATTGTGAATTACTCGGCAAGGCCGCCGAGACGAGTGGGCTACGAACATGAGTATCGGGGAGCCTGAAGATCGGCTTCCCTTTTTCTTTATGGCACGACCCACTGACCCCAGCGCGGGGGGGATGTCCGCGCGGCGTCAATGAGTCGTGGCTCACGCGTGAGCTTCGACCGTGACATGCACAAGGGTGCGAAGATCATGCGTATGAAGGGCACAGTGAAGTGGTTCAACGACCAGAAGGGCTTCGGCTTCATCACGCCGGAGGACGGTTCCAAGGACTGCTTCGTCCATCACTCGGCGATCCAGATCGAGGGCTTCAAGACCCTCGCCGAGGGCGCCACGGTCGAGTTCGACAAGGTGCAGGGCACGAAGGGCCCGGCCGCGGAGAACGTGACACCCGTCAGCTGACGCTGAGCGGGATCTGACCGCGAAAAGCCGCCCCGAGCGATCGGGGCGGCTTTTTTCTTGTCCATCGCCGCGACGCGATCGGGGCGGTCCGTTTCCCGTCATCCGAGCCTTCCGGCGCCATCGGCGGCGGCGGCAGGTCGGCTCGGACGAAGTTCATCGCCGGTGCGGCCGGCACGGCGACCGGGCAGTATGCTTCGTCGCGGGTCCCCGCGTTCGGGGGGCGTGGATGCCGGGCCGCGCGCGCTCGCGGCGTGCGTCCGGGGCGACCACACGGAAACCAGGCGAGGAAGCATGAGACGCGCACGTGCCGCGGTTCTCGGGATCGCGTTGCACCTTCCGGCGGGGCTCGCCGGACAGAGCCCGGCGGAGGACGGATATCACCTCAACCCGTTCTGATGAGAGGCATATGAGAGTCGCGGCCCGGATGATTCGTGAAGAGCTCGTGCGACTTCCCCGGTCACGTCCTTCCCGCCTCCTCGGAGTGGCCGTCCTCGCCCTGACGCTCGCCGCGGGACCGCCCGCCTCTGCACAGGACGCCCCGGCCGGTTCCGCGGCCGCCGTGCCTTCGGTCGAGCTCCCGCCCGATCTGGCGCGCGTCCTCCGCGACTACGAGCGTGCATGGGCGGCGAGTGACGCGGCGGGGCTCGCGGGGCTGTTCACCGACGACGGGTTCGCGCTGCCGTCGGGCCGGCCGCCGGTCCGCGGCCGCGAGGCGATCGCGGAGCACTATCGGAACGCCGCCGGCCCCCTCGGGCTCCGTGCGCTCGCGTACGCGACCGAGGGCTCCGTCGGGTGGATCGTCGGAGCCTACGGTTACGGCGAGGACGCTGCCGACAGGGGTAAGTTCGTGCTGGCGCTCCGCCGGGAGGCGGACGGCGCCTGGCACATCGCCGCCGACATGGACAACGCGAACCGCAGACCCGAACCATGACCCGCTCGACACCGAGGATCCCGATGTCTCTTTCCCGCAGGCTGTTCCCGCTCGTCGTCGTCTGCTCCCTCGGAACCGGCGGCGCGGCCGCCCAGATGCCCACCGAGTTCCGCGACGAGTTCCTCGCCCACTTCGAGCGCTCGAGCGCCAAGGTCCGGCAGCTCGCCGAGGCGGTTCCCGAGGACCTGTACACGTGGAGCCCGAGCGAGGGCGTGATGGAGATCGGGCACGTCTATATGCACGTCGCCCGCTACAACTTCATGTATCTCGAGGACAACCTCGGCATCGCCGCGCCAGAGGACCTGGACCTCGATGCGCTCGAGGAGATGCGCGGGAAGGGGGACGTGATCGCGATCCTCGAGCGCTCCGTCGCGCACGTCCAGGAGCACGTGTCGGCGATGAGCGCCGGGGACCTCACGGCCGAGACGGAACTCTACGGACGTCGGGTCGCCGGGTGGGCGGTCCTGTTCCAGCTCCTCGCGCACATGAACGAGCACGTGGGCCAGTCGGTCTCCTACGCCCGCATGAACGGCATCGTCCCGCCCTGGTCGCGCTGAGAAACGGAGCCGCTCTCGGAGCTGACGTACCGCACCTCGGGGGCAGCCGTCGGCGACGGCCCCTCGCGCCGTGCCGGAGTCACGAGGAGTCGCGATCCAGCGCCCGGATGCGGCCGCTGACGCGCACGTCGATCGGGTGACCCTCGACGTGGTCGGGGAATCGGTCGCCGGCTCGGTCGTCCACGACGTAGACGACGATGCACGGGGCGCCATCGCATCGACCCAACGCCGTACCCGTGACGCCGGGGCGCTCCAGCCAGGCGTTCGTGCTGTCCTCGAGCACCGCCTCGATGGTGCGATCGGCGACGGCGGCACCCGAGGTTCCTTCACCGGCTCCGGCATCCGATCGGGACGGCGAGCAGCCGGCTAACGCACCCACGCCGAACGAGATGGCGGCGGCCACGAGAACGCGCCATCGCGTGAATCCGGCGGTGGCTCGGGCCTGGCGTTGGTTGACGGACGCGGTCGACATTCTCCTTAATTAGGGTCACGGGGTGTTTCGTACCACGGCTGGCGCCTGCCTCCGAACCAGCCGCCGCCACAGGAGGAGCCCATGCGTCAGTCGCCCCCGCGTGTCTCGTTCTCGTACATCCTCGCCCTCACCCTGGCGTTCGCGAGCGCCGGATGGGTCGCCTGCAGCGCTGACGGCGAAGGGCCCGTGGGTCCCCCTGCCGCGAGCCTGTCCCCCGGGGGACAGGCCCGAGGGGGACCGGATCTCGACGCTGCGAGGCGGGCCCAGGCCCGCCACGGCCCCGCGCTGATGCGCATCGCGGGCGTGGTCGGCACCGGGATCGGTCTCGATGACGACGGGACCCCCGTGCTTCGTGTGCTCACGGCCGAGCCGGGCGTCCGCGGGATCCCGGCCCGTGCCGACGACGTCCCCGTCCGCGTGCGGGTGACGGGCCTGTTGATGGCGGACGCGACGACGGATCGGGCCAGACCCGCGCCAATCGGATACTCCGTCGGACACCCGGGCATCACGGCCGGCACGATCGGAACGCGCGTGCGGGACGGCTCGGGGAGCACGTTCATCCTGAGCAACAACCACGTGCTCGCGAACCAGAACGAGGCCGGCATCGGCGATCCGATCCTCCAGCCGGGGCCCGCCGATGGCGGGACCTTTCCGGGCGACCAGATCGGAACGCTGGCCGATTTCCACTCGATCGCGTTCTTCGACCCGCTGTTTCCCCCCGCGAATCCGCCCGCGAACACGATCGATGCCGCGATCGCGTCGGTTTCGTCTTCCGATGTCCTGACCTCGACGCCGGCGGATGGGTACGGCACGCCCAGCGCCACGGCCCTGGATCTGGATGCCGACGACGACGGGCAGATCGACGGCGCGCTGATCGGCATGGCGGTCCAGAAATACGGGCGCACGACCGGCCAGACGCAAGGCGCGATCACCGAGGTGCACGTCACCGCGGATGTGTGCTACGAGGCGCTCCTCGGGATCCTGTGTCTCAAGTCGGCGCGCATGG
>Ga0299914_10002002_pt1 | contig 13830 bp, 9 predicted proteins | sample RVTome_10_FD_201361 | JGI IMG/M metagenome (GOLD analysis project Ga0299914, IMG submission 201361) | Soil microbial communities from uranium-contaminated site in the Upper Colorado River Basin, Wyoming, United States - RVT153D57 (version 2) ...
CGGGAGCGATCTGGCCCAAATGATGCTGGGACGGCTGCCGGCCCAAACCACCGGCGAGTTATCAAATATGATCAGCAAGATCATCGCCTACGAAAACAACAATGCCGGCAGTTGGCGGGGGCGGCACTTCTTTGTCGCCGATAACCCATACGTTCCGAATGCTTGCGACCTAGATCAGGCCGGCGACTTTTTCGCTACGGTAGACCAGTTTATTGAGGCCCATTTCCCAGACGATCAGATTCTAACCCGTCTCTACTACGCCCCTTCCGAATGCTTCCCCCATGCCAGCGGCCCTTACGACACCATCCTGGGCTACTATGCCACGGACAAAGAGGAAATGCGGGACCGGTTGAAGGCCCAGTTTAATACAGGCAACCAGATAATAGCCTATACCGGCCACAGCGCCACCCAGGTTTGGGGCAGTGATAGTTACCTCCATGTATCTACGGTTCCCGACCTCAATAACGGCGACCGCACCCCCATCATGTTACCCATGACCTGTTTGGAAGGCTGGTATCATTTCAACGGGACAACAAACGGGTTGTCTGAAGCCCTTGTGAAAAAAGTCGGCGGCGGGGCCGTTGCCAGCTATGCACCCACCGGTTTCCAGGTTCAGCATGGTCACAATTATCTGATCGAAGGCTTCTATGAGGGCATCTTTGTAAACAATGTCCAGACATTGGGAGAGGCCGTTTATCAGGCGAAGGTAAATTTGGAATCAGGCCCTTCCGCCTATGAAGATTTGCACGATACTTATATGCTTTTAGGCGAGCCTGCAATGCAGCTCAATATACCGAGTATTACCAAAAACCTTTTGCCGGTTACAGTAAAACCGTAAGATTTTGGAAATGCGCCGGTTGTTCTCCTTTTACACCTAAGCAACAACCGGCGCATTTCATGTCCAATTGGGTCATGTCTGAGATCGATCCGGCATTGTTGGCAGATCTGCTGCGTGAAGCCATGAATGAAGGCAAATTACCTTTTTTGACTGTCGTTAGTAATAGTATGTCCCCTTTAATCCGGCGCGGCGACCAGATTCAGCTTGCCCCCGCAACGGCCGAACAACTGCAACCCGGCGACATCATCGTCTACACCGGGCAGGCCAACCTGATCACCCATCGCTATTGGGGCTGCCTGGTAAACGAGAACGAAACCCGCCTGGTTACAAGAGGCGACCGTCCCCAACACTTCGACAGACCCATCACCCCGGCCACGCTGGTTGGACTGGTCATCGGCCGTCGTCGAAAAAAACATTTCTTGAATCTAGCCGGGGGTGCAGGAAAATGGCTGAACAATCACCTGGCAAATCTTGCCAGATTAGAGATTCGCCTGTTCGCTGAGCCATTCAGCGAACGGTTCGGCGAACCGTTCGCCAAACCCCTTGCCCCATCCACTTTGTCGCCGCTTCAACAACCGCCTGCCGCTGGGTCGTTGTCCCGCTCATCCAATCACCTTCTTGTCCGACTTATTCGACGGTTTTTATACAGTTGGGCTATCATTCTGACCATCATAATCTCCGAAATGACACGCGTTTTTAACAAACACACAGAGGAATAGTGTTATGCTGACTTTTAGAAAATATTTAACGAAGAAACGCCTGGCAATAACCTTGTTTCTTCTAACATTCCTAACCCTTTTACCACTACATTCTGCACGTGCCAGTGTTGGTTTGTTGTATTTCCATGCCATACCCGGTTCTAATTTTATCAAGCTAGAGTGGGAAACGGCCCAGGAGTTTAACAATTTCGGTTTTAATCTATACCGGGGATTGACGGAAGATTTTGATGACGCCGAGCAGCTAAATACCTATATAATTCCGGCCGATGGTGGGGCAACAGGTGCTTACTATGAATGGACGGACAATAATGTCCAGATTGACACCCCATACACTTATTGGCTGGAAGATATAGACAATGATGGCATTTCAACCGTGCACGACCCGGTGACTGCCTCCACCATCGGCGGTAACACCTTTCCAACTGTCCCCTCGCCGGGCGGTGGCAATAGCACCGCAACGCCAACCCCAACCCGCACCCCAACCCGCACTCCAACCCCAACCGGACAATCAGGATCAGCGGCAACCCCAACCCGCACCCCAACCAGAATACCGACTACCCAACCAACAACCTCGTCAAATCCGGCGGCAACAACAGCTCCACAGGTACAGCCAACGGCCGTTTCAAACAACCCAACCACCCAACAACCCACAGCCATTTCCCAAAGTGTAACTACGACCCCTTCTGAGCCGGAACGTGAAGAAACAACCGAAACCAATAATTCCGTTCCAACGTCGGTAGTAACAACAACCATTTCCACCGATCCCGAAGCCACCGCCACACCCCAGTCACTCGTTCAGGCCGAATCCGCCTCAGATCAAGGGCAAGATGATGAAACCGACAGCCCTACTGCCCAACAAATTGGTCAGGGCGGTCAAGAATCACAAGAGACGGGAACGACCAATTCAAACAACAGTGCTGATGATTCAAATCGCTCCACATTAGTCGTGATGGCGCTTATTATCAGCGTTGTATTGTTGTTAGCAGGAGGCGGTGGGATAATCGTGCTGTTACTAAATCGAACCAAACAAACGAGGGTTTAAGTGAATATTACCGAAGAAACGATAGGAACTTCCCGGCCACAAAGGCAACGCACATTCCTTCTGGTCGGTTTAGCCGCCCTGGCCGTTGTATTTTTGAGTGCGGCTGCCTATATTTTCTTCGTTCTAAGTCCGGGGCGTTCGCAATCGCTAGATGTTGCCCCCCTACCGTTGGGAGAAGCGCCCCAGGCATTACGCCTGACAGTTCTCGAATCCGGTATCGTTTCCCTCAGCGGCCGTCAGCTAAGCCAGACCGGTTTGCCCATAGAAACCATTTCGGCCGAAACCCTCCAACTGAGCCGCGACGGCCAACCGGTTCCCTTTTACGTCTCAACAGATGAAAACAGCGAAGCAGCCATCTATTTCTTTGCCCAGGCCGTCACCAATACCCTGGAAGCGCCAGCCGTTTACTGGTTAGCCCCCGGCCAGGGTCAGGAAATGGCTCAAGCCGATGCCGGCGTTGACGCCGCCGGCGCAGAAACAAGCGGGCAGCGCCGAAACAAGTGGGAAGATAATGAGATATTTCTGGCCCAGTCCAGCGGCGATGACGTCTGGTTAGGCAAACTTCTTTTTGCCCCAAATTCTCTGGATATTCCCCTTGACAACATCCAACCGACAGGCGGTCCCGGCCTCCTGACCGTTCAAATCTGGTCAAATAACCAGGCCCAATCCAACCCCGACCATCATGTAGAACTGCTGTTGAACGGTGAAAAACTCCTGGATAGCTACTGGGATGGTATCAGACAACAAACGATCACCGTAACCTTGCCCGCCGGGCTGTTGCAGCCGTCCAATAATGTTCTAACCATCAACGCCCCTAACGACACCGGAGCCGCCGGGGAGGCCCTGTATATTGATTGGGTTGATTTAGCGTATGAAGGGCTTTTGGAAGTAAGCGGCGGGAACCTTTCCTTTCATAGCAGCGCCGACCATCTTCAAGTGACAGGCTTCTCAGAAGCAGCTCTTATTTTTGACGTCACCGACCCGGCTGCACCGATTATTCTCACCAATGCTGAAGCAGAAGGCAAAGCCTTAAAATTTTCCGGCAGCAGCCAAGGCAGCCGCTACTTTGTAACCGACGTCAACCAGACGAATCAGCCCCAAATCAGCCTCGTTCCTTCACGCGAACCACTAACGGCCGAAGAACGCGGGGCCGACTATATTGCCATTGTGGCCGATGTCGAAGGATTTGAGGAAGCAATTACACCCCTGGTTGAACATCGGGAACAGCAGGGGATGGCCGTTACGGCCGTGCCACTCAGCCAGGTTTTTGATGAATTCGGTTACGGCCGCCAGTCGCCGCAGGCCATTCGAGATTTTCTGGCCTATGCAGTCGCGGAATGGGAGCCTGCCCCCCGTTACGTCTTGCTCGTTGGAGACGCCTCATATGACATCTACGGCTTCACCACCGGCGAAAACAACAATATTCTGCCCACATACCTGGTTTTCACCGAATTCGCCGGCTATGTCGCCAGCGACACCTGGTTTACCATCTTCGATGATGAAACCTTGACGCCGGAAATTGCCATCGGCCGTTTTCCGGTTCAGAACGTTGACCAGTTGCAAACCCTGGTCGGCAAAACCATTGCCTACGAAGAAACGGCCGACCTCGATTGGCTAAACAAAGCCTTGCTGGTGGCCGACGATGAACCCGCCTTCGACACCGCTTCCGAAGAGCTGGCCGGTGAACTGAATCTCATCGGTTATGAAACTCAAAAATTATATATGACCGAAAACGAGGACATCCATGACGATATTGTCAGCGCCCTCAATCAGGGGGTCGGCATTATCAACTATATCGGTCATGGCAGCATCCAGGTGTGGGGCGACGAAGGCGTGTTCGATGCAGAAGACGCCGACATCTTGATTAACGGCCAGCGCCTGCCAATCTTTACAACCTTCACCTGTCTAAACGGCTACTTTAACCATCCTGAGGTAAATGCCCTGGCCGAAACCCTCATGTGGGCCGAGGACGGTGGCGTTGTCGCCGCCGTTGCCCCTTCCGGCCGTTCTCTAACCTCCCAACAGCGACCGCTAGCGGCCGTCTTCTTCCAGAGTTTGTTTAACGGCGATGCCCAAACACTCGGTGAAGCCTTACTCCTCTCTAAAGTGGCCGCAGCCGACGACGTCGGGCTGCGGGATGTCATTCACACCTTCAACCTTCTCGGCGACCCCGCCCTCCACTTCCAAATGCCCTAGTAGACTTTAGAAACCGGGTTTTTCAAAAAAACCCGGTTTCTAAAGTCTACTAACCCCCACTTGACAGCAAACGCATTATCGTTTATCCTCCTACCCGTATCTATACGAAACCAAACCTCGTGACCATTTCATGTGGGATCCACCTGAACGGTTGTACACCATAAGCAGATGAAAACCGTTCACTACCAACTACCAACTACCCACTGTTTACTGTTCACTGTTTACTGTTTACTGTCCAGTTTGTAGGAGACTATTGTGAGCGACGACCAACAAACCCCCCTATTTCCGCCCGGAACCCTGCCCGATAGCGGTCCCCCGCGCCTGACGGCCGAAGCCTCTATCCAGGCCGCCCTCGGTGCATTTGAGCAGCATATGGAAGAAGAAGGCTTCGCCCTCAACACCCGCAAAGCCTTTGCCGGTGATATCCGCCTGCTCGGTAAATACCTCGGCATCGGCCAGCCGGTCGGCAAAATCGGCACCAAAAATCTGAACGATTTCCTCAACTGGCTCGTCTATGAACGCGGCGTTCCGTGCAGCAACAAATCTTACGCCCGGCGGGTAACAACCCTCAAAGTCTTCTTTGGCTGGCTGCAAGAGTCGGACGTGCTGGTGATGAACCCCGCTTCGGCCGTCATTCAGATCAGCGTCACCAGTCCCCTCCCCAACGTCCCCACCGACGACGAAATAGACCAGGCTCTGGCAGCCACCTCCGCCATGCGGGCCGGCAGCGAAGAAGAAAACCCAGACGCCCGCCCCCACCTTCTGCTCACTCTGTTATTACAAACCGGCATCAAAAAAGGGGAAGCAATGGGCATAGTTCCCAACCACATAGATCGGGAAACGCCCGACGCCCCCTTCCTATTCGTGCGTTATAAGAATCCCAACCAGCGGTACAAAGAAAGAAAAATCGAACTGGAACCGGAATGGCTCGCCGTGTTGGACGAATACCTGGCCCAATACCGGCCGGCAACAACCCTCTTTACCTGCACCGCCCGCAATCTGGAATATATCCTGACCGATATTGCCGACTCCCTTGAACTGGAAAAGGGGAAACTATCCTTTGAGAATCTTCGCTGGGCCTCCGCCCTGCGCGACTATAAAAACGGAGCCAGCCACGACAAAATCAGGCAGCGACTCGGATTATCAAAAATAACCTGGCGGGAAACAAAATCAAAGCTGGAAAAACTCCTCGTCAAAGAAAGAGACGCCGCCCTCGCGGCGTAGAGAAACCGGGTTTTTGGGAAAAACCCGGTTTCTGAAGTCTCGCAAGGTTACTTCACAATTCACAGTTCACAATTCATTATTCATTATTTCCCTTCGACAACATGATACCCCTGAACCATTACCCGGCTTATATACAGAAGCGGCACATGGCGAGTCGGGGGCGTCGCAACTTTCCTCAGCGGATAAATGGACGCCTCACTTATGGCGAAGAAATCTTTCGTTTCGTCTAACAAATCCTGATCCCTGGCGTCCTCATTTACGTGAAGCTGGCCCCGAATCGCAAACGCGCCGGTATAAATAGCAACCGGCCGTTTTGAAGCCAATATCTGCTCCCCCTTAGCATCTTCCTCATCCGGTAAACTGAGCAGTTTCAGGTAGCTTTTATTGAAGATAACATTGGGTTGTTTTACGCAGTTGACCTGTCTCTCCACCGCCAGCGGGTAAATTTCAACATCGTCAAAAGGGAGAAACGGCCGTTGTCTATCACTCAGATAAACCAGCATCGCCCCGCGTGGTTGGAACTTTGCCCGAACCAGATAGTCCCCCAAAATAACTTCAACCTGGAACGTCTTTAACTGAAGTTCACCAAACATAACACCTCCTAGCAAAAAAGTGAACAGGGAACAATAAACAGTTTTCTGTCATGTTTTCTTTTCACTCATCGCACTGTTTACTGCTTACTGACAACTGTTTACTGGTATTAGCTTTCCGTGCAACCGCCAGGGAAGTAATTGTTAGGATCAATAAATATGTCCCGGTTAATACTGTTTCCCGTCCCATCATCCTGGAGCCGGGCATTATGAACCCAGGCGAAACAGCGCCGGCCCATAGCCCAATGGTTGAAAGGCCCGGTGCCGCGATATTCGGCCGGTTGGTCTCCATCGAACACAAAAAGCGTGTACGGGCCAACTCCGCCAAATGGATTAAAGGAAATCAGACAGCGCCAATCCGTACCCACATATTCGCATTGAGAAACGCTAAAATTAAAGTCCAGCGGTTCTGTAGCAACAGTCGTAGGCGTTGCCGTTGGAGGTGCCGTTGTCGGCGTCGGCGGAACAGGCGTCGCCGTCGGCAAAACGTAAACCGTTATCTCAAACGAAATCGGCGAGCCAACCGGGTTGCCGTCGGCGTCAACCAACTGCCAGGTACTTTCATACTCACCCGGCTGGCCGGGCGCAGAAAAGGAACTGTTTAAGGTAATCTCTTCGCCGGGCAGCAGTGCCGCCGTCAGAACGACCGGCCCCTCCTGATCAAACGTTTCCCCTTCCACATATGCCCAAACCACATCGGCCGCAACCGGGCAGTCACCGCTATTCGTGAGAACCCAATTCACTGGGAAATTACTATCTACCGGGGCAGAACGGGTATTTTCATTCTGGTAGGTATACACATTAACCAGCTCAACCGTTGCCTCGCAAGAGGCGATAAAGGTCGCCGTCAGATCGGGAGGCGGCGTAGGTGAGGCCGCCACAGTCGGGGTCGGCAAAGGGGTATCAGTTGCAACGGCCGTCAGCGCCTCAGCAATCTCAGCCGCCACCGTTGCGTCAATGTCGGCCGTGCTGGCCGGGGTCGGCTCTTCTTCCTCCGCCGTCGGAGCCACAGCAACTTCCGTAGCCGATTCAGGCGTCAGTGTCGCCTCCGCCACAATGGGCTGAGAGGTGGGCGTCTCGTCACCGCTGCCGCGATTTGCCAATACAATACCCGCCGCCGTTATAGCCCCGATGATGAATAACAAAACAACACCGGCAATGATAAACGGCAGCCGGCTTCGTTTCTTGGGCAGCAGAGGTGGCGCGGCAACATCCGTTTGCTCAATCAGCTTGGCCGATCCGACACGGGTCAACTCCGCCTCAGACTTGGCCGGAGCAGGTAATATGGTCGCTGCCAGTCCGCTGGGGCCGGCAGAAGGCACCGTTCTCATCGGCGGCGGCGTCGGCTTATCCTGGAGTAACTGCGACGGAATCGCCGCCCCCTTCTCCAAATTGCTCACCCGAACGGCCGCCCGCAAATCGTTCGCCATCGCGTTGGCCGACTGATACCGCTCTTGCGGGTCCTTAGCCATCGCTTTCATAATTACCTTATGAATCGCTTCCGGAATCTCGGCACTAAGCATGACCGGCTCCGGAATCGGCTCATTGACATGCTTCAAAATGACCGCCAGCGGCGTATCGGCGTCATAAGGCAAACGGCCGGTCGCCATCTGGAAAAACAAGACCCCCAGGGCATAGAGATCGCTCCGTTCATCCCCCGGCTGTCCCAAACCTTGTTCGGGGGACATATAAGCCGGGGTTCCGATCATGGCCCCTGTTGCCGTAAAAGAAGGGCCGCTCAAAATTTTAGCAATCCCAAAATCGGTCAGAACGGCTCGGCCGTCATCGTTAAGCATAATATTGGCCGGTTTAATATCCCGGTGAACCATTCCCCGGCTGTGAGCATAGGCCAGCGAGTCGGCAATTTCCAATACAATTTGAACCGTATGGGAAAGCGGCAGCCGCTCACCCAGGCCGGCCAGCCCTTCCAGGCTTTGTTTCAGCGTCCCCCCGCTGACAAACTCCATGACAATGTAATAGGTTCCATTTTGAACATCAAAGTCATAGACGCTGACAATATTGGTGTGGCTCAGGGCCGCCATTGCCCTGGCTTCCCGCTGGAACCGCGCAAGAAAGCCTTCCTCATCAGCCAGGAAAGCGTGCATCAATTTAATAGCAACATGCCGGTCCAGCGATTCCTGGTAGGCTTTATAGACCTCGGCCATTCCCCCTCTGCCCAGTAGTTCAACAATCTTATATCTTCCAATTGATTGGCCAATGAGTCGTTGTGAACTGCTCATTCTCTATTGTTCACCCTCTTGTGTTGCATCCAGGCTTTTTTCAATCTGGTGGACAACCTGACGCCCATCTTCAACCGATGGGTAATACAAAATTGCCTCAACCTGGTACTTTTGTGATGGAACCTGATCTCTTAAGTGCATAATCAGGCTAAAATTAGGCTGCATAGCCTCAATGACGGTTAGTGTTGCCGCCCGTTCACCCATTTCGTTGGTGAGCGTAACCTCTATGGACGGCTTCTCCAAGAACGGCGTTATATCAAAGCCGACAGCCACCTGTCGCTTTTGGGGGTACATATATAAACCGAGACGATTAAAGCGGACTTCTTCTCTGGCCTTGGGGCCGCCACCTGGATCATCATAAAAATGAATCCTCATGGGGTCATTATAACTCGGATAACCCCTTAGAAGCAATTGACCCGCTGCCAAAAGGGGGGCGAAACCCCATATGTGGGTTGTTTACCGGAAGGGAAAAATTTAAGGTGTTCAAGATGCTCAAGGTGTTCAAGGTGTTCAAGTTTTTGTGAGTTTTGGGGTTGATGGCCGACCAAACTGCGGTCGGCTTGTTGATTTTATAGAGTGGGAAGAGGGTTGATTGGGTTTATTGGGTTGATTGGTTGATTGGTGTTGATACTTTGTATCAGTTTGGAAGGGGTGAAAGTGTTGAGCATTCACGTATAATTCACGGACGGCCGTGAGGCGTGATGCAAGGGGTGGGAATTGGGATGGCTATATGCGGGGGGGTTAATAATGAATTGTGAATGGCGGTAAAGAACACCGCTGTGAATAATGAAGTGTGGAGATTGGTTCAATCTACGAGATTGAACCAATCTGAAAACGGCTAAGGTTTGAACGCTTACTTAATTCCCCACCATCCCCGGCAAAAAGCCGAAATGGGTATAGGCAATGCCCGGTGGGACGTTAAACATCATTGCGTTTGTCTCCTGCGGCCGTTCTATCGAATCCGGGTCCAACAAAAAGCCCACGCTTCCCCCCAGCGTTCCCGCTGAAGCGCTAAGGATATAACCACCCGGATCGGCGTTATCCGTTGCCAGAAGAATGACAAAGCTCCCATTCGCGTCGCTGGTCACAGCACCTAAATCAACCCCATTGACCACCAGAGAAACGACACTGTCCGGTAAGAACAGGCTACCCGAAACCGTGAAGTAGCTGCCCGGTGCGCCCTCCAGATAATTGATGGTCACATCTACCGGCGGCATTCTATCCCGGATAAAAACATCTACCCGGCCGTTATTATCATCGCCGACCAGATTAGGGGCGGTGGAGTCGAAGGAGACAAAACGGCCGTCGGCCGAGATATCGGGGTTGACGCTGGCCCCCTCCGGTTCCTGACCCAGGGCGTCGGCGCTAATTCTCTCGATAGTATCCGACTGGCGGTCAAAGAGATAAATATCCAGATAATTGCCGTAAATTTCCCCGCCCGCCAGATTATTGGCATAAGAGCTAAAGGTCACATAACGGCCGTCGGCCGAAATAGCCGGAGAGCCGCTGTGGTCATTCGCCTGCCCACCGCCGTCTGCCGCCGACAGATTAACCCGCTCAATTAGAATCTGGTTATTCCCATTCCGGGAATAGACAAAAATATCGCTCTTCTCGTTGCTGTCACCCTCTCCCAGATTTTCGGCCTGCGATTGGAAAACAACAAAGCTGCCATCGGCCGACAAATCCGGCTCATAACTATGCCCATCCCCCTCCTCATTAGCAGCATTAACACTGACCCGCTCCAGGGAACCGCTCTGGAGCGAATAGCGGAAAATGTCGCTGGCATTATTATTATCATTAGCCACAAGGTCCGTCGCCACCGATTCAAAAGCCACCAGTTGCCCATCGCCGGAAACGGCCGGATTGCGGCTTTCCCCATTGCCGGTCTGACCGCCGCTCGTCAGGCTAACGGCCGTCATTGTCCCGCTCTGGCGGTCATAGAGAAAGACATCCCCCACCCCATTGCCGTCATTGGCAGCCAGGTTGGTCGCCAGGGAGTAGAAAACCACGAAACGGCCGTCGGCCGAAACAGCCGGATGGCGGCTGTCGCCATTAGCAGACTGGCCGTTCACAATGCTGATAAGCTCCGTCGTTCCCAACTGCCGATCTCTCACAAAAATGTCACGCGTATTATTACTATCCCCGCTAACCAGGTTATTAGCCTGTGATTCAAAGACCACAAAACGGCCGTCGGCCGAGATTCTAGGATTCAGGCTGTCACCATTGCCTTCCTCCCCATTCGCGCCCAGACTGACCCGCTCCGTATTCCCCGAATTCCGGTCACGAACAAAAATATCCCGCATCCCATTGGTATCGTTCTCCACCAGATTATCGGAAGCAGAAACAAAGGCAATATAACGGCCGTCGGCCGAAATCGCCGAATACCAACTATCATTGTCAACTTCAAAGCCGTCGGAATTAACGCTGACCCTGATGTTGAGGCCAAACAAGGGCGTGACCTCTTCCATCCGCTCAGGCTCCGGATAACCGTCCGGGGGGGTAAATCCCGGCAGAATCTCACCCAGGTCTACATCGGAGAAGACAAAAACAAAGACGAATAGAAAGACGGCCGCAATCGCCGCCAGCGGCAGCAGCGCATTGAACCCCCGGCCTTTCCCGGAACCGGTCAAAGCCGCCCGGATGCGGCCCCAGGTAGAAACCGGCCGTTCCTCGTCCCGGAAATCCATCTTCCTCAGTTCAGTCACCAGGTTCATTCGCATTCGGCCGGAAACGGCCGGATCAGGCTCCTCCGACCCAAAAGCGCGATGCATTCGCAGCACCATTTCCTGCAACTGCCGCAGTTCCTCGTTTTCCGAGAGGATTTTATCAGCTTGTTCCGGCTCTACAGTCCCGTCCAACAGATCGTCGGTGAATGACGCCAATGCGTTGTCCAATTCATCGTCCGGATCCGGGGAGCCATTGACCGGCTTTTCCAAGTCAGACATTCATATCTCCCACTACATCACGCAGGGCATCCATTGCCCGGCGATAGAGTGATTTAGTCGCTTCCAGAGATTGCCCCATCGTTTTAGCAATCTCCCGGAACTTTAAGCCCTCTGCAAAACGCAGCAGCAAGATCTCCTGGTAATGTTCAGGCAGTTCCAATAATGCTTCCCGCAGGATAATCCTGTCATCCGAAGCAGAGTTTTTGCTAGGCACCGATAACTGTTCCATCCTCAACCTTCCACCTTCGCCTCGAAGGCCTTCTCCAGTTGTTAGCGGCTCGCTCTGCGTTTCCGAAATCTCTTTATTCCGATAAAAATCGGCCACCCGGCGGTTGGTCAACGTCCGCAACCAGGTACTAAATTGAGCGTTACCCTTAAAACTTTTCAGGGAACGAAGCGCCGTGATAAACACTTCCTGGGTAACATCCTCGACATCTGATTCCGGTATCCGGTAACGCACACGATTGTAAACGGACGGCAAATAACGTTCGTATAACATCGTAAACGCGTCCAGTTGACCCTGCGCTATACTGCGGATCAATTCTGTATCACTTGGCACGTTTTCGTTCCGCATAGAGTTAGGCTTTTTCTGAAACATTAGTCGCAGTTTGACAGTAAAAAGGGTCGTTGAGGATAAGGGTACGAGTATACCTTAACAATAAACCTAATTACGAACAATTTCAGTGACCTCTTGGTACTGTTCCGACTCCCGTAATGAGCGTAATTTTTCCAACACCTGAACCAGAACAACCTGCCACTCGTGGGTCGGCATATCACGGGTCAACCAGATAGCTTTCCGGCTAACCCGCACCTTCTGTCCCAGATAGCGTTGGAGATGCAAACGACTCGTACTGCCCTCTTCCGGCAGCCGAATTTGAATCTGGCCGCTTTCGGTCGTCACCGCCAAAACCCCGGCCTTCATCGCCAGGGATTTAATACGGAGTTGGTAAAGTAGATTATCTACCGGGTCTGGAATCGGCCCGAAACGGTCGGCAAGTTCAACAGCCATACCGTCAATCTCATCCAGCGATTCCAGCACCGCCATACGCCGGTACAGACGCAGCCGCAAGGAACCGTCCGGCACATAATCGGTGGGAATATAGGCCGGCAGCGGCAGATCAATAAGAACCGCTTCCGGCAGGCCGGCTACTAAGAGTTTACCGTCCCCTTCCCCCTCCTTCTGGGCCTTCCTGGCCCGTACCGCCTGGGCCAGCAGCCGGGTATAGAGGTCGAAACCCACGGCCGCAATTTGACCGCTCTGCCGCATCCCCAGCAAATCACCCGCCCCCCGAATCTCCAGGTCGCGCATGGCAATACTGTAACCGGCCCCCAATTCCGTTTGGGAAGCAATTGTCTCCAGCCGGGCTTTGGCGTCGGCCGTTAATTTGCGCCAGGGGGGGTGGAAAAAGTAGGCATACGCCCGCCGCGCCCCCCGCCCAACACGGCCGCGCAGTTGGTACAGCTGCGCCAGCCCAAACCAGTCCGCCCGATCCACAATCAGCGTATTGGCATTGGGAATATCCAACCCGCTCTCAATAATGGTCGTGCTGACCAAGACATCTATTTCATGGTTCACAAAGCGGATCATCACATCTTCCAGCTCCCGCTCGCTCTTCTGCCCATGCCCCACAGCAATGCGGGCCTCAGGAACCAGCTTGCTCAATTTTATATAGGCATTCTCAATAGACTGCACCCGGTTATGAACATAGAAAATCTGGCCGCCCCGATCCAGTTCCCGCAAAATTGCCCGGCGCAGCAGATAATCCTCCCCCTCGCCCACATAGGTTTGAACCGGCAGCCGGTCGGAGGGAGCCGTATCAATCTGGCTGATGTCCCGCACCCCGGTCAGGCTCATATACAACGTTCGCGGAATGGGGGTGGCCGTCATCGTCAACACATCCACTTCGGTTCGCAGCTGCTTCAAGGTTTCCTTATGGCTGACCCCAAACCGTTGTTCCTCATCAATAATCAGCAGCCCCAAATCTTTAAACGAAATATCATCCGACAACAGCCGGTGCGTGCCGATAATGATGTCA
>Ga0299914_10002003_pt1 | contig 13827 bp, 13 predicted proteins | sample RVTome_10_FD_201361 | JGI IMG/M metagenome (GOLD analysis project Ga0299914, IMG submission 201361) | Soil microbial communities from uranium-contaminated site in the Upper Colorado River Basin, Wyoming, United States - RVT153D57 (version 2) ...
TTGCGCTGGGTCAAGTATGCTTTCGTAAAAACTCATTGTTTTCTTCTTCAGAAACATTTCCTTCAGCGTGAAGATCTTCACATAATCATCATACGCCTCCATGTATTGGATTTCGTTTACAGGAATGATCCGAATGGTTCCCGATTCTTTTACTACGATCCGGTTTCGTTCTTCGGGCTGGTGAATTTGTTTTGGCAGTAAAGCCAACGTGTTTTCATGCTGATCCTGCCGGCTTTGGCCGAGCCATTTTTGGAGCGCTTTGTCGAACCGTTCCTGGCTGAAAGGTTTTAACAGGTAATCGATAGCGTGTGCTTCGAAGGCTTTGATCGCATACTCATCAAAAGCTGTTGTGAATATCACAGCCGGTGGATCGTCGATCAGCTCCAGCATCTCGAATCCGTTGATCTTGGGCATTTGGATGTCGAGAAAAATCAGATCGGGTTTGTGTTGAGCGATGGCTTTCACGCCTTCAAAGCCATCGCTGCATTCCTGCACTATATGGATGGCCGGGTAGTTTTTCAGATATTCCGAAACAATACTGCGGGCCAATGGCTCATCGTCGATAATAACCGCCTTAATCATGTGTTTTGTGGAATTTTGATCGTTGTGCTGAAAATATTCTCGTTCTGCGAAGTTGCGAGCAGGTCGTTGCGTGCGTACAGCAGATACAATCTCCGTTCGATGCTGTTCAATCCAAACCCGGTTCCGCGTCTCGGCGGGGTGGAGGCAGGGTCGAAGGGATTTTCCACCGCGATCTTCAGGTTCTTATTTTCAGTGGTGGCCCGGATGCTGATGACTGTCTCACCAAGGGTATCATATAGTCCGAACTTGATCGCGTTCTCAACGACAGGCTGCAGCAGCAGCGAGGGAAGTTTCATGGATAGGGCAGCGTCCTGGCATTGGATATCCGTTTTGAGCCGGTGCCCAAACCGCACCTTTTCAATCTCAAGATAGAGTGTCAGATGTTCCAATTCTTCGGAGAGAGGGATGAGATGCTGATCGTCTTTTTTCAACGTGCCCCTGAAAAAATCTGAAAGTTGATGGATCATTTTACGGGCTTCCTCGGGTTTCGACCCCGCCAGCGCGCTGATGGAATTTAAGCTGTTGAAGAGAAAGTGGGGTTGAAGTTGTTGCCTCAGGCGGGAGAGCTCGGCCTCACGCGCCATTTTTTCGATGGTCATATTCCGCGCATCAGTGACCTGGTGTTCGCGAACAGAAAACCACAGCCATGTCAGCGCGCTGATCAGCGCAATCATCAACCAGATGTAAAGCCCGCGGATAAGGAGGGACCGATCGAGAAACATCCGGTATTCTTCTGTTTCAGTAACCCACAAAAGTGTGAGGTGATGAATGGCAAACACGCATAGGACTGCCAGCCCTACGCTCATGGCAATCCGGATGACCTGCCGCGGCTGGTAATATTTCATCACCAGGATCATGTCGTACCCGGCTACTGCGATGATCAGGTTGGTGACAGCGGCATCTGCAAAGCTGATTTCCCATCCGAAGCCGAAAGTGTTCTCGATCGCGATCGCCTGCAGTACCATCCAGCAGCTGCACCATAACAAAAAGAAGTATCCGAGTTTGCGATATGAGAAGTTTTGTGTCAATGAGGAAGAAAGAAAAGATTGCTATTTTGAATTCATCCTCAGGAAAATGGCTTTCTGGTGGATGCAATGAATATAGGACCTTGCCTCGTCTGTCTCGTGAATATGAGAATATATTTCCATTCCGTCTTCAAGATTTATCAACGGAACTATTTCGGCGACATTTATAAATTCCCATTTCACGGTATTTTGCCTGTCATTCAGAAAAGAATCCTCTTCTCCCAGTCCGATGGTACGCGCTTTGTAAAAAGCCTCTTCTTCAGAGTCTGCTGAGATCAATCGCAGCTGCTCATCGAACTGCGGTTTATGCTGTGTGTTCTCAGCGGAAATTTTGAATACGACCTTGGATATATACCATTTCATAATGTTCCTGAAAAAAAGTTGAAAGTAGAAAATCGGTCTTAATAGCTTCTGATCTCGATGCCGCCCAGAATGCACGTGCCTTTCAGGATGAGCACTCTATCGATATCCTCGGCTCCCGGGGCATTTACGGGAGGCCGTTTGTCATCAACACCGCCAAAAATTGCGACCAGGTCTTTTGATTGTATTTTCCAGTGTGCCGGAACGATCAGTTTGGTCCCTCCAAAGACCTGGGTCAGTTCCATGACGATCGGCGTTTTGACATCGGCTTGGGTGAGATTGATCTCCGTACCTCCGAACACGGTCACCGCTTCTCCACCCCGGAAATTTTTAGAGATAACATTTTTCTTCACCCCGCCGAACAGCACGGTAGAATCAAGGTAATCGTCTGAGGCATTTTCAGTACCCGCCTGGCTGCTATCCCATTTTTTCCAATCACGGTTTTTTTTTCCCGCGCGAAACACGATGAAGAGCCCGATGCCAATGATCACCAGTGGCCAGGTAAATTCCTCCAGGTCATAGTAGGGGTAGAAATCATCGAGCAGGAGAAATCCGCCGATGAGAACGGGTATCATCCAGCCGAAGCCACGGAATGAATGCCTGAATCCCAGGTAGAGCCCTACCGCGATCAGGATGCTTTCAAAAGAAAACAACCATCCGGGAATATCCATCCCTGCTTTCCTGGCCAGCAAGAGAAGACCGATCGCAACGACCAGGAGGCCACCCATGACCCTCCCGGAGCGGTTAGATTCTACCGGTGTATTTTTTGTCTCTTTTTCAGGCGTATTGTATGTTTCCATCTTTTTTGTTTGTTGATATACCAAATATACGCTGTCGCCGGCCCCGCAGCCATCGGAGATAGGCAGGCAATGGACGACAGTAGGTGAATGGCGGATTGGCGTAGGTGAAAGTGGGGGACGATGAATCAGAACGCCAGATTCAGTTTTGCGTATTGCAAAAGCAAGATGGTTTTGGCATCCCTGATTTCGCCGGATTGGATCATGCCGTATGCTTTATCGAAAGCCAATTCAAGGACCTCGATATGCTCCTGCTCATGTTCAACCCCACCCCCCTGGTTGACTTTCTGGTCTTTGGCGTATTCGCCGGTAAAAAAATGCAGGATCTCCGTAACAGACCCCGGCGACATATACGCCTCGTAGATTTTCTGAACATGGCCGATCCGGTATCCGGTCTCCTCTTCTGTTTCACGGCGGATGCAATCTTCAGGACCATCTTCATCGAGCAACCCGGCACAGGCTTCGATCATCATCCCGTCGGGATTCCCATTTACAAACGTCGGCATTCTGAATTGCCGGGTGAGGACAACGGATTTGTTTTCGCGATTGTACAGCAGAATAACCGCTCCGTTCCCCCGGTCGTAAGCTTCACGGGATTGCTGATGCACCGCACCCTCCTTACCGATGATCTCGTATGTATATTTATATAACTTGTACCAGTTGTCTGACAGAAGTTTTTTTTCGAGGATCCTGACGGGTTTTGACATTTGTATCGGGTCGGGACGGAATTTTGTTTTGTGTAGCCCGGTTTATTTTTTAGCTCTTAACCTATGGAATAGTTCAAGGCAAACCCAGGCATCCGTCGCTGCGTATTCGATTTGTTTTTGCGTGAAGTTCATCACTTCCCAGTTTGACGTTTGAGCGCTCTTTGAAATCCTGAATCCCAGCAAGAGGGCGGTAAGCTTTTTTACACTTTCAACCTGGAGGCCGGCAACTTTTGCCAGCGAGGATAGGTCATAACAACTGCGGGGTTCGAAGGACCGCAATTTTTGCAAAGCTTTGAGGTCATCACGGATGCCGACGCCGGCTTTAATGATATCCGGATTGGAGAAAAGGGAGGCGAGTTCGGTAGTGACTCCTGTATGGTTCAGGCGGATGAGGAAAACCTTTTTCGGAATGGCGAGCTGCAGCAACGAGACCTGGAATACCTGGCCTTTTTTAAAGCTGGGCCGGGTTTCGGTGTCAAACCCCACCACTTCATGCGATTCGATTTCCCTGACAATATTAACCAGGTGACCAGGATCGCTGATCACAGTTGTTTTTCCGTTAAATGTCCTTAATGGAAGGTTGTTTATTTCTTCAGCAGTTATGCTGATTCTCAGTTCTTCAATGCCAGAGAGCTGATCTTCATTTTCGTTACGTCCGACATCCATGCAAAAAATAAAATTTTATATCCTAAAAATACCATCAGCGGCAGATAAACGTGCCCTTAAGATAGCTTAAAAATTGCTACTCCTGAATACTTTTCACCAGAGATTGCAGCAGCCCTAAGATATTTATCAATTTCGGCGCACACAACAGGGTCAGAAAATTCCCCGATTCAGGGCTCCCTAATTCACCTATTTGAATTGCACGGGGGATTTTGTCTTTCTTCAGCGGTTCGTTATGCCTGCTTTTCGACATCGTCATTCAACCGGCGTATCTTGATGTTGAGGTAAGCTACCAGCACCGTCATAAAAGGGCTGATGATATTAAAGAAGCAGAATGGGGCATATACCATAGTGGCCACACCCAATACGGAAGCCTGCGTAGCACCACAAGTGTTCCAGGGCACCAGTACGGAAGTTACGGTTCCGCTGTCTTCCAGGGTACGGCTTAGTACTTCGGGTTTAAGCCCTCTTTTTGTGTAGGTAGGCAAATACATTCTGCCGGGAACTGCAATCGCCATGTACTGATCTGATGCTGTTAAGTTGAAGAAAATACAGGTGGCGGCCGTCGACGCGACCAACGAACCTGTTGAATGCGCAAACTTGATAATTTGATCGGCTATCCGTTTTAACAGGCCGCACGATTCCATGACCCCGCCAAAAATCATTGCACAGATAATCAGCCAAACGGTGTTCAGCATTCCATACATTCCCTTTCCTTTGAGCAATTCTGTTATCATGACATTATCAGATTCTATAGCGATGCCGGTACTCATGGCATTCATCACGGCTAAAAAGGATGACTTCACGTAGTTGTCGTCAATACCAGAGACCTGGTTGATAACTTGAGGCTGAAATATTATAGCAAATAATCCACCGAGCAACGATCCGGCCAGCAATGCCGGTGCAGCAGGCACTTTTTTGACGATCATAAAAATAACAAGGGCCGGCACGATGAACAGGAGAGGGTTTAAATCGAAAGAATTTTCCAGCGCGCGAAGGACTTCCGAATCCTGGGAACCCAATGGTTTCTTTTCCAGCGAAAGCCCCCAGATGAGAAAGATCAATAACGTAATGGTTAAGGTTGGCACTGTGGTGATCATCATATAACGGATGTGTGTGAAGAGGTCCACGCCGGCCATTGCCGGGGCCAGGTTGGTGGTGTCTGATAACGGTGACATCTTGTCGCCAAAATAGGCGCCTGAGATAATGGAACCAGCTACAAGTCCGATGGAGATACCCAAGGTCTGCCCAATGCCCAACAAGGCTATTCCAACCGTTGCAATTGTACCCCAGGAACTTCCTGTCGCCAAAGAGACGATACAACACACGATGCAGGCGGCAAAAAGAAACAGGGTTGGGTTTAATACTTTAAGTCCATAATAAATCATTGCGGGAACAATACCACTTAAAAGCCAGGTGCCGGAAAGCGATCCGATAATAAGAAGGATCAAAATTGCACCCATGGCGAGGCTGATGCTTTTAACAATGCTCTCCTCAATCTTTTTCCAGGTGAACCCTAAGCGCCACGAAATAATGCCAGCCACTCCTGCGCCAAGCAGCAGCGCGATCTGATTGGGACCGCTTGTTGCATCGGCCCCATAGATGATCACATTCAGGGCAAGAAGGATTGTAAGGAAAACTATTGGGGTAAGTGCCTGGAGCAACGTGGCACCCTTTGTATCGGTCATATCGGTGTGAGCATTTTAAGTTCAGACAAGATAAGGAAGCCGGACACATGAGACCAATCCGGGATCATTTTTATTGTTTTACTTTTGGTCTTTAATCAGATGCCTTAACAGTATAAAATATCCCCCGCGCTTCGAGGTAGTTCTTAATGAAGTTAAAATTCTCTTCAGCTTCGCCAACATATTCCGGAGGGCAAATTCCTTTGCGTCCAAACTTCGCGGACGCGACCAGGTTTGCAACAGCGGTACAAGTATATCCTGTTGTTCGGGCCATGGACAAAGTATTCGCTTTGTCAGTGTAATCAAGCAGGCTGTATTGATAGGATTTTGCCCCGCCGTTTTCTATTCCCTTAATCCGGATGCGCATAACCGTAAACTCATTCTCGCCCGGTTTCAGTTTCCATTTCGGGAATAGCAACTTTGCCGTTAAGTCGATGGGCCTGATGCGGGCGCCCTTTACTTCAATTTCATCGTAGGAGAAAAAACCGGATTCACGGAGAACCCGGAGGTATTCAATACACCCGGGATACCGCAACGTTTTTTCAATCATGTTCGGAATGTCAGGCATCGTTTGGATGAGCGAGCGCAATCCGTCGGAATTCCAGGACTCCAGCGTTCCGACCCCTTCAAAATGGACCAGTTCCGGATCAGACAGTGCTTCCTTAATCACGACTTCGCTGTTGTGGACGTATCTGGCCGGCCGTATATATTCTTCAATCACATCAATGGGCGAGAACACGGCCTTGTATTCATATGGCCATTCGCGGACTACGGGCAAACCACCTACGAGACATTCATAGGAATCGACCTTCATACGCTGGTGATGGTACCCAAGAATAATATTCCCCATTCCCGGGGCCACGCCGCAATCCGTGACAATGGTGACCTGATTCTTTTTGGCTATACCATCGAGTTGGAAGGGGTCTTCAGGAAAAAAGGAAATATCAACCATATTCTTGCCGGCTTCTATGACAGAGCGAACGGTCTGGAAACCCATGAATCCTGGCACGGCGCCAACCACAAGGTCAAAGGGTTGAACCAAATCGCGCAACTGTTCCGTGTTGCCGAGGTCGGCCTTATGGGCGCGGATGCCATACTGCTCCAAGGCTTCCAATGCCTCATCATTGATGTCAACAGAGGTGACCTCAAAGTTTTTTGACAGATCTTTGGCGATAGCTTTGCCTACGAGACCGGCACCCAATACCGCTATTTTGTTTTTCATGTTCCTTTTCCAGTTTGCCGGCCGGCTGATATTTTAAGACTTGTGTTTTTTTGCCGCCTGTGCGCAAATAGGACACTGGCCTGCGATTTTATAACTTCAGGCTTCAATTAAGAGAATATGATCGATCCTGACAAGATAATCGAAAAAGCAAAACATTCTTCCTTCCATCTGCGGGTGCTCAACTGGTCCCTGAACCGCATGGTGCCTTTTAATCAACCGCATGGTTTCAAGGTTACGCAAGTGGGTGATTATAATCTGAAGACGCTGCTTCCTTACAAGAAAAGGAACATGAATCATATCCGGGGACTCCATGCCTGCGCGCTGGCAACGATATCGGAATTTACTACCGGATTTTTACTCGTGTCGAAACTAAATGGAAAAAAATTCCGGCTCATTATGCAGCGTCTCGAGATGGACTACCACTACCAGGGAAAAATGGATGCCATCGCCGAATTCTCCGTTTCGGAGGGATGGTTCAAAGAAAACATCTACGAGCCTCTAAAATCCCAGGATGCCGTTGTCGTACCCTGTGAGATCAAGATCCACGATGTGGAAGGCAACCACTTGACCACCGGAAAGGTTTTCTGGCAAATAAAGACCTGGAGCAAGGTTAAACTCAAAGTTGCAGGGTAGTGTCAACTTGAAGTTTACGGAACAACTGAGTAAATTGGGATAAAGTAATGGAAGATATGTGGAGAATCGATGAATTATTGTCGGAATACGGCGCAAGCCATCCGGACGAAAGCAACAAGGTCATCTATCGGAGCTGCCCTGCCCGGGCGGTGCCTTTCCGCTATCGAAGATCAGGAATTCCTTATTGATTGGAGGCTTACAGATTCCATGAGGGGGCGCTTCCCACCGGTACCACATTAGCATATGAACCGTCAATTTTTAATCAGCCGGCGTTTCTTTCGCTTCAGGATCCGGTGAACCTCTTTTCTTTTTATTTACTCGAACCGGCGAAATCGCGAGCGGTAGCGGGCATCCATTTTCAGGCCGAAGACAACGTTGCCCGCACACCTTCGAAAGGGCCATTTGGCTCCATCGAGTTTTCGGAAAAACTCAATCCGCAAGATGTGTACAGATTCCTGGAATACATTGAACTTCGGCTGAAAGAAAGATCCATCATCGGCGTATATATCAAAAATCCACCAAGGGCCTATGCGCCCGAGAAGTGGGCATTGGTAGAGACCTTTCTGCTTAATCAGAATTACGCGGTTGCAGAGGCGGAAGTGGGCACGGTGATCCGCATTACGGATGCGCCGTTTTCAGAACAAATTCGACATTCCGAAAAACTCAGGGGGCGGCAGGCTAAGGAGGCTGGTTGCCGTTTTCAACATTTGACTCTGGATAAACTCGGAGAAGTGTACCGTTTTATATCGGGTTGTCATGAAGAAAAAGGATACAAGCTCTCCCTGACAGAGGCGGAATTGGCGAGATCGATCGAAACTTTCCCGGATGATTATTTTCTGTTTGCGGTATTTCAGCAGGAGACGATACGTGCCGCATCCGTTGGTATCAGAGTCAGTGAAAAGATTCTGTATAGTTTCCTGGTCAATCATGAAAGGGCTTTCAATCAGGTGAGCCCCCCGGTCTTGTTACTGGAGGGTATGTATGATTACTGTCGCCGGAATTCCATTGCCCTGATGGATATGGGAACCTCCGCGCTGAACCGTAAGCCGAATTTTTCTCTTCTTGATTTCAAATTGCACATGGGTGGAATACCCACTTCCAAACTTTCATTTTATAAAAAGATCAGCTGATGCCATCGCCCAGGGTTACCGTGATTTGCCTGTGTCATAATCAGGGACGTTTTGTCAGAGAAGCAATTCAATCGGTGCTGGGTCAGACCTATTCCAACATTCAGCTTTTGGTTGTCGATGCCGCCAGTACCGACAACAGCGTCAAGGTGATTAGTGAATGCCTTGCTGCCCGTCCGGAGATCCGATTTATCGCCCTTGCTGAAAATTGCGGCAACTGCAAAGCATTTAACCAGGCACTTCAGCAGGCGGAAGGAGAATATATTATCGATCTTGCTGCCGACGATGTTCTTTTGCCCGATCGCGTGCGCAAAGGTGTGATGTCACTTGCGCAGGCAGGGGATCCATATGGTGTGAATTTTTGTGATGCCGACTGGATTTCCGAAGAAGGCGGTTTTAAACACAGGCACTCCGACCGCTTTCCCCATAATACCATTCCGGAAGGCGACATTTACAGAGATCTGATCGCGCGGTTCTTCATTTGTTCTCCCACCATGATCTTTAAACGAAGGGTAATAGAATCGCTGGGTGGATATGATGAATCACTATCGTATGAAGATTTTGATTTTTGGATCCGGTCTTCCCGTATTTTTCATTACTGCTATACGCCGGAAGTCATGGTTCAAAAAAGGATCGTGGAAGGCTCAATGTCCCAAAAACAGTTTTCAATTCGAAGTCCGCAGTTGCGGTCTACCTTCAGAGTTTGTGAAAAAATAATGGCCCTGAATAAATCAGTCGCCGAGCAGAAGGCGCTGGCCAGACGGCTCTTATATGAAACGCGCGTTTGTATGCAGCTGATGCACTTCCCGTTGGTATTAAAGTATGCGGGATTGTATCTGAAAAACAACTCTTTGCGATACGAGAGAGCGGGATAATTTTACAAAGATCAAATGTATACAAACACTATTTCCGGTTGTCCTTTCCCGAAAGCATACTCAGATAGCTGTCATACCGGCTCAGGGCTATGTCACCGTTTTCGACTGCCGGAATGATGGCGCATTTAGGTTCGTTAACATGCAGGCAACGGGCTCCGAATTTACAATCAAGTCGCAAATCCCGCATCTCCGGGAAGTAGTCCGAAAGCTCCTGCGAATTCATATCCACCAGTCCCCATTCTTTGATTCCCGGTGTGTCGATGACGAACGCTTCTTCGATCCGGAACATTTCTGCAAAAGTGGTTGTGTGGGTTCCCTTTTCCGAATGGCCCGATACTTCGCCTACCTTCTGGTCGATCCGCGGGTCCAGTCTGTTTAGCAAAGTGGATTTCCCGACGCCGGAATGCCCTGCCAGCAAGGTCGTTCTTCCCTTTAACAACGCCATTATCCGTGAATGGTCATCCTGTTTTGCGGAAATCGAGAACACGCCGACGCCGATCTTTGCGTACATAGCCATAAGTGTTTGCTGGTATTCCAGACCTTCGGCATCGAGCAGATCTGTTTTATTAAAGACAAGTGTTTGTGGAATGCGGAATGATTCGGCAGAGACCAGAAACCGGTCGATAAATCCCAAAGATGTTCTCGGGAAGGCAATGGTAACCATCAAAAGCGCCTGATCGACGTTGGCGGCCAACACGTGGGCGTGTCCGCTTTTTTTTGCCGATTGACGAAGGATGTGGTTCCTGCGAGGTAGTATCTCCGTGATGGAACCGATCCTGTTTTCCGGGTCGAAAGCAACCCTGTCACCCACTGCTACTGGATTGGACTCGCGTATGCCCTCGAGGCGGATCTTGCCACGTACTGTACAGACGATCTTCGATCCGTCGTCAGTGAGCACATCATAAAAAGATCCGGTAGACCGAAGTACAATGCCTTCCATAATTTTATTTTGTTCCATTATCTCAAAGACAGTCCGGTGATGCCCGTTCGGTCATCGGAATACTGAAACCTTCACTTCCGACCTTCAACGTTTAAAACCGTCCTGCAATATTCCATGATCCGTTCTGTAGCACCGGTATTTTCTTCTACATACTGACGACACACTTCGCAGGCAAGGAGGAATGTTTCCGGGATATTTAACATTTCGTATTTCTTCTTCAGGTCCGTGTAATCATTGACCGGAAAAGCGCCGCCCCGGTTTATGAGGTCTACAGCCTCGTGGAACTTCTCATAATTTTTATTGCCGAACAGAACCGGGATCCCATAACAGGCGGCTTCCAGTACATTGTGAAGCCCTTTCCCGAATGCGCCGCCTATATAGGCGAATTCTCCATACCGGTATAACCGCGAAAGCAGACCCACATTGTCAATGATCAAAGCGCTGTAATCTTCCAGGTTCTTGCCCTCCGCTTGCGAGTACAGAACAGACCTCACGGTAAGAGCCCTTTGGAGCTGTCCGAGGTGATTTTTGTGTATTTCATGCGGCGCAATAATGAACTTAAGTTTATTTTCATTGATAAACGGGATCAGAATGTCAAGGTCTTCCTGCCAGGCGCTGCCGATGACAAATACTCTGTCATCGCCTTTAAATTTTTCTGCCACCGTGATCTCTTTCTTGCTGTCGACGATTTCCTTTACCCGGTCGAAGCGGGTATCGCCCGAGAGGGTCACGTTGTAGAGGTTAATGGATTTGAGCAGCTCGACCGATTCGTGGTTCTGGACAAAAAATCGCGTAATGTTTTTGAGTATTCTTCTGTTAAAGCTTCCGGTTTTACGAAAAAAGAACTGGTGGGGACGGAAAATGGATGAAATGGATATAAGCGGGATCCTGTTTTTCCTCAGTGTTCGCGAATAATGAAACCAGAATTCGTATTTGATGAAAAGCGCCAGTCGTGGTTTCACCAATCTCACAAATCTGCGCGCGTTGCTTTTTGTATCAAGCGGCAGGTAAAAAACGTAATCGGCTTTTGAATAGTCCTTTCGGACAAGGTATCCGCTTGGGGAAAAGAACGTTAAAAAGATCTTGTGATTCCCGAACTCAGCTCTTATAGCCTCCATGACAGGTCTTCCCTGTTCAAATTCTCCCAGGGATGCGCAGTGCACCCAGATGAGAGGCAGGGTATTGTGCTCCAGTGCCTTGCCTATTTTTTCAAATATTCCCTTTCTCCCGGTCACAAACTCGCGGGCCTTGGGATTAAACAAGCTCATGACCCTGAGGCCTAAGTCCAGGAAAAAAATGGAAATGTTGTAAAAAACTTTCATGGGTGGACAAAAATACAAACGTTGCGATACCATCGAATTTTTTTACAAGTTTAAAAGGCGTTATTTTGCAAGAATATTTACCTGTAATCTACCTGCTATGAAATCCTTTCTCCGGATAGCGTTTGTGCTATCGCTCGCGCTCACCGCCAACACCGCTTCCTATTGCCAGGATGACATTAATCAGCTATTAAACGAAAGCATAGAGGATGGAGAGAAGCTGATTTCCGCTTATATCAGCCCATTCATGAAAAGCGTAAGCCTGGGAATGAACCAGGGATGGTATAATACTGCAGCACCGCACAAAATTGCGGGTGTTGACCTGACCATTACCGCCAATGCCATGACCATCCCTCAAAGTGATTTGTTCTTTGACGTGACCAAACTGGGTCTTCAGAAAATTGAACTCGAACCTTCTCCGATTTACCCGTTGGCACCCACGGTTTTTGGTCCGGAAGATCAGCCCACTTTTAGCTATACACATGAGGATACAGGTTTCAAAGAGACTTATCCCGGCCCCGGTGGATTGGATTTGGAAAAGCACCTTCGGAAAAACTGGGTACCGCTTCCCATGGCCCACCTTGGCTTTGGCTTGCCGAAAGGGACCGACCTTAAACTGCGCTTTACACCCACGATCGATCTGGGTGACGACGCTTCCCTGAAGATTTTTGGCCTCGGCATCATGCACGATGTGAAACAATGGATACCGGGTATTAAACTGTTGCCTTTTGATCTGTCAGGGTTTGTTGGATACACCAAATTCAAAATGGAAACTTTTATCGACAGGGAAGACAATCCGGATCAGCGCGGTGTAATGGAATTAAATTCCACAACGATTCAGGGGCTCATATCCAAAAAGTTTTCGGTGCTTACCCTCTATGGTGGCCTCGGTTACAATATTGCCAACTCCAGCCTGGCATTGAAAGGTTCCTATGACATCAATCAGGATGGTGAAATCAGTTCTTCCGAACTCGATCCCCTGGATCTTAAATTTGCCGCATCCGGATTCAGGACTACGGCAGGTATGCGCCTGAAACTCGCGGTAATTACCCTCCATGCCGATTATACCCTTCAAAAGTACAAATGTCTTACCGTTGGGCTCGGCATCTCGGTGCGGTAGTTATTTTGTTATTTCCCCGTGTATTCCGGTTTTCTTTTTTCGATGAAAGCCCTCATGCCTTCTTTCTGATCTTCGGAAGAAAAGCAGAGGTAGAAATTTTTTCTTTCGAATTGTAGCCCTTCCTCCAGGTGTGTTTCGAAGGCGCGGTTAACCGCCTCTTTGGCCAATTGGGTGGCAATGGGCGACATTTGGGCAATTTCACCAGCTAAATTTACCGCCTCGCGGAGGTACATTTCAACAGGCACCACTTTATTGACCATCCTGAAGCTCAGGGCTTCATCAGCAGACAGGAACTTGCCTGTGAGAACCATTTCCATCGTTTTTACTTTCCCGATAGCCCTGGTGAGCCGTTGTGTGCCGCCCGCGCCAGGCATAACACCGATCTTGATTTCCGGCTGGCCAAAACGCGCTGTTTCAGAAGCAATGATCATATCACAGGTCATGGCAAGTTCACATCCGCCGCCGAGGCAAAAACCTGAAACCGCGGCGATGATGGGTTTCCTGGTCTTTCGTATCTGGTCCCAGGTGCTGAACTGATCGAGCATCAGCATATCGACTGCGGATTTATCAGCCATTTGTTTGATGTCTGCCCCTGCCGCAAAAGCCTGCTCATTCCCTGTTATGATAATGGCACGCACCTGGTCGTTGCCGTCAAGTTGTTGCAGCGCATTGCGGAGCTCCTGCATGAGCTGCGTGTTCAATGCATTTAATTCTTTGGGCCTGTTCAGCTGGATCAAGGCGATGAACGAAGCGTATTGGTCATTGACGATGA
>Ga0299914_10002004_pt1 | contig 13826 bp, 13 predicted proteins | sample RVTome_10_FD_201361 | JGI IMG/M metagenome (GOLD analysis project Ga0299914, IMG submission 201361) | Soil microbial communities from uranium-contaminated site in the Upper Colorado River Basin, Wyoming, United States - RVT153D57 (version 2) ...
CGAAGCCGCGCTCGTCCACCTCGAGGCCGCATTGCAGCAGCCAGTCGGTATTGGGATCGGCGCCGATGAACAGGAAGAGGTGCCGGACCGCGCGGCGCTTCTCGCCGTCCGCGGCGCCGCGCCACCTAATCGCTTCCAGCGTGCCTCCCTCGCCCTCGAGCGCCGAGACCGCGGCGCCGGTCACGACCTCGACGTTGGCGAGCCCCGATATCCGCTCGATCAGATAGGCCGACATCGTGTCCCGGAGCGGCCGGCGCGCCAGCAGGGTGACGCGCGCCGCGCGGCCGGCGAGGTAGACGGCGGCCTGGCCGGCCGAATTGCCGCCGCCGACCAGCGCCACCTCCTGGCCTTCCGACAGCCGGCCCTCGAGCGGCGAGGCCCAGTAATGGACCGAGCTGCCCTCGAAATCCTCGAGGTGGGGAACGTCGAGTCGGCGGTAGCGGGCGCCGGTCGCGATCACCGCAGCGCGGGTTCGCAGCGTCTCGCCGCTGCCGAGCGAGAGAGTTAGCGGCGCGTCGGGCTCGCCGGGGAGCAGCTGCATCGCCTCGCTCGGGATCGCCATGTCGACGCCGAATTTCTGTGCCTGGGTGAAGGCGCGGCCCATCAGCGCCATGCCGGAAATGCCGGTCGGAAAGCCGAGATAATTCTCGATGCGCGCAGACGCGCCGGCCTGGCCGCCGAACGCCCGGCAATCGAGCACCATCACCGACAGGCCTTCCGACGCGGCGTAGACCGCCGTGGCAAGACCGGCCGGGCCGGCGCCGACTACGGCCACGTCGAAGATGCGGTCCGGATCGATCGGACGGACCAGGCCGATGCAACGGCCGAGCGCCGCGTCGGTCGGCTTGCGCAGCAGCTGCCCGCCGGGGCACAGGACGATCGGAAGGCATTCGGGGGCAACGTGGAAACGCTCGATGAGCGCGCGGGCGTCGGCGTCGGTGTCGGGATCGAGCCGCAGATGCGGATGTCCGTTCCGGGTCAGGAATCCCTCCAGCCGCAGCACGTCGGAATCGTCTTCGCGGCCGACGATCACCGGTCCGCCGGCGCCGGTCTCGATCAGGCCGACCCGGCGCAGGATCAGCGCCCGCATGATCCGCTCGCCGATCTCGGCCTCCGCGACCAGTAGCGCCCGGAGCCGGTCGGGCGCGATCGCCACCGTCTCGACCGGTCCCCGGGCATAAGCGTCGATCAGCGACGGCCGCCCGGACAGCTGGGCGATCTCGCCGAGGAACCCGCCCGGCTGGTGGGTCGTGATCGGTGTCCGCCGCCCGGATTCGTCATGCTGGCTGATCTCGATGGCGCCGGACAGGACGATCGAAAGACCGTGGCCGGTCTCGCCGACCCGGGCGAGCGGCTCTCCGTCGGCAAAGAATCGCCGTTCGCCGAAGCGCGAAAGCCGGTCCACCTCCGCCGGCGACAGCCTCGGAAAGGCCTGGGCCGCACGAGTCTCCACGATCGAGGAGGGCCGCGCGGCGGCGGCCGCATTTTCCTGTGTCATCGGTCGCGCCCTTTCGCCTGGATGGACCGTCCTGCTCATGGTCCGACTTCGGTTCCGTGGCGAGCCCGCCTGACCGTCGGCGGGCTCGACCGCGGATTCGTTCAGGCCGGTGTCCGCTCGGCCAGGATGAACGGCCTCGATGAAGCCGCCGCCCCTTGGACGAAGGCGAGCAGCTCGGCGTTGAAATCGTCGGGATTGGTCTGGGCGTAGCCATGATTGCCGCCCTGGATTTCCTTGAACGTCGCGCCCGGCACGAGCTTCACGGCGGCGCGTGCCGCGGCGTCGATCGGCACGATCTGGTCGTCGGTGCAGTGGATGATCAGGGTGGGCACGTCCACGCCCCGTAGGTCGTCCGAATAATCGACCTCCGAAAATTCGTGGATGCAGTCATACTGGCCCTTGTGCCCGCCCATCATTCCCTGGAGCCAGAAGGAATCGCGCAGCCCTTCCGAAATCGTCGCGCCGTCGCGATTGAAGCCGTAGAAGGGGATGGTCAGGTCCTTGTAGAATTGGGAACGATTGTCGCGGACTCCCTTGCGGATCGCGTCGAACGCCTCGATCGGCAGGCCGGCGGGATTGGAGTCGGTCTTCAGCATCAGCGGCGGCACGGCTTCCAGCAGCACCAGCCCCGCGACCCGCGAGGTGCCGTGGCGCCCGACATAGTGGGCGACCTCGCCGCCGCCGGTCGAATGGCCGACCAGGACGATGTCCTTGAGGTCGAGCGCCTCGATCAGTTCGGCCAGATCGTCGGCATATTGGTCCATGTTGTTGCCGTCCCAGGTCTGGGTCGAGCGGCCGTGGCTGCGGCGGTCGTGGGCGATCGCGCGAAAGCCTCGCTCGCCGAAGAAGAGCATCTGATTGTCCCAGGCGTCCGAGCTGAGCGGCCAGCCGTGAGCGAAGAGGAGCGGCTGGCCGGTGCCGAAATCCTTGTAGAAGATCTCGGTCCCGTCGCGAGTGGTGATGGTGGGCATGACTATATCCTCCTCCGATGAAAGTACGACCATGGCGCGCGCCGGCGGACGCGCCCATTCTACGTTCGGCAGCCGGGATTATACGTTGGTATGTTACGCGCCGACGTCGTCGGCGGCGAGGGCGCCGGCGCTCAGCCGGTCGCGGGTGGAGGGCCGACGATCGCCGACTCCACGGCGGTCGCCAGCGAGAAGGCGAAGCGGGCGCCCTCCGCGAGGGACTCGCAGCGTATCTCGCTGCCATGCGCCTCGACGATCGAGCGGCCGAGCGACAGACCGATCCCAGGTCCGGAAGCCTTGGTCGGTCGATTTCAAGACTGCCATCGACGCGACGGCGCGGTCAACGGCGCGCCACCTCCGGGCTCGGCTCGCTGCCGATGGGTGTTACTGCAATGCGCGCGTGCCGCTCTCCGGTGCCGGACGGATGCCGAAGGCGGGCGCGGCGCCTATTCGTCGAACCGGATCTGGTTGCGGCCGGCCTTCTTGGCCTCGTAGAGAAGCTCGTCGGCGCGCATCAGCCCCTGCATCGTGCCGCCGGAACAGCTGGCTATGCCGGCCGAAAAGGTGACCCGGCCGATTCGTTCGCCGGTATCGCGCAGCACGAAATCGCGGCGCATCGACGCCCGGCGGGCGCGCTCGATCAGCAAGGCGGCGTCGGAGACGGTCAGCCCTTCGAACAGGACGACGAACTCCTCGCCGCCGAGCCGCGCCACCATGTGGCTGCCGCACGCCAGCAGCAGGCGTTTCGCCATCATCTTCAGCACGCGGTCGCCGACCGCATGGCCGTGGCTGTCGTTGATCATCTTGAAATGGTCGAGGTCGCAGATCGCCACCGCCACCGGGGTGGACTTCACGTCGAGCTCGCGGCAACGATCCTCAAAGGCGCGGCGGTTGGCGAGATCGGTCAGCGGATCCCTGCGCGCCTCCCCCTCGACGACAATGAGCTGCTGCCGCAGTGTCTGGGCCTCGCTCTCGGCCTGGACCAGGCGCCGTTCGGCGGCGCGGGTCCGCTCCAGGATAGCGCCGGTGATCCGGATCAGGCCTTCGAGACCGACCTGCGGGTCGGCGGACTCCAGCGCGGCGGCACCCTCCTCTAGGTCGCGGCCGTAGCTCTCGGTCTCGATCCGGGCCTGTTCGACCGTCTCGGCGAACGCCTGAAGCAGCAGCTTCGTGGCGGCCAGTGCCGGATCGTCGACATGCTCCACCGTCGCGCTCTTGGCGATGCCGAACTCGTTGCGAATACGGTCCGCCTCGGGCTGGGAGAGCCGTATGCCGTCGTTGACGAGCCTGTTCACCTCGCGCGAGGCCGCGGATTCGCCGTCGACCACCAGCTGATAGACGAGGCCGTAATTCTCCGGGCTTGGGCAAAGACCGTGCTCGGCGAGGAATTTGCCGATCCGCGAATAGATTTTCTGGTGGGTAAGCTCGCGGGTCGGCGGCTGAAGGATCTTCAGCATCAGCGGGGCCTGACGTTCGGGCTTGGCGGCAGCGTGGGCGGGGTCTCGCCCTGGCGCCAGGCGAGGGTGATCGAGATGCGGCGGTTGCGCGGGTCGTAGCGGTCGTTCGGCACATAGGGATCGCGCTCGGCCACGCCCTCGATACGGGCGAAGCGCGGCGCCGGGATGCCCGAAGCGTGCAGCGTCGCGCGCGTGCTCTCCGCCCGCCCGGTCGACAGCATCCAATTGTTCATCGTCCGACCCGCCGCATAAGGCAAAGCGTCGGTATGGCCGCGCACCACGATATTGTTGGGCACGCTCGCGATCACCTGCGCGACCTCCCGGACGAGCCGGCTGGCGTCGGGCAGCAGCTGGTCGGTGCCGACCCGGAACATCGAGAAATCGGCCTCGTCCATCAGATCGATGCGCAGCCCCTCGTCGTCCTCCGAAAAGCGGATGTGACTGCGAAGCTCCCTGAGCTCGGGCGTGGATTCCATCCGCTGCTCCAGCTCCTGCCGGAGCTGCTCGAACCGCGCCCGGTCCTCTGCCGCGGCTGTGGCCGCGGCGCCTTCGCGCTCGCCGCCCGTGACGTCGCGCGGTATCACGATCGAGCGGGAACCGGTCTGCTGGGCCTTGTGGGGATAATTGTCCGCCGCGATGATCGAATCGCCGCCCATGATTCCGTCCGAGCCGGCGCTGTTCTGGCGATATTCGATCAAGGTCGGCGTGAAATAGTCGGCGAGACCCTTGCGCTGGCTTTCATCGGTCGAGCCGAGCAGCCAGAGCAAAAGGAAGAAAGCCATCATCGCGGTGACGAAGTCGGCATAGGCGATCTTCCACGCGCCGCCATGATGGGCGCCGTGCGCCGCCTCGACGATCTTCTTGACGATGATCGGCCGGGGCTCCGGCTCGTTCTTTCCCCGTCTCGCCGCGCTGGCCATGGCTCATCGGCCTCGCATGCCGTCGAACACGTCCGCGAAAGCGGGCTGGTTGGAATGGGCAATGCCCGAGCGTGCCGCCTCGATCACCAGCGGCAGCGGATGCCCGTGCAGCGAGGCGATGACGATCTGCTTGACGACATGGTAGATGGCGGCATCGCCCTCGATCACTTGCCGGGCGCGGTTGGCGAACGGGCCGACGAATCCGTAGGCGAGCAGAACGCCCAGGAAGGTGCCGACCAGCGCCGATCCGATCATGCCGCCGAGGATCGCCGGCGGCTGGTCGATCGATCCCATCGTCTTCACGACGCCAAGCACCGCCGCGACGATGCCGAGCGCCGGAAGCGCGTCGGCCAGCGTCTGCAGCGTGTCGGCGGGCCGTATCGCTTCATGGTGGTGGGTCTTGATGGCATTGTCCATCACGTCCTCGACGGCATGCGGATCGAGCGTCCCCGAGGAGACGACCACGAGACGCAGCGTGTCGCAGATGAGGTGGACGAGCGTGTTGTCCTTGAGCAGCTTGGGATAGTCGGCGAAGATCGTGCTGGCTTGCGGATCTTCGATATGGGGCTCGACCGCGACCGGGCCATCGGTTCGCAGCATCTTCATCAGTCGGGAAACCAGGAAGATGGTGTCGAGGAAGTCCTGCTTGGTGTAGCGCGGCCCTTTGAAAACCTTGGCGAATCCACCGCCGAGGGCCTTGAGCTCACGAGTCGAGTTGCCGGCGATGGTGGCGCCGACGGCGGCGCCGCCAATGATCAGCATTTCGAGAGGCAGCGCGTGCAGGATAACGCCCATGCTGCCGCCGCTGATAAGAAAGCCGCCGAACACCATCACGATGACGACGACGACGCCTACGGCTGGAAACATCCGCTTTTCCCCGACACTGGCCAGCGGGACGAAAGAAAGCACGTCCCAAAGGGATTAACGGCAGCCGGGCCGAGATTTTAGCGAATTTCCGCAATTCTCAGGCGGCTGGCGATGCCGCGCGGAGCTCCGTCAGCCGTCAGCGGAGGATGTCGAACAACGTGCTGGAATTGATCCGGGCAAAGGCCGCCTGCGCTGCCTGGAGCGTCAACTGGCGGGCCTGGAGCCGGGCGATGACCTCCATCACGTCGGTGCTCTCGAGCGACGTGCGCTCCTCTTCCGCCTGCAGCGAGAATTCGGCGAGCCGCTCGAGCAGATTGTCGATTCGCTTGCCGCGTGTGCCCTGTTCACCCTGCGCCTTCGTGATGCCGGCCACGGCCGCGTCCATCTCGGCGAGCGCCAGGTCGACCGATGCCGGCCGCGTCGCGTCGGGCTCGAGGATTGCATCGGCGGCATCGGAGATGATCGCGGCGATATCCTTGGGGCCGCCGGCGGTATTGGCCTCGAAGACCGATGCTCGCGTTCCGACCGCCTTGATGCGGATGCCTTCGCCGGCGGGGATCTCCAGCGCGTCACCGGTCGGAAACAAGGGTTCGCCCCGCGGGTCGCGGGTGATTTCGAGTGCCGCAATCTCCTCGGCGATCGCCCGCAGCTCCAGCGCAATGGTGGCGCGATTTTCGGCGGACATCGTGCCGGTCGCGGCAGACAGCATAAGCTCCTTCGCCCGGGTGACGGCCGAAACGGTGGCGCTGATCGCATCGTCCGCCCTGACCGAAAGCCCCGCAGCCGCCTCGAGATTCCGCTTCCAGGTGGCCATGTCGGCCTGCGCGCGGGCGATGTCGGAGACGCGCGCGGCGCCGACCGGATCGTCCGAGGGCGCCTGAATGCGCTTGCCGGTCGAGATTTCGGTCATCGCCCGTTCGATGTCGCTGGCGAGCCGCGCCTGGCGGTTGATTTCCAGGGTCAGGCGATAGCGGGTGCCGGTGATCATGTTGGACGCCTCCTCAGAGTGCGGAAATGAGCGTGTTGAAGGTCTCGCGCGCCACCTGAATGATCCGGCTGGCAGCGCCGTAGGCCTGCTGAAACCGCAGCAGCTCGGCCGCCTCCCTGTCCAGATCCACGCCGGTGACCTCGTCGAGCGAAGCGTAGCTGTTGTCGCGCCAGGCCGCGGCGGCGGAAGCCTCGGACCTGGCGCCGGCGAGCGCCTGTGCGGCGTCTGAGACGAGTGCGTTCCAGCGCGCCTCCGGGCCCGTCGGGCTGCGCAGCGCGTCAAGCGCAAGCAGATTGCCGTTCGCCCGGCCGTCAGTCGACTCTGCGGCGATGAGGGTAGGGTCGCTGACCAGCACCGCCATCGCGGTTGCGCCGCCGCTCGCGTCGAGCAGTGCGCCGCCGGGGTTGCCGGCAAGATCGAGTCCGGCCGCCGACCAGTCGTTGATCTGGGTGGCGAAGTCGCTGGCGAGGATGTCGAGCGCCGCGCGGCGGTCCGCGGTCGATCCGGCCACCCGTACCAGCCCGGCCAGGCTTCCCGACATGGCCGGCAGCGGCTCGGTCGTTCCTTCCTTGGTGATCTGGAGCGAGATGCGGCCGTCGGTCGCCGTCTGCATGGCGACGAAGCCGGGGCCGTTGCCATTGAGCAAGGAGATTGTGGAAGCGCCGCCGAGGGTGAGGTTCACCGTGCCGTCGCCGGCGATATTGGCGCTGATATCGACGCGCTGGGCGACCTGGTCGATCAGCCGGTCGCGCTCGTCCTCGAGCGTGGCGCGCGCCGCCCCGCCCGGCATCGACGCGCGGATCGTGCGATTGATGTCGTCGAGGGCGGACAGCGCCTTGTTGACCGCGTCGATATCGAGTCCGGCCGCGGATTCGATGCCGTCGGAAACCCGCCCGAGCGTCTGGGCGCTCGTCCTGAAGGCCCCGGACACGTCCTCGAGCGTGGTCAGCATCGTCGATCGGCCGAGCGGATCGTTGGGATTGGGGGCGAGAGCGTTTGCGGCGTTGAAGAAGGACGTCATCGACGAGCCGACCGTCGCCGCGCCGTTGCCGAACGCGGTCTCGACGCTGATCAGCCATCGCTCGCGGGCCGACGCCGCACCGGCCGCCGAGGCGGCGTAGCGCGCCTCGCTCGCCCGGAACGAATCCCAGGCGCGCCGCACGCCGGCGACCTCGACTCCGCTGAACAGCACCTGTTCGCGATAGACCGGATCGGGGCTGATGCCCGGCGTCGGCGCCTGCCTGAGCACGACGGAACGGCGCGCGTAGCCGGGCGTCTCTGCATTGGCGACATTCTCGCCGATGGCGCCGAGCGCGCCCTTGTAGGCGCTTACCGCCGAGGCGCCGATATTGAGGAGGTCGCTCATCTGGCGGATCTCCGCTGAAACTGGTTGAGGAGCATCTCGGCAATGCCGAAGCTCTCGCGCTCGGCCATCGTATCGGCCAGGCGGGCATCGGCCATGTCGCGGAACTGGTCGGCGGCGTCGCTGCCGAGCAGGTCCTCGCCGAGGCGCGCCTGGCGCATCGACCCGATCATCTGGCGCAGGAACACCGCCTCGAACGCCTGGGCGGCCTCGCGCATCCGCTGATCCTGCTGCGGCTCGCCCGGCTGCGGCGCGGCGGCGCCCGCCTGCGGGGGAATACGGTCGATCATAGCACCACCAGATCCGCTCTCAGGGCGCCCGCTTGCTTGAGCGCCTCCAGGATCGCCACCAGGTCGGACGGCGCGGCGCCGATCGCATTCACGGCCCGGACGATGTCCGAAAGCTCGGCGCCGGGCGCCATCTCGAACATCCGCACCCTTTCCTCGACGACATCGATATTGCTGTCCTGCTCTTCGGCGGTCTGGCCGCGTGAGAAGGGCGCCGGTTGGACGATCCGGGGATTCTCCTCGACCGAGACGGTGAGCCGGCCGTGGCTGACCGCCGCGGGGCCGATCCGCACCGCGCCGTTGATGACGACCGTGCCGGTGCGCGAATTGACGATCACCCGCGCCGGCGCGTCGGCCGGCGTGACTTCGATATTCTCGATCCGGCTCATCAGCAGCGACCGCGACTCGGCACCCGGCGGGGCGGCGATGGCGATCGACACCGCGTCGACGGCGTTCGCGACCGACTGGCCGAGGCCGATGTTGATCGCGTCGGCCACACGCTGCGCCGTCGTGAAGTCGGCGTCGGCGAGGTTGAAGGTAAGCTGAGGCGCTGCGGCGAAGCCGGCATCGACGGCGCGCTCGACGGTGGCGCCATTGGGGATTCGGCCGGCCGAAGGCACGTTGACCGAGACCTGCGATCCGTCCTGCGCCGAGACGCCGAGACCGCCGACCACGAGATTGCCCTGCGCCATCGCATAGATCTGGTTGTCGGCGCCGCGCAGCGGCGCGAGGATCAGGGTGCCGCCGCGCAGCGATCGTGCGCGTCCGAGCGCCGAGATGGTGACGTCGACCCGCTGGCCCGGCCGTGCAAAGGCGGGAAGCTCGGCGGTGACCATGACCGCTGCGGCGTTCTTGAGCGCCGGATTGACGCCCGGCGGCAAGGTGATGCCGAAGCGCGAGGCGACCCCGCCCATCGCCTGGGTGGCATATTCCAGATTGTCGTCGCCGGTGCCGGCGAGGCCGACGACGATGCCGTAGCCGGTCAGCTGGTTGGGACGGACGCCCTGGAACGTGCCGAGATCCTTGATCCGCACGGCATGGGCCGGCGCGGCGAAGGCCGTCAGGGCGGCAAGAGCGAGGAGGATGCGGATCAGCATGATGTGGCCTTTTAGAAAGGGCTGACGATCGTGAAGAAGCGCTGCAGCCAGCCCTGACGGCTGGCGCGGGCAACTTCTCCCCGGCCGGAATAGACGATGCGGGCATCGGCGATCCGGGTCGAAGCGACGCGGTTGTCGGGGCCGATGTCGGTGGCGCGGACGATTCCGGAGACCCGGATGAACTCGTCGCCGCGATTGATCCGCATGGTCTTCTCGCCCTGCACGATCAGATTGCCGTTCGGCATGACCGCGGCGACGGTGACGCTGATCTCGCCGAACAGCGAGTTGCTCTGCGTGGCGCGGCCCTGTCCGTCGAACTCGTTGTTGCCGCCCATCGACACGTCGCTCGGGTTGAAGAAGGAGAGCGGCCCCGTGGTCGGCGGCGTGAGACCGAGGCTGCCGTCGCGGGCGGTGGTGACGCCGTTGACGGTGCTGCCCTGCATCCGTTCGACGAGGACGACGGTGAGCACGTCCCCCACGGCCGCCGCGCGGGTGCCGCTGGTCAGCGGCGCATAGCCCTGGCCGGCCTGGAAGATGGCGCCGTTCGCCGGCGGTGGCGGCGGCACCTCCGGATAGCTCGGCTCGTAGCTCGGACGCGGCTCGCGGGCGGCGCACAGCAGCAACGCGGCGGCGGCGAGGAGGAACTGGCGTTTCATCCTAGAGCTGCTGGTTGGCATTGCGCAGCATCTCGTCGGTAGCCGACACCATCTTGGCGTTGACCTCGTAGGCGCGCTGGGTCTCGATCATGTCGACCAGCTCCTGAACGACATTGACGTTGGAGCCTTCGAGCGCGCCCTGGCGCAGCGACCCGCGCCCTTCCTCGCCCGGTGCGCCGGTCTGGGCGGTGCCGCTGGCGGCCGTCTCGATGTAGAGGTTGCCGCCGATCGCCTGCAGGCCGCCTTCGTTGACGAAGCGCGAGATCTCGATGCGGCCGACCTCGGTCGCATCGGTCTGGCCCTGCTGGGTGACCGAGACGGTGCCGTCGGCGCCGATCGTGACCGACTGCGCGCCCTCCGGGATCTGGATCTCGGGCTGGAGCGGCATTCCGTCCGACGTGACGATCTTGCCCTCGTTGGAGAGGTGGAAGTTGCCGGCGCGGGAATAGGCCTCGCTGCCGTCCGGACGGGCGACGCGGAAATAGCCCGCTCCCTCGATCGCGAGATCGAGCGGATTGTCGGTGGTGCTGATCGATCCGGCGGTGTTCACCCGCGAGGTGCCGGTCATGCTGACGCCGCCGCCGAGGTTGAGGCCGGTGGCATATTGGTTCTCGCCCGAGGCCGCGGCGCCGGGGGCGGTCATGACCTGATAGGCGAGCGTCTCGAATTCGGCGCGGTCGCGCCGGAACCCGGTGGTGTTCACGTTGGCAAGGTTGTTGGCGATGACGCGCATGCGCGCCGACTGTGCGTCGAGCCCGGTGCGGGCGACGTGAAGGGCTGCGTTGGACATCGGATAAGCTCCCTGGTGGAAATCAGCTGGGCAGGCGCATCAGATCGGCAGCCGAAGTGTCGATCTCGCGAGCGGTTGAAATGAGACGGAGTTGGGTTTCCCAGGCGCGGCTTGCCTCGATCATGTCCATCAGACCCTGGGTCACCTCGACGTTCGAGCCTTCGAGGCTGCGCGGCGTGACCCGCGCCTGCGGGTCGCTAGGCAGGACGCCGCCGTCGGGCACCCGGAACAACCCGTCCAGGCCCTTGAGCACCTGCGATCCCGCCGGCGACGCCAGCTTGAGCCGGTCGACCTGCTGCGGCACGTTGGGGTCGCCGCCGGTCGGCACGATCCAGATCGAGCCGTCCTGGTCGATCCGCATCGAATCGGCGGGCGGCAGCGTGATCGGGCCCTGTTCGCCCATGACGATCTGGCCGTCACCGGTGGTGAGCACGCCGCTCGGGCTGACCTGCAGGTCGCCGCGCCGCGTATAGGCCTCGCCGCCGTCGCGGGGCTGGACCGTAAGCAGCGCGTCGCCCTGCATCGCGACGTCGAGCTCGCGCCCGGTCTCGATGATCGTTCCCGCCCGCATGTCGGCCGACAGCACCTCCTGCGAGGACTGCGCCCGCGCGTCGAAGCCCTGGCCCTGGATCCACAGCGCCCGTGCCGACGAGACTTCGCGCCGGAACCCTGTCGTGTTGGCGTTGGCGAGGTTGTTCGCGGTCGTCGTCTGGCGGTGCATCGCACCGCGCAGCGCCGACAGGGACGTGTGGATCAGCCGGTCCATGGTCTAGCCTCAGCTGCGCATGTTCATGATGGACTGGGTCATCGCGTTGGCGGTCTCGATCGCCTTCGCGTTGGCCTGGAAGTTGCGCTGCGCGGAGATGAGCGCCACCAGCTCCTCGGTGATGTCGACGTTCGCGCGCTCGAGCGTGCCGGACTGGACCCGGCCGAAGCCTTCGCCGCCGGCCGTGCCGATCTGGGCCGGACCACTGTCTCCGGTCACGGTCCAGCGGGCGTCGCCCTGCTGGCGCAGTCCGGTCGGGTTGGCGAAATTCGCCATCATCAGCTTGCCGAGCGCCTGGGTCGAACCATCGGAGAAGGTGGCGGTGACCAGGCCTTCGGCATCGATCGACAGGTCGTTGAGCCGCGCCGAGGCGATGCCGTCCTGCGCGATCGAACTGACGCTGAAAGAGGTCGCCGCCTGCTGCGAGGTGCCGAAGTCGAGCGATATCGCCAGCGGCGCCGACGCGCCGGATGGGAAGACGGAACCGAAGGCATGGGCGCCGGTCGGTGCGGTGAGCGCGCCGGTGCCGTCGAACGTCAGCGTCAGCGCCGTCGGCGTTGCCGATGCCGGATCGGCCGAGGCCTGCTCGTTGCCGACGAACATGTTGACTTCCCACTCGTCGGCGGCATCGCCGTTCGCGATGGACGCGGTCCGAACGAAGTAGAGGGTCGCCGGGATGGCGCTTCCCTCGCTGTCATAGACGGTCGTCTGCTCCGAATAATTGTAGCTGTTGGGATCGAGCCGATCGAAGGTGCCGGTCTTCACCGCGGCGCTGCTCGGCAGGTTGACCGCAAGGTCGATCGCGCCGGTCGCGGCAGGCGTGCCGGAGCTCAGGGGGAGCTGCAGGGTCTGCGCCGCGCTGAGCGTGGTGGCGCTGACATTGCCGTCGGCATCGACCGGCAGCACCATCATGTAGGCGCCGTTGGAATCGACCAGGTAGCGGTCGGCGTCGATCGCCAGCGATCCGTTGCGGGTGAAGTAGGTCGCGCCGCCGGTCAGCCCGTCGCGGGTCACGAAGAAGCCCGAGCCGGAAATGGCAAGGTCGAGCTCGCGGGACGAGGATTCGAAGCCGCCCTGGGTGAACTGCTGATCGATCCCCTTCAGGCGCGTGCCCTGGCCGGCGGTCGTGGTCGACGCCGGCATGATGTCGCCGAACTGCGCCCGGCTCCGCTTGAAGCCGTAGGAGCCGACGTTGGCGATGTTGTTCGAAACGGTGGAAAGATCGGTCTGCGCGCCGCGCAGGCCCGAAAGCGAGGTGTAGAAGGACATCGGAAAGTCTCCTTGTTCGAAATCAGGCGAGGCGAAGGGCGGCTTCCACCGGAAGCAGTCCGAGGCCGGTGACGAGGCGGGTCGCGCCGCCGTTTGCCGGCGACTGGATGCCGCCGATGGAGGTCCAGGTGGCGATTCCGGCGGCGACCGGCTGGCCGGCCGCACGGGCATTGACGACGACCTGCAGTGGGCCGCCGCCGGCGGTTTCGCCCGCGTCGTTGAGGCCGTCCCAGGCGAAATTGATCGGGCCGGCGGGCTGGCTGCCCAGATCGAGGTGACGCACGATCGTGCCGTTCTCGTCGACCAGGCTCACCGTCACCGCGTCGGCGGCGGAGGCCAGCTCGATCTCACCGGCATAGGTGCCGTCGCGGAGCGGCGTGGCGATGTTCGATTCGACCAGCATCGACCGGCCGATCCAGTTCGCCACGTCGCCGATACGGCTGCCGGCGAGCGAATCGACGATGGTCTGCAGGCTGCGGTTCATCTCGGCGATGCCGGCGACCTGGCTGAACTGCGCCATCTGGGCGATCATCTGCGTGTTGTCGACCGGGTTGAACGGATCCTGGGTGGTGAGCTGGGTCGTCATCAGCCGCAGGAAGGCGTTCTGATCGAGCTGCGCTGCCGGGTTGGAGGCGGTCGTCGTCGGCGTCGTCGAGGCGCCGTTCAGGGTGTCGATGACGCTCATTGGCCGAGCCTCAGCGTGTCGAGGGTGAGGGTCTTGGCGGTCTGCAGCACCTGCACGTTGTTCTGGTACTGGCGTGCGGTCTCGACCATCTCGATCAGCTCGGCGGCATGATCGACGCCCGCCTCCCAGACATAGCCGTCGGCGTCCGCCAGCGGATGATCGGGGGCATGCCGCCGGGTCGGCTCGATCCCGCCGGCGACGACCCGGTCGACGCG
>Ga0299914_10002005_pt1 | contig 13825 bp, 11 predicted proteins | sample RVTome_10_FD_201361 | JGI IMG/M metagenome (GOLD analysis project Ga0299914, IMG submission 201361) | Soil microbial communities from uranium-contaminated site in the Upper Colorado River Basin, Wyoming, United States - RVT153D57 (version 2) ...
AGCGCCCTGGCCCCTGCAGCGTTCTGCGGCACGACGGTGTCGGTGCCGAGGCGATCCTGGCCGACGCAGGCGACCCGCCCGCCACCGGCGCGGAAGCGGTCGATCTGCGCCGCGAGCGTGGCGTTCGCCGCCCGGCCGCTGAAGCGGCTGCCGACGACGATCACCGCCCGAGCTCGCTGTGCGGTGAGCATCGCCAGGTACTCGAGCTCGAGGGCCGGCTCGCGGCGCGTGTTGGCGAGCAGCACGACCGCACCGCGCTCGTCGGCGAGGCCGGTGACCCCGGCGGCGATCGTCGAGAAGTAGGGGTCGGTGATGTCGTGGACCAGCAGGCCGACCGTGTTGCTCGCCCCGCGGGCGATCGCCTGGGCGTGGACGTTGGGCGTGTAGTCGAGCTCGAGCGCGGCGGCGAGGACCTTCTCGCGCAGTTCGTTGCCGACGACGCGCGTGCCGCCGTTGAGCACCCGCGAGGCGGTGGCGATCGACACGCCGGCGCGGAGGGCGACGTCGGCGAGACGCACCGGGCCGGTGTCACCGGTCGCCACGCGACCTCACGCTCTGCAGCTCGGCCGCCAGCGCGGCAGGGTCGTGATCGGCGCCGTCGGCGACGAGCGTCACAACGCTGCGTGTCGTCGTCGCGCCGGGCGCGAGCAGCACCGGGCGGTCCCAGGCGAGCGCCGAGCCGAACCCCGGGTAGTCGGCGAGGCGGACGAACCACGGGTCGTCCGCCGTGAGCGCGTCGCCGGGCGCGGCGACCAGCGTGAAGGCTCCGCCGCCCGCGTCGTCGTGGATCCACGCCAGCCACGGCGCGACCGTGCCGTGCACCGCCTCCTCGCCGCTCGCTCGCTCGGTGCGAATCATCACCGTGCCGGTGACTTCCGGCAGGCGCCAGAAGAAGCCGCCGTAGCCGCCGCCCTCGCGCCCGTTCGACCCGGGACTGCCCAGGCGCAGCGGTCGGCCGCTGACATTGTGCAGGATGGAGCGCACGGTGAGCGCGAACCGGTCGGTGGCGCCCGGCACCTCCTCGGCCGCAATCGTGCGTCGCTCGGCGAGCAGGCAGCGATGGTCGGGCGCGATCCAGGCGAGCTCGTGGGCGAGCCGGCCGGGGCGCCGCTCGGTCCAGCCGAGGTGGCGGATCGTGCCATGGTCGTCGCGCGGCACGTAGCCGCGGTCGCGCACGTAGGTGCGCCCGCCCCAGAAGTTGACGCCCGCACCATCGTCGCCCGCTCCGTCGCAGCCAGCCCGGTCGCTGCCGGTCCGGCCGTCGATCGCCACGTCCTGCACGGCGATGCCGACACCGAGATGCCAGCGGTGGTCGGCCGGGGAGGCGTCGCTCACCACGGTGCCGCCGATCGTGCACACCGGGTGCAGGTACGGCCGCGGCGACAGCGTTGCCGAGACCGAGGGGGTGAGCTGGTAGCTGGCGACGGCGAGGCCGCCGACAGCGAGGGTCGCCTCTCGCTCGCCACCTGCCGCCACCGCCCACGGCACGCCCTGCTCGGTGAACATCGCCAACTCGGCGGCGGCTCGGCGGACAGCACGGTCGGCGCCGCTGACGACGACGTGGGCGCCCTCGCCCTCGCCGACTGCGGTGCAGTACTCGGGTGGGATCGGCACGGGGTCGGGGGCGCGGCGCACGGCGTCGACGAAGGAGGTGATCGCCCGCATGCGAGCGAGCGGCACGAGCAGCGGCACGTCGCGATCGTGCACGTGGTCGACGAGGTTGGCGAGGAGGCTCGGACGCTCGCACTCGAGGGTGCGCCACGTGCCGTCGACGGGGTCGATGACGACGGCGTCGCGGCGGTAGCGCCAGGTCGCCTTGCCGCCGGTGCCGTGGACGGTGATCACCGGCTCATCTTCGCTGCTCGCGCACAGGGTCGCGGCGACGACCACCGTCACCCCCGACGTCGTCACGAGGCGGGCCACCGACGTGTCGTCCGCCTCGATCGCGTTGGCGCGGTGCAGCTCCAGCTCGATGCCGGCGAGCGCGGCGGGTTCGTCGGCGCCGGTGATGCGTAGCGCCGCGGCGACGGCGTGCAGGTACGGGTTGGTCAGCGCGCCGTCGACCACATCGGCGCCATCGAGGCGGCGTCGGCCGGCCCATGTGCCGCGCGCGAAGTAGGCGGCATCGCGCACGGCCACGCCCGATGCGCCGACTCCGCGCAGCTCGCCGAGCGTGCCGGCGGCGATCGCGTCGACGAGCTCGTCGATCACGCCGGAGGCGAGATGTTGGAAGCCGACCTGGCACGCCACGCCGGCGTCGCCGATCCCGTCGGCCATCCGGTCGAACTCGGCGAGCGACGGCGCCGGCGGCTTCTCGAGCAGCAGGTGGGCTCCCGCCGCGGCGACACGCAGCGCGATGTCGGCGTGGGTGTGGATCGGTGTGACGACGACGACGATGTCGGGCGCGGTGGCGGCGAGCAGCTCGTCGACGTCGGTCGACCACGGAACCCCGCCGACCAGCTCGGCGACTGCACCGGCGGGTGGCCGGGGATCGCACACGCCGGCCAGCTCGACCACACCGCTTGCCGCGAGGCGACGGACCTCGCGCAGATGCCACCGGCCGTGGCCATGGATGCCGACGATGGCGATCCGTGCCGCCTGGCGAGCTGCAGCTGGGGACATCTCGGCGGCGCAGCCTACGCCATCCCTGTTGGGAAAGCGCTTGCCAAACGCTTGACACGGCGCCGGCGGGGCTGCTAATCCTCGCGGTGAGAAAGCGCTTTCCCAGCGTGCCGTAGGGGCGGGCGAGATGGCGCGACGCGACGTGACTGGGGGTTCGACGGTCAAGTGGCTGTCTCACAACTGACGCTGCAGCCCGCCGACGGCACCAAGGTGGCCACCGTGCGCCGGCGCGACCGCCTGCGCCGGCGCGAGAACGCCGCCGCCTACGCGTTCCTCACGCCGTGGTTCGTCGGGCTCGTGTTCATCACGATCGGCCCGATCGGCGCTTCGCTCTACCTCTCGTTCACCGACTACCCGCTGCTCGACGCGCCCGAGTGGATCGGCCTCGAGAACTACCGGCGGATGGCCAGCGACCTCCGCTTCCGCCACTCGCTCGAGGTCACGTTCAAGTACGTCGGGATCTCCGTGCCCCTCCAGCTGGCGTTCGCCCTGCTGCTGGCCGTCGTGCTCGACAAGGGAATCCGCGGCTTGCCGCTCTACCGCGCCGTGTACTACCTGCCGTCGCTGCTCGGCTCGAGCGTTGCCGTGGCGATCCTGTGGCGGCAGATCTTCGGCACCGAAGGGCTCGTCAATCAGCTCCTCGGGGCGATCGGCGTCGACGCCACGACCGGTTGGGTGTCGCACCCCGACTACGCGCTGTGGACGCTGATCCTGCTCAACGTCTGGACGTTCGGCTCGCCGATGATCATCTTCCTCGCCGGGCTGCGCCAGATCCCGCGCGAGCTCTACGAGGCGGCCGAGGTCGACGGCGCCGGCCCGCTGCGCCGCTTCTGGCGGGTCACCCTGCCGCTGCTCACCCCGATCATCTTCTTCAACCTCGTGCTCCAGGTGATCGGCGCGTTCCAGTCGTTCACCCAGTCGTTCATCGTGAGCAACGGCAGCGGCGGCCCCGCCGACTCGACGCTGTTCTACTCGCTGTACCTGTACCAGCAGGGCTTCGGACGATTCGACATGGGCTACGCCGCGGCCCTGGCCTGGGTGCTGCTGATGATCGTCGCCACGATCACCGCGATCCAGTTCCTCGCCGCGCGCAAGTGGGTGTTCTATGGCGACCGCTAGCCGTGTCGATGCGTTCGGGCCGCTGGTCGGCGCCGGCAAGCCCCGGCCGAAGCTGCGCCTGCTCACCCATGTGTGCCTCATCGCCTTCGGCTTCGCCATGCTCTATCCGCTGCTGTGGATGGTGGCGAGCTCGTTCAAGCCGACCGAGATCGTCTTCCGCAGCCCGGGCCTGTGGCCGACGCAGTTCACGATCGGCAACTTCGCCGCCGGCTGGAACGCGCTGACGAGCACGTTCGGGCGGTACTTCTTCAACTCGGCGGTGATCGCCGCGGGCTCGATCGTCGGCAACCTGCTGTCCTGCTCGCTCGCCGCCTACGCCTTTGCCAGGCTCGAGTTCCGGCTCAAGCGGCTGTGGTTCGCCATCATGCTCGGCACGATCATGCTGCCGATCCACGTGCAGATCGTGCCGCAGTACATCATGTTCTCGAAGCTCGACTTGATCAACACGTACTGGCCGCTGATCCTGCCGAAGCTGCTGGCGACCGACGCCTTCTTCGTCTTCTTGATGGTCCAGTTCATCCGCGGCCTGCCGCGTGAGCTCGACGACGCCGCCCGCATCGACGGCTGCGGCCATTGGAGCGTCTTCTGGCGGATCATCATCCCACTCTCCAAACCGGCGCTGGCGACGACGGCGATCTTCACGTTCATCTGGACGTGGAACGACTTCCTCAGCCAGCTGATCTTCCTGACCGATCCCAAGAAGTACACGGTGCCCGTGGCGTTGCGCTCGTTCGTCGACGCGACGGCCAGGACGCCGTGGGGACCGCTGTTCGCGATGTCGATCACGTCGCTGGCGCCGGTCTTCGGGTTCTTCCTCGCGGGGCAGCGCTACCTCGTCAGGGGTATTGCCACCACGGGGTTGAAATGACAACACAACACCTCAGCTGAGGAGGGGGACATGAGAGCACAACACATCGGACGTCGCCGCCGGGGGCGGTGGCTGTGGGCAGCCGCGGCCGCCGGCCTGGCGACCCCGCTCGCCGTCGCCGCCACACCGGCGGCGGCGACGCAACCCGAGGAGGTCACGCTGCGGTTCGCCTGGTGGGGTGGCGAAGGCCGCCACGCCTACACGCAGGAGATCATCGACCTCTACGAGGCCGACAACCCGCACGTGTCGATCGAGCCCGAGTTCATCGACTGGTCGGACTACTGGAATCGCCTGGCCACCACCGTCGCTGGCGGCGACACGCCCGACGTGATGCAGATGGACCTGCGCTACATCGCCGAGTACGCCAACCGCGGCGTGCTCGCCGACCTCGGCCCGCACCTCGGCGCCGAGATCGACGACTCCTCGTTCGACACCCCGCTGCTCGCATCGGGCCAGATCGGCGGCACGCAGTACGCCCTGCCCACGGGCGTCAACGCCCTCGCCGTCGTCGCCGACCCCATGGCGTTCGAGCAGGCGGGCGTCGAGATGCCCGACGACACGTCGTGGACGTGGGACGACTTCGTCGAGATCGGTGCGCAGATCACCGAGGGAACCGGCGGCGACGTTTGGGGCGCCCAGGACAAGGGCTACAACGAGTCGAACCTGGAGATCTTCCTCCGCCAGCGCGGCGAGGTGCTGTTCACCGAGGACGGTGAGCTCGGCTTCGCGCCCGAGTCGATGGCGGAGTGGTGGCAGGTCACGCTCGACCAGCTCGAGTCGGAGGCGATCCCGCCGGCGTCGCAGACCGTCGAGGTCGAGAACGCGGGCATCGACCAGTCGCTGCTCGCCACGAACACGGGGGCGATGGGCTTCTGGTGGAGCAACCAGCTCGGCGCCCTGGCCGATGCCTCCGGCCGCGACCTCGAGCTGCTGCGCTTCCCCGGTGGCTCCGAAGGGATGTACCTCAAGGCGTCGATGCTCTGGTCGATGTCGGCGGACACCGAGCACCCGGAGGCGGCTGCGGAGTTCATCAGCTTCCTGCTCAGCGACGAGCGGGCCGGCGAGCTGATGCTCGTCGACCGGGGCGTGCCCCTCGACGTCGACATCCGCGAGTCGATCGCCGACGCGCTCGATCCGGCCAACGCCAAGGCCGCCGAGTTCGTCGAGATCGTCGGCGCCGAGGCCGAGCCGCCGCCAGGGGTGCCTCCGCAGGGCGCCGGCGAGGTGCAGCAGATCCTCTGGCGCCTCAACGAGCAGGTGCTCTTCGAGCAGATGTCGATCGAGGACGCCGTCGCCGCCTTCATCGACGAGGCCACCGCGGCCATCGGCGGCTGACCGACCGCCCCCAGCGGAGTGGGTGCCGGCCGGACTCCGGCCGGCACCCACGTGGACGTCCCAACGACGACAGGAGCAACGATGAACGGTAAGCGGGTCGGGGTGATCCTCAACGGCGTGACCGGGCGGATGGGCTACCGCCAGCACCTCGTCCGGTCGATCCTGGCGCTGCGCGAGGCCGGCGGCGTCGAGCTGAGCGATGGCTCCCGGGTCGTGCCCGACCCGCTGCTCGTCGGGCGCAGCGACGCCAAGCTCGCGGCGATCGCCGAACGCCACGGCATCGACCGCTGGACGACCGACCTCGACACCGCACTCGGCGACGAGGGGAACGAGATCTACTTCGACGCCCAGGTGACCTCGGCGCGCGCCGACGCCGTGCGCGCGGCGATCGCCGCGGGCAAGCACGTGTACGCCGAGAAGCCCCTCGCCGCCACGCTCGACGAGGCCCTCGAGCTGGCGGGGCTGGCCGCGGCGGCAGGTATCCGCCACGGCGTCGTGCAGGACAAGCTGTTCCTGCCCGGGTTGCGCAGCCTGCGGATGCTGCTCGACGCCGGCTTCTTCGGCCGCGTCCTGTCGGTTCGCGGCGAGTTCGGCTACTGGGTGTTCGAAGGCGACTGGCGCCCCGCCCAGCGGCCGAGCTGGAACTACCGCGCCGCGGACGGCGGCGGCATCGTGCTCGACATGTTCGCCCACTGGGCATACGTGCTGGAGATGATCGCGCCGGTGCGGGCAGTCACGGCCAAGGCCGTGATCCACGTCCCCGAGCGCTGGGACGAGCAGGGCCGGCGCTACGAGGTCACCGCCGACGACGCCGCCTACGCCATCTTCGAGCTCGACGGTGGTGTGATCGCCCAGGTCAACTCGTCGTGGTGCGTGCGCGTGCACCGCGACGAGCTCGTCGAGTTCCAGGTCGACGGCACCCACGGCAGCGCCGTCGCCGGGCTGCACCGCTGCGTCGCCCAGCCGCGGGTGGTGACGCCGGCGCCGGTGTGGGACCCGGACCTACCGACGAGCGAGCGGTTCCGCGAGCAGTGGCAGGACGTGCGCCCCGCCGGCACCGCCGACAACGCCTTCCGCCTGCAGTGGGAGCAGTTCGTCCGCCACGTCTGCGAGGGCGCGCCGTTGTCCGCCGACTTCTTCGCCGCCGCCCGCGGGGTGCAGCTCGCCGAGCTCGGTCTGCGCTCGTCGGCCGAGGGTCGCCGCCTCGAGGTCCCGGAGATCTCGGGGTGAGCGAGCGCAGCGAGCGCACAGACCGATCTGGGGGCCGTGAGCATCGGATTCCGCAACTCTCCGCGCCCAGACGCGCGCCCGGGATGCACTCGTGAGCCGCGCAGTCACGATCAACCTGCCGGGCGGCGATGGGGTGCCCGAGCGCTACACGCTCGGTGAGCCCGGGCGTTGGCCCACCGAGGCGCGGTTCACCGGTCGCGCCGCATACGCCGCGGCGCGGGTGGTCGCCGACCCACGCACCGCCCACGCCCCGGGAGGCTCCGCTGCACTCGACTGGGACGCGACCTTGGCCCACCGCCGGCGGCTGTGGGCGCTCGGCTTCGGCGTCGCCGAGGCGATGGACACCGCCCAGCGCGGGATGGGCCTCGACTGGCCGGCCGCCGCCGAGTTGATCAGCCGCTCGGCCGCCGAGGCCCGAGCCTGCGGTGGAGTGGTCGCGTGTGGGGCGGGCACCGACCACGCCGGCGAGCTCGCCTCGCTCGACGAGGTCGTCGCCGCCTACGCCGCCCAGCTCGAGCACGTCGTCGGAGCAGGAGGGAGGGCCATCGTGATGGCCAGCCGCCAGCTCGCCCGCCTCGCCCGCCACGCCGACGACTACGCCGCCGTCTACGGCAAGGTGCTCGCCCTCGTCGACGAACCGGCGATCCTCCACTGGCTCGGGCCGATGTTCGACCCGCAGCTCGCCGGCTACTGGGGCAGCGACGATCTCGAGGCGGCGACCGAGACGTTTCTCCGCGTCGTCACCGAGCACCGCGACCGGATCGACGGCGTCAAGGTCTCGCTGCTCGATCGCGACCACGAGGTGCGCCTGCGCGCCGCGTTGCCCGCAGGCGTGCGGCTCTACACCGGCGACGACTTCCACTATCCCGAGCTGATCGCCGGCGACGGCGTGCACTACTCGGACGCCCTGCTCGGCATCTTCGACGCGATCGCCCCCGCCGCTGCCGCGGCGCTCGTCGCCCTCGACGCCGGCGACCTGGCCGGCTACGAGGCGTCGCTCGCCCCCACCGTGCCGCTGGCCCGCCACGTGTTCGCCGCGCCGACACAGTTCTACAAGACCGGGCTGGCGTTCCTCGGCTGGGTCACCGGCCAGCAGGACGCCTTCACGATGATCGGCGGGCAGGCGACGGCGCGCAGCCTGACCCACCTCGCCGGCGTGTTCCGCCTTGCCGACGCCGCCGGCCTCCTGCCAGACCCGCCGCTCGCCGCGGCCAGGATGCGGTCGTTCCTCGCCGTTCATGGGATCGACGGATGACCACCCGAGTGCTGAACGTCACCCGAGTGCCGTGCGACCCCCGCTGGCGCGCTCCGGCACTCGGATGGGGGCGGCGGTGACTGCGGCGGCGCGGTTGTCGCTCAATCAGCGGACGATCCCGTCGTGGTCGGTGCCCGAGATCGTCGACAAGTGCGCGGCGGCGGGGATCGGCGCCGTCGGGCTGTGGCGCGAGCCGGTCGCCGAGCACGGCCTCGCCGAGACCGCCAAGCTCGTGCGCGACGCGGGCATCCGCGTCTCGACGCTCTGCCGCGGCGGATTCCTCACCGCCGCCGAACCGGACGCCCGGACGACGGCGCTCGACGACAACCGCCGCGCGATCGACGAGGCGGCGACGCTCGGCACGAGCGAGCTCGCCCTCGTCGTCGGCGGCCTCCCCGCTGGCTCGCGCGACCTCGCCGGCGCCCGCCAGCGCCTCGCCGAGGCGATCGCCGTGCTCGCCCCCGAGGCGGCAGCCGCCGGCGTGCGCCTCGACCTCGAGGCACTGCATCCGATGTTCTGTGCCGACCGGTCGGTGCTCACCACCCTCGACGAGGCGCTCGACCTCGCCGCCGACCACCCGCCGGCGGCCGTCGGCGTGATCGTCGACGCCTACCACGTGTGGTGGGATCCCGGCCTCGACGCGGCGATCTCCAGAGCCTCCGGGCGGATCGGCTCGTTCCAGGTCTCCGACTGGGTGCTGCCGCTGCCTGCCGACGTACTGCTCGGGCGCGGCCTGATGGGCGATGGATCGATCGACCTGCGCGCGATGGGGCGCGCCGTCGACGCCGCCGGCTACCGCGGCGACATCGAAGTCGAGATCTTCAACGGCACGCTGTGGGCGGCCGACCCCGACGAGCTGCTCACCGCGATCGTCGACCGCTTCGCCGCCCACGTCATCGACCGCAGCTGACGCGCCACTGGTCGCCGGCCTCGATCGGCGCGACACTGGTTCCATGACGATCGCCTGTGCCGACTGCGGCTGCGTCGTGGACGGTGGCGCGCTCACCGAGCCGTGCTCCAAGCACCCGGATTGCTGCTGCGGCCACCTCCAGCCGACGAGTCCGCGCTAGCGGCCTCGCCAGGCGAGAGCTCACCGGGGAGCGTCCGTCACCGCCCCGGGGGCCGATACTCCCGGGTGCACGAGCTCGGCGAGCATCCGGCGGTATTCGAGGCAGCCGAGGTCGGCCTTGGTGTGCACCTCGGCGCGGATGTCGAGGGGGAGGCTGGGGTCCTCCATCAGCTCGAGGATCGAGAGGTCCTCGCGACCGACGGCAGTCTGCAGGTCGCGGGCGGCGGCGAGCTTCGCCGGGTCGCCGCCGAGCGGGTAGGCGTGGACCATCCACCAGACCGACGTGTCGTCGTCGACGGGGCAGACGAACGACCAGATGTGGTCGGAGCCGCCGGGGCGGTCGAGGCGCAGCAGCACGCTGAACGGCGCGGCGACCTCGTAGTGGGCGCGAGTCGTCACGGCGGCGTCGAGGTGGGCGCCGTCGACCACCTGCGTGTCGGTGACGTGGAGGCGCCAGCCGCGGCGCTCGACCGACAGCGACGGAGTCCCGGGGTCCGACGCACCGAACGTCGCCGCGTGGAGGAACGGGAAGTGGGCGGCGTCGAGGAAGTTGTCGCTGAGGAGACCCGCGCCGACCCGCGTGGTGAAGGGCCCGGCGACGAACGTGTCGTACGCCGGGTCGACGTAGGCGGCGTCGTCGAGGAGATCGCCGAGCGGCCCGCTGTCGTCGTCGGCGAGGCAGAGCCAGACGAGTCCGAAGCGCACCTGCACGTGCGCTGTAGGTACGCACGCCTTCGGCGGGATCGGTGTGCCGGCGGGTAGCGCTGGGATCGCCGTCACGCGGCCGTCGGCGCCGACGCGGTAGCCGTGGTAGCAGCATTGCAGCTCGTCACCGACGACCGTGCCGGCGCTGAGCGGGACGAGCCGGTGCGGGCAGCGGTCGCGCATCGCCGTCAGCTCGTTGCCGAGGCGGGCGAGCAGCCAGCGCTCGCCGAGCAGCGTCACGCCGAGCGGCGCGCCGTCCGGGACGTCGCCCTCGGCGGCGACCGGATGCCACCACGGTCGCAGCGCCGGATCGGTGTTCGTCAACCTGTTCACGCCCGCCCGATCGTAGGGAACGACGGCGAAGCTCGCGGCCCTGGCGCTCCCATGCCCGATGGGGGGCGGCGACCCTCGGTAGCGATGGCGAGCCGCACCCGTCCCGAGGAGCGTACGGTGGGCGCGCATGCAGGCTTCGTTCGCCAGTGGCCGCGGAACCATCGCCCGCCGCGCGCGGGCCGTCGACGTCACGTGACCAGCGCATCGCCCCGTGGCGCGGAGCTCGGGCTGGCGCTGCAGAGCAACAAGCCGCCCGGCACGTACGCCCGGCTCGCGGCGATTGCCGAGCAAGGGGGCATCGACGTCGTCAGCGTCTACTCCGATCTGCTGTTCCAACCCCCCCTGCCGGCGCTGCTCGAGATCGCCGGTGCCACGCGACGCGTTCGGCTCGGTCCGGCCTGCCTGAATCCCTACCTCGTCCACCCGGTCGAGGTCGCCGGGCAGGTCGCCGCCGTCGATGCCGCCTCCGACGGTCGCGCGTTCCTCGGCCTGGCCCGGGGCAGCTGGCTCGATGCCGTCGGCGTCGAGCAGCCGCGACCCGTGCAGGCCTTGACGGAGGCCGCTGCGGTCGTCGGCGCGCTGCTTCGTCATGACCCCCAGGGCTACGCCGGCGCCGTCTTCACCCTTGCTCCGGGCGCCGTCCTGCGGTACCCCACGCGGCGGCGCTCCGTGCCGCTGCTGCTCGGCGCGTGGGGACCGCGGACCGGAGCGCTCGCCGGGGCGATCGCCGACGAGGTCAAGATCGGCGGCTCGGCCAACGCGGCGATGGTCGACGTGATGCGCCGATACGTCGCCGTCGGAGCAACGGAGGCCGGACGAGCGTCTGCGGAGATCGGCATCGTGCTCGGCGCCGTCACGGTCGTCGACGAGGACGGGGAGCGGGCACGGGAGCGGGCGCGCCGCGAGGTGGCGATGTACCTCGACGTCGTCGCCGAGCTCGACCCGACCACCGACGTACCACGCTCCGTGCTGGACCGGGTGCGCAGTGGGCTGGCGACCGACGATCATGCGGCCGCCGGTCGGGCGATACCAGACGACGTGCTCGATCGCTTCGCCTTCAGCGGCACACCGGAGCGCGTTGCTGCCCACATCAGCGCCGTGCTCGAGGCCGGCGCCTCGCGCGTGGATCTCGGCACCCCGCACGGACTCAGCGACGAGCGAGGCGTCGAGCTGATCGCCGACCGCGTCGTCCCTCTCGTCCGCGGCACGGCCGTCTCGTAGCTGCGGGGCCGCCCCGGGCGACGGCGCTCAACCGGCGGAGGAACGACCGAGGAAGCGCAGCGCGTTGGTCGACAGCAGCTTGGTCCGCTGTGCGTCGGTGAGGAAGGTGGCGTCGCGGACCACGCGGCCCGCCGGGCGCTCGCCGAGCGGATAGGGATAGTCGCTGCCGACGATCACCTGGTCCTCGCCGAGCACGTCGACGAGCAGGCGCAGGGCGGCGGGATGGAACACCACGCTGTCGACGAAGAAGCGGTCGACGTAGTGGCTCGGCGGGTGCGCCGACGCCCCGCGCACCAGGTCGCCGCGCCGGTGCCAGGCGTTGTCGAGGCGGCCGAGCCAGAACGGGAAGCTGCCGCCGCCGTGGGCGAAGCAGAGCCGCAGGTCTGGCGAGACACGGTCGAACACGCCGCCGAGGATCATCGCCACCACCGACAGGTGCGTCTCGGCGGGCATCGACGTGATCCACCGCGCCATCCAGCGATCGAGGCGCCGCCCGTTCGGCATGTCCCACGGATGGACGAACACCGGCGCGCCGACCGCTGCGCAATGCTCGAGAAACTCCACCACGCCGGCGTCGTCGAGGTCGCGGTCGCCGACGTGGTTGCCGATCTCGACACCGGCGTGACCCTCGGCGAGACAGCGGTCGACTTCGGCGCACGCCGCGTCCGGGTCCTGCAGCGGCACCTGGCAGAACGAGATCATCCGCTCGCCCGCTGCCGCGGCGCACTCGAGGGTGAGGTCGTTGAAGATGCGGGCGACACGCGCGGCATCGGCGGGCGAGCGGTCGTAGCCGAAGAGCACCGGCGTCGGCGAGACGACCTGCACGTCGATGCCGTCCTCGTCCATGTCGGCGAGGCGGTCCTCGGCGCTCCAGCAGTTGGCGCCGATCGGGCGGAACTCGGCCTCGCCGATCATGATCATCGCCTCGCGCTCGGAGTCGATGCGCAGCCACGGCCAGCCGTCGCTGCCCGTGATGATGGCCAGGTCGGGCCAGCCGCGGGGCACCAAGTGCGTGTGGATGTCGATCACGTTCATTGCGTTCCCCGGCCACGCAGGCCGGCGTGCCGGCTCGCTCCGCTGGCGCTCCGCTCGCCTGCGTCGTCGGTCGGCGGGACGCTCGCTGGCGCTCGCTGGAATCCGGACACGAGTTGGAAGGACGGACTCATCCTTGGCCCTGGTGGAGGGCGCCGCACTGGGGGCAGGTGCGCGCCTCGACGTCGTCGTAGAACGCGTTGAACACCGGCGGCAGGTCGGTGACGATGTCGCGCACCTGCAGCTCGACCTCGTGGACGAGGGCGGTGCACTCGGCGCAGTACCACTGGAACTTCTCCAGCGTGCCCTCCTCGCGGACTCGCTCGACGACGAGCCCGATCGAGCCAGGCTCGGGCCGCTGCGGCGAGTGTGGCAGGCCGCGCGGGAGCACCCACAGCTCGCCCTCGCCGATGTCGACGCGCCCCGGCCCGTCGGGCGTCATCACGTCGACGTGCATGTTGCCCCTGACTTGGTAGAAGAGCTCCTCGTAGGGGTCGACGTGGTAGTCGGTGCGGGCGTTGGGCCCGCCGACCACCATCGTGATGAAGTCGTCGCCGGTGGGGAACAGTTGCTTGTTGCCCACGGGCGGCCGCAGCAGGTGCTCGTTGGCGGCGATCCACTGCTCGAAGTTGACGGTCGGCGGGGTCTCGGTCACGTCGGCTCCTCGGGGCGGTCGGGGATGCGGGCGATCGCCTGCATCTCGATCAGCAGGTCGGGGCGGGGCAGCTCGGCGACGGCGACGGTGGTACGCGCCGGGCCGGAGGCGTCGAAGAACTCCCCGTACACCTCGTTGTACCCGGCGAAGTCGCCCATGTCGACGAGGAACGTCGTGACCGCGACGAGATCGGCGAGCGTGGCGCCGGCGGCGGCGAGCACGTCGCCGACGTTCTCGATCACCGCCCGCGTCTGGGCGCGGATCTCGTCGCCGGCGATCGTGCCGTCGGGACGGCGGGCGCTCGTGCCCGACACGAAGGCGAAGCCACCGGCGACCTTGACGTGCGGGTAGCCGCCGAGCGGCGACGCCTTGCCGGCGACG
>Ga0299914_10002007_pt1 | contig 13820 bp, 9 predicted proteins | sample RVTome_10_FD_201361 | JGI IMG/M metagenome (GOLD analysis project Ga0299914, IMG submission 201361) | Soil microbial communities from uranium-contaminated site in the Upper Colorado River Basin, Wyoming, United States - RVT153D57 (version 2) ...
GCATCGGCCAGATCGGCCTCGGGCTGCGGCCGCGAGGCCATGACGAGGCCGAGCAGCGTCCGGTAGAGCGGATCGTTGTGGGGACAGCGGTTTCTGCGCCGCCCGCGCGGGCGGCTGTCGGGCGCCCCCGCGGCGGCGTCCGAGTAGCCTTGCCGAAGTGAACCTCGGCCGTCAAGGCGGCCGCGTCCTGCGCCCGGCCGGGGACACGATCCTGACAGCCAGCCGATGCGGACGGACGTATGCTGGAGCACGTCCGTCAGACCGCCCCAACGCGATGCTGCGCCCCTTCCTGCTCCCCGGAGCCATCCTCCTCGCGGCCCTGTCGATCGCCGGGCCGCCGCCGGCGCGCCCGGGGCTCGTCGTCCAGCAGCCGGGAACGCTCCTCGAACAGCAGGCGGCGGCGAGCGATCCGTCGCAGACCTTCACCGCCTATCTCCCGCCGGGCTACGACGCGTCGCGGCGGTGGCCGCTGCTGTTCGTCTTCGATCCACGCGGGCGCGGAACGCTCGCGGCGCGCATCTTCCTGCCTGCCGCCGAACGCTACGGCTGGATCGTCGTCAGCTCCAACAACACGCGCAGCGATGGACCGTGGGAGCCCAACGCGCGGGCCGTGGCCGCGCTCTGGCCGGACGCGCTGGCCCGCTACGCGGTGGATCGGCGGCGGATCTACGCGGCCGGCTTCTCGGGCGGCGCGACGGTGGCCTGGGCACTCGGCGCGGAGTCGGGTGAACTCGCCGGCGTCATCGCCGCCGGCGCGCCGCATCAGCCGGCGATCGTGGAAGCCACGCCGGCCCCCGCCTGGTTCGGCGCCGCCGGCCGGCACGATTTCAACTACCGTGATACGGTAGCCATCCGCGACAGCCTCTCGAAACGCGCGGACGTGCGCACCGTGTTCTTCGACGGCCGGCACCAGTGGCTCGGCCCCGAGACGGCCATGCGCGCCGTGGGCTGGCTGGAGATGCTGGCCATCCGGGACGGCCGGCGCGCGCCGGACCCCGCGCTCGTTCGCGACACCTTCGCGCGAGATCGCCGGGACGCCGAGGCCCTCGAAGCCGGCTCACGCCTCCTCGAGGCGGCCGACGCGTACCGCTCGCTCGTTCGCACGTACGAGGGCATCGCCCCCCTAGACGATGCCCGCGACCGCCTCGCGCGGATTACCGGCGCGAAGCCGTACGACGCGGCCGTGAAGGCCGACGCCAGGGCCGATCGCTACGAGCGCTCGCGTGCGACCGACGCCCTGCGGGTGCTCGCACGCGTGCTCGAGGCCGGGGAACTGGTGCCGCCGAACAGCGTCTTGAACGACATGCGCATCCGCGCGATCCGGCGTGAGGCCTCGCGGGACGGCCACATGGGCGAGGCCGCCGCGCGGGCACTGGAACGGGTCTTCGTGCAGGCGGCGTTCTACCTGCCCGGCAACCTCGAGGCGGAGGGGCGCATCCGCGAAGCCGCGCTCGCGCTCGAGGTGGCGGCTGGGATCTTCCCGTCCCGCCCCGGGCCGTGGTACTCGCTCGCCCGCGCGCGCGCCCGCCTCGGCAGCGTGAACGCGGCGTTCGACGCGCTCGGCCGCGCGATTGACGCGGGGTTCGACGACGCCGATCGAATGGAGGCCGACGGGACGTTCGAACGCCTGCGGTCGGATGAGCGGTGGGCGCCGCTGCTGAAGCGGATTGGAGGATGATCCGCCGAGCCGGACCTCCCTGCCCCGCGGGAGCGCCCCGGCGCACCCGGCGCACATTGAACATATGGAGATCCCGATGAGACGCCAGGACGCGAGGGCGCGGCGATGGAGGCCGGGGCGCTGGCGGGCCGTCGCTGCTGTTGTCGCCATTCTCGCCGGTGCGAACGTCCATTCGTACGCGCCGGGTTCAAGCGGGTGGAGGCAACGCTCCCCATCCCTCGAGTACGGGCCGCACGGAGTGGGCTTCACCGTCATCGAGGCGCTGGACTCGACGCGATCGTTCCGGCCCCTCAGGGACCATCGCGGGCGCCTGGCGGCGGAGACCGCCCGGCCCGTTCAGCTGACGGTCTGGTATCCCGCCTCTGTAGAGTCCGCGGCGCCGCGAATGAGGGCCGGCGAGTTCCGCCTCCTTCGAGAGACGGAGCTGGACTACGGCGCGCGCGTGACGCCGGCGCAGGCCGCTCGACTTCGATCCGAGTTCATCCGAACGGCCGTGCGGACCGGAGCCGAGGCTGCCGGCGCCGAACAGGTCTGGGACGCGCGGACACCCGCCGTCCGAGACGCCCCGCCGGCGCCGGGCAAACATCCCACCGTCCTCCACGTTGGGGCGGCCGGCGTGAGCAACCCGCTCCTGCCGTCCTACCTGGCCAGCCACGGCTTCGTCGTCGCGGCGTTCCCGTCGAACGGCCGGATGACCGCGGCGTCGCTGGAGTTCTCCCCGAATGCGCTCACGCTGGACACGGGCGTCGACGATGCGGGGTTCGCCGCCTCGGTGCTCGAACGAATGCCCTATGCCGACGTCCGGCGCCTCGGGGTCGCCGCCTTCAGCGGGAGTTCGCTGGTGGCGCTGCTCTGGACAATGCGCGACATGCGGCCGGGCGCCCTCGTCACCGTTGAAGGCTGGGAGCGCTACCGGCGAGGGGCGGACACGATCGGCGAGTCAGTGCTCTACGATCCCAACCGCATACGCGTCCCGTTTCTCATGATCGAGCGGGGGCCCGACGAGCGCTCGCCCCAGTACGCCAAAGTACAGGACGTCGTCGGTTCGCTTCGGTACGCGGACCTCACGCGAGTGGCATTCCGTGACGCCGCACATGCCGACTTTCTCTCGCACGTGTCGTTCGGACACACACCGCATCACCCGGAGATCTACGAATCCTCGGCTCGCATGATCCGCCTGTTCCTCGAGGCGACTCTCGGAGGGAACGAACGCTCCGCGCGGCGGCTGACAAACCTGCGTGCGCCCCGGGAGAATCCGTTCTTCACGATCGTCCGCGCGCCGTCGATCGGATCCGTTCCAACCGAAGAAGAGCTGTTCCGCCTTGCGGAGATCGATCCAGCGGCGGCGGCGGCGGCGTATCGGGACGGCGCGAGAATCGTGGAGGGTCATCAGCTCTTCCGGGAGGCGGTGCTCACGCGCGCGGCCATCTTCGCACGGTCCGCGGACACGCGCGCGGCAATCATGCAGATCGTGACCGACGCGTACCCACGTTCCGCCGGCGCGTGGGCGCGCCTGGGAGAGGCGCTCGTCGAAGCCGGCAGGCCCGAGGTAGCCGACGCCGCGCTCCGCCGGGGCCTGGAGGCCGTGGAACGCGATCCGTCGCTGGACGCGACGCAGCGGGCGGAATGGCGCGATCGGATCACGCGGCTGCTCGATCGGGAACCGTTGGTGCGATGAGGTCGGACCCGCCCGCAGCGCCCTGCTTCACCGCCTGCTCGCGGCGCTCTCGACCGGCGTCGGCCTGCGGCAAGGGTGTCATCGATCCATTCGACGTGGCTCATGGCACACGAAGACCACGGTCACCCCGTATTCTGGCTGCGGCTTCGCCGCGCGTGAGCGTCATGCTCGTCGTGCCGCGATCGTGTGCGTGTCAGTGGAGTTCGTCGCGTTCGCGCCTGACAAGCTTTCCGTCACCGCCCTCCCGCTTCGCCGAGTTCGAGCGCCACGATCCGCGCGCGGTCGCGCGCGTAGAGACGCGTGCCGGCAAGCGCGAGCGGAGCCGGCGGCCCCTCCGACAGCGCCTCGGTCCTCGATACGACCTCGACGCCGGCTGGCGACAGCCGCGCTAGCAGCAGCTCGCCGGTCTCCGTCAGGATGACCGTCCGGCCATCCGCGTACAGCAGGCTCGCGCGCGGGACATCCCGGCTCTGCCACAGGACCTCGCCCGTCCGGGCGTCGAGCGCGCTCAGAAACGTGGGGCCGACGCCGCCGCTCGAGCCGTAGAGAACGCCGTCGATCCACAGCACGTTCGTGAAGTACACCCCGAAGCGCGGCTGGTGCCACAGCTCGCGGGTGCCCAGCTCGCCGCCGTCCCGCTGGATCTCGATCAGGCGCGCGCCGCCGTCCAGCGAGGACGTGCAGAACACGCGGGCGCCGCGGGCGAGCGGGAGCGAGATGTTGTCATGGAAGCGCTGCGGGTGGGCGTGCGACCACAGCGCCTCGCCGGTGGACGGGTCGAACGCCGCCAGCCCGTCCTGGGTGAAGGCGATGACCTGGGTCCGGCCCGCGGCCTCTATCAGGATTGGCGACGCGTTCGTGTTGTGGAACCGCCCCGCCCGCCACAGCTCGCGCCCGTCGTCGCGATGGAACGCCATCAGCCCGCGGCCGTCTCCGCCCACCGGCACGATGACCGCGTCCTGCCAGGCCAGCGGGCTGGACGAGTAGCCGCGGTAGACGGGCGTCCCGCCGAGATCGCGCGCCAGCTCGCGGCGCCAGCGCGGCCCTCCTGTCGCGCGGTCGAGGCACTGCAGCCGCGCGGTGACGCCGGCCGCGCACACGACGTCACCCGTCACGAGCGGAGTGGCATGCGGCCCCGGGCCCTGGCTGAGGTCCTGCTTCTCGAGCGGCGAGGCGTCGCTCTCACGCTCCCACAGGGTCGCACCGGTGGACGCGTCGAGCGCGACGACGACCTCGCGGCCGCCGCGCCTGAACATCGTGAAGAGCCGGCCGCCGCCCGCGGCGATCCCGGAATAGCCCTCGCCGAGCGGCCGCTCCCACACCCGTCGAGGGCCAGCGTCGGGCCAGCGATCGGCCAGGCGAACGCCCGGCGGCGCGTGAAAGTCGCGGCTCGGCCCGCCGAACTGGGGCCAGTCCGATCCCGGCCCTTCCGTCTGACCGGCATCTCCCGCCGGCAGGGCCAGCGAGAGCAGACATGCGAGCGGGACTACAGGTCCGAACAGGCGATTGACCGGCATGCACAATCCTCCATCGAGTCCCCGGGCGCGACGCGAAGCCGCGCGACAGCACGCGATGCGCTCCCGGATCGCGACACCCGCGCGGCGCGCCACGTGAGATAGGATGGCGGCGGGGCGGCGGAAGTTCTGAGGGAGCGTCGAAGGACCATGGAAGATTCGTCGAAGCTCGGCATCCGTGACGATCCGACCGCCGTGTTCGGACCGTTTCGCTACGAGTTCGCGGCCGGCCGGCTGGTCCGCGACGGCGTCGAGATCCCGCTCCCGCCGCGCGCCCACGCCGTGCTGCGCGTCCTGCTGGGGCGGGCGGGCACGCTGGTGGACAAGCGCACGCTCCTCGCATCCGCCTGGCTCGAGACCTCGGTGACCGAAGGGTCGCTGAGCGAAGCGATCCGGCTCGTCCGCCGCGCGCTGCTCGACCACGGCGGCCCGGACGCGTACGTGCAGACGGTTCCCCGCCGCGGGTATCGGTTCGCGGCGCCGGTCCGGTGGGAATCACGACAGACGACGCCGGCCGCACCGCCGCGTGCCGCCCGGCGGGCGTGGCGCCTCGCGGCGGCGGCCGCCGGAGGCCTCGCCGTGCTCACCGCGACCGCATGGTGGGCCCTGACCGGACGCGTCGATCCCGCCGGGCCGCGCGCGCGCTTCACGCTGAACCTCGAGGATCTCGGGCGCCTCGACCTCAAGGGGCACCCGTCTGTCGCCGTCTCCCGGGACGGCACGCGGCTGGCTCTCGTGCTCGAGCGCGACGGCGTGCGGCGGATCGCCGTCCGCTGGCTGGACGGCGGCGCTGCCGGCCCCATCCCCGGCACCGAAGGCGCCGTCGCGCCGTTCTTCTCGCCGGACGGCCGCTCGGTCGCCTTCTTCGCGGACGGTCGCCTGCAATCGGTTGTCATCGAGACCGGCGAGACGGCCGGCATCGCCCCGGCGCCCGATCCGCACGGCGGCGTCTGGACGCCCGACGGCGCCGTCGTCTTTGCATCGGCAGGACGGCTGCTGCGCATCGATCGCGGCGGGCGTGGCGAACCCCGGGAGCTCGCCAGCCGCGGCGACTGGCTGTGGCGATGGCCCGACGTGCTGGCGGACGGGCGTGTGATCGGGACGCGCTGGCGCGGATCGCTCGAGACCTCCGACGTGGCCGTCATCGATCGCGCGGGCCGCGCCGCGCCGTTCATCGGGCGCGCCAGCCACGCGCGCGCGGCGGGCGGGCACGACGTCTACTTCACACGCGAGGGACGAGTGTTCAGCGCGCCGGCCGCGGCGCCGCGCGCCTCACCGGCGGCGATCGTCGACCGCGTCGCCACGGATCCCTTCACCGGCGCCGCGCAGTTCGCGGCGTCGGCGGCCGGCGTGCTGGTGTACGCATCGGGCGAGCCGGAGGCTGTCGCCCGGCGCGAGCTGCACTGGCTGGGCGACGACGGAGAGGCGGCGGTGGCGTTCGGCCCCGCTCGCGTGAAGTCCGCGAGGCTGGCGCCGGACGCCGAGCGCCTCGCCCTGACGCTCGCCGACGGCGCGGCGACCGACGTGTGGATTGCGGGCCCCGAGCCGCGCCGGCTCCGGCGCCTGTCCGACGACGGACGCAGCACGGGCGGCGTCTGGGCGCCCGATGGCCGCCACGTGGCGTTCGCGCGGGTGTCGGAGGGACGCTTCGTCGCGATGGTCGCACCCGCCGGCGGCGGCCCCGCGCGCGTGCTCCGATCCGCGCGCGAGAGTACGTTCCCCTACTCGTGGGGCCCGTCAGGACTCGTCATCGCGGCCGAAACCTATCGCGAAGCGACCGGCTGGGACGTGGACGTCGTGCAGGTGGATCACGACGCCCGGCCGATCGGCGCCCGCGCGCTGCTCGGCGGGGCCGCCGACGAACGGTCCCCGCGCTTCTCGCCCGACGGCCGGTGGATCGCGTATCAGTCGAACGCGTCGGGGCGCTGGGAGGTGTATGTCGCTGCGGCCGGGGGCGGTCCGCCGCACCGCGTCTCGCGCGACGGCGGCGAGTCGCCGATCTGGCAGGACGATTCGCGCCTGCTCTACACGACGGAGGGCCTTCTGTGGTCGGTCGATGTGGCGATCAGCGCGGGCGTGCCTCGAGCGGCCGCCGTGCGTCCGCTCCTCCGCCTCGAAGACCGCATCCTCGCCGATGCGTCGGGTGGCCGGCTGCTCGCGCTCGCCCGAGCCCCCGGCGAGGCCGGGCCGGGGCTGCACGTGGTGCTTGGGGCACGACGGCAGGGTGAAGGCAGCCGGTCACGCGCGGAGCGGTCGAACCGATGATTGTCACCGCTGCTCCAGTGTTCCGACTGGCGTCCATCGCCCCGCGACAGCCACGCCTTCAATCGTTTCAAGGTGCCGCACGTCCTCGAGAGGGTTCTCGCGCAGCAGGATCAGATCCGCCGCGCGGCCAGGTTCGATGGTGCCGGGCGGCGAGGCTGCACCGCTCTCCGGACCGCGAGTCCGCCGGAACCGCTCGAGGAACCGGCCGGCGGTCCGGGTCCCCGCCGACAGCGCCTCGTACGGCGTGAGGCCGGCCCTCACCAGCTCCTCCAGCTCGAGATGCGCCGAACGGCCGGGGAACAGGCCTGGCCCAGACGCGTCGGTGCCGAGGAGCAGCGGCACGCCTGCGGCCTGGAGCCGCGCCGTGAGCGTCATGACCGCGGCGCGCTTCACACGCTCGCGACGCGCGAACACCTCCACGTCCGGACGCCGCGCGGGGTTCTGGCTCCGCCATAACTGCTGTACCTCGGGCGCGAGCCGGGGGAACGACTCATCGGCGAAGACGCCGTCGGCATCCTCGAGCATCCGCGCCGTCATCGCGATGAACGACAGGGTCGGGATGACGTACGCGCCTGCCTCCCTGATGGCGGCGACGGCTGAATCGATGTCGGCATCGGCGACAGGCTTCCTGCCCTGATCGATCTCCGGGTCGGAGCCTCCGCCCAGGTGCGTGAAGTAGATCTCCTCGCCGTGGGCGATCGCGTCCACGCCGGCGGCGAGCGCGCGCGTGAGGCCCGCGCGGCGGATCGGGGTCCGCGGAAGGTGCGCGAACACGGGCAGCCCGCATCCATGGGCCCGGTCGACGATCCCGGCCAGCAGGTCCGGCTGCAGGTTGTTGTAGACCTTCAGCAGCTCGTAACCGGCGCGGCAATGCTCCTCGGCGGCGGCGCGCGCCTCCTCGACGGTCGTCACGACGCGCGTGCCGGCGCCCGGCCAGATCGGCGGCTCGCCGTCGATCAGCGGCCCGGCCGTGAGAATCCGCGGACCGGCGAGCGCACCCGACCTCACCCTCTCCCGAATCCCCAGAACCGTCTCCGTCCCCCGCAGCGCCGCCACCGTCGTCACGCCGTGGCGCAGGTAGCTGTCCAGCTCGCTCTCCGCGCGCAGGTGCACGTGGAAGTCCACGAGCCCGGGCACGAGGTAGCGGCCCGCCGCGCGAACGACGCGCGCGCCGGCGGGGAGGCTCACCGAATCCTGCGGCCCCACCCGGGCGATGCGGCCTTCTTCGATGAGGACCGTGTGGGATCGCAGGACGACGTCGGATGTCATGGGCACGACGTGGACACCGACGAACGCGAGTCGGCCGGCAGCCTCCCGTACCGGTTGGGCCTCGCCCGGACCGCACCGCGCCGCGACGACGCCCAGCAGAAGCACGACAGCACCGGCAGCGAATCGGCTCATACACGCCATGCAATCACGAAAACGGCCCGAGCGCGACCCCGTTTGTGAGAGAACGGCCCTTTTTCATCGATTTCACCTGGCTGAGAAGCCGGCGTCATCTTCGACCGGTAGCCTGCTCGTGTCTCGCGGACGGAGAGGTTCGCAGATCGTCAGGAGGTATCGCATGAAGGCAGGACGATGGAATGGAACAGCGATCGCCGGGCTGCTCGCCGCGGCAATTGCCGCCGCGGATGGCCGTCCCGCGGCGACGGCCGGCGACGGCGGACAGGAGCCCCGGCGCAGGGCGCGCAACGTGATCTTCTTCGTCGGCGACGGCATGGGCGTGTCGACCGTCACGGCGGCGCGGGTGTTCTCGGTCGGCGTCGGCGCGCAGCTGGTCGTCGATCAGTTCCCGTACACGGCGCTGTCGCGCACCTACTCGGAGGATGCCATCACGCCCGACAGCGCGCCGACGATGTCCGCCATGATGACGGGGGTGAACACCAATCAGAGCGTGATCGGCTTCGGTCCGTCCACCGAGCCGAACGACTTCAACGCGGACGGGGACGGCGATGCGTCCTGGACGCTGCTCGAGCTGGCGAAGGCCCGCGGCATGAAGGTCGGCGTCGTCTCCACCGCCCAGATCACGCACGCGACGCCCGCGGCGACGTACGCCCACGTCAACCAGCGCAACAATGAGAACGACATCGCGCTCCAGGCGCTGCCCACCGACCCCACGTACAACCAGCGGCTGGGGACGGGCGTCGACGTGCTGATGGGCGGCGGCCGCCGGTTCTTCGTCCCGAACGGGGTCGCGGACGAAGAAGGCGGAACCGGCAGCCGCACGGACGGCCGCGACCTGCGGGCGGCGTTCCAGGCCGCCGGCTACCGCTACGTGTGGAACACCGCGGGCTTCAACGCGCTGGCGCCGTCCAGCCTGCCGGTGCTCGGCCTCTTCGAGCGCGGCCACATGGAGTACGAGGCCGATCGACCGACGGATCTCGGAGGCGAGCCGGGTATCGTCGAGATGACCGTCAAGGCCATCGAGCTGCTGGAGGGGGCGCCCCGGAACGGAGCGGACGGCTACTTCCTCATGGTGGAAGCCGGGCGCATCGATCACGCGCACCACGAAGGCAACGCGTACCGGGCGCTGACGGATACGGAAGCCCTGGACGCGGCCATCGGCGCGGCGGCGCAGCTGGTCGATCTGCGTGAGACGCTGATCGTCGTCTCCGCCGATCACAGCCACGTCTTCAACATCGCCGGATATCCCATGCGGCCGCTGCAGGAGCTGCCGTATCCAATCAATTCGCACGAGGCGGGATATGCGGGCGCCGTCTCGCGCGGACACGGGATCCTGGATCTCGTCTACGACCTCGATCAGACGACAGGACACGTCTCGGAAAGCGCCGATGCGGGCGGAGTCCCCTACACCGTGCTGGGGTATCTCAACGGTCCGGGATACCGCAACGGCTCGAGGGTGGACCCGCGTTCGGATCCGTTCCCGGGGCGCGGCGGCGCGATTCCGTCCGGGCCGTGGGATCCCGCCTACCTGCAGGAAGCCGCCGTGCCGCTCGGGTCGGAGACGCACTCCGGTGAAGACGTGGCGATTTATGCCATCGGTCCCGGGGCCGAGGCGGTTCGCGGCACCGTCAAGAACACCGCGATCTTCCGCGTGATGAAGGACGCGCTCGGTCTCCGCTGATCGAGACCTGATTCCGGAGCCCGGCGCATCCGTGCCGGGCTCCACCCTCACACACGATGCACCGCTCACGCACACGCCGCTTCGCGGCTTCGTCTGTACTCGGCGCGGCCCTCGCAGCCGCGCTGCCGGTCGCGCCAGCGGGCGCGGATCTGGCCGCGCAGGATGCCGGCGCGGCCGCCGGCATCGTGCTGCCGGCACGCCGTCCCGCCGGCGATCATCGCGCCGGCCCGCCGGAGCTGCCTGACAGGGCAGCGGACGTCCGGCCGTTGACGCTCGAGGTCAGGATCGTCAGGTCCCCCCGCGACGGACGCGAACGCGCGGCCCACCAGGTGATCTCACGCACTGCCGATCGCGTGCACCTGCGGTTCGAGGATGGCGACGAGTGGCTCTTCGCCAGGAACCCCGTCGATCCACGGCGCGTGTCGGGCCTGCGAATCGAGCACGCGCGCCGCACGATCGTCGAACACGAGGAGAGCGATCTGCGGAACCGGCTCGGCGTTCGCGGCTGGGCAGATGTCCTGCTCCTCGGGCTGGATGTGGAGAGCCTCGCCGGCCTCGAGCCAACGGGAAGGACACGAACGATCCGGGGGATCCGATTCGTCGAGCGCCTCTCGCAGCGCGCGGACGCGTCCGTACGGCACGTGTGGTGGGCGCCGGAGCAGGCGCTGCCGCACTCCTTCGTCGTGAGCGATCCCGCCGGGACCTCGCGCGTGAAGGTCGAGCGGCTCCGCGCCGGCGTCGATTCCGCCCTCCTCCGGGCACCCTCCTTGCGCTTTCCGTCCTACCGCGTCGTCGATCTCGCCGAATATCTCGAGGGCCGCTGACACGAATCCACGAGCGTCATCGCGCCGTCGTGAGCCCGTGCGGTGGTCGGCCTGTCGGCGTCGAGTCCCGCCAGTCAGGCGCCTCCGATGCTGGTGCGGCTGGGCCGCCTGCGGTGCTCAGTGTTCACGAGGCACCCGGCTCGGCACGGGTTACTCGCCCAGTCGCCACGACGAGCACGGGATCCGCAAGCCGCGCGATGTCCGCGATCGGGTCGCCGCGCACGGCGATCACGTGCTCGATGGCGAGGGTCATGCGGGAGAGTGGGATTGGGGCAGACCTGAAGGCCTGCGCTACAGGCGCAAGGACTTACTCCCGTAGCGCAGGTCTTTCAGGCCTGCTCCTCGTCAGCTCGCGCTCTTCAGATGCTTCTCGAAGAACGCCTCGAGCCGCCGGTACATGTCGATCCGGTTGGCCGGGTTGCGGAAGCCGTGCGGCTCGTTCGGGTAGCTCTTGCTCTCGAACGTCTTGCCGTGCTTTTTCAGCAGCTCGACGGCCATCTCGTACTGCCGGAACGGCGCGCGCACGTCGGCCTCGCCGTGCATGATGAGGAGCGGCGTCCTGATGTGCTGCACCCGCAGCAGCGTGTTGCTCCGGTCGTAGATCTCCTTGCGCTCCTCCGGAGGCCCGCCGTGGCCCGTGAGCGTGAAGATCCTGCCGAGGCGATCCGCGTTGGTGAGCGCGTCGCCGAAGTCGTAGATCCCGGCCATCGGCACCGCGGCGTCGTACTTGTCGGGATGCCGGGCGATGGTCGCGAGCGACATGATCCCGCCGTAGCTGTAGCCGTAGATCCCCACCTTGCCGGTGACGTACGGCAGCGAGCGCATGAAGTCGGCCGCGATCGCCGCGTCGTGCGCCTGGCCGCTCGCCCAGTCGTTCACCCCGAGATCCTGGAACTCGCGCCCGAACCCGGAGCCGCCGCGGTAGTTGATCGCCATGACGACGTACCCCTTGGACGCGAGGTAGTGCTCCAGCAGGTTCTGCGTGCGCAGGTACGAGTTCGTGCCACCGCCGTGGACCTGCACGAGCGCCGGGTACTTCTCGCCCTCGCGCATGTCCGGCGGCCGATACAGGAAGCCCTGGATGTACATCCCGTCGAACGAGCGGTACGACACCTCCTGCGGCCCGGTCACGTGCTCCCACGCCTCGGAGAACTGCGTGAGCGGCTTCGGCGGGCCGCCGATCTCCGGCAGGTAGTGCACCTCCGAACCCTCGACCGGCCCCGATCGCACGTACACGAACGCGTCCGCCTTCGCCGTCGACTCGAACGACCGGAGACCGCCCAGCTCGTTCGTCATCCGCGTGGCCACGCCGCCCCTGGCGGGCGCGGTCCACAGGTTGATGTCGCCGCGCTCGTGATAGGCGAAGTAGAGCTGGGATCCGTCCCCGCTCCAGTAGACCGGCAGGTTGTGCAGCCGGTCGGTCGCGTAGATCTGCATCTCCACCGTACGCTCGGCGCCGGAGGACGCGTCCAGGATCCAGATGTCCTGGAGATCCTCGTACCAGTAGCCCTTCTTCGCGTTGCCGAGAAGCGCGATGCTGCGGCCGTCGGGTGACCACGCGGGCGTCGAGGCCGCCATGAGGCTCTTCGAAAGCTGCCGCGCCTTCCCCGACGCCACGTCGATCGCCCACACGTCGTCGTGCCAGTAGTCGCTCGTGTTCGAGATGTATGCGATCCGGCGGCTGTCGGGCGACCAGGCGGGGGCGAAGCGGGGATCGTCCTCGGCCATCGCGGCGTCGGTGAGCTGCCGCGGCGCGGCGCTCCCGTCGCTCGGCACGATCCAGATGTCCTGATGGCCGCTGCGCGACGAGTAGAACGCGATCGAACGGCCGTCGGGCGATACGGCGGCCGCGCGCTCGTTCTCGCGATCCTTCGTGATCTGCGTGGCGTCGTTCGAGCCGATGCGCGCCGTCCAGAGATCGCCGCCCCGCGAGAAGACGATCCGCGCGCTGTCGGGGAACCATGCCGGATTGTTCCCGTCGAGCCACAGCTTCGGTGTCGAGTCGCCGCTCGTCGCGACCAGGTGGATGCCGCTGCCGTCCGGACCCCGGCCCGTGGCGGCCACCCACTTGCCGTCCGGCGAGATCGCCGCGCCGCGCGCGCCGGACCCGTCCGCGACGATGTTCTCGATCGTCAGGGCCTTCGTGCCAGATGCCCGTTCCGGCGCCTGCTGAAGCGTGGCCGCCGTGAGCAGGAGCACCGACCCCGCGATGATGCTGATGCTGACGCTCTTCCTCTTCATCGCCCACCTCGCTTCAGAGAATGACCTTCCCGGGTTTCTGTCCCGTGAGCTTCGCGTCCACGAGCACCGGGACGCCGTTGACGACGACATGGAGCACGCCGGAGGCGACCGTGAACGGGTCGTTGGGATCCGATTCGGCCGGTGTCGGATACCGGAACGCCTCCGGATCGAACACCATCACGTCGGCGACCTTGCCCGCGGCGAGTACGCCGCGGTCCTTCACGCGGAACTGCCCGGCGGGGAGCTGGGTCGCGCGCTGCACGGCCGCCTCGATCGACACGCCGTTCGCGCGCGCCTGCCTGAAATAGCCGGCGAACGCGCCGCGCCGCTGGTGCTCGTACCAGCCGTACGGATCGTCCATGTCGACGGGGATCGAGTCCGCGCCAGGCCCGAAGCGCGGGTGCGTCGTCCAGTACCCGTCCGGCAGGCGGTCGGCGGAATCGGCCGCGCCGCGGCCGCGCCGCGTGCTGCGCGCCTCGCGCCGGTCGCCGTCGAACGCGAAGACCACCGGGTTGTCCTCGTCCAGGATCAGATC
>Ga0299914_10002008_pt1 | contig 13819 bp, 9 predicted proteins | sample RVTome_10_FD_201361 | JGI IMG/M metagenome (GOLD analysis project Ga0299914, IMG submission 201361) | Soil microbial communities from uranium-contaminated site in the Upper Colorado River Basin, Wyoming, United States - RVT153D57 (version 2) ...
GCGCGTGAGCTGCGGCGGCGACCGGCGGCGTCTCGGGCCGCGCCCGGAACCGCGGCAGCTCGCCGATCGGGCGGTCCGGCTCCGCCACCGCCGCCTCCACGAGACTCCGGTAGTGCGCGCAGAGCAGCCCGATCGTCTCGGGGGCGAAGCGTCCGGACGGATAGTTCAGCCCACACCTCACGACCCCGTCGGCGATGACGGCGTTCAGCGTGAGGTCGAACTTCGCGGGCTGCCCCGCGGCCTGGAACGGGCTCGCCGGCAGGCCAGCGACCGAGCGGTCGGCACCGCTACCGTGCTGGAGCTGGAACATGACCTGGAAGACCGGATTCCGGTCGGGGTCACGCGTCGGTGCCAGTTCGCGCACCAGCCAGTCGAATGGAACCTCTGCGTTGCCGTACGCGTCCAGCAGGGCGTCCCGCACGTGGCCGAGCAGCCGCCGGAAGGTGGCCTCGGTGGGACAGCGCACCCGTACCGCCAGCGTACTGATGAACATGCCGACGAGGTGTTGCAGCCGGCGATCGGTCCGCTGGTCGAACGGCAGGCCGATGACGAGGTCGTCGCGCCAGCCGGCACCGAGCTGAGCGATGAGGAGCGCGTACGCCGCGAACAGGACCATGAACGGCGTGGCCTGGATGTTGGCGCCCAGTTGCTGGACTCGAGCGGTGACCGTCGGCTCCAGCGTGAAGGGGAGCTCTGCGCCCAAGCCCCGACCATTGTCGACGGAGTGCGGTGCCAGGGCACTCAGGTCCGCAACCGGCGGGGCGCCGCGCAACCGTTCGACGCACTGCCCGAGCTGGTCCCGCAGCCGTCCGGCGTCGGCCCGGTCCCGTTGCCAGAGCGCGAAATCAGCGTACTGCACCCGAGGTGGGTCCAGCTCCACCTCCCGTCCGGCGGCCTTGGCGATGTAGCAGGCGTCGAGCTCCCGCTCGAGCACGGCGAAGGAGCCCGCATCACAGACCAGGTGGTGCATGGCGATCACCACCACGTGGTCGTCGGCCGTGAGCCGGATCAGCGCGTAGCGCACCGGCGGGGTGGCGGTGAGGTCGTACGGCCGCAGCTGCTCCTGCGCGACCACGCGAGCCGCCAGTTGCTCGCGCTCGTCCGGGAGCCGGTCACTGAAGTCCTCGAACCGAAGTGGGATTGGCTCCGGCGGTAGCACCTCCTGCCGCGGCTCGCCCGGGTCGGAGGCGGGGAACCGGGTGCGCAGGATCTCGTGCCGGCGGGCGATCTCGGTCAGCGCGGCCGCCAGCGTGCCGCTGTCGAGCGGCCCGGCCAGCCGCACGGTGAAGACATTGTGGTATGTGGTATCGCTCGGGTCGAGCTGGTGCAACAGCCACAGCCGTTGCTGAGTCAGGGACAGCGGCACCTGGGCCGGTCGTTCCCGCGCCTCCAGACGGATCTGGCGCCGGTCTCCACGAGGTATACCGGTCACACTGGTCCTCCCTAGACGAATGACCTGGCCGGATCGTCCCGCCGGCGGGACGAGAGCGGCGGAACGCTGTCGTACAATGGGTTCCAGCGTTCCCACCGGGCTGGGGCGCTGTCAAGCTACTCTCTGGTCGCCGAAGCACTTCGGGAATCCTGGGGGAACAAACAGCTTCCCGGGCCGAGGCGTCGTCTCAACGGCCTGGCCGAATGACATCGGGGGCTGCGGCCACTATCATTGCGGCAATGACAGGATCTGCGGTTGTCCTTGGCGGGACCGGGCAGATCGGCCATGCCGTGGCGCGGGCGCTCGCCGAGTCCGGGTGGCGCGTCCGAGCCGGCGCACGTCGCCCTCCGCCACCGGGCCACTGGCCGTTGGACCTCGACGTGCGTTCCGTGGTCGTCGACCGGAACGACACGGCGGCCGTCACCGCCGCCCTCGGCGGCGGCTGCGACGTGCTGGTCGACTGCGTCGCCTACCACGCCGGCCACGCACAGCAGCTGATCGGCCTCGGCGACCGGATCGGTTCGGTGGTCGCCGTGTCCACCGTCGCCGTGTACGCCGACACCAGCGGGCGGGACTTCTTCGGGCCTGCGGGCAGCTGGCCGGACCTGCCGCTGGGCATCACTGAGGACCAGCCGACCGTGCCACCGTCCGACTGCAACTACGGGGCACGCAAGGTCGCCCTGGAACAGGCGCTGCTCGCGACCGACCGCTTCCCGGTGACGGTCCTCCGCCCCGGCGGCCTGTACGGACGCCACAGCCACTACCCGCGGGAGTGGTACTTCGTCAAACGGGCGCTCGACTGTCGCCCTTACCGGATCATCGCCCGTGGCGGCCGGTCCCACTTCCACACCACGTCGGCGCGCAACCTGGCGGAGCTGGTCCGACTGGCAGCGGAGCAACCGGGCAACCGGGTCCTCAACGCGGGAGATCCTGATCCCCCGACCGTCCGGGAGATCGGTGAGATCATCTTCGCGACCCTGGGCCACTCAGCGGAGGAAGTCCTGATCGAGGGCGACCCGCCGAGCCGTTCGGTCGGTGACACGCCATGGTCGGTGCCGCGGTCGGTGGTCATGGACATCTCCGCCGCCGAACGGCAACTGGGGTGGCGCCCGGTCGAGCGGTACGCCGAAGCGGTGCGGGACGCCGTGGCGTGGATGGTTGACGTGTCCCGGGGCAGGGACTGGGAGGACGTGTTCGCGTACTTCTACGCCAACCAGGGCGACGAAGCATTTGACTACGCCGCTGAGGATTCCTGGATCGCCGCCAACCGTCCCACCAGTTCCTGCCCCCGCTGATTGGGACGTGCGGCGCGGAGTGGCGCGCGGGCATCCGGCCGGACTGCCTGCGCCGTGGACGGCAAGCCGCCGCGGTGTCGGTGGTTCTCAGGTAGTGATCCGCAGCGGGAGGCTGCTGACCCCGAGGATGAAGTTGGAGCGCACCCGTCGCGGCTCGCCAGCGAGCTCCCACCGGACCTTGCGCGCGAGCAGGCGCCGGAACAGGATAGACAGCTCCACATGCGCCAGCGTCGCACCAATGCACCGGTGGATGCCGCTGCCGTAGGACAGGTGCCGGTTCGGAGTACGGGTGAGGTCGAACTGGTCGGGTTCCCTGAACTGGTCCGGATCCCGGTTAGCCGCCGCGTTCCACAGCGTCACCGAGTCCCCACGCTGGACCCGCTTACCCGCGATCTCGACGTCCCGGGCTGCGATCCGTTGCACGTAGGCGTTGGTGGAACTCCATCGGAGGATCTCCCTGATCGCGGAGTCCAGCAGCGCCGGGTCGTTCCGCAGTCGTTCGTCCTGATCTAGATGGTAGGCCAGCGCAATCATCCCGGACGAGGCAGTGTGGGAGGAGGTCTCGTTGCCGCCGACCGTCACGTTCAGGCAGTTGTAGAGGATGTCCTCCTCGGGTAGTGGTCGACCGTTGATCCTTGCCTGGGCAAGGACACTGACCAGGTCGGACCCGGGTCGGCTGCGGCGCACCCGGACGAGGTCGTAGAAGAACGAGAAGATCTCCGCCTGAGTCGACGCCAACCGTAGCCGCTCGTCGCCGGACAGCTCCACGTATGAGGCGTCCCGGAAACCGATCATCCGCCGGGTCATGCCGACCAACGCATGTGCCTCGTCGTACCCGATGTCCATCATGCCCATCAGCGCGCCGGCGGGCAGCTCCGGCGCGATGTGGACGGCGAAGTCGCAACCTCCCTCTGCCACGGCGGCGTCGATGGCGGCCTCGACGAGCGTCATCACCCGCCGGGCACAGCGGTCGACGACCGCGGGAGCGAAGGCGCGGTGCACCAGCTGGCGGAGCAGCCGGTGCCGCGGGGGATCGGACGAGACCAGCATGCGGCCCGCCGCGGTGTCCGCCTCGTTGCGATAGGAACCGCCGATCATCGCGCCGCCGGTGGAACGGAAGGTGCGGTGGTCCAGATAGGCGGCTGCGACGTCGGCGTAGCGAGTCAGGGCCCAGAAGCCGGACCCCTCGGGAAGCGGGTGCCAGTGCACCGGGTCTTTCTCCTGCAGCCAGCGCAACATCGGGTAGTGCTCGCCGCGGGCGAACACGTCGATGTTAGTCAGCTCAACGAGAGGCGGGGTCATCTGCCAGGGCCGTCCTTTCTCGCCCGGAGTAGGTCGGCCAGCTCGGCCAGCAATGTCACGGTAAGGACCTCCTCCATGGTGATCGTGGTGTCCAGGTCGGCACAGGCCCGACGGCGCAGCCGGAAGGCGAGCAGGGAGTTGCCGCCCAGCGAGAAGAAGTCGTCCAGGACGCTCACGTCCTCCACGCCCAGCAGCTCCTCCCAGAGCCCTACGAGGTACCGCTCGATGTCATCCCGGGGTGCGACAGCCTTCCGGCGGCGGCGGAGCTCCTCGCCGGCCATCGCCAACAGCCGGGTGGTGTCCCGCTTGCCGTGGTCGTTGGCGGGGATCCCGGCGGCGATGGCGAACGCCCCGGGAACGAGGTAGTCAGGCATCACCTCCTGGGCATAGGCGCGGAGCTCGCGCAGTGACAGCTCATCGCCCTCCACCAACGCGACCAGGTGCTTGCCGTCGCCCTCCCCACTGACGACCACCGCGACGTCGCGGACGCCCGGGAACCGGGCGAGAATTCGCTCCACCTCCCGCGGCTCCACCCGGTAGCCGCGGATCTTCACCTGGTCGTCGATCCGCCCGAGAAACTCCAGCTGACCAGCCTCGTTGCGCCGGGCGAGGTCGCCCGTCGCGTACATCCGACTGCCGTCGGCGGCGAACGGATCGGGAAGGAAACGGGAGGCGGTGAGGCCGGGCTGCCCGAGATAGCCGCGGGCGACCCCCGCGCCAGCGATGAACAGCTCACCCACGTCCCCGTCGGCGACCCGGCACCGAGCCGCGTCGAGCAGATGGACCTGTGCCCCGGCCAGCGGCGCCCCGATCGGAACATTCGGCTGGTCCGCACCGACCTCCACAATCCGGTACGAAGTGCAGGCGGTAGTGGCCTCGGTCGGCCCGTACAGGTTGTGGAACTCGCCGTCGAACGAGCTTTTCAGCAGCTCCCGGCAGGCGGCCGGGAGGACCACGTCGCCCCCGGTGTGCAGGATCCGCAGGCCGGAGAAGGCCTCGCGGTCCTCCCGCACGATGTGGTTGGCCGCCATGGTCGGTGCCAGCATGGCCGTGACGCGGTGCTGACGGAGTTCGCGTTGCAGGTCGCCGGCGACCAGGTCGGGCACCGTGGGTAGCACCACGATCTCCGCTCCGCTGGCCAACGAACACCAGGCCTCGAAGTTGAAGGCGTCGAAGGAGAGGCTCGACACGTGCGCCACGCGGTCCCCGGGGACGAGCGGGGGGAGCGCTGGATTCCGGGCGAAGTAGCCGAGGTTGCGGTGCTCCAGCACGATGGCCTTCGGCGTCCCCGAGGAACCGGAGGTGAAGAGAACGCAGGCGGCGTGGCACCCGCAGATCCGGGGCGCGGTCGGTGCGGACCTTGCCGACCCGGCCAGCTCGGCGATGGTGACGGCCGGTGTCCCGAGCCCGGCGAGCCCCGCGCGCAGCTCGGCTGTGGTGATCACGAGGCGGGCGCCGCTGTTGACGATCATGAGGTCCCGCCGGGTGTCCGGATAGCGGGTGTCCACGGGTACATACGCCGCGCCGGCCTTGAGGATGGCCAGTAGCGCGACGAACACGTCGGTGCCTCGGGGCAGGTAGACGGCCACTCGGTCTTCGCGGTCCACCCCCTCGGCACGGATGCCGGCGGCCATCACGTCGGACAGGCGATCCAGGTCGTGATAGCTCAGCGTGTCGTCAAAGTCACTCACCGCTGGCCGATAGCCATGGCGGCGCGCTACGTCGGTGAATAGCTGCGAGATCGTCGGGTGCCCACAGGACGCGGGACCCCGGCACGTCAGGGCGGCGTTTGACCGATCCGGGTCCGCCGCCACGACCTCCAGGCAGGCGGTGTAGTCTCCCGCACGGCCGATCCGCGCCCAGCCGTCGGGCAGCGGCCGGTTGACGGGCCAGACGCTGACGTGGCCGTGCACCGACCGCACCACGGTGAGCCGGGCGCCGCCGCCGTCCCAGCTCTCCGGTTCAGTTCGCACGACTGGTCTCCTTCTCGAGGATCGACCGGACGACGGTGGCGACCTCGGGATGCCGCAGCAGGTCATCGCGGGTCGCCGCGATCCGGACCGTCTCGGTGGTGCGCGCACCCGGCCACTCGGCGTCGCAGCGATGCTGGCGGGATGCGATCTGTACCGCGCGTCCGCCCCAGCGGGACCAGCCGGCGTTGTGGGCAGCGATGAGATGGCTCAACCAGTCCAGGTGGTAGGCGGCGAACATCTCCGTCTCGGCGTGAACGGTCTCCGGATCGACCAGATGGTCCCGCGCGGCGCGTTCACCCAGCTCCCGGAGACCCTCGGACATGGACCGGAGCACATGCGCCGGCCTGGCCCGCAGATCGGCCGGCTCGAAGGGCGCCGTTGTGCGCCGGGCACGATCCAGCGCCAGCAACTCACCCAGCTTCTCAGCCGCCAGCAGGTATTGCTCCTGCACCGATCGGGCGGTCGCGGCCTCCCCGTCGAACAGCACCAGCGGCACCCGCGAACCGGTGGTAGCGCGCAGGAGCGCCGCCAGTTCCTGGGCGATCGGAGCAGCCATGCAGTACGCCAGCACCGCCCGTACCCCGGCCCCGAATGGACCGTGCCGGCACCACAGCTGCTCGGCGTACGCAGCCGCGGTGAACTCCCGCGGGTACGGGGGCCTGAGCAGGTAGTGGACGGTGAAGCCCAGACGTTCCAGGTCGAGCGAGGAGATCGGCGCTTCGGTCCGCCGGCCGACGTAGTCGCACACCAGAACGCCGCCGGCCCGGTCCGCCCCGACAGCGAGTTCGCCCGGTTGCAGATCCTTCATCGGCATTCCTTCGGCGTCGGCCGGACGGGAGCGGCTCATGACCGGCGGTCGCCTTCCATGGCGCGACGGACACTGAGCGGCGTGATATCGGTCCACACCTCATCGATGTGCGCGAGGCACTCCCCCTTGGTGCCGATCGTGCCCTCGTCCCGCCATCCCGCCGGGCAATCCCGGTCCACCGGCCAGATGGAGTACTGCTCCTCGTCGTTCAGGACGACCCGGTAGCGGATGGCGTCCTCGTCCACATCGCCGCTGTGGTGGTCGCGTGTCGTCACGTCACTTCTCCTCTCAGCTGGTGGTGGATACCCGGGCTGCCCCGTCGCGTCCGGTGACCGGTCGGCCGGTTCCGGCATCACGGAGCAGGGACGTCGCCGCGGTTCCGGTGGCTTCCGGCGAGGGATCGAGCGGCAGCCTGGCGGCGACGCGTTCGAGCATCACCTGGTGCAGGTCGGCGATCCTCGTCAGCTCGTCCGGCTTCCAGACGGCCGTGTCCGCCGAGAAGTCCAATCGCAGGCCGCCGTGATCGGGGTCCCGTACCGCATCGACGATCAGAGGGAAGCTGACCTTGTCATGGATCTCCAGCGATCCCTGCTCCATCAAACCCGCCGACCGTAGCCGCCGCTCCAGATGGAAGTGCACGTAGTTAAATGTCACGTCGTACAGGTGGTGCCCGCTGAGCCGCTTGAGCTCGGCGTAGGGAAAGCGCCGGTGCGGAAAAAGATCCCGTTCCGCGCGGAGCACCCGGCGGATGAAGTCCCCGCTGTCCCGACTCACCGGGACAGCGAATGGCAGGACGTTGAGGAAGTGCCCGATCATCTCGTCGCCGCCCGCCTCGTCCAGGCGCCCGTTGGTCACCAGGCCGGTCACCGGCAGGCTGCCGCCCCGATGCTTCTGACAGGCGGCGAGGTGGGCGGCCAGCAGGATCGACTTCTCCGGTACCCCGAGGGTGGTGCCGAGCTCGGCGATCCGCTGCCTCGTCGTGGCCGGTACCGGTATCGAGACGCGCTGTCGTTCGCCGCTGCGGCTGCGCGTCTCTGCCGCAGCCGGTAGCTCCGCGGCCAGCGACAACCAGAACTGCCGCCTAACCGGCGACTCGACCGCCTCCCGCTCGCGGCGGATGAACTCGACCATGCTCGGACGCGGCCCCACCGGCTCCGGATCGCCCCCCAGCCGTAGAGTCGCGTAGCAGCGCAGCAGCTGGTTGATGAAGACGGTTTCGCTCCAGCCGTCCATGATGACGTGGTGGAAACCGTAGGTGAGCTGGAACGAGTCGTCGGTCAGGCAGGTGGCGGCCACGCGTACCAGCGGCCCGCGCCCCGGATCGAAGGGCTCACTCGCGTGTGCCCGGTCCGCACGCAGAGCGACCCTGGTGTCCCGACCCCGGGCGTCGGTTGACCGCAACGGGATTGACGCCGACCGGCTGACCAGCTGGAGCACCACACTGTAGTCCGTGAGGTTGATCGACGTCCGTAGCGCCTCGTGCCGGTCGGCCAGCACCTCCAGTGCCCGCCGCATGGCCGCTTCGTCGTACGGGAGGGGGATCCGGCGGGAGATGACGTCATGGTAGAGCGACTCGTCCTGCGTCATTCCCTCGAAGATCAGCCCTTGCTGGAGGAGGGTGGCCGGATACGCCCGTTCCACCGTCGGGGGCAGCGTCATGAGATCCTCGGCTGCGACCAGATCTTCCGGTTCCACCGGACCGGTCGACGCCGGATCGTCCGGCATGGCAGGGGTCTCCGGGTTCGGCTGTGTGGTCAGCCGCCGGATGGTCGGACGCTCGAACAGGTCAGCCAGCTCGACCGGAACGCCCCGGCGCTCGGCCTCGACGATCGCCTTGATCGCCAGCATGGAGTCGCCGCCGAGCACGAAGAAGTCGTCATCCAGGCCGACCTCGTCCACGCCCAACAGCTCCGCCCATAGGCCGGCCAGGGTGGCTTGCTCCGGGCTGAGGGGCGCGGTGTCGGTGACCTCGTGGATTGCCATGTGTCCGCCTTTCACCGCAGCTTGACTGGCAGGCTGCTGTAGCCGTGGAGGAAGTTCGAGTAGATGGGCACCGGAGGTCCCGCCAGTGCGAGGCTGCTCACGTCCTCGCGCAGGGCATCAAAGAGAGCGCCGATCTCCACTCGGGCGAGATATGCCCCGATGCAGAAGTGCGCGCCATACGCTAGGGACAGGTGCCGGTTCGGTGAGCGGATGAGGTCGAACCGGTCCGGCTCGTGGAACTCGTCGCCGTCGTCGTTCGCCGAGTTCAGCCAAGCGACAACGGCGTCGCCGGCCCCGATCTGCTGGCCACCGAGCGTCGTGGGGGCGGCCGCCGTCCGACCGATGTGGATCGCAGGCGTGGTCCAGCGGAGGATCTCCTGGACCGCCGGCCCGACCGGCACGCCGGCTCGCCAGGCCTGCCACTGGTCCGGATGCTCGATCAACGCCAGGACACCGCCGATCATGGCCAGCCGGGCGGTCTCGTCGCCACCCATGATCAGGCTGTAGCAGTTCAGCACCACCTCGTCGGTGGACAGCGGCTCGCCCTCAATCTCTCCGTTCACCAGCAGGCTGATGAGACCCGGCTGCTCACCGTCCACCGGCCGTCCGAGCCGGCCGTTGGCCAGCTTGGTGAAGTACAGCAACAACTGACCCTTCGCCATGCGGGCAGCACCACTGTCCGCCGACTTCCGCTCGGAGCTGAGCGCCGAGCTGGTGTGCTTCAGGATGAACGGCCGGTCCTGCTCCGGCACACCCAGGAGGTCGCAGATGGCGTGCAACGGGATGTGCGCGGCCACCTCGCTCGCGAAGTCGCATTCACCGGCCTGCCGCGCCGCCCGCACCAGCCCGCGGGTGCGGGCGGCGATCAGTGCGGACACCGACGTGAGCCGGTTCGGGGCCAGTCCCTGCCAGAGCAGCCGCCGCACCCCGGCGTGACGTGGTCCGTCGCTGACGGCGAGCATCCGGCCGGCGGCGGAGTCGCCGGAGACCAACAGAGTGTCCATGACGTTCCCGCCGGTCGAACTGAACACGTCGGCGGTGCGGCAGACGGTCAGTACGTCGGCGTACCGGGTCACGGTCCAGAAACCACGGCGCGCCCCGCGCGGCGGATGCCAGGCGACCGGACGACTCGCCCGCAGTCGGCGGAAGATCGGCCGGGCGCCGTCTCCAACGTGGGTCAGGGGATCCGCCAGGTCGACCTCGACCAGCGGGTTCATCGATCGCACCGTCACCCCAACTCCTTCCGTACGCCGAGGTCCGGCAAGAAGCGAGCGGCTACCGACTGCTGGCGGCCGTCGATGTCGAATCGGTACACCAGCGTGTCCCACATCTGGTCGATCTGCTTCAACATCTGCTGGTGGCTCTCCGCCTCGCCGCACACGAGGTCGAGAGGGTTGGTCATCACCCCGGCGCCCGGCACCTCTCCGGCCCGAAAGTATGGCCTGTACCCGGCGATCCCGGGAATCTGCCGGAGAGCGTCCCAGTCTCCGGTGGCCACCAGGCGGGTGGTGCGCATCGGTGCCGGGTTGTTGTACTGCCACACCACGTTCCAGGTGCGAATGCGATCCGGGACCTCGGCCTCGCCTAGCGCCACCCGCCCGGCGAGATTCACCAGGTTCGGTCCGCCGGAGCGGGACGAGAGGTCGTTGAGATGGCCGCCGAGCCGGCCGTTGACCTCGATGATCCGTGGGCCCTGCCCAGTGAGCTTCACCTCTGTGTGGGTGATGCCCTCCCGGACCGCCAGGGCCCGCAGGGCGGCGGTCACCAGATTGACGACGGCCTTCTCCTGATCTGCGTCCAGCCGGGCCGGCCAGAATTGCCCAACTTCCCGGAATGGCGGTACCAGCGGGAACTTCCCGGTGACCGCGAAGTGTCCGAACTGTCCGGCCACCGCGGCGGTCTCTACGGAGACGTAGTCGCCGATGCCGGGCTGACTCTGGCCGACCAGCAACTCCTCGAGTACCAGCCCGGCAACGGAGTGCCGCGCGAGCAACTCGCCGACCAGTTGGCGGGCTCGTTCCGGAGGAGTTGACGGGTCGACCGGGTGGGTGTCGCTGCTCCCACCGCCGCGGGCGGGTTTGAGCACCCCGAGGGCGCCGAGGGCAGCCACGGCCTCCTCGTACTCCTTGATGCTGCGGACGACGCAACTCCGCGTGTCGTCGACGCCCGCCTCCCGCAGTCGCTGTCGCTGGAGCGCCTTGTTGGTGAGCAGGGCGGTCGCCCTTGGCGTGTGGTAGCGCAACCCGAGTTCGGCGGCCAGCGCCGCGGTGGTCGGCACCGCCTTCTCGCTAAAGGTGACGATGCCGTCGGGGGCGAACTCCGCCAGCCGCCGGGCGTTCTCGTGCGGGTCGCGGCTGAGTTCGACCGTCTCGCTCGCCAGGCGTGTCAGCACGGGCAGCGCCCGCCGGGCCTCCCCGGTGTTCGCCACGGCGAACACCGGGGAGGCTACGCCGGAGAGACCGGCCAGCGCCTCCGCCGGATGGATCGCACCCTTGTCGTAGACCACGACGATCCGCGCGCCCATCAGACCGGCGGCCCACTCGGTTCACCTCGCCGACGGGGCCTGGCGGCCGGGATGGCCCTGGCCGGGACCGGTCGTGCCAGGGAACCCTCGAGACCCCTGTCACCGCCCGGCCTGACCTGCGACGCAGGCGCCCTTGTCGTGTCCCAGGACGACAACGCGGACCTCCAATCCGGGCGGTCACGACATGCCGGCCGCCTCTGCGGGCGCCTCGCGGCAGTGTGCCAACGGGCGCCCGGTGAGCGCTTCCGGCCGGAACACCGCATCGCCATGACTCGGTGAACGGGTGTGGGACGGACCGTCGCCGGACCGCGAGCGCCGCCGCTAGGCCGCTTCTCGGGTCCGACGCGCGGAGAGATGATGCCCAGCGGAGGCCGCCGATGTCCAGGAATCGCCAGCTTGTCCCGCCGGCGGGACATCGGTTCCGCTCGCGGTCGGGAACGGGGAGCTGCCCCGCGGTCGGGTCTGGACAGTACTACTACGCGCGCTGGTCAGTGTGAGGCTTGGCGGCAGGCGTTGCGCCAAGGGCGGACGGCTCGTCGGCCGGCTCGTGGTCAATCCGTCGAAGGTGCCGCACGGCCGGCACGGCGAGGACCGCGGAGGTTGCGACGACCTGCCATGCCACCCCGACGGCCAGCACGGCGGAGATACTCGTCGCGTTCGAGATCGGACCGGCCAGGGCCAGGCCGACCGGCCCGATGGAGTACGCCCCGAACGAGACGTACGACATGACCCGGGACAGTGCCTCACGTGGGACGTGCTGCTGCACGGTCGTCATGAAGAGCGCGTTGAAGATGGCCGTCACAATGCCGGCAACTAGCGCGGCGACGCAGACCGCCGCCAGCGGCGCGCGCAGCGCCAGGGCCGCCGATGGCGCGGCCCAGCCGAACGTCGCCACCGTCGCGACCACGAGCGGGCGCCACGGTCGGCGCCCCATGATAAGCAGACCACCCAGCGCCGCGCCCCCTCCGTACGTCGCGACGACCAGGCCCCACGGGCCCGCACCACCGTAGAACCGGTCCGCCGAGACCGGCCCCAGGACCAGGTAGGGAGCCCAAACCAGCAGATTGAACAGAGTGAACTGGATTGTGATCGTCCACAACCATCGGTAAGACCAGAAGTTCCGCCAGCCCTCGCGCAGGTCGCCGAGCAGCGAGGAGGAGAAGGCGAACCGCGAGTCGTCCAGTCGAAGGAAGAGCAGCACGACGATGCTGGGAACGTAACCCATGGCGGACAAGAGCAGAATCGTCGCCGGCGACAGCACGATGACCAGCACGCCGGCCAGGGCAGGGCCGGCGACGTTCCCGACCGAGTGGGAAAAACCGAGCATCGCGTTGGCGTCCGCCAGCAGAGTGGGCCGAACGAGCAGCGGGGCCAGACCGTCGAATGACGGGCGGAACGCCGCCTCTCCCAGGCCGTTGAGCGCGGCCAGCACCAGGATCAACCAGAGTCCGGGCGTACCGACCAGGAAGGCGATCGCCAGTGCCGCCTGGCTCGACGCCCGGACACCATCGGCATAGATCATCACATAGCGCCGGGGGAACCGGTCGCCGAGCACGCCGCCGCCGAGCAAGAAGAGCACCATGGGAACGATGCGCGCTGCGAGCACCAGGCCGAGGTCGTTTGTGGAGCCAGTGTTGTCAAGAACCGCGAAGACCAGCGCGATGGTGGTGATCCCGGCGCCCAGGTCGGAGGCGAAGTTTCCAATCAGGAACGCTCTGAACCGTCCTTCCCGGAGGACAGCGAAACGCCGACTGCGGGCCAATGAGAAGATCCTGGTGTGCATCCGCTGCCGTTCTCACCCTTCCCCGCGGTTCCCGCCCAGGCGTGTGGATCGCCGCCCGTCCGCCGGAGACGCGCGACGTCGCTTGACCGCGCCTCCGTGGGTGGTGGGTCGGCCGGGTGGTTCCGTGGTCCGCTCAGTCACAGTTGAGTCAGTTGGACTCAACTTATGGGACGGTCGCGCAGTGGTCAAGTGCCAACGGAGGAGCACCCGAAGACCCACCCGCACCCGGCACGAGACGTGGCGTGACATCGGCGACCACCACGTCACCGGCCTCGAGCTCGTCCGGCGCGACGTGCTGCACGTGATCGGCGTGGCCGTGCCGCCCGTTGAACCACGGCCGTGCTGACAGCCCGACACCCCACCGCCGGCAGATCTGGTCAGCCAGGGTCCGGCTGCCGGAGTTCCACTCGACCGGTCCGGCATCCATCCGCCATCCGCACCGGCTCGGCCCCAGATCGCAGGTACCGTGGGACAATCGATGCCGGTGGCGACGCAGCGGGATCAACTCCCCGATAGGCGTGCCGTTACGGGTGACAATGAACGCCTCGCCATGCGCGACGGCATCCATGATCTGCCCGGATCTCGCTCCGAGATCCCGTTGCGTGAGCTCTGCGGTCACATCACGCATCCCAGCAGCACGTGACACCGCGTGCTACCTGGTGGCACAAGTCCGGCGGTGGCCGAGCTGCGGGGCACCGCCTGCCGGCCGTCGCGATCAG
>Ga0299914_10002009_pt1 | contig 13819 bp, 10 predicted proteins | sample RVTome_10_FD_201361 | JGI IMG/M metagenome (GOLD analysis project Ga0299914, IMG submission 201361) | Soil microbial communities from uranium-contaminated site in the Upper Colorado River Basin, Wyoming, United States - RVT153D57 (version 2) ...
GTCCGAGGAGGGCCGCGGCGGTCGCCGATGCGACGCCGTGCTGCCCGGCGCCGGTCTCGGCGACGATCCGCCGCTTCCCCATCCGCACCGCCAGCAGCGCCTGGCCGAGCGCGTTGTTGATCTTGTGAGCGCCGGTATGCGTCAGGTCCTCGCGCTTCAGGAAGAGCCGGGCCCCGCCGCACGCGCGGGAGAGCCGCGTGGCCTCGTACAGCGGCGTCGGCCGGCCGACGTAGTCCGACAGCAGCGTGCGCAACTCGTCCTGGAACGCGGGATCGCTGCGCGCTTGCAGGTACTCGCGCGCGAGGTCCTCGATCGGGGCCATCAGCGTTTCGGGCACGTACCGGCCGCCGTAGCTGCCGAAGTATCCGCGCTCGTCGGGGTCGCGCCGCCGCCGGGCGGTCATCACATCCATCCCTGATCTCCGGATCGTGCGCTCACCGGATCCGCCTCTGCCGCGGCGACCGCCGTGAAGAAGGCGCGCAGCAGTCCGGGATCCTTTTCCCCCGGCGCGCGCTCGACCCCGGAGGAGACGTCGACGGCCGCGGGCCGGACCGTCCGGATCGCGTCGGTCACGTTGCGCGGCGTGAGTCCGCCGGCCAGCACGATGGCGCGTTTCGCCGCCACCTGCCGCGCGGCCGTCCAGTCCACCGTCCGGCCGTCCGCGCGGGGGTGCTGCGGGTCGCGGCCGTCGACGAGCAGCAGCGCATCCTGCCACGCGAGGAGCGTCCGATCGTCCTGTGCCTGTTCCAGCGTGGCCGCCTTGATCACGGGCCGTGCGAGGGAACGGGCCTCCTCGGGCCGTTCCCGTCCGTGCAGCTGCACGAAGGTGAGCCCGACCATCGTGGCAGTGGACTGGATCTCGTCCGGCGGCTGATCGACGAACACTCCCACGCGCGCGACCTGCGGGGGCAGCTGCGCGGCGATGGCGGCCGCTGCCGGTGCATCGAGCCACCGGGGGCTTCCTGGCCAGAAGACGAACCCGACGGCCCACGCGCCCAGTTCGGCGGCGAGCACGGCGTCTTCCGCCCGGGTGATGCCGCAGATCTTCACGCGCACGGCGCCTTCTCTCCGGCCCCCGTGCCGCCCGCGCCGGCCACCGTTGGCGCAGGGGCACGTCCGTCGGACGATTCGAGTGCCGCCAGCAGCGCACCGAGCGCCGCGCCGGGATCCCCGGCGGCCATGAAGCGCTCACCCACCAGGAACCCACGGTAGCCGATCGCCTGCAGCTCCCGCAGGTCGCCCTCCGTCCGCAGGCCGCTCTCCGCGACCGCGATGACGCCGGAGGGCAGGAGCGGAGCGAGGCGTCGAGAGGTCCCGATGTCCACGTTCAGCGTGCGCAGGTCGCGATTGTTGACGCCCACGATGGCCGCGCCCGCCGCCAGCGCGCGCCCGAGCTCCTCCTCGTCGTGCACCTCCACGAGCGCCTCGAGCGACGCCTCCCGCGCCTCCGCCAGCAGCGCCAGCAGTGCCGCATCGTCCAGTGCGGCCGCGATCAGCAGAATGGCGTCTGCGCCTGCGGCGCGGGCCTCCCACACCTGATACGGGTCGAGGATGAAGTCCTTCCGCAGCACCGGAAGCGAGACTGCCGCACGCACCGATTCGAGGTGCGCGAGCGCCCCATCGAAGAAGGCGGGCTCCGTCAGCACCGAGATCGCCGCCGCGCCCGATGCCTCGTACCCTCGCGCGATCGACGCGGGTTCGTACTCCCATCTCAGGACCCCTCGCGAGGGCGAACGCCGCTTGCACTCGGCGATGACGTTCACGCGATCGGGACGCGACAGCGCGCGCGCGAGCGTCCGGTCCGGCGCGGGCGCGCCCGCGGAGGCCTTCAGCCGCTCCACGGGAACGGCCGCCCGCGCGGTGTCGATCCGCCGGCGTGTCGCGCCCAGGACGGCGGCGAGGAGATCGGAGCCGGCCGTGTTCATGCGGGCTCTCCCTCCGGTGCGCGCGAGGCCGTCACCAGGGCGTCGAGCATCGCGCGCGCCCGTCCGCTGTCGATCGCGCCGGCCGCCGCCGCGACGCCCTCCTGAAACGACGCCGCCGAGCCGGCGACGAACAGGCCCGCGGCTGCGTTCAGCAGGACGACGTCGCGCGCGGCGCCCGGCTCTCCATCGAGGACGCGGCGAACGATCGCCGCATTCGCCGCGGCGTCGCCGCCGGCGAGCGCCGCGACGGGCGCCTTCGGGAGCCCGAAGTCGGCGGGATGCACGTAGAACGTGCGGACGGCGCCCTGCCAGCACTCGGCGACCTTGGTGTGGCCCGACAGCGAGATCTCGTCGAGGCCGTCGGCACCATGCACGACCCAGGCGCGCTCGGCGCCGAGCAGCAGCAGCGCGCGCGCGAGCAGTTCCGCATGCTCGGGCCTCGGCACGCCGACGAGCTGACGCGCGGGCCGGGCCGGGTTGGTGAGCGGGCCGAGCAGGTTGAAGGCCGTTCGCACGCCGAGCTCCCGCCGCGTGGGCGCCGCATGGCGCATCGAGGGGTGGAAGGTCGGCGCGAAGAGGAACGCGATGCCCGCGTCCCGCAGCCAGTGCTCCGCCGCTTCGGGCGGCGCCGCGACCCGGACGCCGAGCGCCTCGAAGACGTCCGCGCTTCCGCAGAGGCTCGACACCGACCGGTTCCCGTGCTTCGCCACCGCGACGCCGCAGGCCGCGATCACCAGCGAGGCCGCCGTCGAGATGTTGAACGTGCCGCTGCGATCGCCTCCCGTTCCGCACGTGTCGAACACGGTCCGGCCGGCGGTGTCGAACGGCACCGCCTCGGCCCGCATCGTGCGCGCCAGGCCGACGATCTCCTCGGGGCGTTCTCCCTTCATCGCCAGGCCGACGAGGAACGCCGAGATGAGCGCGGGCGTCGCGCGTCCCGCCATGATCTCCGTCATGGCGGCGCCCGCCTCCTCGGAGGTCAGGTCCTCGTGTGCGATGAGACGGCGCAGCAGCGGAGCGAACACGCGAATGCCTCTCAGAGATCCAGGAAGTTCCGAAGCATCAGCCGCCCCTCGGATGTCAGCACGGACTCGGGGTGGAACTGGACGCCGTGGATCGGGTGCTCCCGGTGCCGCAGGCCCATGATGGTGCCGTCCTCGCGCGTCCGCGCGCTCACTTCGAGCGCGGGCGGGAGCCCGTCCTCGGCGACGATGAGTGAGTGGTACCGCGACGCGACGAACCCCTCGGCGATGCCGGCAAAGATCCCGCGGCCGTCGTGCTCGACCGTCGACGTCTTGCCGTGCATCGGCGCGCGCGCGCGCACCACGCGCCCGCCGAAGACCTGCCCGATCGCCTGGTGGCCGAGGCACACGCCCAGCACCGGCATCCGCCCGCCGAACCGGAGAATGACCTCCTGGGTCAGGCCGGCGTCCTCGGGACGCCCCGGCCCCGGCGAGATCACGATGTGCGTCGGCGCCAGCTCGCCGATCTCCTCCAGAGTCGTCCGGTCGTTGCGGCGCACGGTCACCTCGGCGCCGAGCTCGCCCAGATACTGGACGAGGTTGTAGGTGAACGAGTCGTAGTTGTCGAGGACGAACACCATCGATGGGCTACCCGCCACTACCCACTACCCACTACCCACTACCCACTTCACCTACAGCCCCTGCCCCGCCAGCTCGAGCGCGCGGACGAGGGCCCTCGCCTTGTCGCGCGTCTCCTCGTACTCGGCGGTCGGGTTCGAGTCGGCGACGATGCCCGCGCCGGCCTGGAAGGAGACGGCGCCGTTCATGATCGCGATCGTGCGGATGGTGATGCAGAAGTCGAGGTTGCCCGCGAAGTCCAGGTACCCCACCGCACCGGCGTAGATGCCGCGCGGCGTATTCTCCAGCTCCGCGATGATCTGCATCGCCCGCACCTTCGGCGCCCCCGTCACCGTTCCCGCCGGGAAGCACGACACCAGCGCGTCGAGGCGATCCGCGTCATCGGAGAGGCGGCCTTCGACGATCGAGGTCAGGTGCATCACGTGCGAGAAGCGCTCCAGCGTCATGAACTGCGGAACGCGCACCGTGCCGTACTCGCACACACGCCCGAGATCGTTGCGTCCGAGATCCACGAGCATCACGTGCTCGGCCCGCTCCTTCTCGTTCCGCTTCAGCTCCTCCCCCAGGCGCAGGTCCTCCTCGGACGTGCGGCCGCGAGGGCGCGTGCCCGCAATCGGGTGCGTCTCCACGCGGGACCCCTCCACGCGCACCAGCATCTCGGGCGAGGAGCCCACGATGGCCAGCGGCCCCATCCGGATGAAGTACATGTACGGCGACGGATTCACGTGGCGCAGCGCACGGTAGACGGTGAACGGGTCGGCCGTCGCGGCCGCCTCGAAGCGCTGGGACAGCACGACCTGATAGATGTCGCCGGCCGCGATGTGTTCCTTGGCCGCGCGGACGTGCGCCTCGAACTGCTCCCGCGACAGGTTCGAGCGCACCTCCAGCGGCGGGCCCGGAGGCGTCCGCGCCGCCGAGAGCGTGCGCTCCAGCTCCTGCTCCAGGAACGCGATCTTCGCGCACGCGAACTGGTACAGCGACTCGAGATCCTCGTCGCCGGAGATGCGCGCGTTGGCGATGATCAGCAGCCGGTGCTGCGCGTGATCGAAGGCAAGGACCGTGTCGAACACCATGAACCCGGCCGTGTCAGGCGCCCCGTCGCGCTCCGCGGGATCGCCGGCGAGCGGCACGGGCTCGAACCAGGCCGCCGCGTCGAAGCCGAGATAGCCCACGGCGCCGCCGGTGAACCGCGGCAGCTCCGGCACGTACGGCGACCGGTAGTCGGCCATCAGCGCGCGCAGTGTCGGCACCAGCGGCGCATCCGCGACGCTCGTCGTGCCGGCGCGCTCGACCACCGTCTCGGTGCCGCGTGCGCGCGCGATCAGGAACGGATCCTTGCCGAGGAACGAGTACCGTCCCACGTGCTCGCCGCCCTCGACGCTCTCGAGCAGGAAGCAGTAGTCGGAGTGCTCCGCGATCTTCAGGAACGCGGAGACCGGCGTCAGCAGATCCGCCATCAGCTCCTTGCACACGGGCACGAAGGTGCCGCGCTGCGCGAGCTCCACGAACTCCTCGAAACTGGTCAGTCGCATACGGGTGCGCTCACGGTTCGATCGGGACCACCGGCGGCGCCCCGGACGCCTCGAGGCCCCCGCGGGCCTCGGCGGCCAGACGGCGCAGCGCCGCCATCCGCATCACGGCCGCCTCAGGCCGCACGCCGGTCCACCATTGAAACTGCTTCTGTGCCTGGCCCACGAGCATCTCCAGGCCGCCCAGCGTCGCGCAGCCGGCCGAGGCCGCCTGACGCATCAGCCGCGTCACCGGCGGGTTGTAGACGAGGTCGTACACGAGACGCCCGTCGAACACACCGTCGGGCCAGGGGCTCTCATCCGAGCGGGGCGCGGTCCCGACGGGCGTCGTGTTGACCAGCAGATCCCAGCTCCCCGGCGCCGGAGGCCAGGGCGCCGCCTGCACGTCCAGCAGTCGTGCAATCTCGGACGCCTGCCCGGGCCGGCGGGCGTGCACGGCGACCCGGGCGCCGCGCGAGCGCAGCGCCGTCACGACCGCCCGCGCCGCCCCGCCCGCGCCGAGCACCGCCGCGCGTGCGCCATCGAGCGGCAGGCGCGGCTCCAGCGGCGCGAGGAATCCCTCCGGATCGGTGTTGGTCCCCTCCCAGCCGCCGGCGTGCCGCCGGAGCGTGTTCAGGGCGCCGACCTGCCGCGCCGTGTCGTCGAGGCGCGCGGCCGCGGCGAGCGCAAGCTTGAACGGCGACGTCACGCTGATACCCGGCATCCCGACGCCCTCGGCGAACGCCAGGACGTCGGCGGCGTCGGCCGCTTCGATCGGCACGTAGACGGCATCGATGCCGGCCGCGGCGAACGCCGCGTTGTGCATCGCGGGAGACAGCGAGTGCATCACGGGATTGCCGGCGACACCGTAGACCGCGGTGGTCGGTCCGACGCTGCGGTAGCGGAACCCGTCGATCATGAGCGTCGCAGCCATCTGACCCGGCGCCGCGCTGCCGGCGTACGACCACCGGGATCCGATCCGCGCCGCGAGGAGCCGCGTGGCGACACCGGCGGACCCCATCGCCAGCGCGACGAAGGGGCGGCTCGCCGCGGCTCCCCGCAGGTCGAACAGCGGAAGCGCGTCACTCACGCGCGTCGCCGTCACCGCCAGCTTGACGACCTCCGCGGGCGCGGCCGCCAGCGAACGGAACGTGCCGGCGATGTCGCGCGGCACGCCCTCGAAGTCGTGCCGCGACAGCACGACCCGCCTCCCGCTAGTGCGTTCGAGGAATGCCGCGGCGCCGGGAGCCCGCTGTTCCAGATCGACGTACTCCGCGCCGAGGGACCAGGCCTCAGCCAGCAGCCGCAGCCGCTCCTCCTCCGGACCCTGGAAGTGCCCGCCCTCCCAGGCCGCCCGGCACGTGACCAGCACCGGGCGCGTGCGTCCCGCCAGGGCGCCGGCGGGATCCGGATCGCTGACGGCGTCGAGGCGCAGCTCCACGAGATCCGCGTCGCCGACGGCATCGCGCGCCTGGCGGAGCTCCGCCGTCGTGGCGCCGCCCACGGTCACACAGATGCGCGGTCTCGAGTCGTCGTCCATAACGAAAAAAGCCTCTTCAACCCGTCGGGGTGAAGAGGCTCTGGTTTCCGGTCGCTTCGCCGTGCGTCAGGCGGAGATGGCCCCTTCACTGTGGCACCCGTAGAACCACCACCAGCCCCGGTACGCACCCGGACCGCCGTGGCCGGAAGACCGGCCGGCCGCGGGCGACGTCACAAGCATGCGGGACATGGCGGAAGCGACCACAGTGATGACCGCCGACGGTAGCAGAGGACTCGGCCGGCTGTCAAATCCGGCAGGGCTGACGCTGGTTCCCCCGTCCATCTGCCGGTATAATCAGACGTCCATTCGGTTTCAATCGAGTGTCCGGCTTTCTGTCATGTTCCTGAGCGCTCGCAGACTTTCGCTCGGCGCCGCGCTGGCCTTCACGCTCGTCGTCTCGGTGCCCGCCGAGTCTCCCCATCTCCGCGTCGAGGACATCGAGCCGGGCATGAAGGGCGTCGGCCGGACGGTCTTCGCCGGGGATGCCGTCGAGGAGTTCACGGTCGAGGTGCTCGGTGTGCTGCGGAACGTGCTCGGGCCGAGCCGCAACCTGATCCTCGCGCGGCTCGAGGGCGGCCCGCTGGCGCACACCGGGGTGATCGCCGGCATGAGCGGCAGCCCGGTGTACATCGACGGGAAGCTGGTCGGCGCCGTCTCGTACTCGCTGGGCGCGTTCTCGAAGGAGCCCATCGCCGGCATCACGCCGATCGGTGAAATGATCGAGGCGGCCCAGCTGCCGGCCCGCCGTCCCGCGGTCACGCGGGCCGCGGCCGATCTGCCGGTCACGCCTGCTTCCTTCGCGGAGGTCGTCCGTACGGCCTTCGCGCCGGCCTTCTTCGCCAGCTCCCCCGCTCACGTGCAGGTCGTCGTGGCGCCCGCGTCGGGCCCGGTGGCGCCGGCGCTGGGACCGCAGCTCCGGCCGATCGCCACGCCCCTCGTGCTCGGCGGGTTCGCTGGTGAGGTCAGCGAGCTGCTGGCGACGGCCTTCGCCGGGAGCGGCTTCACACCCCTCACGGGCCTGGCTGGCGGTACCGGTCCGATCCCATCCTCGAAGCGGCCGCTCCAGCCGGGCGATGCCGTGGGCGTCAATCTCATCGCCGGCGATCTGCTGCTCGGCGGCACCGGCACCGTGACGCACGTGGACGGCGATCGCGTCTACGCGTTCGGCCACCCGTTCTACAACCTGGGGCCGACCGAGTTCCCGATGACGCGCGCCTACGTCCACACGCTGCTGCCCAGCCTCTTCTCGTCCTCGAAGCTCTCCACGACGGGAGACGTCATCGGCACCTTCCGGCAGGATCGGGCGACGACGATCGCGGGCACCCTCGGCGACGGCCCGTCGATGCTCCCCATTCGTCTCGTCCTCGAGACGGACCGCGGATTCCGCCGGAGCTTCTCGTTCGAGGTCGTCCGCGATCAGCTCTTCACGCCGCTGCTGACGTACTTCTCGGTGCTCAACACGCTGCAGTCCTACGAGCGGCAGTACGGCGCGGCCACCTTCTCGGTCAAGGGCCGCGCACAGGTGCGGCATCACGGCGACCTCACGTTCGAGGATCTGTTCACCGGTGAATCCCCGTCGGTCGGCGCGGCCAGCGCCATTGCCGTGCCCCTGACCTTTCTGCTTCGCAACGAGTTCGAGTCGGTCGACATCGAGGGCCTGGACATCACCATCAGCTCGAGCGAGGAGCCGCGCACGGCCACGATCGAGCGCATCTGGCTCGACACCACGCGGGTCCGCCCGGGGGCGACGGTGCCGCTGAAGATCCTGACCCGTTCCTACCGCGGCGACGAGGTCGCACGCGAGATCCCGCTGACGATTCCCGGGAACGCCACCGGCACGCTGACGATCATGGTCGCCGACGGCGTCCGGCTCGCGGAGTGGGAGCAGCGGGAGGCGGGCCGCCATCCGCAGCAGGCCCTCGGCGTCGCGCAGATGGTGCGGGCCCTGAACGAGACGCGGCGCAACAACCGGCTGTACGTCCGCCTCCTGAGTCCGAGCGCCGGCGCCGTCGTCGGCGGCGAGCCGCTGTCGTCGCTGCCGCCTTCCGTTCTGTCGGTGCACGAGTCCGATCGCAGCGGAGGCCAGTTCGCGCCGCTCAGGAACGCGACGCTCGGCGAGTGGGACCTGCCGACGGATTACGCGATTGCGGGCGCGCGCTTCCTGACCGTCTCTCTTGAGCGCCCGTAGCCGCGCGGGGTACGACGGGCGCCGCAACGTCTTTCACCCATGACCATCCGACCCGCACGATGCCTCGGCATCGTCCTGCTTGCCTTCTGTCTGCCGCTCACGCTGTCCGCGGCGGGCGCCCGGTTCTGGCACGTCGCCACCCAGGCCGAGTTCCTGCGCGGCGAGGTCACGAATCTCTCGGTCGATCTCCACGGCCGGCTGGTGCTCGGCCCGGAAGCGACGCCGGTGGCCAGCGTCGCGAGCCCCTTTCTCTGGGCCATCGCGCCCGGTCCGGACGGCTCCGTCTTCGCCGGCACGGGCAACGACGGTCAGGTGCTCCGCATCAGCGCCGACGGCACGCAGTCGGTGTTCTTCGACTCGGCCGAGCTGGAGGTGCACGCGATCGCGGCCGCGCCCGGCGGCGGCCTGTACGTGGGAACCTCGCCCGAGGGCCGCGTCTACAAGGTCGACCGAACGGGAGCCGGTACGCCGTACTTCGACCCGGACGACAAGTACATCTGGGCGCTGGCGACGGGGTCCGACGGCGCCCTGTACGTGGCCACCGGAGAGCGGGGCGTCGTCTACCGCGTAACCGCGCCGGGACAGGGAGAGCCGTACTACCGGACGAAGGCGACACACGCGCGCGCGCTGGCCTTCGACACCGACGAGCGCCTCATCGTCGGCACGGAGTCGCCCGGCAGGGTGTTCCGGATCGACCGCGACGGAAGCGGCTTCGTGCTGCTCGATGCCGGTCAGCAGGAGGTCAGCGCGGTCCGCGTCGATCGGCACGGGGCGATCTATGCGGCAGCCGTCACCGGGCGGCCGGCGCCCGAGCGCGCCCCGGAGCGGCCCCCGGCCGAGACGTCCGGACCGGCGCCGATCCCCAGCGTTTCCACCGAGATCACGTCGGTGGCGATCGTGGAGGCGCCCATGGCCGGCGGTCCGCTGACAGGCCCGGCGCGTCAGGAACGGCGCAGCGTGCGCGGCGCGCTCTATCGCATCATGCCCGACGGCATCTGGGACATCGTGTGGAACTCCCAGGAGGATGCGCCGTACGACGTGCTTCCCGAGGCCGACGGGTCGCTGCTGGTCGCCACCGGAAACGCCGGCAAGGTCTACCGTCTCGACGGCGACCCGATGCGCGCCACGCTGATCGCGCGCGCCGATGCCCAGCAGGTCACGGGCCTGGTACGCGGCGCGCGCGGCCACCTGTGGTTCACGACGGCGAACTCGGGCAAGGTCGTCCGGGTGTCACCCGACGCGGCCACCCGGGGAACCTATCTGTCCGATGTACGCGACGCGGGCACCGTGGCCACATGGGGGACCATCACCTGGCAGGGCACCACGCCGGCAGGGACGTCGGTGCGGCTCTTCACGCGCTCGGGAAACACGTCGGTGCCGGACGAGACCTGGAGTGCGTGGTCGGGGCCGTACCGGGAATCGATCGGCGAGCAGGTGGCGAGCCCGAAGGCGCGCTATCTCCAGTGGAAGGCCGAGCTCACGGGCAAGAACAGGGCAACGCCGATCGTGACGTCCGTCACGATCGCGTACCTGCAGCGCAATCTCCGGCCGGAGGTGAGCTCCATCACGGTGCACGCGCCCGGGATCGTGTTCCAGAAACCGTTCTCGAGCGGCGACATGGAGATCGCGGGGTTCGACGGGACGACCACCAGCCGGCGCAACCGTGATGCCGCCCAGAATGCGCAACTGGGTTCCCCCGCGGGCGCACCGCCGCTCGGCCGCCGCAGCTACGAGCGGGGATTGCAGACGTTTCTGTGGAAGGCGGAGGACGCGAACGACGACGAGTTGCAGTACGAGATCCAGTACCGCCGCGAAGGTGAGACGAGCTGGAAGCCGCTCAAGCGCGGCCTGACGGAGCCGCTCTACGTCTGGGACACCAGCTCGGTCCCGAACGGCACCTACAGCATCAAGGTCGTGGCCTCGGACGGGCCCGCCAACCCGCCCGGGGCGGCGCTCAGCGGCGAGCGCGAGAGCGAGAGCTTCCGGATCGACAACGCGCCGCCTACGATCGAGATCGTGTCGGTGCGCCACAGCGACGGACGGACGGTGGTCGAGTTCACGGTGCGCGACGAGCACTCGCCCGTCCAGCGCGTGGAGTACTCCCTCGACGCGGATCGGTGGCGCACGATCTACCCGAAGGACGGCATCGCGGATTCCGTCGTCGAGCACTTCGAGCTGGTGGTGGAGGGGGGCGCTGATGGTCGCGCGGTGATCATCCGGGCGGCCGATGCGATGGAGAACGTGGCCACGGCGCGCCCGGAATCGGCGTCCGGGTCGCGGTGAGGCGGAAGGACTCGCGGGCCGGCCTCAAGCCATGGCGCCGTCGAACAGATCGCTCGACTGGCTGACCGGCGCCTCGACGACGGGGGGCGGGGCTGCGGGGGCGGGCGGCCGCGATCGCGGAACGCGCGGCGCAGCGATCACCACGTCCGCCTCGTGCTTGCCGACGACGGTCGTGTGCGCCATGAGCCAGATCACGTTGACGGCCACCGGCGCCCCGCCGGCGCGGGCGGGCTCGAAGCGCGTCTGAGCGGCCGCGTCGAGCAGCTCGAGCACGGCATCCCGACGCGGCAGCCGGCTCGCCGCCGGCATCACCAGTTCCACGCGGCTCACGCGCCCCTCGCGGGTCACCACCGCCGACAACGCCAGCACTTCGTCATCCGAGCTCACGACCACCGCCGGAGCCGTCTCCTCGAACGTCGGCCGCAGGATGCGGCCGTCGAGCCGCAGCGGGTTGCGGTCGGAGCCAGGGGTCGCCAGCGCGCCGATCACGGACGCCATCGACGACGGCACCTCGCGCAGCGTCATGCGCATCACGCCGAGACCGGCGAACAGACAGGCCAGCGACGCCACGGTGGCCGCTCCGAGCGCCCACACCAGAGGCAGATCGTCGCGCCACCGCTCCATCCGGCGATTCAGCAGCTCCTGGCGCTCGGCGACAACGCCCGGCAGCACGCGGTTGTGCAGGCTCGTCACCTCGTCGGCGCACCTCTCGACCCGCTCGTGCGAGGCCGTCCGGATGGCATCGCCGAGCCAGTCGAGGCTCTCGAGCTCGCCGGCGCAGACCCGGCAGCCGCCCATGTGCGCCCGCACGAGGATCTGGTCCTCGACGCTCAGCTCGTCGTCGCGAAACGCCGAGAGGCGGGCTCGCGTCTCCGCGCACGTGATCGCTCTCATGTCGCGTGTGTCTCCTTCAGCTCCGCGCGCAGCGCCTGGCGTGCCCGCGTGAGCCGCGCCTTCACGGTCCCGAGCGTGACCCCGAGCGAGAAGGCGATCTCGTCGTAGCTCAATCCGTCGATCTCGCGCAGCACGATCACGGTGCGCTGGTCGAACGGGAGCGCATCGAGCGCGCGCCAGATCCGGGACGCGAGCTCCTTGCGGTCCAGGGCCCGATCGGGCGTCAGGCCGGCGTCCCCGCCGACGGCCAGTTCGCCGTGCTGCTCGATGTGCTCGTCGAGGGAGACCTGCTGGCGGCGGTGACGGCGCCGCCACCAGCGCTGCCGGTTGCGGGCCTGATTGACGACGATCCGGAAGATCCAGGTCCTGAGCGCGGACTGGCCGCGGAAGCGGTGGAGCATGCGGAAGACGCGGAGGAAGACCTCCTGGGAGAGATCCAGGGCCTCCTCGCGGTCCCCGAGCAGGTTGAGCGCCAGCTGGAAGACCATCCGCTCATGCTCGGTCACCAGCTCGCTGCAGGCCAGCTCGTCGCCCTGCACGCAGCGCTCGACCAGCGCCGCCTCGCGGCCGGCCAGCTCACTCCATACCCCCGCGCGTGCCGGCTTCAGCACCAGGTCCTCGGCCACCTGCCTGCCTCCACTGTAGCACCTGACGGAGCCTGGGGCGTCCCCGTCATACCAGTTAGACCCCGGACCTGGTGAAACGGCCCGACCGGCAGGCCGCACCCTGGTATCGAACGGCCGGCCGGCGCGCGGACCCGCCGGGACGACCGGCCGGCGGCGCTACAATGGCGGGGCATTGCCCATGAAACGGCCGATTGTCCTCGCCGTGATCGTTGCCGCCATCGTCGCCGCGGCGGGCTTCGCCTGGACGACGGTCAGGCGCGATTACGAATACGAGCGGCTCGTCGCAGCCGGGGAGAGCGCACTCGCCGCGGGGCAGACGCTGACGGCCATCGAGGCATTCAGCGGCGCCATCGCCCTCCGGAACGACGCGATGCTGGGGTGGCTCCGCCGGGGCGAAACCTACCAGCGTCACGGCGACCTGACCGCGGCCGTCCGCGACCTGCGCATGGCGGCGGCCCTCGACCCGACGGCGACGCGGCCGTTGGAACAGCTCGGCGACGCGTACTATCTCGAGCGCCAGTACACGCAGGCTGCCGCCCGCTATGCACGGTACGTCGAGCTCGACGACCTCTCGCCCCGCCTGCTGTACAAGCTCGCGCTCGCCCGCTACCAGGAAGGGAACGTCGGCGGCGCGATCCAGGCGCTCCGCAGAGCGCTGCAGTTGAACGATCGCCTGGCCGAGGCCCACCATCTGCTCGGCCTGAGCCTCCGCCGGCAGTCGCAGACCGACGAAGCGATGGCCGCACTGCGGCGCGCCGTCCAGCTGGCGCCCGGGCTGGCCGCACCGCGCGAAGCGCTCGCCGAGACGTACGCGGCACTCGGACGCCACCGCGAGCGCCTCGACCAGCTCGAGGTCCTGGCGGCGCTCGAGCCGGAGCGGCCCGTCCGTCTGGTGGCGCTGGGGCTCGCCCAGGCAGAGGCCGGACGGACGGATCTGGCGGTGCTCACGCTTGGACGGGCCGCCGAGCGGCAGCCAAAGGATCCGGTGGTCTATTCCGCCCTGGGCGCCGTGTGGCTGCGCCTGGCGGACCGCGGCGATCAGTCCGCGCTAGGCAAGGCGCTCGCGGCCTCGCGGACGGCGGCGACCAGTCCCGCGGCGGCCAGCCGCGATCTGCTGCTCTACGGCCGCGCGCTGATCCTGTCGAACGAGCCGGAGGCCGCCGCGAAGGTGCTCCGCGAAGCCACCGAGCGCCTGCCGGTCGAACACGAGGCGTTCCTCTATCTCGCGTCGGTGTCCGAGCGCCTGGGGCGGCT
>Ga0299914_10002010_pt1 | contig 13817 bp, 11 predicted proteins | sample RVTome_10_FD_201361 | JGI IMG/M metagenome (GOLD analysis project Ga0299914, IMG submission 201361) | Soil microbial communities from uranium-contaminated site in the Upper Colorado River Basin, Wyoming, United States - RVT153D57 (version 2) ...
TCGCCGAGGTGCGAGCCCACCTCGACAGGTACGACGCACGGAGCCGTCACGGCCCGTGGACCGGCGCAGTCCTCGGGCTCATCGACGAACACCCCGGCATTCGGGCGGCTGACCTCGCGGCGCTGGCCGGCATCGAGACCAAGCCGTTCAAGGCCAACGTCCGCAAGCTCAAGGAGCTCGGACTCACCGAGAGCCTGGACGTGGGCTACCGACTCTCGCCGCGAGGTGCCGTCATCCTCACGAGGGTTCGACGAACTCCAGGTCGAGCTCGATCGTGACCTTGTCCGCGATGACGAAGCCGCCGACCGTGATCGGGACGTTGAAGTCGATGCCGAAGTCCTTTCGGCTGATCTGCGTCACCACCTCGAACCCGGCGCGGGTCGCTCCGTCGAGCGGATGGACGTTGGTGCCGGTGAACTCGACCGGGAGGGTGACCGGCTTCGTCACATCGTTGATGGTCAGATCGCCGTCCACCTGGTAGGCGGTCTCACCGGTCGTGCGCACGGCCGTCGAGCGGAACGTCATTTCGGGTCGATCGTCGGCGGAGAAGAAATCGGTCGAACGCAGGTGCGCGTCGCGGTCCTGCTGGTTCGTGTCGACCGACGCGAGCGCGATGGTGGCTCGGACCGCCGTGTCCTCGAGCCCGTCGCCCACCGTGAGCGTGGCGTCGAACTCCTTGAAGCGTCCGCGGACCCTGGCGAGCCCGAGGTGCCGGACCCTGAAGTGCACACCGGAATGCGCAGCGTCGAGCGACCAGGTGCCGGTCGCGAGGGGAATGGTCGTCGTGGTGCGCATCGCGAGATCCTCCATGATCGGACTGTTTCTGACCGTATACTCACGATAGTAACAATACCCGGCGCGGGAATGTTCCGGGTACGCTGTACCGCATGGCCACGAACGCGATCGCAGGTCGCCAAGCGGCCTCGGGCGTGCCCCTCGAGAGCGACGATCCGACCCTCGCCGAGCGGACCGCAGCGTTCGCGGTGGCCTACATCCGCTGGCTCGAGACCACCACCGATGACGGGCTCAGCTATCCGCGCCTTCGCCTCCTCGGGGCCCTGCGCTGTGGGGGACCGACGATCATGCGCGCCCTCGCCGACCAGCTGGGGCTCACCGCGCGGAACATGACCGCGCTCGTCGACGCGCTCGAGACGGAGGGTCTCGTCCGACGCCGGCCGCATCCCACTGACCGCCGGGCAGTGCTCGTCGAGGCTACGCAGGCCGGCTCGGAGCTGGCCGCATGCGCGCTGGCGCCGCGGCTCGATGCGATCGGCAAGGTGTTCGACGTCCTCACCCCGGCCGAGCGGGACCAGTTCGCCGAAATGATCGTCCGGCTCTCCGCCGAGCTGCTCAGCCGTCGCGAGGAAGCAGCGCGCCGAGCTCGTTGACGCGTTCGTCTCGGATCACCGCATCGTCGGCGACGATCGTCACGTGGCCGACCTTGCGTCCGCGACGAACCGCTTTGCCGTAGTCGTGCAGCGTCGCGCCCGGGACGGACGCGATCGCGTCGGGGTCGGGCAGCGCACCCACGCAGTTGAGCATCGCTGCGGCGCCGTCGACCCCGGTCGGTCCGAGTCCCATGTCGAGGATGGCGCGGAGGTGGTTCTCGAACTGACTCGTCCGGGCGCCTTCGATCGTCCAGTGTCCCGAGTTGTGCACACGCGGGGCGATCTCGTTGACGAGCAGTCGACCGTCGACGTCGAACAGCTCGACGGCCAATACCCCCACGTACGAGAAGTGCTCGAGGATCGCGCTCGCGATCTCGTCGGCGCGCCGCTGAAGGTCCGCGCCTCCTGCGGGTGCGAGGCTCGTGCGGAGGATCCCGAGCTCGTGATGGTTCTCGACGAGCGGCCAGGTGAGGACCGCGCCATTCGTGTCCCGTGCCGCGAGGATCGAGAGCTCCCGGGCGAACGGTACGAACGACTCGACGATGAGCGAGCGACCGCCCAGCTCGGCCACCGCCGACGCGGCCTCTCCGCGGCTGCGCACCACCCGTTGCCCCTTGCCGTCGTAGCCGCCGCGGCGCGTCTTGACGACCGCTGGGACACCGACGAGCTCGATGGCCTCGTCGACACCGACGGCCCCGTTGACGTCCGACACCTCGTCGACGGCGACGAACGGTGCCGTCGGAAGTCCGAGTGACGTCGCCATCCGCTTCTCGAGGAGGCGGTCCTGGGAGACTGCGAGCACGGCGGGTGAGGGTCGGACGACGTGCTCGGTGTCGGCGAGAATGCGCGCGCTCCACGCGGGGACGCCTTCCCATTCGTAGGTGACGACGTCGGCGCCGAACGCGACGTCGAGGACCGCCGCTTCGTCGTCGAGCGCGCCCACAGCCAGCGAACCGACCGTGCCTGCGCACGCATCCGCGGACGGATCGAGAAATCGCACGTCGACGTCCATCGTGGCCGCCGCTTCGCCGAGCATCAGCCCGAGCTGTCCCCCTCCGAGGATGGCCACCGTGGTCACCGCGGTAGAATGCCTCGTAGCGACAGCGTCGTCGCTCCAGCCTCAAGCCCCGTGCCGGGGCGGACCAGTACCAGGAGCGAATCGATGCCGCAACCTCTCTCGCGGACACGCGCCGAGATCGACGCGTGCGGGATCGGTTTCGTCGCCGACGCGACCGGACGCTCGAGCCGGAACCTCGTGGATCTCGCGCTCGCCGGCCTCGCCTGCGTCCGACATCGTGGTGCCATCGCCGCCGACGGGCTGTCGGGTGACGGGGCGGGCCTGCTGCTGCCGATCCCGCGGCGGTTCTTCGCGCGGGCGATCGAGCACGAGACCGATCCCGAGCGCTTGGGCGTCGTCACGGCGTTCCTCGGCGAGGGTGAGAGCGACGCGCGCAAGGCGGTCGACGCTGCCTGCACCGCCGAGGGCCTCGATGTCGTCGGCTGGCGACGCGTCCCGATCGACGAGTCTCACATCGGTGCACAGGCACGTGCATCGCTGCCCTCGATCTGGCAGGCCGTGATGTCCTATCCCGCCGACGTCGACGCCGACGAGGCCGAGCGACGCTCCTATCGGGCACGACGACGCGCCGAGGTGCGCTGCGCGGAGTTGGACGTCCGCCATTACTTCCCGAGTTGGTCGTTTCGTACGCTCGTCTACAAGGCGCTCGTGATCAGCGATCGCCTGGCCGGGTTCTATCCCGACCTCGCCGATCCCGGGATCGAAGCCCACCTCGCGATCTTCCACAGCCGCTTCTCGACCAACACCGAACCAGCCTGGGAGCGCGCACAGCCGTTCCGCACCCTCTGCCACAACGGCGAGATCAACACGATTCAGGGCAACGAACGTCGGATGGCCGCGCGTGGTCGGCTCGGGACCGTCGAGGCAGGTCTCGGGCCCGAGGACCTGTTCCGCCCGGTCCTCGACCCGCTCGACTCCGACTCGGGCAAGCTCGACGCGACCGTGGAGCTCCTCGTGCGTGGCGGCCGCGACGTTCGGCACGCCGTCGCGATGCTCGTGCCCGAAGCCTGGGAAGGTCAGCGCGACCTCGCACCGGGAGTGCGCGACTTCTTTCGCTACAACGCCTCGATCGCCGATCCCTGGGACGGCCCTGCGGGGCTGATCTTCACTGACGGCCAGCGCGTCGGCGCGGCGCTCGACCGCAACGGGCTTCGGCCGCTGCGTTGGCAGGTGCGCGACGACGGCATCGTCGTCTGCGCGTCGGAGGCGGGCGCCGTGCCGTTGGCGGGTCGGCCCAAGGTGCGACGCGGGCGCTTGGGACCGGGCGAGATGCTCTTCGTCGATCCGGAGGCCGGTGGGGTACAACACGACCTCGGGGTCAAGTCGTGGCTCGCCGGCCGTGCGCCGTATGCGAGCTGGGCGACCAACGGGCTGCTTCCGTTCTCCATCGGGATGCCGATGACGGTCACGACCCCTTCCGAGGAGCTCACGGAGCGCCAGGTCGCGTTCGGGCTCAACAAGGAGGAGATCGCGATGGTCCTGCGACCTCTCGCGATCGACGCGAAGGAGCCCACGTTCTCGATGGGCGACGACACGCCGTTCGCTGCCGTCGCGACACAACAGCGTGCACTGTTCGGCTTCGTCAAACAGCGCTTCGCTCAGGTGAGCAACCCGCCGATCGACCATCTCCGCGAGCGGCTCGTGATGTCGCTGCGGACGTGTCTCGGTCCGCGCCGCCCGTATCTCACCGAGCCCTCCGACGCGGCACGGATGCTCGAGCTCCCGACGTTCTTCCTCTACCCGTCCGCGCTGGACGCATTGCTCGACGACGCAGCTCCGTTCCGAGCGCGAACCTTCGATGCCACGTTCGCCGTCGCCGACGGGCCCGGCGGGCTCGTCCGAGCCGTCGATGCGCTCGGCGACTCGGCGGGCGAAGCGCTCGACGACGGGGTGAGCGTCCTGGTCGTCTCCGATGCCGACATCGGACCCGAGCGTGCCCCCGTCCCATCGCTGCTCGCGCTCGGTGCCGTGCACCAGCGACTCGTCGCGCACGGACGACGTGGGGAGGTGGCGATCGTCGTCGACAGCGGCGACGCCCGCGACACCCATGCCATCGCCGCGCTCCTGGGGTTTGGAGCAGATGCAATCTGTCCGCGCGTGGCGCTCGAGACCGTGGCAGCGATGGCGGACGACGGTCAGCTCGGCGAGCTCCATGCCGCCGAGGCACAGATGCGAGTACGAGCGGCGATCGAGGATGGTGTGCTCAAGATCCTGTCCAAGATGGGGATCTCCACCGTCGATGGCTATCGAGGCGCGCAGATCTTCGAGGTGATCGGCCTCGCCGACGAGGTGGTCGACGCGTGCCTCACCGGTACACCGTCCCAGATCGGTGGCCTCGGCTTCGACGTCCTCGGTGCCGACGTGCTCGCCCGCCACAGCGGGGCGTTCTCGACGGAACCCGCGCTCGGCGAGCCCGGATACGTCCGGTTCCGCAAGCGCGGCGGCGAGTACCACGCCAATCATCCCGATGCGATCGACGCGCTGCGCGCCTCGGTCGGGCTTGCCGTCGACAACGGTGGACGCTCCAAGAAGGACTCGACGAAGTTCGACGATGTCCCGCTCGCCCCGGTCAACGAGCAAGGGAAGGTGATCTTCCTCGACGAGAGGTCCGGCGAGCCACTCCCACAGGCCGATCCGCTCGACCAGCGCGCCGCGCATCTGCTCCAGCGGGCCGTGAACGGCGGCGGGTCGGAGCTCTACGCAAAGTTCGCGCATCTCGTCGACAACCGTCCGATCACCGAGCTCCACGACCTGCTCGCGATCGTGCCTGCGGGAGAGCCGATCCCCCTCGAAGAGGTCGAGTCGGTCGAGGCGATCACACGCCGCTTCTCGACGGGAGCGATGTCGCATGGCGCCCTCTCTGCAGAAGCGCACGAGACGCTCACGATCGCGATGAACATGGTGGGTGGCCGCAGCAACTGCGGGGAAGGTGGTGAGGACCCGGCGCGGTATCGCACGCGCGGCTCGGCACGGGACCGCAACTCGAGGATCAAGCAGATCGCGTCCGGTCGCTTCGGCGTGACGCCCGAGTACTGCGCCTTCGCCGACGAGCTCAACATCAAGATCGCCCAGGGCTCCAAACCCGGCGAGGGGGGTCAGCTTCCCGGGCACAAGGTGAGCGCGGAGATCGCACGTCTCCGCCACACCCAGCCTGGTGTCGGTTTGATCTCGCCTCCTCCGCACCACGACATCTACTCGATCGAGGACCTGGCTCAGCTCATCTACGACCTCAAGCAGGTGAACCCGACGGTGGAGGTCTCGGTGAAGCTCGTCGCCGAAGCCGGCATCGGCACGATCGCGTCGGGTGTGGTCAAGGCGCTCGCCGACGTCGTACAGATCTCCGGGGCAAACGGGGGAACGGGTGCGTCGCCACTCTCGTCGATCAAGCACGCCGGACTCCCGTGGGAGCTCGGCCTCGCCGAGACGCAGCGGTCACTCATCGAGAACGGCTTGCGTGACCGTGTCCGTGTGCGGGTGGACGGTGGCTTCAAGACCGGCCGTGACGTGGTCGTCGCCGCGCTGCTCGGAGCCGACGAGTACTCCTTCGGTACGGCCGCGATGCTCGCCGAAGGCTGCATCATGGTTCGGGCCTGCCATCGGGACACCTGTCCGACCGGGATCGCGACGCAACGACCCAACCTGCGTGCGAAGTTCGCCGGCACACCGGAGGGCGTCGCGACCTACATGCTCTATGTCGCTCAGGACGTGCGACGGCGCCTCGCGAGCCTCGGCCTGCGAAGCCTCGACGAGGGGATCGGGCGAGTCGAGCTCCTACGTCAGCGCCCGGCGAACGATCCGCGTGCCGATGCGGTCGATCTCGGCGTGCTCACCAAGCCGCCCGCGATCGCGGCCGCGCCGCGGAGGTTCCTTGCGAACGTCCCGATCCAGCGGCCACGTTCGGAGCTCGACGCGCGCCTGCTGGACGATGCGTTCGCGCCGCTGTGGGAAGGGCAGCACGTGGACCTCGAATACGAGATCACCAATGCCGATCGAACGGTGGGAGCGTCACTCGGTGGTGCGATCGGGCTGGAGTTCGGGACACGCTTGGCGCCCGGTTCGGTGCATGCGCGATTCGTCGGTTCCGCGGGCCAGAGCTTCGGCGCGTTCCTCGCAGATCGCGTGACGCTCGAGCTCGTCGGTGAGGCGCAGGATTACGTCTGCAAAGGCCAGGGCGGGGGACTCGTGATCGTGCGGCCACCGGACGACGATCTGGGCTCGCCGGTGCTCGCCGGCAACACGGTCCTCTACGGCGCCACCGGTGGACAGCTCTATGTCGCCGGTCGAGTGGGGGAGCGCTTCATGGTGCGCAACAGTGGCGCGACAGCGGTTGTGGAGGGTGCCGGCGACCACGTGTGCGAGTACATGACCGGCGGCACCGCGGTGATCCTCGGATCGTTCGGGTACAACCTCGGCGCGGGGATGACCGGTGGCCAGGCCTACGTCTTCGATCCGGACGGCGCGTTGGGTACGAAACTGAATCGACAGCTCGTCGACGCGACCAGTGTCGATCCTGCACAGGCGGCGGAACTGCGCTTCCTCATCGAGCGCCACCGCACGCTCACCGGCTCTGCGCTCGCAGAGGGCCTCCTCGCGGAGTGGGACGGCGTGCTGCGTTCCTTCTGGTGGGTCGCGCCCGTCAGCGAGGTCGCCCGCATCGAGCGGGCGAACGAGGGTGTGCTCGGAGCTGCGCGCTAACCCTCGGTCCCGCCCACGGGCGCGAAGGCGCTGCGAGCACCGAATCCGAACGCCCCTGCCACCGGACGTGCGAGGAGGGATCCTCGCTCATCGTCGTAGTCTCTCACCGCCTCGTTGTACGTCTCGACGAGACCGACAGGTACGACCGTGGCGTCCAGGGCCTCGAGCTGTCCGACGACGGCGGGGTCTGCCGCGAGGCGCGACGAGCTCAGCACGCTCGCCTGCAAGCGCGCCGCGAGCCCCTCGAGCGTGTTCGCGACCTCGACCTGCTCTTCGACGGCTTGGTCGCCGTCGACGACCTCGGCCCAGGCTCCGAGCGCCTCGCGCGTCTCGGACACGACGTCGCGTGTCGAATCGCTCGCGTCGTCGATCGCGTTGGCGAGGAGACTCAACTCGTCGTAGCGAGAGATCAACACCTCGCCGACCGGTTCCCACCGCTCGTCGACCGTCGATTCCTTGTCGGCGAGAGACGGCCGCACGACGGCGACGGCGCCGGCGACGACGACGATCGCGACGACGATCACGATGATTCCCACGAGCCGACGTCTGCGCACGGCAGGCAAACTACCCAGTACGCTGCGCGACGTGGCTCACTCCCGGGCCGCGGTCGTGGCGACCATCGCCGCCGCTCTGGCCGGGAGCTCGGCCTTCGGGTGGTGGCTCGGCGAACAGCGGCGCGCGGCGAACGATGCCGAGCGCGCGACCGTGGTCGAGGTGATCGATGGCGACACCGTCGTCGTGCGCACTCGTGACGGAGCGACAGATCTCGTGCGTCTCCTCGGCGTCGACACGCCGGAAACCGTGCATCCGACTGAGGGGGTCGAGTGCTTCGGCCCCGAGGCATCGGCATACCTCGCGGCGCGCCTTGCCGGGCAGACGGTGAGACTCGAGAACGACGTTGAACGACGGGATCGTTACGACCGGCGACTCGCGTACGTCTACCTCGACGGTGTCCGGATCAACGACGAGCTCCTCGAGCTGGGCTATGCGAGGTTGCTCGTGATCGACCCGAATCGCGCGCACGCTCGCGACATGCTGCGAGCAGAGCTCGACGCGAAGTCCAACGATCGCGGCGTCTGGGCCGAGTGCTAGCGCAAGCGTGACCGAAGCTTGTCGATCGCACTCCCCAGGACCTCTCTGGCCTCGGTGCGCGTGCAGCCGAGGGTCGCGCAGAGCTCCTTCATCGAGGCGGGTGCACCATCGAACCCGAAACGTCGTTCGATGGCGGTCCGCTCGGCAGCCGTGAGATCGGCCCACGCGTGCGGATCCGCCACCAGCTCGAGCTGGTCGAGGTCGATCTCGTCGTCGGCGACCAGCCCATCGGCACTGTCGTCGGGGTATGGCCAACCATCGTCGCTCGGGTAGAGCGGGAGCGTCGATCGAGCCATGGCCACCTCCGTCGGGTGTTCCCTGCATCGTGCGCCGAGGAAGCGTGCACGTCAACCGTGACCTCGGCCCACAGGGTCGTGCCGGTACCGAGCGATCACCTCGAGCAGGGCGTCGCCGTAGCGGTCTGCCTTGACAGGACCGATGCCCGGCACCTCCAGGAGCGCAGCGCGGCTGTGCGGCTTCGTGCAGGAGAGCGCGGCCAAGGTGTGGTCGTCGAAGACGATGAACGCCGGGACCTTCGCAGCGCGCGATCGGTGGAGGCGCCACTCGCGCAGTGCGTCGAAGAGTGGGCGATCCTCCGGCGTGACAGTACCGAGGGCACCGCCGCGCTCGGCGTTGATCTGCGAGCGAACTCGCGCGAGCCGCTGCCCGATCTCGTCGGGGGTGGGCGGATCCGGTGCCGCACCGACGGTGGCAGCGAGTGCCGACAACCAGGGGCTCGGCGATCGCTTGCGCCCGTTGCGGCTCTTCGCCCAACTGAGGTGAAGGTGGTCCTGCGCGCGACTGAGCGCGACGTAGAGCAGCCGATGCTCCTCGGCGAGCTCGGCAGCCGAGTCCGCATGGCTGATCGGGACGAGCCCTCGTTCGAGCCCTGTGACGAAGACGCGCTCGAACTCGAGCCCCTTTGCTCGGTGAAACGTCAGCAGCTCGACGCCGTCACCGCGCGCTGCCGCGCCTTCGCCGCGGAGTGCAACCTGGAGGTAACCGACGAACCCGTCGACGGATCCTGCTCCGCCGTCTGCGGCGAGGTACTCGTGACCGAGGGTGAGCAGCGTCTCGGCGTGCTCGTGGCGTTCCTCGCCGCTGTCGGCCTCGGCGAGGTCGCGCAGGTGCGCGAGCAATCCGCGCTTCGGTGCCACGGAGTCGGCACGCCGGAGCTCGTCGAGTGTCGCCCGGACCTCCGCTCGCGCGAGGAACGCCTGGCTGCCGCGCACGTGAAACGGAACTCCCTCGGCGCCGAACGCCGCTTCGAACGCGGCCGACTGGGCGTTGGTCCGGTACAGCACGGCGGACCCACACCACGGTCGGGTCGGGCCGTGGGAACGACGCAGCGACGCGGCCACCACGGAGGCCTCGGATGCCTCGGACTCGAACTCGGTGATCGTCGGGAGCGAGCCGTCGCTTCGAGGAGTTCGCACGACGCCCGTGCGGGCCGATGGTGGGAGCGCCGCCTGCGCGGTGGCCACGACCTGCGCCGTGGAGCGGTAGTTCGTGTCGAGCCGGAGGACGGCTCCACCGGGGAAGTGCTTGGCGAAGTCGTTGAGGTACCAGGGGTTGGCGCCTGCGAACCCGTAGATCGCCTGATCCGGGTCGCCGACCACCGTGAGGTCGGTCCCGTCGCCGAGCCAGCCTCGCACGAGCGCGACCTGAGCGGGTGTCGCATCCTGGAACTCGTCGACGAAGAGGTGCCGGAACCGCCAACGCTGGGTGGCTGCGAACTCCGTGTCGCGCCGCAACGAGTCGGCGCAGAGCCAGATCAGGTCGTCGAAGTCGACGAGCCGCTTTGCCCGCTTCTCCTGCTCGTAGCGCGCATACAACCGCGCAACCTCGGCCGGCGGCCGAGGTGGCTCGCGTCGCGCGCGCTCGACCGCGGCTGCGTAGCGCTCGGGGGTGACGCGTCGTGCCTTCGCCCACTCGATCTCACCCGCGATCTCGGACGCGGCCACGGTCGCCGCGGCACCACGAGCGCCAAGCAGGGGAACCAAGATCCGCGCCTTGCGCGCGAGGATCTCGGGCATCGTTCGCCGTCGATCCGAGGCACGTCGTCGAAGCTGCGCGAGCGCGATCGCGTGGAAGGTCCCCGCCGTGACGGTTCGCCGCACCCCGAGGCGCTCGAGGCGTTCGACGAGCTCGCCTGCCGCTTTGCGTGTGAACGTCAGCGCGAGCGTATGGGCTGGATCGACACGGTCTCGTGCCGCGAGCCACGCGACGCGTCGCGTGAGCACGCGCGTCTTCCCGGAGCCAGCACCGGCGAGGATGGCCAGGGGCGCGGCCTCGCTGGTGACTGCCGCGCGTTGGCGTTCATCGAGGTCGTCGAGCAGCTGCACGCGCCGAACCTACCGAAGTGCTGTGACAGCTTCTTCGCTCGCGGTACCCAGGTCGCCCGATCGCCCCCGAGACGCGGGAAAGCCCCGAGTAGTCTCGGCTGCGTCGCAGCTCCGATCTCCTCGGGGCTTGTCCCTCGGACCGCTGCCTCCCACGATGTCCAGCGCTCCCTCGCGGGCTCGCCGTTCACCGCTGCCTCGCCTCGGTTTCCCGACACTCGGTCTCGGCTGTGGTCCCGGCTCTCGAATCCCGGAGGACTCGATTCCCGACCGATCGCTCCTGAGACCCGTGTTCCGGAATCACCCGATGGGCGACCCTGGTACCGCGCTCGTTCGCTATCGGCGTCGCCGATCCTAAGCACGGCTTCGCGCTCCGTCAAGAGGTTTGTGGACCGCCGCGGAGGGTTTCTCGCGCAGCATCGCGCGCGTCCCGCGCGCACGCGATGCTGCGTTCGCGCTCGCTCCGCTACCGTCGCCGCGCATGGCGGTCGCCTGCTCACGTCGTCGCTTCGAAGAGCTCGTGGCCGAGGCTCTCGACAGGATCCCAGGCGAGCTCGCGGACGCGATGGACAACGTCGCCGTCGTCGTCGAAGACTGGCCGAGTCCCGAGCAGCTCGCCGATCGGGAGGGCACGCTCCTCGGGCTCTACGAAGGGGTATCGCTGACGAATCGGGGTCCGCTGAGCTATTCCATGGCACTTCCGGACCGGATCACGGTCTTTCGAGGGCCGCTGTGCGAGATCGCGCTCGACGAGGAGGCGCTCGCCCACCAGATCGCCGTCACCGTCGTCCACGAGGTCGGTCATCACTTCGGCATCGACGACGCGCGACTCGACGAGTTGGGTTGGACGTAGTGCCGCCGATCCGGACAGGGTGGCGAAGGTGAAGCATCGCTGGCGAAATTGGGGTCGCAACCAGGAGTGCGTGCCCGCAGCGCTCGAGGAGCCGGAGAGCGTGCTCGAGGTGAGCGAGGCGGTGACGCGGGCGGCGACCGCGGGCCAGCGAGTCAAGGTCGTGGCGTCGGGCCACTCTTTCACCGACATCGCCTGCACCGATGGCCGGATGCTGCAGCTCGACCGTCTCGACCGTGTCCTCGACGTCGACGGCACCGTCGTCACGGTCGAGGCAGGGATTCCGTTCTGGAAGCTCAATGAAGCGCTCGCGGTGCGGGATCTCGCCCTGCCCAACCTCGGTGACATCGATCGTCAGACCGTTGCCGGGGCAACCGCGACGGCGACCCACGGCACGAGCTTGCGCTACGGCGGGATCGCGGCGTCGATCCGCGGCATGGAGCTCGTCACCGGCGATGGTTCGGTCCTGTGGTGCTCTCCCGACGAGGAGCCCGAGGTCTTCCACGCGGCACGCGTCGGCCTGGGCTCGCTCGGCGTCGTCACGAAGGTTGCGCTCGAGTGCGTCCCGGCGTTCCGCCTGCACGCCGTCGAGAAACCGCGCCGGTGGGAGCGCTTCGTCGAGGAGTGGCCATCGCTCGTCGCCGACAACGACCACGTCGACGCGTACTGGTTCCCGCACACGGACACCTGCACGGCGAAGGTGTCCAACCGGACGGACGAACCGGTGCGCGCACGGAGCGCCTGGAAGACGTGGCGAGACGAGCTGCTGCTCGCGAACTACGTGTTCGGCGCAGCGACGGCGATCGGGCGCGTGGCGCCATCGGCGATCCCGCCGCTCGCCCGGTCGATCGCCGGCTCGATCGGCAAGGTCGAGCTCGTCGACCGGAGCGACCGAGTGTTCTGCACGCGTCGTCTGGTGCGCTTCGTCGAGATGGAGTACTCGATTCCCCTCGCCGATTGTGTGCGGGCGCTGGTCGCGATCCGTGAGCTCGTCGAGCGCGCGCAGCTCCGTGTGAGCTTCCCCGTCGAGATTCGGGCCCTCGTGGCAGACGACATTCCGCTGTCGACCGCGTACGGTGATGACCGCGCATATCTCGCGGTGCACGTCCCGTCGGGCACCCCGTACGCGGAGTACTTCCGTGGCGTCGAGGCGATCATGGACGATCTCGGCGGCCGTCCGCACTGGGGCAAGCTCCACTTCCAGGACGCGACGACGCTGGCGCCGCGCTACCCGGAATGGGAGCGCTTCCGGGCACTGCGTCGTCGCATCGACCCTGAAGGTCGGTTCGCGAACGCGTACCTCGACAAGGTGCTCGGGCCGGCCTGCTGACCTACGCTCTGCGCATGCCGTATCCGACGCGACTCCTGAACCACAACGAGGTCATCGCCCTCGATCTCCGACCGCACTGGTGGTACTTCTCGAAGCACATCCTCACCGGGGTCCCGCTGTTCGTGCTGTTCCTGATCGTCTTCTTCGGGACAGAGGACGGTGTGCAGCGCTTCATGACGTGGGTGTGGATCGTGTTGGCGCTCGCGTGGCTCGCGTGGCTCGTCATCAAGTACTTCGACTGGCGATTCACGTTCTTCGTCGTGTCCAACGAGCGTGTCGTGTTCCGTACCGGTGTGATCGCTCGCCACGGGGTCGAGATCCCGCTGTCGCGGATCAACAACATCAACTTCGACCAGAGCATCTTCAACCGGATGATCGGTGCCGGCGACCTGGTGATCGAGTCGGCGGGCAGGGAGGGGACCACGACCTTCGACAACGTCCGTCATCCCGACGGCGTGCAGCAGGAGATCTACCGCCAGATGGAGGCTCGCCAGAGGACCGAGGCGAGCTGGGTCGGGGGTCGCATCGGCGCGGCGGTCGAGCAGGCCGAGAGCGACGCCACGAGCCAGGCCCCCGGCGTCCCCGCGCAGATCGAGGAGCTGGCGCGTCTTCGAGACCAGGGGCACATCACCGACGCGGAGTTCGAGACGAAGAAGGCCGAACTGCTCGGCCGGATGTAGCTACGCACTGCCCAGCTCGCTCGCGCCGTCGACCGCCTGGGGAACGAACAGGAGCGCAGCCCGCGTCGTCTCCCGTTCGTAACGACGCGCGGCTCGCACGGCGACCTCCTCGATGTCGGAGCGCCGCCCGATGCCGATGACGCACCCGCCGAAGCCGGCGCCGGTGAGGCGTGCACCGAGCGCTCCTTCGGCGACGAGGAGCTCGACGAGGCGGTCGAGCTCGGGCGTCGAGACGTCGAAGTCGTCGCGCAGGCTCGCGTGACTCTCGAGCATCAATGTCGCGAGCCGAGCGAGGTCGTTCGAACGCAGCGCGTCCGCCGCCGCCAGCACACGCGCGTTCTCGCTGACGACGTGGCGGGCGA
>Ga0299914_10002011_pt1 | contig 13816 bp, 10 predicted proteins | sample RVTome_10_FD_201361 | JGI IMG/M metagenome (GOLD analysis project Ga0299914, IMG submission 201361) | Soil microbial communities from uranium-contaminated site in the Upper Colorado River Basin, Wyoming, United States - RVT153D57 (version 2) ...
GCCCTCGTCGACCTCGACCTGCAGTTCGGCGACGTGGGGCTAGCTCTCGGCCTTGCCCCGGAACGGACGCTCTACGAGCTCGCAAAGTCCGGCGGCTCGCTCGACGACGAGAAGCTCGACGGCTACCTGGCGACGCACCCCTCGGGCGCGCGCGCCTTGATCGCTCCCACCCGTCCGGATCATGCCGGAATCGTGACCACGGAGTTCCTGCGAGAGGTGTACGCAGCCCTTCGCACCTCGCACGAGTACGTGATCGTCGACACGCCGCCCGGTTTCACACCGGAGGTGATCGCCTCGATCGACAGCTCCTCGCACGTCTGCATGGTCGGGATGCTCGACTCGCTCTCGCTCAAGAACACCAAGCTCGGGCTGGAGACGCTCGAGCTCATGGGCTACGACGGCGAGCGCATGCGGCTCGTCCTCAACCGGGCGGACAGCCGGGTCGGGATCACACATGACGATGTCGTGTCGATCATCGGGCGCAAGCCCGACGTGCTCATCCCCAGCGACCGCGACATTCCCCGCTCGGTCAACCAGGGGACGCCCATCGTCCTCGCCAAGGCGCGCTCGGACGCGGCGAAGGCGTTCCGGTCGCTCGCGGCGATGTACGAGCTCCGCGACGGGTCGAAGAACGGCGGGCGGCGCAGGTGGGGGAGGAAGCGCTGATGGACCTCCACGAGCGCCTCTCCACTGCCCGACCCGTTGCCGCTCCGGCCGGTCGAGATCCCTTCGGCGAGCTCAAGAACCGGATCCACCTCGCGGTGATCGGAGAGCTGGGCCCGCAGCTCTTCAACGTGAACATGGATCCGAACGCGCTCCGAGAGCGGGTCACGGGCGACATACGCACGCACCTCTCGCGGGAGCAGGGCATCTCGCGAGACGACCGCGAGCGCCTGGCGGCCGAGATCGCCGACGACATCCTCGGCCACGGGCCGCTCGAGCGGCTCCTCGCCGACGACAGCGTCACGGAGATCATGGTCAACGGGCCCTTCGACGTCTGGGTGGAGCGCCAGGGGCGCCTCTACGAGACGACGGTGCGCTTTACGGACGAGTCCCACCTGCGCCGGATCATCAACAAGATGGTCGCCCAGGTCGGGCGGCGGATCGACGAATCCTCGCCCATGGTCGACGCACGCCTTCCGGACGGGAGCCGCGTGAACGCCGTCATCCCGCCGCTCTCGCTGAGCGGGCCCGTGGTCACGATCCGGAAGTTCTCGAAGAAGCGCCTCGACTTCGGCGACCTCATCCGGCTGGGCACGCTCTCCACCGAGACCGCCGAGTTCCTGCAGCGGTGCATCCTGGCCAAGCTGAACGTCCTCATCTCGGGCGGCACGGGCTCGGGCAAGACGACGCTCCTGAACGCCCTCTCGACGGCGATTCCCGAATCGGAGCGGATCATCACGATCGAGGACGCCGCGGAGCTACGGCTGAACCAGCGGCACGTCCTCCGCCTCGAGGCGCGCCCCAAGAACATCGAGGGCGAGGGTGAGATCGCGATTCGCGAGCTCGTGCGCAACTCGCTGCGCATGCGGCCCGACCGCATCATCGTGGGCGAGGTTCGCGGCGCGGAGGCACTCGACATGCTCCAGGCGATGAACACGGGCCACGACGGCTCGCTTTGCACCGTGCACGCGAACACCCCGCGTGACGCCCTGGCCCGGATCGAAACGATGGTGCTGATGGCGGGGTTCGATCTCCCCGTGCGGGCCATCCGCCAGCAGGTCGCCGCGGCGCTCGACCTCGTCGTCCACCTGGAACGGCTCGAGGACGGCTCGCGTCGTGTGACCGCGGTCACGGAGGTTCAGCGGATGGAATCCGAAGTGATCACGCTCCAGGACATCTTCGAGTTCAAGGTCGACGAGGTCACGAGCGAGCGCATCGTCGTCGGTGCCCTCCGCTCGACCGGCCTCCGGCCCTCGTTCCTGCACAAGTTCGAGAAGCGCGGCGTCGCACTGCCCGTGACGCTCTTCGCCGACGGACGCGTCGCGCACGAGCTCCAGAACGGCTCCAGGCGATGAGGCGGGCGGACTGGAAGCCCATCCTGGTCGCGGCAGCCCTCGTCGCGGCGTTCTGGGCGCCGGCCGCCGGGGCCGAAGGCGAGCTCCGGCTCACGGAGGCCGGTGAGACCCGCTTCCCCGACCGTGCGTACGTTCTCTCGCTCCCGTCCGGCATGTCGCTGGACGAGAGCGAGGTGGACGTGCTCGAGAACGGCGAGCTCGTCGAGCAGCTGTCGGTCGTGCCGGCCGACGAGGCGGCCGCAGGCGAGTTCGGCACCGTCCTCGTGATCGACGCGAGCAACAGCATGCGGGGAGCACCGATCGTGGGCGCGGTGGAGGCCGCTCGCGCCTTCGCGGCGCAGCGGAGCCCGAATCAGCTCGTTGCGATCGTGGTCTTCAACAGCGGTTCGAGCGTCCTGCTCCCGTTCACCGCCGACCAGGCGACGATCGAAGCGGCGCTCGCTCAGCCCCCGGAGCTGGCGTACGGGACGCATGTCTACGACGGGGTTGCCGCGGCGCTCGGCCTGCTACGAGAGACCGAGATCGCCGCCGGTTCGGTCGTGGTCCTCTCGGACGGCTCGGACACCGGGAGCGCCGTCTCGAGCCGGGAGGTTGCCGAGCGGGCGGAGGCGGCGGGAGTCCGCGTCTTCTCTGTCGGCTTTCGCTCGAAAGGCTACGACTTCGCCGCACTCGAGCAACTGGCGACCGACGCCGGCGGCACGTACTCCGAGGCAGCGTCCTCCGCCGAGCTCGCGCGCGTCTTCGACGAGCTGGGAGCGAGGCTGGCGAGCGAGTATCTCCTCCTCTACCGCTCGGCGTCACGGCCCGACCGCGAGGTCCACGTGGCCGTGCGGGTGACGGGCGTGGACGGTGTCGCCACGAGCGCCTACACGAGCCCCGCACTCGACGCCACGCCGAATCCGCCGTACCACCAGTCCCTGGCCGAGCGGTTCTGGCGCTCGCCCGCCGGGATGCTGGTCGTGGCGGCGGTCTGCGCGCTGATCACCGGCCTGGTGTTGATCATGCTTCTGCGGCCGCGCCGGCGGACGCTGCGGCGGCGCATGGCCGAGTTCGTCTCACTTCCCGTTCCAGGTGGGAGCGAGGACGAGAGCGCTCGGGGTGCCGAGCTCGTGCTCGCGCACGCGGAAAAGTCCTTCGAGCGCACCCGCTGGTGGTCGCGTTTCAAGGAAGACCTCGAGCTCGCGGAGATCACCGTCGCGCCGATCCACATCGTGGCCTGGACCGGCATCGCGACCACCCTCGCGGCCTGGCTCCTCTTCGTCTTGCTGGGCACGCCGCTCGTCCTTCCGGTCGCCCTGGGCGTGCCGCTCTTCGTGCGCTCCCTCATCAGGGGCCGGGTGGGGCGGCAGCGCCAGAGCTTCGCGGACCAGCTCCCCGACAACCTGCAGGTGCTCGCATCCGCCTTGCGGGCGGGGCACAGTCTCGTGGGCGCGCTCTCGGTCGTTGTCGAGGACAGTCCCGAGCCTTCCAGGCGGGAGTTCCGCCGCGTGATCGCCGACGAGCAGCTGGGCGTGTCTCTGGAGGAGGCCTTCGGCGTCGTCGCCAAGCGCATGGCGAACAGGGATCTGGACCAAGTCGCCCTGGTCGCTGCGCTCCAGCAGGAGACCGGAGGGAACACCGCCGAGGTGCTCGATCGGGTCTCCGACACGATCCGAGAGCGCTTCGAGCTGCGCCGCCTGGTGAAGACGCTCACGACCCAGGGGCGTATGTCCCGCTGGGTCGTGTCCTTCCTGCCCGTCGGCCTCCTGGTGCTCATCACCGCAATCAACCCGACCTACATGGCACCGCTCTACACGCACCCGCTCGGGCGCCTGCTGCTCCTGGTGGCAGGCCTCATGGTCGTGGCCGGGTCGCTGGTGATCCGGCGAATCATCGACATCAAGGTCTGAGGAGGCTCGCTCGTGATCATTCTGCTGCTGGGAGCTCTCGCCCTCGCGGGGGTATCGGCCGCCCTGGTGCTGCGGGCCGTCGCTCTGCCGCGCATGCGCGCGAGCGAGACGGTCGGCCAGATCGGGTCATACGGGTACGCGAGCAGGCAACGGGACAAGGCGGCCTCCGGACCGGTCCGGGGCATCCTGGACGGAGTCGCGAACGCCGTCGGCGGCGTCATGGCGCACCGGCTCGGTGGCCTGCGCGAGACCGAACTTCGCAACGAGCTGATGGCGGCCGGCCTTTACACGCTGGCCCCGCGCAAGTTCCTCGGCTACCGGATCCTCTGTGCCGTGTGCGTGCCCGCCGCCGTCATCTGGCTGGCGGCCACCTTGGGGACCGGCGCGGGCTTCGTCGTCCTCGGCGGCGTCTTCGCCCTCCTGGCGGGCTGGGTCGCGCCGATGACGATCGTGCGCAACCGAGCGCGGCGGCGGCTGGAGCAGATCGACTACGAGCTGCCCGAGCTGATCGACGTGCTCGTCGTGACGGTGGAGGCCGGGCTCGGCTTCAACGGCTCGCTCCAGGTCGCTGCGGGTCGGCTCGAGGGGCCCCTGGGCGACGAGCTCCGGCTCGCGCTCCAGGAGCAGAACATGGGGCTCGCGATCACCGAGGCGCTCCAGAACATGCTTGCGCGTGCGGAGACGCCCGCGATGCGCTCCTTCGTTCGCTCGATCGTCCAGGGCGAGACGCTGGGCGTCTCGATCGGCGAGATCATGCGGAACCTCGCGACCGAGATGCGGAAGCGGCGGCGCGCGGGGGCCGAGGAGCGGGCGCAAAAGGCGCCGATCAAGATCCTCTTTCCGCTCATCTTCCTGATCTTCCCGTCGATGTTCGTGATCCTCCTCGGGCCGGCGGTCTTCCAGTTCATCCAGGCGTTCGGGGAAGCGAAATGAAGAGCCGCCTGCTTGTCACCTCCGTGTTCGTCCTCCTTGCTGCCGCGACCGGCAGGGAAGCCGTCGACGCGTGGGCAGAGGCGGCCGCGCTCGGATCGCTGCATGGCTTGGCGGTCGCGCTCTACACGACGCTGAAGCTCGCAATCGTGCTCGCATTCGGCGTCTTCGTCTTCACCCGCGATGCCGCTCGGACGCCGTCGCGCGACCCGGTCGCCTTCGCGGCCTGCGCGGCCGCCGTGGGAGCACTCGTCCTCCTCCGTCGGCCCGGGGCTTCCACCGAGACGGCCCTCGTCCTCTCCGGCGAGCTGATCGCGGTCGCCGCCTGCATCTGGCTCCTCCTCGCGGTCCTGGCGCTGGGACGGTGCTTCGGCGTGCTCCCGGAGGCTCGCGGGCTCGTGACCGGGGGTCCGTACCGCTTCGTTCGGCACCCCGTCTACCTAGGCGAGTTCGGAGCATGCGCCGGGCTCGTCGTCGCGGCGCCTTCGCTCTGGAATCTCGGTGTGGCCGCGATTTTCGTCGGCGCACAGGCAACTCGGATGCGCCTCGAGGAGCTCGCGCTCGTCGCGGAGTTCCCCGAGTACGCGGCCTATGCGGCAGCGACGCCCCGCATCGTGCCCCTGCCGTCGCGCCCCCTGAAGCTGGGTCCGCTCGCGATCGGGCGGGGCCGGTGACCGGAGCGGCGAAGCGCCCGCCGCCGACACGGGACAGTGACATGACAGCGCAGATCGCAACAACCGAACCTGCTGAGGAGGGGTCCAGATGAAGAAGACGCTGGCGGGGAGGTTTTCCGCCGGGGTCGCGACGATCGCGGCGGTGCTCGTGGTCGCCGTGCCCTCTCAGGCGGCGTTGACCGCGCCGGTTCCCGAAGGACCGGCTGACGGCTCGAGCGTCGCAGCGCTCCCCGCCTTCTCCTGGACTCCTGTTGCCGGCGCAGAGCGCTACGAGTTCCAGATCGCTGCCGATCCCGCCTTCAACTCGCCCGTGCTCGGCTCCAACTTCGACCGCTTCTTCACACGCAACACGAGTGCGACGCTGGTCAAGGCGATCCCGAACGGCGCGTACTGGTGGCGTGTGCGGGCCGTTACGGGCGCCGGCGCTGTCTCTCCCTGGTCCGGCGGCAGGTCCATCGAGAAGAACTGGGCGTCCACGCCCGCGCTTCTGGCTCCGGCCGAGGGAGATGTGTTCAGCTATCCGACCGATCACTTTCGGCTCGAGTGGGCGGCGGTGCCCGGCGCGTGGAAGTATCTCGTGAGCGTCGCGACCGATCCCGGTCTCGGTTCCCTGGTCTGGTCCGGCGGCCCGATCGAGACCCAGGCCTCGGCGTTCACGCTGTCGAAGCCGCTCACTCCCGACAAGACGTATTACTGGGGCATCACGCCCGTCGATCCCGCCGGGAACCGCGGGGCGCCGTCCGCCATCCGCTCGTTTGTTTGGACCTGGCCGTCAGCGACGCAGCCCGAGGTCGAGGACGTCGCTGATCCCATCGAGATCTACGACCACGAGTTCAGCTGGGATGCTGTCCCCGGCGCGGCCGGCTACGAGGTCGAGATCAACTCCTCGAGCGATTGGGCTCCCGGCTCGAAGGTCTGCTGCGACGTCAACTTCATCACCAAGGTGACGACGATCGGCACAACCTTCACCCCGAAGATCGTCCTTCCGAACAACTTCTACTACTGGCGTGTCAGGGCGGTCGATCCGAGCAGGAACGCGGGTATCTGGAACGTCGGCGTCGAGTTCTTCAAGAGCTTTGACAATGTCCTGCCGAGCGTCGACGACCTGCGCATGCTCGACAATCCATTCCCGACGGAGTCCGCGTACGAGACGTCGACGCCGATCGTGGCCTGGGACGCAGTTCCGGGTGCATCCGCGTACGAGGTCGAGGTGACGCGATTCGCAAACGGCTGCCAGTGGACGGCAACCCTGGAGCACTGGAAGACGAGGACCGCGACGACGTCCTGGACGCCGCTCGGCGCGGGGTGGAACGGTCGCAAGCCGTACGGCAGCGACATCGAGCAGCCGTTCGTCTCAACCGACTTTCCCTCCCTCGTCGCGGGTCACGCCTACTGCGTCCGCGTCACCGCCCTCGACCGCGCGTCCGACGCGGTCGGCGCGTACGTGCGAAGCGCGGAGACGTATCTGCCCGACGCCGACAACCCGGCCTTCGTCTGGACCGGCCCGCCGTCAGGCGCCGCGTGCTCGCCGACCTGCTCGACCGGAGCAATGGGAAGCGGCGACTACCTGCTTCCTGCTCGTGCCTCGACGGCTTCCGCGATGCCGCTCTTCCGCTGGAAGCCGCTGCTGGGAGCGGAGAGCTACTTCGTCATCGTCGCCAGGGATCCCGACTTCACGAACATCGTCGACTACGCGTTCACCAAGGTGCCGGCGTACGCGCCGCGAACCGGGTTCGGGACGAGGTCGTATCCCGACGAGACGACGGCGTACTACTGGGTCGTCCTGCCGGCGACCGACGGGAACGGCGATGGGGTGGTCACGGCTCCGCGCTTCAGCGCTCCGGCCGCCTTCCACAAGCAGTCGGCCCCGCCGGACATCCTCGCACCTGCGAACGGGACCGTGTTCGAGGGCCCTGCCCGCTTCCACTGGACTCCTGTCGAGGCGGCGCGCCGGTACCGCCTGCAGGTATCCCGCGATCCCACCTTCGCAAGCGCCATCCTGGAGGACGTCGTCACGGACTCAACGGTGCACACGAGCATGAGGACCTTCGACGCGGACGTCGACCTTTACTGGCGGGTGCGCGCCGACGACGAGAACCTGTACGGGCTCACCTGGTCGGCAACCGGGAGCTTTCGGAAGACACTCGCCGTTCCCGAGCTCGACCCGGCCAACCCGGACCGGGGAGATGCGCTGCCGACGTGGCAGTGGTTCTCCGTGCCGCGGGCAGTGTCCTACGACATCGAAGTGGAGTTCCCGAACGGCCTCGACCAGTCGTTCGTCGGCCTTCCCTCCGCCGCCTTCACGCCGACGGAGATGAAGGGCACTGGAATCTGGCACTGGAAGACACGGGCGAACTTCCCCCAGGCCGACCAGGCTGGGGTCACTCACGGGCCCTGGAGTCCGACTTCCGCGTTCACGCGGACCATCCGTGAGCCCGCGAACCCCGTCGAGCAGACGCAGCAGGGCCGTCTGCTCTTCCGCTGGGACGCCAAGCTCGGCGCGCGGAACTACCGCGTTCAGGTGTCCACGCGGCCCGACTTCTCGATGCTCGTCGAGACCACGGCGACCGAGAACGCAGCGTACGCACCGACACTCGGCCAGTTCGCGTACGCCGCGGGCGGCACCTTCTACTGGCGCGTCGCCGCGGCCGACGACTCCTTCGCGAACATCGGCGACTACACGGCCACGAGGAGCTTCGTGCTCGCGGCCCTGGGCGTTCCGACCAAGACGGCCACGACCACGACCGCTTCCGTCACGAAGACAAGGCGGGCGGTGCGCGTGCGAGGAGCCGTCTCGCCGTCCCATCCGGGGAAGCGCGTGATCGTGACGCTCTTCCGCAAGCGCAACGGCGCCTTCGCCAAGGTCGCGAGGAAGCGGCCCCTCCTCAGTTCCTCCAGCGGCTACACGGCAACGTTCAAGCGGCCGCGGCCGGGCGCTTGCAGGGTGACCTCCCGTTTCCCTGGAGACGCGGACCACCGCGCCAGCGCGCGCAGCATCTCGTTCAGGTGCTGAGTCCAGGCGGGCCGGCCACGGTGCCCGGCCCGCCCAGCCCCTCGTTCGACCCCTCGTTCGAGTGATTGTGCGCAGGGTTCTCCTCCCCGACGCGTCTGCGTTAGAGGGACACATCACAAACTGCGGCCAATGCACCACCGGACCTCGATCTCACAGGGGGTCCGCGAAGAGCGCGTGGGGGCGTCCAGCGCGCTCATCGTCGACCCATCCCGCCTTTCTCGGCGCGGTACACGCGAGGTCCTCCTCCGCGCAGGTGTCGACGTGGTGGTTGAGACTTCGAGCGGCGAGGAGGCGCTCGAGGCAGCGGGCGCCCTGACCCCTGAGCTGGTGGTCATCGAGCTTCGGCTTCCCGGACTCCCAGGGATCGAGACCATCCGCCGTTTGCGATCCCTCTGCCCGTGGGCACATGCGGTGGTCTTGACTGCAGAGGATGACCAGGTCGTGGAGGCCGTCACCGCTGGAGCCTGCGCCTTCCTGCTCAAGACCTCGCCCCTCGAAGCGCTTGCCGACGCCCTCCGCGCCGCCGTGGCGGGTCACTCGCTCATTCTTCCGGCGGCCGCGGCGCGGCTGCTCGAGGCGGGCCACGAGCAGGCGAGCGTCAAGAGCCGCGCGCTGGTCGATCTCTCCGGGCGCGAGCTCGAGGTGCTCCGCCTGCTCGCAGGCGGCAGGGACAACGCCGAGATCGCCGCTGAGCTCTTCATCAGCCCCAGCACCGCGAAGAGCCACGTCTCACACATCCTCGGGAAGCTCGGCTCGCAGAACCGGCTCCAGGCGGCTGTCTACGCGGTTCGATGCGGGCTCGTCTAGTCGATCCGGACCCGCGCGCCGGGATGGACGGCGCACCAGGTCTGGAGGTAGAGCGTGAGCTCGAGCCGTTCCGCGTCGGGGAGCGGGGAGTCGGGTATCCGGACGAGGAGGCCGCCCTCTTCGAGTCTCTCGATCGCGCACCGCGCGCGCTGCAGGAAGGCGACGAGGTCGCCGGTGTGCCGCGGGTCGTCGAGGTAGATCTCCATTGGCCGCTGCCGAGCCTCCGCCGAACTGCCCGGCGGAGATGGACGCACCGTGGCGGACGCGCGCCGCAGGCGAAACTGACCGTTGGCGCAGGCCGTCCACCTCGTGCGAACGGGAGCCCGTCGATCGGAGCGCGGATTGCCGGGGTCGCGCTAGTCGGCGTGAGCGTCGCGGGGCTGGTTTTCGGCTCGCTGGCCCTCGGGACCGGGCCCACGACCGCTGACCGGATCGTCCCCGTCTGCTTCTGCATCATCATGGTGCTCCTCGTTGCGCACGGTGCCGCGCGTGCCCACCGGCTTGCTGTGGATGCTGCGGTCGCCCGCGACCGGCGGCGAATCGCGCGCGAGCTCCACGACGGTCTCGCCCAGGAGCTGGCCTTTGTCGTTACCCAGTGCAGCCGCCTCGCCTCGGAGCCGGGGGTCGGCAGCATCGCGGAGGCGGCACAGACTGCGCTTGCTGAATCGCGTCGGGCAATGCTCGCCCTCAGGCGCCAGCCCGGAACGACGCTCGCCGCCGAGCTGGAGCAGGTGGCGAGGCGTGCAGCGGATCGCGCCGGCCTCCGCCTGGAGCTTCGGCTCGCCGAGGGCGTCGACGTTCCGCCCTCAGCACGCGTCGAGCTCGCGCGAATCCTGCACGAGGCGATCGCGAACACCGCCCGCCACGCCAGGGCGACCGGCGTCTGCGTCGAGCTCTCGGGCGGGCACGCCGTGCGCCTCACGGTCAGCGACGACGGAGTGGGGTTCGATCCGGACCGCCCCGAGGCCGTTTTCCCGGGCTTCGGGATCCTGGGCATGCGGGAACGCGTGAGGATCCTCGGCGGCGAGCTTTCCATCGTGTCGCGTCCTTTCCTCGGCACCCGAGTGGAGGTCGTGATCCCATAGCCGCTCCGCGACGAGTTCTGGTGGCCGACGATCATCCGGCGTTGCGGGCGAGTGTCCGGCGGGCACTCGAGGAGCACGGCTTCGACGTGTGCGTCGAGGCGGCGAACGCCGCGGACTCGGTCGCCGCCGCCGAACGGGAGCGGCCGGACGTGTGCGTCCTCGATGTGAACATGCCCGGCGACGGAATCGCAGCCGCTGCGGAGATCACAGCACGCTTTCCGGAAATCGCCGTCGTCATGCTCACTGTCTCGGACAGCGACGATCACCTGTTCGCCGCTCTTCGCGCGGGGGCCCAGGGATATCTCCTCAAGGACATGGATCCCGACCGGCTCCCGCTCGCTCTGGAGGGCGTGCTCGCGGGTGAAGCGGCGCTGCCGAGAGCGCTGGTTGCCCGCGTGCTCGACGAGTTCCGAGCTCGTCGCCGCCGGAGACGTCTCCTCCCGGGTGGACGCGGAACGACCTTGACCGACCGTGAGTGGGAAACCCTCGAGCTGCTCGCGACAGGCCTGTCGACGGTGGAGACGGCCGAGCGGCTCCTCGTTGCGCCCGTCACGGTCAGGCGTCACACCGGGTCCATCGTCAAGAAGCTGGACGTCCCCGATCGCGGGTCCCTTCTGCGGCTTCTCCGCGAGCCGGAAGGCCACCCCACCGAAGAGGAGGGGCGGACCTACCCGTCGGCGGGGTGAACCCGGGCGTCCAGCGGCCCATAAGAGAAGGAACGTCGACCGCGCTCGCGACGCGTCGTCTCGAACCGCCAAGTTCTCGCTGAGCGCCAATCAGGGCTCGACGTCGTCGTCTCGGCTACCGGGTGTCGCACGGCGTCGACTGCAATGCCTCCATGCCGTTCGACACCGTCGAGCAAACCGTCAGCGCCGAGCAGCCTCTCGTACGACCCGGCCGGTCGAGAGCAGAGCGGAGGGCGTTCAGGACCTGAACGCCGAATCGGCCGTCCGGCCGATTGATAGCTCGAGGGAACCGCGCCACGCTTTGGAGCCCACGCATCGTGGGTCCGAGGGGAGGTTGCGGCATGAGGACGAAGGTCTTGATCGCGGACGACCATCCGCTGGTTCGCAGCGGCGTGCGACGGGCGCTGGAGGAAGAACACGACATCGAGGTCGTGGGAGAGGCCACGAACGGGGCGAAGGTACTGCCCCTGATCGGGCAAACCGGCCCGGATCTCGTCGTCCTCGACATCAGCATGCCGCAACTGGACGGACTGGCCTGCCTAGACCAGATCCGCAAGCGGTACCCGGACGTGAAGGTCGTGATCCTCTCGGCTTCCGGCGATCCGAATCGAGTCCAGGCGGCGCTCGCACGGGGAGCGACGGCGTACGTCCTGAAGAGCGTCGACGTGCGCGACCTCGCCTCCGCGCTGCGGCAGGCGATCGAGGGAACCGTCTTCCAGGCACTCGGAGTGCAGCAGGACTCCGACGGGGAGCTTGCGGGTTCGGCTGGCCTCACCAAACGTGAGACCGTGATCCTGAAGGCCGTCGCCCGCGGCCTTACGAACCAGGCGATAGGACGAGAGCTCTGGGTCAGCGAACAAACCGTGAAGTTCCATCTCCGAAACATCTTCCGCAAGCTTGAGGTGGGCAGTCGCACCGAGGCAGCCCGCTATGCGTTCGAGCACGGGCTCGTCGAGAGCTCGGTCTGAGCGAGGCCGTGACCAGCATGCTTCTCGAGCGTGTGGAGGGCCTCCTCGCGGACGCGGTCGCCGAAGGGGAGGACAACGCCCTCCTCGTGGCCGGGGAACGCGGGCGGGCGCTGATCGGAGCGGGCGGAGCATCGCCGGGCGCCGGGGAGCGCGCCGCGCTTGCTTACGCGGGCGAAACCCTGGGCCTGCTCGTATTGGAGAATCGATTCTGCGAGGTGGCGAGAGCGGTGGTCGAGCTTCTCCGGACGGAGACGAAGCGCTCCGAGTCGGCCGTGACGCTCGACCTCTACCGAGAGCTCCTCCGCAGCCGCTTCCTGAGCGAGCTCCCGCCGGCCATGACCGCAGAGGGGATCCTCCGGGCAGCAGTGTCGCTCGGCCCGCTCGAAGAGGCGTCGCTCTGGCAGGCCGACGCGGGGAGCGGCCTCGTGTGCCTCTCCCTCGTCGGGAGGGACGCCGTCACCAGACGCGTCCGGGCGTGCGCACGGGAGCTGCTCCTCAACGGCCGGCGTCGCGACCACGACCGAGGCCACGTCCACGCGGTTCCTGTGTTCCGCTGGGGCGCCACCTACGCCGGGCTGGTTCTGCGCGCTCGGCCAGCCAACCGCGAGGCGGCTCTGGCGTTTGCGGGCGAGGCCGCTTCCGAGCTGACCGCAGCCCTCGAGCGCGAGCGGCTGCTGAGGCGAGGTGCTTCCCACGAGCGCGCGCTCGTGGAGTCCAGCGAGCGGCGACTGGTTCGCATCGGTCTCGACATCCATGACGGGCCGCTACAGGTGCTCGCGACGCTGATCGGGGACACCTGCATCCTGCGGGACCGCCTCGCTGCCAACGTCAGCGGTGACACGAACAACCTGCTCCTGCTCGCCTGGCTCGACGACTACGCGCTGCGCCTCCGTGAGGTCGACGAGGACCTCCGCGAGCTCGCATTGTCGCTCGAGTCCCAGCGACTGCGAAAGACCGACTTTGACGTTGTCCTTCGCGACGAGGCCGCGGCGTTTGCAGCTCGGACCGGCATCGTCGTCGACATCGACGTCACGGGCAGCTTCGCCAACCTGACCGCCTCACAGCGCTTTGCGATCGCAGCGGTCGTGCGAGAGGCCCTGGCCAACGTGCGCGAGCACGGCAAGGCCTCCCACGCGCGGCTGCGAGTGTGCGCCACCCCCGCGTGCATCCGTGCGACCGTGACCGACGACGGCCGAGGCTTCGACGTCGAGCGCGCGCTCGTCGCGGCGGCAGCGAGAGGACGCCTGGGCCTCGTCGGGATGAGCGAGCGGGTGCGGCTGCTCGGAGGCCACCTTGCCGTGGACAGCCGGCCGGGTGGGCCGACGAAGATCACCATGACGCTTCCCCGCTGGGAGCCGGCGAAAGAACCTGTGCGGGCCACGGCTGGAACCGCAGCCGCACGCAGGTAGTCAATCTACTCGAACGAACGTGTCCGACTGCCCTGTCGGCGAGTGCGCGGCACCTTCGCGAACCGCAGACTGTCAAGGCCGCCGCGCGGCCTCCGGATCGGCCCGACCGACCCAGGTCAAGGGCGAATCCTCCGTGCCGTGCGGCGGCATCCAGTCCCTTGGGTGAGGGCGCCCAGTCCCTTTGAAGGTCGTACGAGGGGAGTCGATCGCCACTGTGTGCACATGAGCGAGAGTGCCGAGCAGGAACAACCTGTCCTCACGGAGGAGGGGCGGATCCTTCGCTGGCGGCGCGCGCAGTTCCTCGCCCTGGGTTTCACCCTCAGGGAGGCCCAGGCGC